>Ga0193716_1002284_pt1 | contig 10881 bp, 8 predicted proteins | sample U2c1metaG_FD_145901 | JGI IMG/M metagenome (GOLD analysis project Ga0193716, IMG submission 145901) | Soil microbial communities from a riparian zone of the East river system, Colorado, United States - U2c1 | ecosystem: Environmental > Terrestrial > Soil > Riparian zone | place: USA: East River...
GCAGCTGAGCGAGGAAGCGGTCGGCGCCGGTGTCGTCCACCCCACCGTGCTGTCACTGACCGCGATCAAGCGCATGCATGCCGGCGACAATGTGGGCGCATTGCCGCTGCTGCTGCGCGCCCGCGAACTGGCCCCTGGCCATGTCGATCTGCTGAACGCGCTGGGCGAGTGCCTGTCGCGGCTGGGCCGGCCGCGCGAAGCGGTTGAAGCCTTTGGTGCCGCCATCGCGGTCACGCCGGACGCCAGGCTGCATTTCGGCCGGGCGCTGGCGCTGGAAGATCTGAGCGAGTTGGATGCGGCGCGGGCTGACTTCGAGCGTGCGCTGGCACTGGACCCGGCCCATGCCGAGGCCCAGGCGCGGCTGGCGCTGCTGGCCGTGCAGCGCGGCGATGCCAAAACGGCCCGCGCGCTGGCGACACGCGCACTGGCGATCAATCCCAGAAGCGCCACGGCGCGCATCGCCGCCGCCAGCGCTGCGCTGGAACAGAAAGATCTCGTGGAGGCCGAACAACAAATCGTGGCGATGATGCAGGACCGCGATCTGGGCCCGGTAAACCGCGCCTTTGGTCACAGCCTGGCGGGCGACATACTGGACGCGCAGGGCAAGACTGCCGAGGCCTTCAACGCTTATACCGCCTCCAAATCCGCCCTGCGCGCCTTCTATGCTCCCGCCGCCGGAGCCAGCGAAAACGTGCGGTCGCGCGAGCAGCGTCTCGCCGAGTATTTCCGCCGCGCCGATGCATCACAGTGGCGCGGCGCGCTAAAGCCGGGTGAGCGCACCCATGTCTTCCTAGTGGGATTTCCGCGCTCCGGCACCACCTTGCTGGAACAGGTCCTGGCCAGTCATCCCGATGTCGCGGCCATGGCCGAGCGTCCTTGCCTGATGGACTCGGCCTCGGAATTTTTCAGCTCCGACGCGGGTCTGGATCGCCTGGCGGCCTTGCCGGACGCCGAACTGGAAAAATGGCGCGCGGCCTATTGGCGGCGGGTGACGGAAACGGAAGGCGCGCCGTCCAAACCGGTATTCGTGGACAAGATGCCGCTGAACGCGGTGTTCCTGCCGCTGATCGCCAAGCTGTTTCCAGACGCGAAAATCCTTTTCGCCTTGCGCGATCCGCGCGATGCGGTGCTGTCCTGCTTTCGCCGCCGCTTCGCCATCAACGCGGGCATGTATGAATTCACCGCCCTCGATAGCGCCGCGGCTTATTACGCCGCAGTGATGGACCTGATGCAGGTCTATTCCGAAAAGCTGGCGCTGGACATGACAGAGGCGCGGCACGAAAGCCTGATCGCTGATTTCGAGGGTGAAGCGCGCCGGCTGTGCAAATTCCTGGGTTTGGAATTCGACGAATCCATGGGCGCTTTCGCCCAGCGCGCCAAGACCCGCAATATCGATACGCCCTCCGGCGCCCAGGTGGCGCGGGGGCTTTCCGAGGCCGGCCTGGCGCAATGGCGGCGCTACCAGCCCCAACTCCAACCAGTTCTTCCCGTGCTGGCGCCCTATGTGGCCCGGTTCGGCTATCCGGAGATTTGAACCATGCCCCGTTCCTCTCCCCCACGCGGCCGCGATGGCGCCCGCCGCGCCAAACACGGCGGTTCGGACTCGCGCGGCGGTCCGACCCAGCGCCAGCTCCGGGTCGGCGAAATGCTGCGCCATGCGCTCGCGGAAATTCTCAACCGCAACGAGATCCGCGATCCCGACCTGGACGGCGTGTCGGTGACCATCACCCAGATCAAGCCGTCGCCCGACATGCGCTACGCCACCGTCTATTGCGAGCCGCTGGGAGGCGAAAATGCCAAGGCCATCATCGCGGCGCTGAACAAGCACAAGGGCTTTCTGCGCGGCGAGATGGGCCATCGCATCGCCATCAAGTTCACCCCCGAGCTGCGCTTTGTCGAAGACGAGAGCTTTGCCGAAGCCCTGAAGATCGAGAACATCCTGCGCTCGCCCGAAGTGCAGCGCGATCTTTCCGCCCCAGACGACGAAGACGAAGAGTAATGGGCCGTAGAAAGAAGGGTTCGCCGGTCCATGGATGGGTCATTCTGGACAAGCCGCCGGGCATGGGTTCGACCCAGGCCGTCGCCGCTGTGCGCCGCATTTTCGATGCCCAGAAGGCCGGCCATGCCGGCACGCTCGATCCCATGGCGACCGGCATCCTGGCCATCGCGCTGGGTGAGGCGACCAAGACGGTCCCCTATGCGATGGACGCCGCCAAGATTTACCGCTTCACCGCCCAATGGGGCGAAAGCCGCGACAGTGACGACGCGCAGGGCTCGCCCACCGGCACCTCGGACAACCGCCCGACCCAGGCCGAGATCGAGGCCATGCTGCCCCGCTTCACCGGAACCCTGACCCAGGTGCCGCCGGCCTATTCGGCCATCAAGGTGGACGGGGAGCGGGCCTATGACCTGGCCCGGGACGGGCAGGAGGTGGTCTTGGCCCCCCGGCAGGTGCAGGTGTTCGAGGCCCGGCTTCTGAAGGCGGAACCCGACACGTGCGAGTTCGAAATCCTTTGTGGCAAAGGGACTTACGTCCGATCCTGGGTGCGCGATATCGCCCTGGCGCTAGGCACTTTGGGCCATGTCACGGCCCTGCGCCGGACCCGTTTGGGGGGGTGGGACGAAAAAACCGCAGTGAGCCTAGAAACCCTGACCCCTTTTATGCATAGTCCCGCCGCTTTTGGGTATTTGAGACCCCTTTCGACCGCGCTGGACGGCATCCCGGCACTGGCCGTCAGTGGTCCCGATACGGTTCGCATCCGATCCGGCAACCCCATCCTCATCCGCAGCGGACTCTTCGCCAAGATGAAGGACGGTTTTGGTGACGGCGAACTCTCCGGTCTCACGGTCTTTCTCAAAGATGAGGAGGGTGGGCCCGTAGCATTGGCCGAAATCGCCGAAGGTGAGCTTCGTCCGTTTCGTGTCTTCAATTTTTCAACATCCTGATGTCCGGAAAAAGAGAACAATGATTACGCCTGAACGCAAAAAAGAAGTCGTGGCCGAAAACGCCACCGGCAAGAACGACACCGGATCGCCCGAAGTGCAGATCGCGATCCTGTCGGAGCGCATCACCAACCTCACCGATCATTTCAAGACCCACGCCAAGGACAATCATTCGCGCCGCGGCATGATCAAGATGGTCTCGCTGCGCCGCAACCTGCTGGACTATGTGAAGTCCAAGGACGTCAAGCGCTACGAGGGAATCATCGCGAAGCTGGGCCTGCGCCGCTGAGTTCGCAGAACGAAACAGAATTGGCACGGTCTTGCGCAAAAGCGTAAGGCCGTGCTTTTGCTTTTGCGGGGGATGAGCTCCCGCAAAGACAGGCCCCATAGGGGGGTCACTAAGAAGGCCCGCGCGCAATATGGCGGTGGGCGATGACGAAAGAAAAAATGATGTTTACGATACACAAGGAAACGTTCGAATGGGGCGGCCGCGAGCTGACCCTTGAGACCGGCAAGATTGCCCGCCAGGCCGATGGTTCGGTGCTGGCCACCTATGGTGAAACCGTCGTGCTGGCCACGGTGGTCGGCGCGCCGAACCCCAAGGAAGGCGTGGACTTCTTCCCGCTCACCGTGAATTACCAGGAACGTTATTACGCCGCCGGCAAGATCCCGGGCGGCTATTTCAAGCGCGAGCGCGGCCTGACCGAGCGCGAGACCCTGATTTCCCGCCTGATCGACCGCCCCATCCGTCCGCTGTTCGCCGACGGTTATCGCAATGAGACCCTGGTGGTGGCGCAGGTCCTGTCCCACGACCTGGAGAATGATCCCGATGTGGTGGCGATGATCGCCGTGTCGGCGGCGCTGACCATTTCCGGCCTGCCCTTCCAGGGCCCGATCGGTGCGGCGCGCGTCGGCTATATCGACGGCGAATACCGTTTGAATCCGCCGCTGGACGACATGCCCAACTCCCAGCTCGAGCTGGTGGTTGCCGGCACCCGCGATGCCGTGATGATGGTGGAATCCGAAGCCCAGGAACTCAGCGAAGAGATCATGCTGGGCGCCGTGATGTTCGGCCACAAGGAAATGCAGCACGCCATCAACGCCATCATCCGCCTGGCGGAAAAGGCGGCGAAGGAACCGCGCGCCGTGCCGGAAGATGTGCATGCCCCGGTGCGCGCCAAGCTGAAGTCGGCGGCCTCCGCCGACCTGGCCGCCGCGTTCCAGATCCCGGTCAAGTTCACCCGCCGCGACGCGCTGAGCGCCGTGAAGAAGAAGTTCGCCGCCGAATTCGTCGGCGAAGGCGAAGGCAAGGTGCCGGCCAATGTCTATGGCGGCCTGCTGCATGACGTGGAAGCCGATGTGATGCGCAACGCGGTGCTGGACACCAAGAAGCGCGTTGACGGCCGCGACCTGACGACCGTTCGTCCCATCGTGGCGGAAGTCGGCATCCTGCCGCGCACCCATGGTTCGGCGCTGTTCACCCGCGGCGAAACCCAGGCGCTGGTGGTTTGCACCCTGGGCACCGCCGAGGACGAACAGTTCGTCGACAGCCTGGAAGGCACCGGCAAGCAGACCTTCATGCTGCACTACAACTTCCCTCCCTACAGCGTGGGCGAGACCGGCCGCATGGGGGCTCCTGGCCGCCGCGAAATCGGCCATGGCAAGCTCGCCTGGCGCGCCATCCATCCGATGCTGCCCAAGAAAGATGAGTTCCCCTACACCATCCGCGTGGTGTCGGAGATCACCGAATCCAATGGCTCGTCGTCGATGGCCTCGGTGTGCGGCACCAGCCTGGCGCTGATGGATGCCGGCGTTCCCCTGAAGAAACCCACCGCGGGCATCGCCATGGGCCTGATCCTGGAAGGCACGCGCTATGTCGTGTTGTCGGACATCCTGGGTGACGAAGATCACCTGGGCGACATGGACTTCAAGGTTGCCGGCAGCGAAGACGGCATCACCTCCCTGCAGATGGACATCAAGATCTCGGGCATCAACGAAGAGATCATGAAAATCGCGCTGGACCAGGCCAAGGGCGGCCGCCTGCATATCCTGGGCGAGATGAGCAAGGCGCTAACCGGCGCCCGTGCCGAGCTGGGCGAACATGCCCCGCGTATCGAGCAGATCAAGATCCCCACCGACAAGATCCGCGACGTGATCGGCACCGGTGGCAAGGTGATCCGCGAGATCGTGGAAAAGACCGGCGCCAAGATCAATGTCGAGGACGACGGCACCGTGAAGGTCGCCTCCAGCGACCATGAAGCGATCAAGGCGGCGATCAAGTGGATCCGCGGCCTGACCGCCGAACCGGAAGTGGGCCAGATCTATGACGGCAAGATCGTCAAGGTGATGGACTTCGGCGCCTTCGTGAACTTCTTCGGTCCCAAGGACGGCCTGGTGCATGTCTCGGAACTGGCGTCCAGCCGCGTCGCCAGCCCCAAGGACGTGGTCAAGGAAGGCCAGGCGGTGAAGGTCAAGCTTCTCGGCTTCGACGATCGCGGCAAGGTCCGCCTTTCGATGAAGCAGGTGGACCAGACCACCGGCGAAGACCTGAGCAAGAAGGCCCCGGCCGAAGCGCCGCAGGCTTAAGCCGATCTGCCAATAGACGGAAAGCCGCTGCACGAAAGTGCGGCGGCTTTTTCTTTTGGGGGAACTTCCGCCGTGGCCGGACTGGTTAACCCCCTCCTGACCTTGTTCTTGTGGCGCAGGCCTACGCGCGCTATCTGTCCGGGCATGGCCGTTGTGATGCGACTGATCAGCCTGATCCTGATTGTAACCGCCCTGATGCTGCTGGGCGCGGATGCGGTGACGTCGCTGGAGCGCAGCGGCGAGCTGACGGTGCGGAGCCTCGGCACCATCTGGGGCCTGCTGCATCAGCACAGCCTGGACGGGTTCAAGAGCTGGATCCAGAACCATGCCGCCTTCATGGCGCAGGGGGTCTATTCCGCGCTGGCGCTGCCGGGCTGGGCGGTGACGGGGGTCATCGGCGTCATTCTCGCCTTTGTTTTCGGTAGGCGGCTCGGCCCGGAATAGTCAGCGGTTTTTTCCCGGAATCCACAGCACATCGCCCATGCCGCCGTCGTTGGCGGTGCGCGCCATCACGAACAGGTGATCGGACAGGCGATTGGCATAGTGCAGTGCCGCCTTGTTGATCTCTTCGCCGGCCGCCAACGCGACGATTGCGGCTTCGGCGCGCCGCGCGATGGCGCGGGCTAGGTGCAGATGCGCCGCCAGCGCCGTGCCGCCTGGCAGCACGAAAGAGGTCAACGGCGAAAGCTTTTCGTTCATGGCGTCGATCTCGCGTTCCAGCCGCTCAACCTGTGCCCCCACAATGCGCAACCGGCCTTCGGCTTTGCGGCCATCCTCCGGGGCGCTGAGATCGGCGCCCAGGTCGAACAGGTCGTTCTGGATACGCGACAGCATCGTGTCAGCATCGCCCTCCGCATCCAGCCGCGCGATGCCGATGGCCGAGTTGGTTTCGTCCACCGCGCCGATGGCGGTGATGCGCAGCGAGGTCTTGGCGATGCGGCTGCCGTCACCCAGCCCGGTTTCGCCGGAATCGCCCGTTTTTGTGTAGATTTTTGACAGTGTGACCATGTGCCAATCCGGCTCTTGCCCCTCAAATCTTAACGGCTATGATCCCGCCAATCTTCTATTATTTGGCCCGTGAATTTGAGTGTTCCCATGCCCGTCTCGGCCCCAGAAATCGTCGAAACCGACAACACCCGCGTCGCCTGCGATGGCGGCGGCGGCGCCCTGGGCCATCCCAAGGTGTTCCTGGAAATGGGCGACGAGAATTTCGTGGAATGTCCCTATTGCGACAAGCGCTTCGTGCTCAAGGCCGGGGCGACGCATCATTGAGCGCTCTGAAAAAGGGCGATCATCTCTATCTGGTGGACGGCTCGGGCTATCTGTTCCGCGCCTATCACGCGCTGCCGCCGCTGACCCGCAAGTCCGACGGCCTGCCCACCGGTGCGGTGGCGGGCTACTGCAACATGCTGTGGAAGCTGCTGGAGGACATGAAGGGCCCCGAGCAGCCCACCCATCTGGCGGTGATCTTCGACGCCAGCGAGAAGACCTTCCGCAATGAGATCTACAAGGAATACAAGGCGCACCGTCCGCCGCCGCCTGAAGACCTGATCCCGCAATTTCCGCTTGTGCGCGACGCCACCCGGGCCTTCGGCGTCAGTTGCGTGGAGATGAAGGGCTATGAGGCGGATGACCTGATCGCCACCTATGCCCGGCTGGCGCGCGAGGCCGGCGCCCGCTGCACCATCATCTCCTCGGACAAAGACCTGATGCAGCTGGTGGTGGACGGCAAGGTCGAGCTGCTGGACACGATGAAGAACAAGCGCATCGCCAGCGCCGAGGTGCTGGAGAAGTTCGGCGTTACCCCCGACAAGGTGATCCAGGTTCAGGCGCTGGCGGGCGACAGCACCGACAATGTGCCCGGTGTGCGCGGCATCGGCGTCAAGACCGCGGCGGAACTGATCAATATTTACGGCGACATTGAAACGCTGCTCAGCAAGACCAGCGAGATCAAGCAAAACAAGCGCCGCGAGACCCTGATCGAGAATGCGGAAAATGCCCGTGTCTCGCTCAAGCTGGTGACCTTGGACATCAACGTGCCTTTCAAGGAAAAGCCCGACGAATTCGCGGTGCAGGAGCCCGAGCCCAAGGAGCTGATCGCCTTTCTCAAGGCGATGGAGTTCGGCTCTATCACCCGCCGGGTCGCGGCGCATTTCAGCATCGAGGATGTCGAAGGCATCGCTGCCGCCCCTTCGGTCGCCAATGTGATGCCGCGTGAACCGAAATTGCCGGAGCTTGCGGCGGAACGGCCTGCCGAAGACGCAGCCCTGCGCGCGCCTATCGATCACAATGCCTATGTCACGGTGACGGCGGCAAAGGATTTGGAGCGCTGGATCGCGCGGGCCTTCGAAAAAGGTGTGGTCTGCGTTGATACCGAAACCACCTCGCTGGACCCGATGACCGCCGGTCTGTGTGGTGTGTCGCTGGCAGTGGCGCCGGGCGAGGCCTGTTACATTCCTTGCGGCCATCGCAAGGGCGACGGTCTTTCGCTCGACCTGTCCGATGCGCAGGATGGCGGCGATGCGATCAGCCAGATGGCCGAGGCCGACGTGCTGAAGGTCCTGAAGCCGCTGCTGGAAGATGACAGCGTGCTGAAGGTGGGTCAGAACCTGAAATATGACGCGCTGATGTTCCTGCAGCGCGGCATCCGACTGCATCCGATCGACGACACCATGCTGATGTCTTATGTGCTGGAAGGCGGGCTGCACGGCCACGGCATGGACGAACTCAGCCAGCTGCACCTGTCGCACACGCCCATTACCTTCAGCGAGGTCACCGGCAAGGGCAAGGACAAGATCACCTTCGATTGCGTGCCGGTGGCGGAAGCCACAAAATACTCCGCTGAGGATGCGGATGTGACCTTGCGTCTTTCCATGCTGCTGCGGCCGCAACTGCGCGAGAAATCCAAGCGCTGTGTCTATGAAACCCTGGAGCGGCCGCTGGTGATGGTGCTGGCCGACATGGAGCGCGCCGGGGTGACGATCGATCCCGACATGCTGAGGAAGCTGTCTAACGATTTCGCCAAGCAGCAGGCCAGCCTGGAGACCGAAATCCACAAGCTGGCTGGCGGCGCCTTCAACATCGGCTCGCCCAAGCAGCTGGGCGAAATCCTGTTCGACCGCATGAAGATCGAAGGCGGACGCAAGACCAAGACCGGGGCCTGGTCCACCGACAGCGATGTGCTCGAAGACGTGGCGGCCCAGGGCCATCCCATGGCCAAGAAGGTGCTGGAATGGCGGGGCCTGGCCAAGCTGCGCGGCACCTATACCGACGCGCTGCCGACCTACATCAATGCCAAGACGGGCCGGGTGCACACCTCTTACGCCATGGCCTCGACCACAACCGGGCGGCTGGCATCCTCCGATCCCAACTTGCAAAACATTCCGGTGCGTACCGAAGAGGGCCGCCGTATCCGCCAGGCCTTCATTGCCGCCAAAGGCAACAAGTTGATCAGCGCCGACTACAGCCAGATCGAGCTTCGCCTGCTGGCCCATATCGCCAATATTCCTGAGCTGAAAAAAGCCTTTGCCGACAATCTGGATATTCACGCCATGACCGCGTCGGAGATTTTCGGCGTGCCGATCAAGGGTATGCCGGCCGATGTGCGCCGCAAGGCCAAGGCGATCAATTTCGGCATCGTCTATGGAATCTCCGGCTTCGGCCTGGCCAATCAGCTGGGCATCCCGCAAAGCGAAGCTTCGGATTACATCAAGAAGTACTTCACTCGCTTCCCTGGCATCCGCGACTATATGGAAGACACCAAGCAGTTCGCGCGGGAAAAAGGCTATGTCGAAACCCTGTTCGGGCGGCGCATCCATATCCGCGAGATCAATTCCAAGATTCAAGGTTTCCGCGGTGGGGCCGAGCGTGCCGCCATCAATGCGCCCATCCAGGGCGCTGCCGCCGACATCATCCGCCGCGCCATGGTCAAGCTGCCGGGTGCGCTGGCGGACGCCGGGATCAAGGCCACCATGCTGTTGCAGGTGCACGATGAACTGATTTTCGAGGCCCCTGACAAGGAAGTCGAGAAAGCGTCGAAACTGATCAAGTCGGTGATGGAGAATGCGGCGCTGCCGGCGGCGGAGATTTCCGTGCCGCTGGTCGTCGAAGCGCGTGCGGCTGATAACTGGGACGCGGCGCACTAGCCCGATCTGTCACGGCCAGGCTTGACCCGGCCATGACATGAAAATTAGGCGGCGATACTTTTCAGGCCCGTTTCGGCGGTAATGCCGACCTTGCCCAGGCTTTCCATTAGTTCGGCCATCATGGTCTCGCTGTTGGGGGCGACGCCATCCTTGGCCAGGGTTTCGGATTGCGCGGCCATATAGCCGGTCAAGAAGCCCGGCCTGGACAGGTAGACCAGGACCAATTCGCGCGCCCGGTCCGACAGCAGGCCCTCGGTGAGGATGCCTCCTGTCATCAGCCGCAGCAGCGTCTGCGCCTTGTCCACCGGACCGGTGGAGCGCGCCTCGATGGATTCAAACAGCTTGCCGCGCGCTTCCATCTGAACCGCCAGCGCGTCCAGCTTGGCGGTGATTTCCAGGCGGGTGACGTCGACAAAGCCGCTGCGCCGCACGCGGGCCTGCAATTGCGCCAGGCGTTGCAGGCGTTGCAGCAGCGGCACCTTGGGATTGTGGAAATGGTTCTCGAACGCCGCCGAAGTGAGTACCGGCGTAATATAGCTGGCCAGCTGGCGCTTGTTTTCCGCGCCGATGATATTGTCCTCGACGAACAGGATGCGCTCGATCTTCTCCTCGACGCCGGCGCCGGCGATATAGTCGCCCAGGGCCTCCTGCGCCACCAGGCGCTTGGACCGCAGGGTGAATGCCGCGATCAGGTCTTCGTGGCTGAGATACTTGCCGATGCCCATCACGATGCGATTGGCCATGGCACGCAGGGTCTTGAGTTCCTCGACCATGCAGTCCGGGCACAGCCGCTTGTTGCTCTTGAATTCGGCGACGACGCGGTTGGCGACGGCGGTGCGTGCCTCGGGCAGGGTGTCGGTGGCGAAATTATTTGTCAGCGCCGCCAGACCGCTCCCGGCACCGCCCTCGGGCATCTTGCCCAAAAACAGGTTCACCAGGTTGTTCAGCGCCTGGCCGAGATTTTCGGCAGGTCCCATCAGGTCATGCAGGGCCGCCGAGCCGCCCAGCAATTCCGCCAGCAGCGCATCTACCGACGACATCACCAGCTTGCGGGGCGCCTCTTCGGGCGGCGCGCTTTCCATGACCTTGATCAGCATCAGGACTTTTTCGTCCCAGCCTTTGGCGTCTTTGAGATGCCGCGCCAGCGCGCCGTTGAAGATATAGGCGCCGTCGCCCTGGCTGCCGAGCTTTTGCGCCAGTTCACCAA
>Ga0193716_1002285_pt1 | contig 10878 bp, 7 predicted proteins | sample U2c1metaG_FD_145901 | JGI IMG/M metagenome (GOLD analysis project Ga0193716, IMG submission 145901) | Soil microbial communities from a riparian zone of the East river system, Colorado, United States - U2c1 | ecosystem: Environmental > Terrestrial > Soil > Riparian zone | place: USA: East River...
TCGCGCGCCTCTTTGGTGGCGGCGAAGGGCAGGAAGGCGCCGGCCAGCGCGCAGGAAAAGGATGGCGGGTCCTGCTGCGCGGCATGCGTGCCGAGCGGCACCGCGACGTCGGGCAGCCGCACGCCGCCCATCACATTGCCGTCGGCGTCGCGCCTGGGCCGCTCGACCACCGCCTTGGGCAGATGGGTCGGAGCGCCCAGCACTTCCTTGTCGCCGGTTGCCGGTTCGAGCGGCATCACGCGGCTGGCCGGCGGTGACGTATTGGCGGCGACCCAGCGGTCGAGATGCAGCAGGGTTGCGCGCGACACCGGGCTCCAGTCGAGCCGCTCGCGCGGCAGCTTGCAGTCGGACTTGAGCAGCACGGCGTGCGAGGCGCCGGCGATGTCGTACATCCGCACGTTGGCGGGGATCGCCTGCTCCTCGGTGCCGGCGCCACCGGTGCGGCCCATCGAGGCGCGCAGCGACAGGTAATCCGTGGTGCTGCTGATCATGACGATCTTGGGGGGCACCTCGCCGCGTGCCTCGACCTTGGCCATGATCTCGCCAATGGTGAAGGGGCCTTCATGGACGCCGCGGAATTCGGGATTGGCGAAGCTCGGCGCTGAATCGGCGCTCGATTGCGGGCCGGTCGAGGACACCAGGATCGGTACCAGGCCTGCGCCGGAAACGAAGATGTGCATGCCGTCGAACACGCGGCGGCCCTGCAGCTGGTTGAAGCCGTTGAGCAGGAAAGTCTTCAGGAACCGCCCGCTCTGCGACTTGCCGCTCGCCAGTGTGCGGTCGATGGCGCCGCGCAGCGGATTGGCGGTGCCGGCACCGTCGACCCAGCCATGCGCCAGGAAATCCGCCGCGTCGCGCATGATGGCAAAGCCGACGCCCTCGACATACCGCGTCTTGCCGTCGGGTCCAGCGAATGACGGCAGCTCGGCGCCCTTGCCCAGCTCCCAGGAAACTTCGGCGAGGCTGAAGCCGCGATCCTCGAGGAAGCCCGTGCCCTGCGCCAGCGTGCCGGATTCGAACGGGTCGTCGTGGGGGCTGTTGTAGAGCGCCACGCCGTAGACGCGGCCGCGGTTGGGCACATCGACCACCAGGGTGCCGTTGCCCTTGGACGGATCGGCTGGCATCAGCAACACGATGTCGGCGGCGTACTCGATCTTGCCCCTGGCGTTGGGCTTCGCCTTGTCGAGATCGGGGATCGCCTCGCCGGGCGCGAGCTCGCCGTGGACCTTGCCCTTCCACAGCACATAGTCGCCCGGCCGGAAGGTGCCGTACGGTGCCTTGCCGGTGATTTCGAGACGGGTGACCTCGGCGTGGGCGGGCGCGACCGTCGAAAGGCCGAGGGTCGCAATTGCAGACAGAATGAGAGCTGTGCGGTTCACGGGCGTCCTCCTCAGACGATGGGCCGGCGCGTTTGGCACGCGCCGTTGTTGCCCCATGCTAGTCCGAAGAGGAACGCGATGCGAAGCGCGTTCAGTCTTTCGCCAGGTAGTCGAACACCACCTCGCCGAGACCCAAGGTCAGGTCGGTGACGAAGTGCGTGGCTGACAGGACTTCATGCACGGGAATGCGCGAGACGTCGCACAGCGCGTGGTCGAAGAGCTGCAGCGCTGCCGGGCCGGACCAGGCGCCCTTCAGGGTCACGTCCTCGCAATAGTAGCGCACCAGCTCGCAGATGCGCGGCGTGCAATCGACATGCGGGATGATCTTGATCATGAAATTCGGCTTGGCCAACGACTTGAGCAGCGGCGCGAGCTCGATCTCGCGGTGCTTGTAGCCCATGGTGGCGTTGACGCAGAGCACGGTGCCGTAGTGCAGCGTGCAGACCAGCGTCTCGTTCTCGTGGCACACTTTCGGAGTCGCGAGCTTCTTGGGGAAGCCCCAGATCTCGCGGCCGCCGGCGATCGGCGAATTGTCGTCGAGATACATGGCGTGCACATATCCGCCTTCCTGCACCACGCCGTCCTTGCCTTTGAAGCGCACCGGGATCACCTGTCCGGTCTCGGTGTAGTCACCGAAGCCGGTGGAATCGGGCATGCGGATGAATTCGTAGTTGACCGTGTCCCCGATGACCTCGAGCGGTTCGGGCACGAGGGCGCGCAGGATCTCGGGGTCGGTCCGGTAGCTGATGACGACGAATTCGCGGTTGTAGAATTTGTACGGGCCCTTGGGGAAAGACGGGTTGTTGAGCGGCATCGCGAAGGCTTTGGTACGGACATCGGCTAGTTTCATCGCTTGCAGCTCCTACTGGTTTTTCTGTGCCTTGAGATCGAAGGTGAAGACGCCGTCGACGCTCTTCGGACGTTGCAGCACGGCCGGAAAGGTGAGGGTGCGCTGCATGTCGCTGTAGCCGGACTTCCAGTGCTCCTCCATCGTGCGGCGCGAGAATTCGTAGTCCTTCGACGCGCCCTCGTAGTTGCGTGCGCGATAGATCATCTGGATGATGTTGTAGACCTTGTTGTCGGCTTCCTGCTCGAGCAGCTTCGCCTCGGGCGTCTCGCGCAGCGCCTCGGGCATCTGGGCCAACAGCTTGGCGGTCGCGCGGCGCAGCTTCTGCATCTTGCGGAACTGGTCGGTGGCGAGGCGCGTGCGGCTGGAAAAGCGGATATCCTTCTGGCGCACGTCGAGTTCGACCACGTCGCGCGGCAGCTCGCCGGCGGCGCTCCACAGGTCGATCTGGAAAGCGAGCGTGTCCTGGCGCGGAATGGCATCGAGGACCCATTGCAGCGGCGTGTTGGAGACGATGCCGCCGTCCCAGTAATATTCGCCTTCGATCTCGGTCGCCGGGAAGCCCGGCGGCAGCGAGCCGGAGGCGATGATATGCGCCGACTCGAGCTTCTTGTTCTTTTCCCTGTGCTCAGCGCTGTCGAAGTAGACGAAATTGCCGGTCTTGACGTTGGTGGCGCCGACGCTGATGCGGGTCTCGCACGAATTGAGCAGATCGAAATCCACCAGTCTCTCCAGCAGCGCCTTGAGCGGCGTGACATCGTAGAAGCTGAGCTCGCCGGGGCTGCTGGTCGGCGTGAAGATCGGCGGCGGCACGCGCGGCTTGAAGAAGCTCGGCGCCCCCCAGAGCAGGGCGCCCATGGCGCGGAACTGGTTGATCATCTGACGCGTCATGTCGTTCTTGATGTCGATGCCCGCGAAATAGGGAACACCGAGCGGCGGTTCGGTCACGGTCTCCCAGAAGGTGCGCAGCCGCTCGACCCGCCGCTCCGGCGGGTTGCCGGCGATCAGGGCTGCGTTGATGGCACCGATCGAGATTCCGGCGACCCAGTCGGGATGGAGATCGGCTTCGGCCAGCGCCTGATAGACGCCGCCCTGATAGGCACCCAGCGCGCCGCCGCCCTGAAGCAGCAATGCGATCCTCTCGAACTCGGGACGAACCCGCGATCCGGGCGGGGCGGAACCTGCAGCAACCCCTTTTGTGGGTTGAGAATCCATAACGCCTCTCCTTGCGCAACGGACGCAGCATCCGCTGCGTCCGTGATGCTGTGATGTCAACGATTCCGAATGTAGCGACCATGCATGCCATATGCCATCTTGGTTGACAGCGACCATTCGCTGCGCCGCAATGGGAGAAACGACGTCGAAAGGGCCGCGCATGGACCGTATCGAGCGCTCAGATCCTCTTTTCAAGGCCCGCCTGCTCGGCGACGATATCGCCGCCGCGGGCGACGAGATCGAGTGCACGCGGCGCATTCCCGCCGACTTGTTGTTGGCGCTGCACGAGGCGCGGCTCTTCCGTCTGTTGCTGCCGCGCTCGGTCGGTGGCGAGGAGGTGACGCCAGGCACTTATCTCGCCGCGGTCGAGGAGGTCGCGCGGCATGACGCCTCGGTCGCCTGGAACATCTTCGTCGGCAACAGCTCGGCCCTGGTCGGCGCCTATCTCGACGCCGAGGTGGCGCGCGCGATCTACAGCGATCCGCATACCATCATCAGCTGGGGCCCGCCCAACAAGCATCGCGCCAAGGCCGTGCCCGGCGGCTATCGCGTCAGCGGTCGCTGGGACTTTTCGAGCGGCTGCCGCGCCGCCAACTGGATGGGTGCGCATTGCTTCGTCGAAGAAGAAGGCGGCGCGCTGCGGCTGAACCGGATGGGCCGGCCGACCATGCGCATCCTGCTCTACCCGGCGGAGCAGGCGACCCTGCTCGACACCTGGCACACGATCGGCCTGCGCGGCACGGCGTCCGATTCCTACACGCTTGAAAATGTGTTCATCCCCGAGGCCTACAGCAGCCAGCGCGAGGACCCGGAGCTGCGCCGCGAGACCGGGCCGCTCTATTCCTTCACCCACACCGGCCTCTATGCGGTGGGCGTGGCCGGCGTGGCCCTGGGCATCGCCCGCGCCATGCTCGATGCCCTGGTCGAGCTCGCCGCCCGCAAGGCGCCGCGTGGCCTGGCGCGTCTCGCCGACAGCCCGACCGTCCAGGCCGACGTCGCGCGCAACGAGGCGCGCCTTGGATCGGCGCGCGCCTATCTGCTCGATATCCTCGCCGATCTCTATGCGCGGGCGAGCGATGCGGCGCCGATGGATATCCCCGACCGCGCCCGTGCGCGGCTGGGTTGCACGCACGCCATCCATACCGCCATCGACACCGCCGACTTCGCCTACAAGAACGCCGGCGTCGACGCGATCTTTCCCGGCAGCTCCTTCGAGCGCCGCTTCCGCGACATGCACACTTTGTCGCAACAGATCCAGTCGCGCAGCGCCCATTTCGAGGCCGTGGGCCACATCCTGCTCGGCGGGCAGCCGGAAGTGTTTCTCTAGGGCGCGATCGTTTGAGAGGGAGACATCACCTCCCGTTAAATAACCGGGAAAAAAACGGCAGAGGACGATTTCCTCGCGAGGAAGGAAAAACTTTCGATTCCTCGCGAGCATTCCGGCAAAAGACCGCTCCTGCTGGCTTTCAGGCCATTCCTCGCGAACGCCTCGCGAGGCCTCGCGAGGATTTCGCCCCATCCAGGGAGCGGTGCGGCGTGAGTCCGGGATCGGCAAGTCGCTCATGATCGGTCCATCATAGCCCGCGTGGCCCAAACCGACGATTCTGGTCCTTACTCGGGCAGGCGTGCTCCGCTGCTCAGGTTCCTTCCCCCATAAGATGGGGGCTATCGCATGTGACTTCGCTGCTCATGATTCCTCCCCCGCAGGGGGAGGAAATTTCTTTGATCAGGGCCACAGGCGACGGCCCTGACGAGCTGTGAGGGCATCCCGCGCGGCTGGCACATGAATTGCACCGCGCAATCCAATCGGCAGCGGCAGCCATTCGTGCGCCAAACGGGAGATCGGAATGGGAAAATTGACGCGACGGGAGCTGGCGGCAGGCGCCCTGGCGGCAGGTCTTGCGCCGGGATTTCTGACCTCGCGGCAGGCGCTGGCGCAGGCCACGCCGGCCGTCACCCCCAAGAAGGGCGGCACGCTCAACACCATCCTGACGCCGGAGCCGCCGGTGCTCGTGCTCGGCGTCAACAACCAGGGCCCCACGCAGCTTGCCGCCAGCAAGCTCTTCCAGGGCCTCTGCCAATATTCCTTCAAGCTCGAGCCACTGCCGCAGCTCGCCAAGAGCTGGACCTTGTCGGACGACAAGAAGACCTACACCTTCAAGCTGCAGGAGAACGTGAAGTTCCACGACGGCCATCCGATGACGGCGGACGACGTGATCTTCTCGATCATGAAGTTCCACACCGAGCTGTCGCCGCGCGCCAAGCCGATCTTTGCCAACATTGCCGAAGCGACAGCGCCCGATCCGCTCACCGTGGTGCTCACGCTCAAATCGCCGTTCGAGCCCTTCATGCTGATGTTCGACGCCACGGCCTGCGCCATCGTGCCCAAGCACATCTATGACGGCACCGACTACCGCACCAATCCGGCGAACCAGAAGCCGATCGGCACCGGTCCGTTCCAGTTCGTCGAATGGCAGCGCGGCAACTTCATCCGCATGAAGCGCTTCGACGGTTACTGGGCGCCGGGCCAGCCCTATCTCGACGAGGTCATCTACCGCATCATCCCCGACAGCCAGAGCCGGGCGCTGGCGCTGCAGACCGGCCAGGTGCAGCTCACGCAGGCCAATGACATCGAGCCGTTCGACGTGCCGCGGTTTCGCGCACTGCCCAATCTCGAGGTCCAGCTCAACGGCTGGGAATACGCCTCGCAGGTCTCCTGGATCGAGATCAATCACCGCGTGAAGCCGCTCGACGACGTGCGCGTGCGCCAGGCCATCAACCTCGCGATCGACCGCAACTTCATCCGCGACCGGCTGTGGTTCGGCATCGGCAAGCAGGCCACCGGGCCGATCGCCTCGACGACGAAATTCTACGATCCCGCCGTGGCCAAGCTGCCTGGGCACGATCCCAAGGCCGCGATGGCGTTGCTCGACGCGGCCGGGCTGAAGCCCGACGCCAAGGGCGTGCGCTTTACCATCAAGCACATGCCGCTGCCCTATGGCGAGGTCTGGACGCGGCTCTCGGAGTATTTCCGCACGTCGTTGCGCCAGATCGGCATCGAGGTCGTGCTGGAGACCGCCGATGCCGGCGCCTGGGCGCGGCGCATCGGTGACTGGGACTATGAGACCAGCGTCAACTTCCTCTCGCAATACGGCGATCCGACGCTCGGCGTGGAGCGCAGCTACGTCTCGACCAACATCAAGAAGGTCACCTTCACCAACACGGGCGGCTATGTGAATCCGAAGGTCGACGAACTCTTCACCACGGCGCGCGAATCGGGCGACCCCAAGGTGCGCCAGCAGGCCTTCAGCGCGGTGCAGAAGATCCTGTGCGAGGAGGTGCCGCAGATCTGGCTGATGGAACTCGCCTGGCCCACCATCCATGAAAAGAAGCTGCACAACGTGATCACGACCGCGATGGGACCGAACTCCTCGTTCGACAACGTCTTCCTGTCGTGACTTCTTTTCATATTCCCTCCCCCATCGCAGCGCCTTCTGAGGCGCGATGGGGGAGGTGCCCGAAAGGCGGAGGGGGATCGCTCGAAGCGCTTCGTCCCGTCCCCCTCCGGCCCTGCGGGCCACCTCCCCCGTATGACGGGGGAGGAATATGACGCGCCCCTGACATGGGCCGCATGCGGCTCGTCCGCTTCCTCGCGCTGCGGGTGGTCAAGATGGTGGCGATGGTGTTTGCCATCGTCGTCGCCAACTTCCTGCTGGTCCATGCCGCGCCCGGCGATCCGGCGAGCGTCATGGCGGGCGAGGCGGGGGCGGCCGATCCGCAGTTCCTCGCCCAACTGCGCACCCAGTTCGGACTCGACCAGCCGCTGTCGACGCAGCTCTGGGTCTATGTCAGCCACGTGGCCAGGGGCGATCTCGGCGTCTCCTACCGCCAGCAGCGGCCCGTCGCATCGCTGATCGCCGAGCGGCTGTCGGCCACGCTGCTGCTCAACGGGACCGCCTTCGTGCTGGCCATCGCGGGCGGCATCGCGCTCGGCGCATTGGCGGCGCGACGCGTCGGCCACGCAGCCGACAGCCTGATCACCGTGCTGGCGCTCGGCTTCTATGCCACGCCGATCTTCTGGGTCGGGCTGATGCTGGTGCTGGTGTTCAGCGTCTGGCTCGACTGGCTGCCGAGCTTCGGCATGAATACGGTGGGCGCCGACTTCACCGGCCTGGCGGCACTTGCGGACACGGCGAGCTATCTGGTGCTGCCGGCGCTGACGCTCGGCCTCTTCTACATGGCAGTCTATGCGCGGCTCACCCGCGCGGCGATGCTCGAGGTGGCCTCGCAGGATTTCGTGCGCACGGCGCGCGCCAAGGGCGTGCCGGAGGGTGGCGTGCAGCGCCGTCACGTGCTGCGCAACGCGCTCCTGCCGGTGATCACCTTCGGCGGCATCCAGGCGGGCCAGCTGATCGGCGGCTCGATCCTGGTCGAGACGGTGTTCGCCTGGCCGGGCATCGGCCGCCTCGCCTTCGACGCGCTGCTGGCGCGCGACTATCAGATCCTGCTCGGCGTGTTCCTGGTCACCTCCGTCCTGGTGCTGGTGTTCAACCTCCTCACCGATCTGCTCTATGCCTGGATCGATCCGCGCGTGGAGGTGATGTGAACAGGATTCTGGGCGAGTTCCTGACGACCTTCCTGTGCAACAAGGGCGCCGCGGTCGGTCTCGCCGTGCTTGCGCTGGTGGGCGTCGCCGCCGCGACCGCGGGCTTCCTGTTTCCCTTCTCGCCCTGGGACATGCGCGGTGCGCCGTTCATGCCACCGGGTGAGATGGACTTCCTGCTCGGCTCCGACAGCCTGGGCCGCGACGTGGCGGCGGGCATCGCCTATGGCGCGCGCGTCTCGTTGCTGATCGGCGCGGTCTCCACCGTCGTTGCGGTCGTGTTCGGCATCACGCTGGGCGCCGTCGCGGGCTATGCCGGCGGCGTGGTCGACGACGCGATCATGCGCTTCACCGAGTTCTTCCAGACCGTGCCGAGCTTCCTGCTCGCCGTGGTGCTGGTGGCGATCTTTTCGCCCAGCCTCGCCTCGATCGTCGCCGCCATCGCCATCGTCTCCTGGCCGCCGGTGGCGCGCGTCATCCGCGCAGAGTTCCTGTCGCTGCGTTCGCGCGAATTCGTCCAGGCGGCCGAAGTGCTCGGCCGCTCGCGCACCGCCATCGTCTTTCGCGAGATCCTGCCCAACGCGCTGTCGCCGATCATCGTGCTGGCGAGCCTGATGGTGGCGAGCGCCATCCTGCTGGAAAGCGGCCTCTCGTTTCTCGGGCTCGGCGATCCCAACCAGATCTCCTGGGGTTTCATGATCGGCGCCGGGCGCAGCGTCATCCGCATCGCCTGGTGGATGAGCGTCTTTCCCGGCGTCGCCATTTTCCTCACCGTGCTGGCGCTCAATCTGGTGGGCGAGGGTTTCAGCGACGCCCTGAACCCCCGCCTGGCGCGACGGCGATGAGGGCGCGCCGGCGATGAGCCTGCTCACGGTCGAGAATCTCACTGTCGCGCTGCCGCCGGGCGGCGACCGGCCGCATGCGATCGAGGACATCTCCTTCACCCTCGATACCAGCGAGATCCTGTGCATCGTGGGCGAGAGCGGCTCGGGCAAGTCGGTGTCCTCGGCGGCGATCATGGGCCTGTTGCCGCCCGCGCTGAAGGTCTTGCAGGGCCGCATCGATTTCGAGGGCCGCGACCTGCTCGGGCTGAAGACCGCGGAGATGCGCCTGCTGCGCGGCAGCCGGATCGGCATGATCTTCCAGGAGCCGATGACGGCCCTCAATCCGCTGATGCGCGTGGGCGACCAGATCGCCGAGGTGCTGAAGGTACACGGTGCGCGCGGCTCGGAAGGCCGCGTGCGGGAACTGATCGACGCGGTGCAGCTGCCCGACCCGGAACGCATCGCGCGCTCCTATCCGCATCTGCTGTCGGGCGGACAGCGCCAGCGCGTCATGATTGCCATGGCGCTGGCGCTCGAGCCGGCGGTGCTGATCGCCGACGAGCCCACCACCGCGCTCGATGTCACGACGCAGATGCAGATCCTCGGCCTGATCAAGGAGATCCAGGCGCGGCGCGGCATGGGCGTGCTGTTCATCACCCATGATTTCGGCGTGGTGGCCGAGATCGCCGACCGCGTGGCGGTGATGCAGCACGGCCGCATCGTCGAGACCGGTCCGGCGTCCGACGTGCTGAACCGGCCGCAGCATGCCTATACGCGGGCGCTGATCGCCGCCGTTCCGCACCGGGCGCGCGCCATCGAGGAGACACCGAAGGGCCGCCCGGTTCTCGAGCTGATCGGCGTGAAGAAGACCTACTGGCGCGGCGGCGCGCTGTTCGCGCCCGGCATCGCGGTGCCGGCGGTATCGGATGCCGACATCGTGCTTCGCAAGGGCGAGACGCTCGGCCTGGTGGGCGAGAGCGGGTCGGGCAAATCCACGCTGGCGCGCTGCGTGGTCAACCTCGTGCATCCCGAGCAGGGTACGATCCGCTTCCACGACACCGATCTCCGCCTGCTGCAACGCCGGCACTGGAAGCCGTTCCGCCAGCGCATCCAAATGGTGTTCCAGGATCCTTTCGCCTCGCTCAACCCGCGCCGCCGCGTCGGCGACATCATCGCCGAAGGGCCGGTGGCGCATGGCATGGACAGGGCGGCGGCGCTCCGCCGGGCGGCCGAGCTCCTGGCGCTGGTCCAGCTCGATGCGGGCGCGGCGGAGCGCTTCCCGCACGAGTTCAGCGGCGGCCAGCGCCAGCGCATTGGCATCGCCCGGGCGCTGGCGCTCGAGCCCGAATTGCTGATCGCCGACGAGCCTGTCTCCGCGCTCGATGTCTCGGTCCAGGCGCAGATCCTGGCGTTGCTCGAGGATCTGCGCCAGCGGCTCGGGCTCACGATGCTGTTCATCACCCACGATCTGCGCGTGGCGGCCCAGGTCTGCGGCCGGGTGGCGGTGATGCAACGTGGCGTCATCGTCGAGCAGGGCCGCACCGCCGAGGTCTTCGCCTCGCCGCAGCATCCCTATACGCAGAGCCTGCTCGACTCCATTCCGGGAAGGCATTGGCTGCCGCCGGTGAGCGGCGCAGCATAGCCGTCTGAATCAGTATTCCTCCCCCATCATATGGGGGAGGTGGCCCGGTAGGGCCGGAGGGGGACAGGCACTGATCTCTCGACCCACGCTCAAGCCGATCCGCTGAAAATCTTCGGAACGAGGAGGGGACGCTTCGATCGGTCCTGTCCCCCTCCGCCCTTCGGGCACCTCCCCCATATGATGGGGGAGGAATGAATCTGAGTTCATTGCACCTACATCGGCGGCGTCAGTCCATCCTTGCCGTAAGTGACGCGGGCGGTTCGCAGCGTGCCGTCGGGCTGCTTTTCCGCAGCACTGACGAAGATGCTGACGCCCGGCTTGAGCTCGCTTCGGTCGCCGGTCACGTAAGTGACGATGGAGATATCGGG
>Ga0193716_1002287_pt1 | contig 10865 bp, 8 predicted proteins | sample U2c1metaG_FD_145901 | JGI IMG/M metagenome (GOLD analysis project Ga0193716, IMG submission 145901) | Soil microbial communities from a riparian zone of the East river system, Colorado, United States - U2c1 | ecosystem: Environmental > Terrestrial > Soil > Riparian zone | place: USA: East River...
GTGGTGGTGGTGGTGGTGGTGGTGGTGGCGGCAACCGCGGCGGCAACCGCTAGGCCTTGCATGCGGCGCTATCGCATGACGTTTCGCCGGCCGCTATCGGCCGCTTGACGCAGACGCTGGTGTCGGTGCCTGGCCCACGGGATGACCTGCGGCGTCAAGCTTGTGGCCTTGCGCGTCCAGCGCATGATCGTTGGCATGTTCCAGGCGGCGGGTGACGCCGGGAGCATCGCCCTGGACGGGCGCGGCCGCCGTCGACGAAGCGGCGGCCTTCGACTTGCCGTGATGCTTGGCAGCCGCCTGATCCATGGCGCGGATCAGCCCTGGCGGATCCGCCATGGCTGATGTTGCGACGGCGGCAAGCGCCATCATTGCGAACTTGACGAAGACTCCCATGCACGTGTCCTCTTCGGCCCTGGTGTGTCGTCCCGCCAGGATCCAAGCATCGCACGCCGCCTGGCGTGGCGTGCGTGAATCCTTGCGGCACTCGACACCCCGGGGGCCGCAGCGCAACATAGGCAGGTCACGCACCGACCCTGCGCATTGTCCCCGACCCCGCACTTTCGAACGCTCGCCCTGATCATCGCCAGTGCGCTCTTCATGGAGCAGCTCGACGGTACGATCCTGGCCACCGCATTGCCGTCGATGGCCCATACATTCGGCGTGTCGCCGCTGATGATGAGCGTCGCGCTCACGTCCTACATGTTGAGCCTGGCGGTGTTCATCCCAGCCAGCGGCACCGTAGCCGACCGTTATGGTGCCCGGCGCGTCTTCTGCGCGGCCATCGCCGTGTTCACGTTCGGTTCGATTCTTTGCGCCCAGGCCACCACGCTGCCTTTTCTCGTGGGCGCGCGGCTGATCCAGGGCATGGGCGGCGCGATGATGGTGCCCGTCGGGAGGCTTGTCCTGCTTCGCGCAGTGAGCAAGCAGGATCTCGTCTCGGCGATGTCGTGGCTGCTGGTACCGGCGATGATCGGCCCGGTACTGGGCCCGCCACTGGGCGGACTGATCGTGCAGGTGTTGTCGTGGCAGTGGATCTTCTACGTCAACCTGCCGATCGGCCTGATCGGCTTCGTGCTGGCCGCGCGACTGGTACCGGACGTGCGCGGCGAGGTGCGCCACCGCTTCGACATGCTGGGTTTCTTCCTCTCGGGCCTTGGGCTTTCGTGCCTGGTGTTCGGGCTGGAACTGGCCGCGCGTGGCATCGGTGGAACTGTCGTGTCGTTGGGTCTGCTCGGCGGTGGCGCGCTGGCCCTGGTGGCGTATGTGGCCCATGCGCGCCGCATCGAGCATCCGATCCTCGACATTGCCTTGCTGCGCTTCGACACCTTCCGGCTGTCGGTGATCGCAGGCTCGCTCACGCGCATCAGCGCCGGCGCGTTGCCGTTCCTCTTGCCACTGATGATGCAACTGGGCTTCGGCATGTCGCCCGCGCGCAGCGGCCTGATAACCTTCGTCTCCGCAGCCGGGGCGGTACTGATGAAAACCACCGCCAAGCCGTTCCTGCGCCGCTTCGGTTTCCGAAACGTGCTGGTGTGGAACGGGGTCTTGAGCACCTTGATGATCACCGCATGCGCAGCCTTCCGGCCCGGCTGGCCGTTGACGGCGATTTACCTCGTGCTTGGCGTGGGCGGATTCTTCCAGTCACTGCAGTTCACCGCGTACAACACCGTTGCCTACGCGGAGCTACCCAGCCAGGCGTTGAGCGCGGCCACCAGCTTCTACACCACGTTCCAGCAGTTGATGCTGTCACTGGGCATCTGCGTGGCAGCCGGCGTCCTGCACGCAAGTGTGCATCTGCATGGCCGCGACCATGCCGTCCCGGGTGATTTTTCGGTAGCCTTCCTGGTTATCACGGCAGTGTCGATTCTTGCCGCGCCCATTAGTGCACGGCTTGCTCCCAACGCAGGCATGGAGATGAGCGGGCATCGCGCCCGACCGCCCCGCGCACGCTGACAACAGCTGCCTAGAGCATGCCTAACAGCAGCAGGACCACCAGAATCAGAACGATCAGCCCGAGGCCGCCTGTCGGGTAGTAGCCCCAGCCGCGGCTATAGGGCCACGCCGGCGCGGCGAACACGGCCAACAAGACGATCAGCACGATCAACCAGATCATGGAAGGCTCTCCTGCGTTGAAGGTGCCTTCAGCATGCCGTGGCGGCGCGTGTTGCAAGCGTAGCCCGCGGGTGATGGTGATCTTCAGAAAGGAGTTCGCCCCGCAGGCGGCGCGACGACATGGGCTTCGGGGGGGAGGAGAGCCAGATGTCGCGAAAATCAGCGCCGCTGCGGAGCGAAAGGCCCGCCGACCCAGGGGGAGGGTTGGTGGCAGGCAGGCGCATTATGGGCTTACGGTTTGATAAGCGCCAATATATATTGTGATTGGTACTTATTCGGTAATCGACTATGTTCGACTTGCGTCAGCTCCGTTATTTCGTCGCCGTGGCCGAAACCCTGAGCTTCACCCGCGCCGCCCAGGCACTGCACATGTCCCAGCCGCCGCTTTCCCAGCAGATCCAGGCGCTGGAGGCGGGGCTCGACGTACGCCTGTTCGATCGTACCCGCCGCCGCGTGGCACTGACCGAGCCCGGACGGCTGTTCCTGGTCGAAGCCAGGAAATTGCTGGCGCAGGCCGAATCGGCCCGGCGAGTGGTCACTGACGCCGCGGCCGGTTTCTCCGGGCAGCTGCGGCTGGCCTATGCCGTGTCGGTGTCCTTCCATCCCGCCCTGCCCGAGGCCCTGCTGCGCTTCCGCCAGGATGCCCCCCGGGTCCGGCTGGCGTTGCGCGAGATGTACACCACAGAGCAATACGACGCCCTGGCCAATGGCGACATCGACGTCGGATTCCTTCGCGGCGCCCCGCGTACGGCCCTGCAGGCAAAGGCCTTCCGCCTGGATGTGGTCGACCAGGAACGCCTGGTAGTGGCCCTGCCCGCCGCCCATCCGCTGGCCGGCAAGGCATCGCTGCGGATGCGCCAGCTCGCCACCGAAACCTTCCTGGCCCAGCCCCGGGAACTGGCGGTCACGTTGTACGACCGCCTGATGCACCTTTGCACCAAGGCTGGGTTCCAGCCGGAGGTGCGGCAGATCAGCCAGCAGGTAAGCTCCCTGCTGTCATTGGTGGCCGCGGGGCTGGGACTGGCCCTGGTCCCCGCCTCACTGTGCGCCGTGCAGCTGTCCGGGGTGAGTTTCGTGCCCGTGGACGATGCCGATGCCTGGCTACTGCTGGCGGTGGCCAGCCGCGCCGGCGACCCCTCGCCGACCCTGGATGCCTTCCTGCGCACGGTTGCCGCATCGAAACAGTCACTTGGCTTGCCGTGACGGCAAAACGTGGATATAATTTCGGTTTTCCATCGTCCATAAGTTTCCCAGGAGCTTGCCGTGAAGGTGCTGTCATCCCTGAAATCCGCCAAGCTGCGGCACCGTGACTGCAAGGTCGTCCGTCGTCGCGGCAAAACGTTCGTCATCTGCAAGAGCAACCCCCGCTTCAAGGCCCGCCAGCGCTAATCCACCAGCAGCGGCGACCGAAAAAAAAGACCGCCTCGGCGGTCTTTTTTTTGCTCGCTCGCTCGGGGGTGGTCGCAGGAGCCGGGGGCCATGGCCCCCCGGCTCTGGACTGCCCGAGGCACACCGACGCGAGAGCCGTGCGGCGGTGGGGCGTGAACGGAGAGCCGCGCGATCAGAGGAGCAGCGGGGTCAGAGTCATGACTCTGACCCCCAACGCCGTGCAACTCCGTCCGCCGAGTAGCGTGGCGTTGTTGTGCCCTCCCCTCGCGAACCGCACCCTTCGGGAGTGGAGGGCAGAGCGGGCGGGGCCCGGCGGGGGCGCTCCGTGCGAAGGCGAAGGGCTTCGGCCGGATCAGGCCCGCAGGGGGCCGGCCATGGACGGCCGGCCGTTTTCGCTGAGCCAGGATGGCGAATCGAAGACCCCCGGCCGAAGCCCGTCCCGATGGGGGGCGCAGCCATCAGACAAAGCCGCGCAGCGGCCTCATCTTCCCGAGGGTCGCCGCAGCCCGGAGCGCCCCCGCCGGGCCCCGCCCGCTCTGCCCGCCACGCCCGAAAGCGCGCGAGAGCTCAGGTCTCGTAGCGAACGCCAGTGATCTCGTAGTGCTTCACGCCGTTGGGGGCGGTGAATTCGAAGCTGTCGCCTTCGCTTTTGCCGATCAGGGCGCGGGCAATGGGAGAGGAGACGGCGATCAGGCGCTGTTTGATGTCGGCTTCCAGGTCGCCGACGATCTGGTAGGTCACGGCGTCGCCGGAGTCTTCGTCCTCGAGGTCGACGATGGCGCCGAAGACTACGCGGCTGCCGGCGGCGAGGCGCGCGGTGTCGAAGACCTCAGCGGTGGAGAGCGCGGCTTCCAGTTCGTTGATGCGGCCCTCGCAGAAGCTTTGTTGCTCGCGGGCGGCGTGGTACTCGGCGTTTTCCTTCAGGTCGCCGTGGGCGCGGGCCTCGGCAATGGCCGCGATGATGCGCGGGCGGTCGACCGACTTCAGTCGCTCCAGCTCGGCGCGCAGGCGCTCGGCGCCCTTCTTGGTCATGGGTGCACGACTCATGCGTTCAGTTCCTTGTGCAGTTCCTGCAGGCTGTGCACGCTGCCGGCACCGTGGAAGTCCAGCGAATGCACCAGTGCGCGCGCGCCGGCCACGGTGGTTGAATAGGTGACGCGGTGCTGCAGGGCCTCGCGCCGGATGGAGAACGAATCGGAGATGGCCTGCTTGCCTTCCGTCGTGTTGACGATGTAGACGATCTCGCCGTTCTTGATCAGGTCGACGATGTGCGGCCGCCCCTCCAGCACCTTGTTGATGCGCTCGCACGAAACGCCATGGGACGACAGGAACGACGCGGTACCTTGCGTCGCCACCAGGGTGAAGCCGCGGCGGATCAGGTCCTGGGCAATTGGCAGCAGGCGATCCTTGTCGGCATCGCGCACGGAAAGGAATACCTTGCCGACGGCGGGCTGGCGGATGCCCGCGGCCTCGTGGCCACGCGCGAAGGCGGCGCCGAAGGTACGGCCCACACCCATGACCTCGCCCGTCGAGCGCATCTCGGGGCCGAGGATGGGGTCGACGTTCTGGAATTTAAGGAACGGGAAGATTGCTTCCTTCACCGAGTAGTAGCTGGGGATGACCTCGTGCAAGGTGCCCTGGTCGACGAGTGAACGGCCGGCCATCGCACGGGCGGCGATCTTGGCCAGCGACACACCGGTGGCCTTGCAGACGAACGGGACCGTGCGCGAGGCACGCGGGTTCACTTCCAGGATGAATACTTCTTCGTCGCCCTGGATGGCGAATTGCGTGTTCATCAGGCCAATGACGTTCAGTTCCTTCGCCAGCACCTTCACCTGGCGGCGCATTTCATCCTGCACTTCCTGGCTGAGTGAATGGGCCGGCAACGAGCACGACGAATCGCCCGAGTGCACGCCGGCTTCCTCGATGTGCTCCATGATGCCGCCGACCAGCACGTTGCCCTCGGCATCGGCAACGATGTCGACATCCACCTCTACCGCGTGATCGAGGAATCGGTCCAGCAGCACCGGGGAGTCGTTGGAGACCTTCACCGCGTCGCGGATGTAGCGCGAGAGGTCCGCGTCGCTGTAGACGATCTCCATCGCACGGCCACCGAGCACGTAGCTCGGGCGCACCACCATCGGATAGCCGATCTCGCGGGCCAGGGCCAGCGCTTCTTCGGCGTTGCGGGCGGTGCGGTTGGGCGGCTGGCGCAACTTCACGCGCTCGATCAGCTGCTGGAAGCGTTCGCGGTCTTCGGCAAGGTCGATCGAATCGGGACTGGTGCCGATCACCGGGGCGCCGGCCGCCTCAAGCGCACGGGCCAGCTTCAGCGGGGTCTGTCCGCCGTACTGCACGATGATGCCCTTCGGCTTCTCAAGATCGACGATCTCGAGCACGTCTTCCAACGTAAGCGGTTCGAAGTACAGGCGGTCGGAGGTGTCGTAGTCGGTGGAGACCGTCTCGGGGTTGCAGTTGATCATGATGGTTTCGAAACCATCCTCGCGCAGCGCCAGCGAGGCATGCACGCAGCAGTAGTCGAACTCGATGCCCTGGCCGATGCGGTTCGGGCCGCCACCGAGCACGATGATCTTGTCGCGGTCGGTAGGCTGGGCCTCGCATTCCTCCTCGTAGGTGGAATACATGTACGCGGTGGTGGTGGCGAATTCCGCAGCGCACGAATCCACGCGCTTGTACACCGGGCGCACGCCCAGGGTATGGCGCAGGTGGCGCATGGTGTTTTCGTCGCCATCGACAAGTTCCGCCAGGCGTGCGTCGGAAAAGCCCATGCGCTTCAACTCGCGCATGCGCGGCGCGTCAAGGCTGGATACGCCAAGGCGCTGCACCTCGCCCTCGGTCATCACGATGTCCTCGAAGGCAGCGAGGAACCATGGATCGATGTGGGTGAGCTCGTGCACTTCCTGCAGCGACAGGCCGGCACGGAAGGCGTCGGCCACGTGGAACACGCGATCCGGGCGCGGTTCGCGCAATTCGCGCTTGAGGGTCAGGAAGCCTTCCTCGCTGCCGATGTCCAGCCCCGTGGGGTTCAGGCCCGTCTTGCCGATCTCCAAGCCGCGGAGCGCCTTCTGCAGCGACTCGGAGAAGCTGCGGCCCATGGCCATCACCTCGCCCACCGACTTCATCTGGGTGGTCAGGCGGGCATCGGCGGTGGGGAATTTCTCGAACGCAAAGCGCGGGATCTTGGTGACGACATAATCGATGCTCGGCTCGAACGACGCCGGAGTGAGGCCGCCGGTGATGTCGTTCTTCAGTTCATCGAGCGTGTAACCCACCGCAAGCTTCGCCGCGATCTTGGCAATCGGGAAACCGGTGGCCTTGGAGGCCAGGGCGGACGAGCGCGATACGCGCGGGTTCATTTCGATCACCACCACGCGGCCATCGCGGGCGTTGATGCCGAACTGCACGTTGGAACCGCCGGTATCGACGCCGATCTTGCGCAGCACTGCAATGGAGGCATCGCGCAGGCGCTGGTATTCCTTGTCGGTAAGCGTTTGCGCGGGAGCCACGGTGATGGAATCGCCGGTGTGCACGCCCATCGGGTCGAAGTTCTCGATCGAGCACACGATGATGCAGTTGTCCGCCTTGTCGCGGACCACTTCCATCTCGAACTCCTTCCAGCCGAGGACCGATTCCTCCACCAGCACCTCGTGCACGGGCGACAATTCCAGGCCGCGGCCGACGATCTCGATGAACTCCTCGCGGTTGTAGGCGATGCCGCCACCGGAACCGCCGAGGGTAAAGCTGGGACGAATGATGGTGGGAAAGCCCACGGTGGCCTGGACCTCATGCGCCTGCTCCATCGAGCGGGCGACGCCAGCCTTGGGGCAGTCCAGGCCGATGTCGGCCATGGCGTGGCGGAACAGGTCGCGGTCCTCGGCCATGCGGATGGCCTCGCGCGAGGCGCCGATCAGTTCGACGTTGTACTTGTCGAGCACGCCATGGTCGGCGAGGTCCAGCGCGCAGTTGAGGCCCGTCTGGCCGCCCATGGTGGGAAGCACCGCGTCCGGGCGTTCCTTCTCGATGATGCGCTCGACCGTCTGCCAGTTGATCGGCTCGATGTACACCGCGTCGGCGGTGTCGGGGTCGGTCATGATGGTGGCGGGATTGGAATTGACCAGCACCACGCGGAAACCTTCCTCCTTCAGCGCCTTGCAGGCCTGCGCACCGGAGTAATCGAACTCGCAGGCCTGGCCGATCACGATGGGGCCGGCGCCGATGATGAGGATGGTCTTGATGTCTTGGCGCTTAGGCATGGTGTGCTGTATCTCCGGGCGTTGTGGCGGTGGCTTTGCGGGACGGTGCGCGTTTGCGTCTTATCCGGCCTTGTCGCGCGTGGCCTTGTCCATCAGGGCAATGAAACGGTCGAAGAGGTAACCCAGGTCGTGCGGGCCGGGAGCCGCTTCCGGATGTCCCTGGAAGCAGAAGGCCGGGCGATCGGTAAGCGCGAAGCCCTGGAGCGAGCCATCGAACAGCGAGGTGTGGGTGACCCGGGCATGCGGCGGCAAGGTGGCAGCGTCCACCGCGAAGCCGTGGTTCTGCGAGGTGATCAGCACGCGGCCGTCGTCGTGGTCCTTCACCGGATGGTTGGCACCATGGTGGCCGAACTTCATTTTCATCGTCTTCGCGCCGATGGCCAGGCCCATGACCTGGTGGCCGAGGCAAATACCGAAGGTGGGCACGCGGGCGTCCAACACTTCGCGCGTGGCTTCGATCGCGTAATCGCAGGCGGCCGGATCACCCGGGCCGTTGGACAGGAACACGCCATCGGGCTGCATGGCCAGTACTTCGGACGCTGGCGTCTGCGCCGGCACCACGGTGACCTCGCAGCCACGCGCGGCCAACAGGCGCAGGATCTGGCGCTTGGTGCCGAAGTCCCAGGCCACGACCTTCAGGCGCGAAGGAACGCTGCGAAAGGCGACAGCATCCAGGTCGTAGTGGCCATCGGTCCAGGTGAAGCGGTCCTTCGTGCTGACCACCTTGGCCAGGTCCAGGCCGTTGAGGCCCGGGAAGGCGCGCGCCTTCGCCAGGGCGGCATCGGCGTCGATGGCGTCACCGGCAACGATGGCGCCCGCCAGGGCACCTTTCTCGCGCAGGATGCGGGTGAGGCGGCGGGTGTCGATGCCGGCGATGGCCACGATGTTGTTGCGGGCCAGGTACGAGGGCAGGCTTTCCTCGCTGCGCCAGTTGCTGGCCAGTCGCGGCACGTCGCGGACGATCAGGCCAGCGACGTGCACGCGGTCGGATTCGGCATCGGCCTCGTTCACGCCGGTGTTGCCGATGTGGGGATAGGTCAGGGTGACGATCTGCTGGGCATAGGAGGGATCGGTGAGGATCTCCTGGTAGCCCGTCATGGCGGTATTGAAAACCACCTCCCCGACCGTCTCGCCGTGGGCGCCGACGGCATGGCCGTAAAAAATGCTGCCATCTTCGAGGGCAAGCAGAGCGGGAGTGAGCATGGGACCGCCTTTTAGGTGCAGCAAGGTCCGCAAGCCTGCCTGGGGCGGCTCGAGGACCTGGGGGAGGATGTTGCTTGGGCGGGTGCAAATGATACGTTCCCGGCCCATTTCTGTCCACCGCGCCGAACCCGCTTGCGGGCCCGCCGCTGGCGTTACAATGCGACGGAAGCGCACTGCCGGTACCTCGATGAACGCCATCCTGCTCGACCCTGCCCGTCTGGATCGTCCCGATACGACGCTGCGGCACGACCCGTTTCCGTTCATGATTGCCCACGGCCAGCTGCCCGAAGAAGCCCGCGCCGAGCTCGACCGGGACTTCCCCAGGTATTCCAGCGCCGGGTTCTTCCCCTATGACGCCAGCGACTGCGGCCCCTCGGTCAATGCGCTGATCGACCGCATGACCTCCGGCGATTTCGCCGATGCCATCGGCAAGCGCCTGGGGATAGACAAACTGGGCCATTACCCCACGCTGGTCACCCTGTGCCGGCTGCTGAACAAGCGCCACGGCACCATCCACACCGATTCGAAAAGCAAGGTCGCCACGGCGCTCATCTACCTCAATGCGCAATGGCCGGACACCAGCGATGGCTGCCTGCGTTTCCTTGGCAAGATCGACGACATCGACAGCATGGTTTCGCCGGAGTTGAAACCGCTCTACGGCGAATTCGCCGTGTTCAAGCGCGCGGAGAACTCCTTCCACGGCCACCTGCCCTACGAGGGCGAGCGCCGTGTCATCCAGGTGGCGTGGCTCACCAGCGAGGAAGAAAAACTTCGCAAAACCAAGCGCGGCAAGTTCAGCCGGGTATTCAAGAAGATCTTCGGCTCGCTGGACAAAAGATCGGCGCCGGGCGCGACCGCAACGCCTCGCACCCGGATTGATCCGCCTGCGCCTCCGGGGTCAGAGTCTTGACTCTGACCCCTACCGGTCAGCGCGATAGATACCAGCCGGCGAAGACGGCAAATACCCCATAAAGCAAGCCCACCGGCACCAGCCACCGGGCATTGACCGCGCCGCGCCGGAACATCACCCACAGGGCGATCACCGCGATCATCGTCACCACGCCTGCCGCCATCAGCGGCACGTCGAACAGCCAGGGCGTGGCGAACAGTGCAAGGGAACTGGGGATGGTCGCCTGGATCATCATCGCGCCGGAGATGTTGGCAAGGGCCAGGCGCTCCTTGCCCTGCCGCACCCAGATCACCGCATTGACGGTTTCAGGAAGCTCGGTGGCGACGGGGCTCAAGACCAGCGCCACCAGGTGTGGCGAAAGATGCAGGGCGTAGCCGATGGCCTCGAGCTGGCCGACGAACACACGCGATGCAATGGCGATCACGGTGAGTGCGAGCACCGCCTGGAACGCCACCCACGCCATGGAAGGATCTTCATCGCGTGGACGGAATTTCAGCGGCTCGAGTTCCTCGTCTTCCGGCACCGTGTCGTCGTCGCGCATCTCGCGCCACACATAGGCCGCGTAGGCCGCGAGGAACACCACGCCCAGCCAGGGCTTGATGGCGAAGGCCACCAGGCCCAGGCCGCACTTGACGATGAAGATCGCCAGGAACCACGATTGGTCGCGCGCCAGGCGCCGGTTGTCCACCCGCAATACCTGGTTGGGACGAGCCAGCTTGCGGCGGCAGCTCCACAGCGAAATACCCACGACCGCGTAGGCGATGGTGGCCAACACCAGCGGGCCACCCAGGGCCGCGCCAACACCGATGTCACGGGCTTCGGGCGTCTTGCCGAACACCACGGCCACGAACGTGACCGCACTTTCGGGCAAGGCAGTGCCGAACGCGGCAAGCACGGTGCCCGTGGCCGTCGCCCCGAGCTTCAATTTGCGCCCGAACCATTCGATGCCGTTGACGAAGTATTCGCAGGCAAGGTAG
>Ga0193716_1002288_pt1 | contig 10865 bp, 8 predicted proteins | sample U2c1metaG_FD_145901 | JGI IMG/M metagenome (GOLD analysis project Ga0193716, IMG submission 145901) | Soil microbial communities from a riparian zone of the East river system, Colorado, United States - U2c1 | ecosystem: Environmental > Terrestrial > Soil > Riparian zone | place: USA: East River...
TGGAGCGCACGGCGCCCGCGTCCGGTTGCCCGCCGGTGACCGGTGGTGGTGGTGACGGCTCGGCGACCGGCGGCGGAGGTAGGGGCGGCGCGGACTCGACCGGCGGCGGGGTGGGTTCCGGCGCGGTTGGTTCCGGCGGTGCGGGTTCCGGATCGGGCGGGACCTCGGCGCGAGGCACTTCGACAGGCGGCACTTCGACAGGCGGAGGAGGCACTTCGGCGCGAGGCGCCGCGACCGGGGGCGGCACGGGTGCCTCGGCCACTGCAACCGGGGTGGGCTCGGGCCCCTGGCTCCGCCGAACGAAGCTCTTGCCCGCGGACGCCGCGGCCCGCGGTGCCGCCTCGTCGGCAGGTATCGAGACGTCCAGTCGCGTCTCGAGGCGCTCGATCCGTTGCAGCAGAGCCGCTTCCGTATCGCTCGCCGACGGCAGCAGCAGCCGCGCGCACACCACTTCCAGTAGCAGTCGTGGCGCGGTGGCGCCCCGCATCTCACCGAGTCCGGCGTGCACCACCTCGGCGTAGCGGGCCAACGTCGCGGTGCCGAGCCGCTCGGCTTGGCTGCGCATCCGTTCCAACACGTCGTCGGGCGCGTCGACCACACCGCGCGCCGCGGCGTCGGGAACGGCCTGCAACACGATCAGGTCGCGGAACCGCTCCAGCAGGTCGATGGCGAACCGCCGCGGGTCGTGGCCGGCGTCGATCAAGGACTCGATGGCCCCGAACAGCGCCGAGGCGTCACCCGCGGCCAGCGCGTCGACGGAGGCGTCGATCAGCGCGAGGTCGGTGGCGCCGAGCAGGGCCAGTGCCCGCTGATACACCACGCGGTTCCCGTCGGCGCCCGCGAGCAGCTGGTCGAGCACCGACAGCGTGTCGCGCGGCGAGCCGCCACCCGCCCGGATCACCAACGGGTACACCGCGTCGTCGACGACGACGTTCTCCTGCGCGCAGATCCGTTCGAGCAGCGGGCGCATGGTCTTGGGCGCGAGCAGCCGGAACGGGTAGTGATGGGTGCGCGACCGGATGGTCGGCAACACCTTCTCCGGTTCGGTGGTGGCGAATACGAAGATCAGGTGCTCGGGTGGCTCCTCGACGATCTTGAGCAGCGCGTTGAAGCCTGCCGTCGTCACCATGTGCGCCTCGTCGATGATGAAGATGCGGTATCGCGACTGGGCAGGCGCATAGAACGCCCGGTCGCGCAGTTCGCGGGTGTCGTCGACGCCGCCGTGGCTGGCCGCGTCGAGTTCGACGACGTCGACGTTGCCGGGTCCGTTGGGGGCCAGGGCGACGCAGGAGTCACACACGCCGCACGGGGTGGGCGTTGGGCCCTGCTCACAGTTCAGCGAGCGGGCGAGGATGCGGGCCGAGGACGTCTTGCCGCACCCACGCGGGCCGGAGAACAGGTAGGCGTGGTTGATCCGGCCAGACGACAGCGCCGTCGACAGCGGTTCGGTGACGTGCTCCTGGCCGACTACTTCACCGAACGTCGCCGGCCGGTACTTGCGGTAGAGAGCCACACGAGCAGGCTACCCAGCCGCCCCGACTAATCGCGTGCCAGCAGTGACTCGGTCGCCGCGAACAGCGCACACGTCGACAGCCCGTCGATCGCCTCGCGCAGCTCGGGCGCCGACGGGAACGACGGCGCGATCCGAATGTTCTTGTCGTCCGGATCTTTTCGATACGGGAATGCCGCACCTGCTTCGGTCACCGCGATGCCTGCGTCCTTGGCCAGTGCGATGGTCCTGCGCGCGGTTCCCGGCCACACGTCCAGACTGACGAAGTACCCGCCCTTGGGATCGGTCCACGACGCGATCTTGGACTCGCCGAGCCGGTCCTCGAGGATCTCGGCGACCAGGGCGAACTTCGGCGCCAGCAGCTGCTGATGGCGCTGCATCTGCAATCGCACGCCGTCGGCGTCCCCGAAGAACCTCAGATGGCGGAGTTGGTTGATCTTGTCGGGGCCGATCGACTTCTTGCCAGAGTGCTGCAGATACCAGGCGATGTTGCCGAGCGAGCCGCCGAAGAAGCTGACCCCGGCGCCCGCGAACGTGATCTTCGACGTCGACGCGAATACCAGCGGGCGGTTGGGGTTGCCCGCCGCGACGGCCAGGCCGAGCACGTCGACCTGTGGCGCGAAGTCGTGCGTCAACGTGTGCACGGCGTAGGCGTTGTCCCAGAACAGCCGGAAATCGGCTGCGGCGGTCTTCATCTGGACGAGACGGCGGACGTTCTCCCAGGAGTAGGTGGTGCCCGTCGGGTTGGAGTACATCGGCACGCACCACATGCCCTTCACCGCAGGGTCGAGTGCAACCAGTTCCTCGATGAGGTCGACGTCGGGGCCGTCCTCGCGCATCGCGACGGGGATCATCTCGATACCGAGGCTCTCGGTGATGGCGAAGTGCCGGTCGTAGCCGGGCGCCGGGCACAGGAACTTGATTCCCGGCTCCTGGAGCCACGGCCGCTGCGAGTCCACCCCGCCGTGCAACAGCGAAAACACGACGACGTCGTGCATGAGTTCGAGGCTGGCGTTGTTGCCCGCGATGAGGTTCGGCACCGGGATCCCGAGCAGTTCGCCGAAGACGGCCCGCAGTTCGGGAAGGCCGTGCAAGCCGCCGTAGTTGCGGGTGTCGGTGCCGTCCCCGTCGCGGTAGGAGTCCTTCCCCGAACCCGGCAGGCTGAGCAGGTCGTTGGAGAGGTCGAGCTGCGCGGGGGACGGCTTTCCCCTGGTGAGGTCGAGGCTGAGCTTCTTGGCCTGAAGGTCGGCGTAGCTGCGGAGCTGCTGTTCGTGCTGCTCCTGCAGTTCGTCACGGCCGAGGGATTCAAACGACACGGCGCACGCCTTTCGCCATCTACCAAGCCGTGGAAAGAGAAGGGGACCCCGCGCACCCGCCAGAGCCCATTGACCCTTGCTGCCTTCCGGCCCTGGGGGAGTTCACAGGATGGACGCCGCGCGGGGTCCGAACCAGAGTGTAGTACCCGGTGACCGTGCGACTGGTCGGGCGTCATAGGCCGGTCCGCTACCATTGCCCGCGGAGGATTCGCCTAGTGGCCTATGGCGCTCGCCTGGAACGCGGGTTGGGTTAACGCCCTCAGGGGTTCAAATCCCCTATCCTCCGCACTTGGTCCGGGGTGCGATCTGCCGATGGTAGATCGCACTCCGGCCCGTTGAAGGCCGACGACGTCAAGGAGGACCATGCGGCGCTGGATCGCGGTGTTGTGGAACACGTCGTTCTTGGTCCTCGCTGGAGTCCTCTACTTCTTCTTCGTGTTGCCGCGCTGGCCCGAGCTGCTCGGCGACACGTCCCATACGCTCGGCACCGCACTGCGCATCGTCACGGGTGCACTGATCGGGCTGGCCGCGCTGCCGGTGGTCTTCACCTTGCTGCGCACGCGCAAGCCCGAGTTCGGCACGCCACGCCTGGCGCTCACCTTGCGGGTCGTGTCGATCGCCCTGCTAGTACTCGCGGGCGTGCTCATCATCGGCACCGCGATCAGCGAGCTCTGGCTGAGCCTGGACAGCGCAGGCCAGTGGCTGTTCGGCATCTACGGTGCCGCCGCCGCGGTCGCGTTGCTCGGTGTGCTCGGCTTCCATCTTGCGTTCACCGCCGAATTGCCGCCGCCCCCGCCGAAGCCGTTGAAGCCCAAGACCGAGAAGCGACGTCGCGGACGGGGCGCGGCCGCCGACGAGGCAGCGTCCGACGGCGAGGACGAGACACCCGCTGAATCCGTAGTGACCGACGCCGTCTCGGACGAGGACGCGGAGGCCGACGACGAGAAGGACGACGCCCCGGCACCCGTCTCGGCCGACGAACCCTCGGAATCCACCGAGGCTGTTGAGCTCACCGAGACCACTGCGGCTGACGAGACCTCTGAGGCCAATGAGGTCGACGAACCGGCTAACGCCGACGACGCCGACGACGATAAAGCTGACAACGACGAGGAAACCGCAGGCAAGCTGCGCAATCGACGCCCGTCGGGTAAGTCGTTGTTCAGGCGCTCCCGCGGTGGGGTCGCCCTCGAAGACTGACCCGGTCCGGCCGTCAGCACAGCGCGTTCACCGACAGCCTGGGTACTCCCCGTAAGTATTGTGGGAAACATCTAGGTAAGGCGGCGTATGGGCACGTTCGGATCCCGCTGGCGACTCGTCGTCGGTATCGCGGCGGCGGTCGTCGCCAGCGCAGTCACACTTGCGCCCGCCAGCGCGGCACCCGTCGACCTCTCCGGGGCGGTCGCACAGGTGGAACCCGCGACCGTGCGGATCGACACCGTCATCAACTACCAGCATGCGATCGGCGCGGGCACCGGCATCATCCTCGATCCCGGCGGCGCCATCCTGACGAACTTCCACGTCGTGCAGGGCGCGGACAACATCACTGCAACGGCGCTCGGTGTCCCCTACGCGGTGGACCTGGTCGGTTACGACCGTGGCCACGACATCGCCGTGCTGCAAATGCGCGGCACCGCAGGCGGTCTGCCAGCAGCCGTGATCGGCGACTCGTCGGCGCTGGCGGTCGGTGACCCCGTGGTGGCGCTCGGCAATGCCCGCGGCTCGGGCAACCCACTCACCAACGAGGCCGGCACGGTGACCGGGTTCGGGCGCACCATCAACGCCAAGGACGAACTGACCGGAAGCGCCGAGCAGATGACCGGGCTGATCGAGGTCGCCGCCCCCGTGCGAGCGGGTGACTCCGGTGGCCCATTGATCAACAGCCGGGGCGAGGTCGTCGGCGTCACCACGGCAGCGTCGGTCAACTTCCGGATGGGCCCCGGCGGGGAAGGCTTCGCCATCCCGATCAACGACGCGTTGGGAGTGGCAGGCCAGATCCGGTCCCGTACGCCATCGGGCTCCGTGCACATCGGCCCGCCGACCCTGCTCGGTGTTGGTGTCAGCCCGTCGGATCAGAGCGAATCGCTGCCCGGCGTCTTGTTGCGCGAGGTGCTCCGCGGCGGTCCGGCACAGCAGGCAGGCCTGCTGGACGGCGACGTGCTGCTGAGCATCAACGGCGAGCAGTTGGATTCAGCCACCGCGCTCACCGACGTGCTGGACCGGCACTACCCCGGCGACGTGATCGACCTGGTCTGGATCGACCGGGGCGGTCAGCAGCGCACCGGCAAGGCGACGCTCTCCACCGGCGACTGAGACGCGACCGTACCGCTGATATTGACGCGGGGAGAGGTCATTACCAGGTAACGTCCAGCTTGGCCTTGGTTCAGAGGCTCTGCCGCTTCACGAATATTCGACGACCCGTTGTGTTTGGGACGTCATGTGAGCGGGAACACACAGGGACGACCAACCGGCCTCGGGGAGGACGACGTGTTCATGACTTGGGTGTGGATCTACATAGCGGCATCAGCGGTGACCACCGCGGTGACGTTCGTAGCCAGCCGACGCTTGGGGGATCGGACCCAACCTCCCCAAATCGTGGACGCCGTCTTCGTCAGCGTGCTCGCCGGCGCGTTGTGGCCGCTCCTGCTCATCGGCGTGGTCGAGCTGAGTTCGGTGGCGGCCTACTCGACCGCAGAGAATTGGCTGGTCACACCCGACCCGGACGACCACGTTCGCGAGGTCGTCGTCACGCTGCGTTGACCGTCCGGCGAGTAGATGGGCCTGAATCCCACCCGCCTCTGTAATGGTTGTTTGGAATTAACCCATTACGCGATGCTGGTTCGCATGGACAACATCGACGGGACCTGGACGACGACATCGTCACACGAGAGCAGCCAAGGAATCGTGCGCTATCAGCGGAGTGGAAGCGGGCGATGGCGCATCTTGCGGGAGACGGTCGGCGTCGCCCACCACCGGCCGGATGTCCTCGCCGGCGTCACCCGCCCGGGCCGCTAGCCCTCCCAGTCAGTGACGTGCACGATGTCGCTGGACAGCGTCGGTATTTCCGCATCGCGCTGTGCAATATGTGCGTCGTCCGCTGCGACTGGTGTCGGCGAACACCAGCGCACACCCGGGTAGCGCACACGTGCCGAGCCGGCGTCCGTCGGCATCAACGGTGAAGATTGCCAAGCCCCCGGCCGTCACCGCCATCACGCGCCCGAGTAGATCGTCGTCCTCGGGCGTGAAATGCAGATGCGGACGCAGACCGTCGTGAGTAGTCAGGTAGACGCTGGCCGTTCCATCGACCAGTAGGGCATTGATCGCCTGGCACCGGCCCTGCTCGTCATCCGCGGCGAAGACCATCCGCAGCCTGGCAGACCACCGCCGCAACGCCACCGAGGTGGCCTTGTCCACCACGACACCGCGTATCGAATGATCACGCAGCGCCGACTCAACCTCCGCGATCGACCAGGCCTGGCCACCCTGAAGGTTCACCAGGTCGGCGGCGAGGAGGACGCCAGTCATGTTGTCATGGCTGAACTGCACTCAACCATTGCATCACAGGCACGATGTGCACGTTGACGGTTAGGCGTGCCTCCGGCCGCACTGGGTGAGACCGCTTCGGTTCTCCGGGCATTCAGGTCTGTGCAGTCTGGACCTGGTTCTGGGGTCGGATGGGTGTGTCAGGTGATCGGGCCAGTGGGCGGGTCGTAGCCGCCTGCGCTGTGCAGAGCCTTGGGCCTGCGCCAGACCCACCAGAAGACGCCACCCAACAGGGCGGCGACCGCCAACAAGGCACCGGCGTAGTACGGCGTCTTGTCGCTGGCCGGGGCGGCGAGCGGGGTGGCCATGTTGACCAGGTCCACGCCGTTGGTGACCGGACCCACCCCTGGCGTCTTCTGCGCGGTGGCCAGGGTGATCGACGTGCCGTCGGGGCTGATCTGCCCACGCCCCAGCGTGCTGCCGTCGAGCATGAATGAGTCTTGCTGCCCCACGGGCTGAGTGTCGTCGTGCCCGACAGCGGTGACCTGGTTCACGAAGAGGGATTGATTGGCGGCAGGCACATTGACGTAGGCGTTGTCGTAGGTCACCGGGGTGTACGGCTGCCAGTCCGGCGGCGGCGGCCCGTTGTAGCCGTCGTCGGGCGGAGTCCAGCCGCCACCGTTGAAGGAACCGCTGGAGACGAAGCTGGACCCCACGGCGGTAAAGGGGAACACCGCGGCGGTGACGATGTCGAGCACGATGCGCTCGCCCGGGGGCACCCACGCCTCGCGGTAGTCCCCGTCGTAGTAGTAGCGGTAGCGCACGTCCTCCCCGCTCGGGTTGTACAAGACCGGGCGGCGGTAGCGGTCGTAGTCCACATAATCCCAGCGAGCGGGTCGCCAGTTGTTGGTGGTGACGTTGGTGTTGTCGTGGATGTTGACCTGTTCGATGTTGGTGATCTGGGTGTTGATGTTGGTGATGTTGGTGACGTTGACCGGGGGCGGGGGCGGAGCGAGGGGGTCGACCACGACTGCCGGGGACGTCTTGGCGACCTGGATCGCCTCGGCGGACTTCACCGGCACCCCCGCGGGCTCGGGCACAACCGGCGTTCCGACGCGCACCGACACCGAGGCGGAGGCCGACACGATGGCGGGCGCCACCTCGGTGACCGTCGTGCCGTTGGTGACGACGGTCGTCGGATTGAGCGTTGTCGTCACCGGGTCCGCCGACGTCAGCGGAGTGTTCAGCGGAATGGACTCGGTAGGCGACGTCGACGCCGCGGAGGCAGGACTGCTCGACGGAGTCGCGATGCCGGGCACCCCCGCACCGGTGCTCGCCTGCGTGCTCGGAGTCGTCGCGGCCGGTTCGGAAGCGGAAGCCGAGGTCGTCGGCGGCCCGGTGGGGGCGGGCAGCGGCGTCGACGCCCCCAATGTCGTTGGCGCACCGGTCGTGACGGGGGCCGTCGGGGTCGGTGTCACCGTCGGCGTCTCGACGCGCGGAGCCTCAACCGTGGTCGTGGTTACGACGGTCGGCGTGGACTGCGGAACCGTCGGGGTCGGGGTCTGCACCGGCGGTGGGGCATCAGGGGTGACCACCGGCTCGTGGGTCCGCACAGGTGCGGCAGGGACCGGAGGCGCCGGGGGAGCCTGCGGGGCCGACGTGTCGGCCGGGGCCTGCTTCCGGCCGCCAGGACCGTCGCCCCCGGTGGGGGCGGGCACGACTGTGGTGGTGGGGTCATCCGGAGCGGCCTGTGCCACCTGAGCACTCAGCAGGGCGTTGGGAGCAATGATGGCAAACACGGCCACCGTTGCGGCGATTTTCTTCACGTCACCACTTTCGGTGTGAAGACTTGCGGCGTTACCGCCGATCAGCTGGCAGTTTCCTGTCGAATTACGTTGGCCCAGCTGTGACACAGCTACCATCTTATGTGGATGCACGGCCCCACCAGCAATCGCCTGAGCCATGGGGCCTCGTTATCGGCACACCTTGTCACTCGTCCCAGTTGGCCGCGACTTTCTTGCTCGGTTGCACCCGCGGCGGTTCACCCGGCATCTTCGGGTAACTCGGCGGGTAGGGCAGATCGCCGAGGCCACGTTCCTCGTCGGCCTCCGCCATCTTCAACAGCGGTTCGATGGAGTGCGCGACGGTGTCGATGTCGGCCCACGGGTCCTCGCGCTTGGCCACCAGGTCCGGCACTGTCGCGATGGTGTAGTCATCCGGGTCGGCGCCGGCCAGCTCACCCCAGCTCAATGGCATTGACACCGTGGCGATCTCGGTGCGGCGTGCCGAGTAGGCCGACGCGAAGGTCCGGTCGCGCGCGTTCTGGTTGTAGTCGATGAACAGCCGCTCCCCCCGCTCCTCCTTCCACCACGACGTGGTGACCGCGTCCGGCGCACGACGCTCGACTTCGCGGGCCAGCGCGATACCTGCCCGGCGCACCGCGACGAAGTCCCAGTCGGGTTTGATCCGGATGAACACGTGCACGCCACGTCCGCCCGAGGTCTTCGGATAACCGACGATGCCGAGCTCGTCGAGGACGGGTTTGAGAACGTCGACGGCGATCTCGCTGGCATTGGTGAACGCGGTACCCGGCTGGGGATCCAGATCGATGCGCAGCTCGTCGGGATGCTCGGTGTCTGGGCAGCGCACCTGCCAGGGATGCAAGGTGATGGTGCCCATCTGCGCCGCCCACGCGATCGCCGACGGGTGTGTCACCTTGAGTGCGTCCGCGGTGCGACCGGACGGAAAGGTCACCTCGCATGTCTGCAGATAGTCGGGATGCTTTGCGGGAACGCGCTTCTGGTAGATCTCCTCACCCTCGATCCCGTCAGGGAACCGCTGCAGATGCGTTGGCCGGTCCCGAAGAACGGCAAGCATGGGCTGCGCGACGGCAAGGTAGTAGTCGAAGAGCATGCGCTTGGTACCACCCGCACCGAGCTTCGGGTAATACACCTTGTCTGGGCTGGTCAACCGGACGGCCACCCCGTCGACGTCGACTTCTTCTGCAGAACTGGCCATTTCATGACTCCAAGACGTCGGATAGGTCGTAGTTCAACGGCGCGTCGAGCTGGTCGAAGGTACAGCTGCGCGGGTCGCGGTCGGGCCGCCACCTGACGAACTTCACGGCGTGCCGGAACCGTTGTCCGTGGACGGTGTTGCCTTCCATCTGGTCATAGGCCACCTCCGCGACCTTCTCGGGTCGCACCGGGATCCAGCGCTTGTCGGCAGCGGAGTTCCACCGCGATGGCTCACCGTCGTTGACCTGGTCGCCCTCACGCAGCGGCTCGAGATCGGCGAGCATCACTGACCTGTCTTTGACGCTGAAAGATGCTGCGCCACCGACCATCTGTAGCTCACCGTCATCGCGATACAAGCCGAGCAGAACGGATCCGACGCCTTCGCCGCTCTTGTGGATGCGGTAGCCGATCGCCACGCAGTCCGCGTCGCGCTTGTGCTTGACCTTGATCATCTCGCGCTTGCCTGGCACGTACTGACCGTCGAGGCGCTTGGCGATCACCCCGTCCAGGCCTGCCCCTTCGAACGTGGTCAGCCAGTGCGTGCCGATCTCGGGATCCTCGGTGGTCCTGGTGACGTGACACCACTGCTTCTCGTTGACGAGATCGACCAACGCCTCTCGGCGCGTCCGAAACGGCTCCCCCAGCAGCGATCGGTCGCCCGTAGCGAGCGCATCGAATCCGATGAAGTGGGCAGGGGTTTGCTCGGCGAGCATCCGGATTCGGCTCTCGGCGGGGTGAATGCGCTGGCTCAGGGACTCCCAGTCCAGCCGGATCCGGCCGTCGACCTCACGCGGGACCACGACCTCGCCATCGAGGACGCAGCGCGGCGCCAACTCATCTCGCAGTGAGTCGAGAAGCTCCGGGAAGTAGCGGCCCAGATCCTTGCCGCTGCGCGACAGGACCACCACCTCGTCGCCGTCACGAAAGACCAGTGCCCGGAATCCGTCCCACTTGGGTTCGTATGACCACACCCCGGGATCGTCGGGCACCTTCTCCGCGGCCTTGGCCAACATCGGATCCACGGGTGGCTGCACGGGGAGGTCCACCTTGCCCATTATTGCGTCCATGCCACTTCAGACCTGTGAGGTCGGGCAATGTCATCGCGCATGCGATCGTGTTCCCGGACCTCACCCTGCGGGTCCCGAAGGGCGGGCAGCCCTAGACTCTGAGGGCGAAGATCGCCTCCGGCGCGCAGGTCGAACATGCCCTTGAACACGGCTTATGCACCGAAGATCGACATCCATGATGTAGCAGGTAAGTCGATAGTTGATCAGGATTGAGAGCGGCCGCGCCGGTGACAAATTAGACCTCTACTTGTCGATCATGGCAGCTGCGATTCGTCGCTCGTCGTTTCCAGCCCAGATGGGGTTCGGCAGACACCGCGACCCCACCCGCACCTTGACCGTGGCACCGGCTACTGATCACCATCCACGGTCAGGGCGATGAACATGTCGAGAGCATGGAGCCCCCACTCAACCGCCGGCACCCTCCGCGGGCGGCTTCAACAGCGTCCCCGGCCCGCCCAAGACGCTGTCAAAGATC
>Ga0193716_1002289_pt1 | contig 10865 bp, 8 predicted proteins | sample U2c1metaG_FD_145901 | JGI IMG/M metagenome (GOLD analysis project Ga0193716, IMG submission 145901) | Soil microbial communities from a riparian zone of the East river system, Colorado, United States - U2c1 | ecosystem: Environmental > Terrestrial > Soil > Riparian zone | place: USA: East River...
TGTCAGCCGCGGTAGGTGTCCTTGCCTGCATAGCCCTAGGGCTCACCCTGACCGCACCAGAGCGATTAGCCAGCGGGATAACGCTGGGCCTCCCCTTCGTACCGTTCACTGGGGAGTCACGGCTGCTCACCCCGATCGGCGTCGTCACGCTCGTACTGGCGTTGCTCTGGCTGGCCCTGGTTCTCCTGCAAGCCCGCGGCCGGTACCGCGGAGTCTTGAAGCAGGTGGACCTCGTCGGGGCACTCCTGCTGGCTCTCGCCCTCGCCGGTGTCGTCCTTGCTTTCGCCACGGCCGATCCAGAGCGCGAGGTGATGGCCCCGGCCGGTCCGTGGCTCCTGGTCGCCGCAGCTTTGTTCGCGATCGCCTTCGCCCTGTGGCAACGCCGTACTGCGAACGCCATCGTGCCGCCCGGGCTACTCGGGCCCAAGGCGGCCTGGGGATCTCTGCTGGTCAGCTTCCTCGTCGGAGCAGCCCTGATCGCGGCACTCGTCGACGTCCCCGTCTTCGCCCGCACTACGCAAGGTGGTGGCCAACTGGCCGCCGCACTCGTCCTACTGCGGTTTCTCATAGCCCTGCCGGTCGGCGCGGTCGTCGGCGGCTGGCTGACCCGGCGGTACGGGCTCGGCCTGATCAGCGGGCTCGGGCTCGGGCTGGCCGGCGCCATGTTCGTCCTGATGGCGTTCTGGGAGCGGGACGCACTGAAGCACGCTCCCGCGACGATCGCGCTGCTGGTCTGCGGGTTCGGCTTCGGGCTGGCGCTGTCCCCGGTGAACACCGCGATCCTGGCGGCCACCCGGGCGGACAGCCACGGACTCGTCAGCGCCCTGATCGTGGTGGCCCGGATGGTCGGCATGCTCGTCGGCGTCTCCGCCCTGACAGCCATCGGCCTGCGCCGGTACTACACCTTGGTCGACGACATCCCCTCCCCGAACGAGCTCTGCCCGACCGCACCGGGAACGTGCCGTCCCTTCCTCGACGCCCTCCGGGAAGCAGCGATTTCACAAGTGCACACGATCTTCGCCGGCGCCGCGGTCTGCGCGTTCGCGGCCGCGGTACTGGCTGTTCTGCTGCTGGGGCGGAGCCGGGTTGTCCACAGGTGAGAATCATCATGAGGACGACCAGCTCCACTCGCGTACCGTGATGGGCGTGAGCGCACCAACCCAGGCGACCGGACGGCCGGGCCTCTGTTCGACCATCTGCCGGGAGCTGCGGGAGCCGCTGACCGGCACAGCCGTCATGGCCTCCGGCTGGCTTCTCGTCGAGCAGCCGGGTCCGTGGGGCGGCAAGGCACCGACGCAGAGTCACCTCGACCCGGACTTCGGCGCGAAGATCGATGCCGCCTGCAAGAAGGCCGACCTCCGCTTCGGGCTGATCCGCTCCCCCGGCAGGCATCCCGACTCCCCGGACTCACACCGCGTCTTCGTCGCCAGCACGATGCCCGGCCGCACCTGGCTGCTCAGCGGGACCGTCGCCGACCCGCTGATGCTGGACGCGGTCGTGAAGTCGCTGCCTGAACTGGCACCGGTGACAGAGCCGGTGCTGCTCGTCTGCACGAACGGCAAGCGCGACGAGTGTTGCGCGCTGCTCGGACGCCCCATCGCCGCGGCCCTGGCGGCCGCGGCGCCGGGAAGAGTGTGGGAGGCGAACCACCTCGGTGGTCATCGGTTCGCACCGACCGCGGCCCTGCTGCCCGCCGGGACCATGCACGGCCACCTCGACCTCGAGACGGCCACCGCCATCCTCGCCGCGGCCGACCGCGGCGAGACGGTGCTCGACAAGCTGCGCGGCCGGTCCACCTGGACCAAGCGCGGCCAGGTCGCTGAGATCGCCATCCGCAACCTCATCGGCGAGGTCGGACTGGACTCGCTCAGCGTCATCGCGGAAGACCTGGAGACCGTCACGGTGCGACACGTCGACGACCGGGTCTGGACCGTTCCGGTCACCACCGAGACCGCCAAGCCACGCCGCCCGGAGTCCTGCGGAAAGGAGCCCTACGACATGTCGATCCTGCGTGCCGGCACCGCGCTTCCCGGCGGCATCCGATGAGCGCCGAGGTCATCACCGGGTTCGAGGACCTGCTGGCGGCCAACGCGAAGTACGCGGAGCATTTCCGCTACAGCGGCTTCGACGGCATCGCCCACGCCGGCGTCGGCGTGGTCACCTGTATGGACTCCCGGATCCCGCCGCTGGAGCTGCTCGGCCTCAAGCCCGGCGACGCCAAGGTACTGCGCAGCGCGGGCGGGCGGGTCACCGAGCTGACCATGACCGGACTGGTCCTTGGGGTGCAGTTGCTCGGGGTCCGTCGGATCATGGTGATCCCGCACACCCGCTGCGCGATGGCGGCGATGACGGAGGATGAGTTGCGAGCGAAGGTCGAGCTAGCCGCCGGCAAACCCGCCGGCTACCTGCCGCTCAACGTCGTCCCCGACCAGCTGGAGGCGCTCCGCCGCGACGTCGCCGCCGTGCGGGAGCACCCGCTGATCGGCGACGACGTCCTCGTCGGCGGCTTCATGTACAACGTCGACACCGGCCGCCTGGAGCAGATCAGCTGACCACGACCTTGCCGGTGTCGAGTTCGTAGTACGCGCCGACGAGTTTCACCTTGCCCTCCTTCTCGAGCGGGCCGAGCACGGACGACGTGCGGAGCTGGGCGAGGATCAGGTCGACGTTGGCGTGGACCGCGTTGGTCAGCCGGTCGCCCGGCTTGCCGGTCACCTGCTGAACCGCAGGGCTCAGCGCCTTGACCAGGTAGCCGATGTCGCCTTCCTCGTCGGTCTCCTTGGCGTCGAGCGCCTTGATGGTCGCGTCGATCGCGCCGCAGCGCTGATGGCCGAGCACCATCAGCAGCGGAGTCTTCAGCTCGGCGACCCCGAACTCCAGGCTGCCGGTCACCGAGTGGTCCAGTACCTCACCGGCGCTGCGGACCACCACCAGATCGCCGAGCCCGCGATCGAAGACCAGCTCGATCGGGACCCGCGAGTCCACACAGCCGAGCACGGTCGCGAACGGATGCTGGCTCTTGCTCACCTCGACCCGGCGCGCCGGTCCCTCGTCGACGTCGTCGGACTGGTTCTCGACGTACCGCTTGTTGCCTTCGAGCAGGCGCTGCAGCGCTTGGTCACCGGTCGTGATGGGCGGCTCGACGCCGGGTCCGGCGCCACCCGCAGGCTGGACGGGACCGGGAGTAGGGTTCGCACTGCCGCTGGCGTCGTCGGTAGCGCAGCCGGTCAGAGCGGCTATTCCTAGGCCTGCACCGAGCGTGGTGCTCAGCGTGGTGGCCAGAAAACGGCGGCGTGATGTCGGGGTCGTCAAAGTTCTGCTCCTCACGAGGTGCGGCGTGGGCGTACGCCGCAATCCGAAGGTAACCCCTTGCATACTGTGTGCAACACCGGGGTCTGTTCCGATCTCTCGGTGCAGCCGCGAGGATCTGATAGACAGCCCTTATGAGACTCCGCCCAAGCTCTGTTTCCCGCTCCCTGCTGGTCGGCGCCCTGGCCCTGACCAGCGTCCTGACCGCTGCGCCCAGTGCGCCCGCTGCCGTCGACACCGAATCGGCCGGAGGCTGCCTCGATCCGGCCGTGACCGGCACCGTCGAAGAGCAGCGCCTCGACAATGGCATCGCCGGCGGCTCGTCCGTGCCGGCCGAGATTCTGGCCCGGTCCGGGTTCGACAAGCAGGTCGCGTTGTTCGGCAAGTTGCTCTGTGCGATGCCGAACCCCAAGGCCGCTGAGGTGCTGGTCCGGGTCCAGGGCGAGGCGCTCTGGAAGACCGCGACCTACCGTGCCCAGCACCCGCAGACCGCACCGGCTCTGCCGTCGACCGACGACCGTGGCCTGTACTGGGCCCGGATCTCGATGGCGCTCGCGCTGCGTCAGTGGCAGCCGCGGTTCGCCCTGGGGACCGCGGAGCGCGACGCGCTGATCCGGAGCCTGGAGTACTCGTCCCGCGGGATCAACAGCACCCGGTTCAGCCCCGGCGTACGGAAGATCGTGGTCACCGGGTTCGACCCGTTCACGCTGGACGCGGACATCCGGATCGGCAACCCGTCCGGCGCGAACGCGCTCAGCCTGGACGGACAGCGGTGGAAGATCAACGGCACGACGTACGAGATCCAGACGGTGGTCTTCCCGGTCCGGTACACCGACTTCGACGAGGACATGGTCGAGAACGCACTCGCCCCGCACTACCGGCCGGGACCGCAGCACGCGGACCTGGTGATGACGGCGAGTCAGGGCAGGGTCGGGATCTTCGACCTCGAGGTGTTCAACGGCCGGCGGCGCTCGGTCAGCTCGATCGGTGACAACAACAACCTGTGGGGCGGCGGGACGGTGAACGCCCCGGTGGTCTCGCCGAGCATGCCGCCCGGTCCCGAGTGGTTGACCACCAGCCTCCCGACGGCCCGGATGTCGCTCGCCGACGTCGCGCCGTTCCGGACCCGGGTGAACACCTCAGTCCTGGAGATCCCGGCCGGCGAGACCCTGCCAGTACGACGTCCGCTCGGTCCGACTGCTGGTTCCATCGCATCCGAAGGAGCAGGCGGCGGTTACCTCTCGAACGAGGTCGCCTACCGCAACACCCTCCAACGCGATCTCGTGGACCCGTTGATGCCGGCCGGCCACCTGCACGTCCCGGTTCTCCAGTTCGACACCACGAACACGACTGCCATCACCGACCCGACGTACGAGTCCAACCGCGACGCGATCGTCACCGGCGCCCACGCCATCCTCCGCGCGGCCCTCAGCTGAGGACCGCGCCGAGGTCCGCCAAGGCTTACCGGGGCGGGACGTTGTGGTTGCCGGCGAACAGGTTGCCGGGGTCGTACTGACGCTTGACCGCCGCGAGCCGCTGGTAGGTCTGGGTCGGATAGACAGCGGCGACATCCTCCTCGGTGGCAGTGGTGAGGAAGTTCGCGTAGGCGCCGCTGGTGTACGGGGTGAGTCTGCTCCAGATCGCGTCCAGAACCGGACGAGCCCCGTCGATGACCGGCGCCGGACCCGCGGTGGTGGTCACGAACATCAGCTCCGCCTGGCGATGCGCATAGGCGGTGGCGTCGTCGGGCACCCGGGAGACCGCGCCACCGACGCTGCGAACGGCGATGATCGGCGACCGCTCCGACGTCCCGACCTCGGCAAGGATCCGGAGGACCTCGGACACCGCCTCCTTGCCGGCAAAACCGCTGCGGGTGAGGAGCTGGATACCTGGCGGCGGAATCGCTCCGTCCACGAGCGTGTCCGCGTACGGCGTCAGCGCGACCTCGTCGACGACCACCCTGCCGAGCCGTCGGATCGGGTCGATCGCCTGCGCGGCGAGCTCCGGGTCGTCGCCGTCGAAGGCGACGTGGATCTCGACCAGCGGCTCAGGTCCGCCGGCGAACGGATTGGCGACGACCGCGATGGAGGTGAGTTCTTCGGGGGCGCTGCGGAGGTAGTCCGCCCAGCCCTGGAACACAGTGGCCGTCTCCGCTGCCGGGAAGGCGATCTTGCCGTAGAAGACGTCCGCCGTCGGATGGGCCACGAACTCGAAGGCGGTCACGATCCCGAAATTGCCACCGCCACCGCGAAGCGCCCAGAACAGCTCCGGGTTCTCCTCCGCGGTCGCCTGGACGACCTCTCCGTCGGCGGTGACCACCTCTGCGCCGACCACGCTGTCCAGGGCCAGACCGTACTTCCTGACCTTCCAGCCGATGCCACCGGTCAAGGTCAGCCCACCGACACCGACGCTCTTGGTGTCGCCCGAGGAGATCGCCAGGCCGTCCGGAGCCAGGGCGGTCGCGACCTGCCCCCAGGTGGCACCGCCGCCGATCCGGACGAGGTGACGTTCCTTGTCGACGACCTCCACGGTCGCGAGCTTGCTCAGGTCGATCACGACGCCGCCGTCGTTGGTGCCGAAGCCCGGGAAGCCATGGCCGCCGCCGCGTACGGACAGGAAGAGCTCCGCGCCGGCGGCGAATCTGACACCTGCCTGCACGTCCCCGACGCTCGTGGGTCGCAGCACATAAGCCGGGCTCCCCGCGACCAGGACCGAGCGACTGGCCGATTCGTACTCCGCCGCACCCGGTTCGATGATGTCGCCGCCGAAGTCATGGCGAAGAGTTTCCATTGCTGAGGTCATGACGTCCTTCCACACAGGAGAATTCCGCTTCGTATACCTGTGCGACGAAACGCATCGACCAAATGTGACGGCAGCCGCCGAGGATGACGGCGAACGCCTCGAGGACCGAGCTGAAGTGATGGGTGGATTCGCGACAGGCGGGCCTCGGCTGCTGAGCCGACGTCAGGCGTCGATGCGGGTTTCGTCCAGTTCGTAGGCGCCCTGGACGATGAATTCTTTGCGGGGGGCGACGTCGTTGCCCATCAGGAGGTCGAAGACTCCGGCTGCGGCTTCGCCGTCGTCGACGGTGATGCGGCGCAGGGTGCGGTGGCGGGGGTCCATCGTGGTTTCCGCCAGCTGGTCGGCGTCCATCTCACCGAGACCCTTGTAGCGCTGCGGGGGCTCTTTCCACTTGACGCCCTTCTTCATCAGCTCGGCCGACTTCCGCTGGTACTCCGCGTCGCTGTAGGTGTAGATGTACTTCTCCTGCCCCTTCTTCGGGTTCGTCAACTCGAAGCGGTGCAGCGGCGGTACGGCGGTGTAGACGCGACCCGCGTCGACCAGCGGCCGCATGTACCGGAAGAACAGCGTCGCCAGCAGGCAGCGGATGTGCGCGCCGTCGGAGTCGGCGTCCGCCATGAAGATGATCTTGCCGTAGCGCGCCTGCTCGAGATCGAACGTGCGTCCCGACCCGGCGCCGACCACCTGGATGATCGACGCGCACTCGAGGTTCTTCAGCATGTCGCCGACGGACGCCTTCTGCACATTGAGGATCTTGCCCCGGATCGGCAGCAGCGCCTGGAACTCCGAGCTCCGCGCCAGCTTCGCCGTACCGAGTGCCGAATCACCCTCGACGATGAACAGTTCGGACCGGTCCACGTCGTTGCTCCGGCAGTCCGCCAGCTTGGCCGGCAACGCCGACGACTCCAGCGCGGTCTTCCGGCGCTGCAACTCCCGGTGTTGCCGCGCGGCAACCCGGGTCCGCGACGCCGCGACCACCTTCTCCAGTACTGCGCGGGCTTGTGCCTTCTGCGCGCCCTTGGTCGAGGTGAGGAACGACTCCAGCTCGGTCTGGACCACCTTCGCCACGATCCGCGAAGCGGCCGGAGTACCGAGCACCTCCTTGGTCTGCCCGTCGAACTGCGGCTCGGCCAGGCGGACGGTGACGACGGAGGTGAGGCCCTCCATCACGTCGTCCTTGATGATCTCCTCGCCGCTCTTCAGCAGCCGGGTCCCGGTCAGTACGCCGGTGAACGCCTTCGACAGCGCGCGCTCGAACCCGGCCATGTGGGTCCCGCCCTTGGGCGTCGCCACGATGTTCACGAACGAACGGGTCTCGGTCTCGTACCCGTCGCCCCAGCGGACCGCGATGTCGACGTCGAGGTCGCGCTCGACATCCGTCGGCGTCATGTGGCCGGCGTCGTCGAGCATCGGCACGGTCTCGGTGAAGTGGCCGGTTCCGGTCAGCCGCACCACGTCGGTGACTTTCTGGTCTGTGGCGAGGAACTCGCAGAACTCGCTGATCCCGCCGTCGTGCTTGAACGACTCCTCGGTCGGCTCGTCGGTCCGCTCGTCCCGGATCACCAGCTCGAGGCCCGGCACCAGGAACGACGTCTGCCGCGCCCGGGTGACCAACTCGTCGTAGTTGAAGGTCGCGTCCTTGGTGAAGATCTGCCGGTCCGCCCAGTACCGGATCCGGGTGCCGGTGACACCCTTCTTCGCCCGGCCGGCCTTGCGCAGACCCTTCGCCGCGGTGAAGCCGGCCGACGGGCCCTCGTCGTCGAACTCCCCCGCCGCACCGCGACGGAACGAGGTCGTCCAGATCACCCCACCGCGGTCGACCTCGACATCGAGGCGGGCGGACAGGGCGTTCACCACCGAGGCACCGACACCGTGCAGACCACCGGAAGCGTTGTACGAACCGCCGCCGAACTTACCGCCGGCGTGCAGCTTGGTGAAGACGACCTCGACCCCGCTGAGCTTGGTCTTCGGCTCGATGTCGACCGGGATGCCACGGGCCTTGTCCCGCACCTCGACCGACCCGTCCTTGTAGAGGACGACGTCGATCCGCTCACCGTGCCCGGCCAGCGCCTCGTCGACCGCGTTGTCGATGATCTCCCAGAGGCAATGCATCAGACCGCGGCTGTCGGTCGAGCCGATGTACATCCCCGGCCGCTTGCGGACGGCCTCCAGCCCCTCGAGGACGAGCAGGTTGCGGGCGTTGTACGTCGGGTCGAGCTCGGCACTGCGAGGCGTCGGGGCGGCCACTGGGCTCCTTCACTGCTTTCACTGGTTCACAAACAGACAGCGGGCGACGGCTCGCCGTCGCACTTGTTCTAGCCTACGCAGCCGCACCCCCAAAACTCGGGAAGCCCCGGCTGGTGGCGTTGGTGTATCCATGATCTGGTCGGGGTACCCCGGCTAGCACCAAAATCGCCTGACAGAAAGGTGTTCCGGCAGGTATCGATCCGGACTCGATTGACGTGTTCTACGACACTCCGAATATCAGCGCGCTGTGACCGAATCATGGCGCACAGTGAGAGAAGACACGCCCGACACTCGCTGGAAACACGAATTCGCCCGAATCCGAAACGATCGCCCGTCAATATGCGTCATAAGGGAACAGGTGGTTCGTCTCACATACGGACACGCTGCCCCTACCGGGAAGCGATCCGCGTGTCAGGATGTTTCTATCTGGTGAGTACGGAACTAGATGAGATGAGGCCTCAAGTGACTACAGCACTCGCCCCGAGTTCGACCCTGTCGGCTGCGGACCGTTGTGACCGCTGCGGCGCGCAGGCCTACGTCCGCGTAACCCTGACCAGCGGTGGGGAGCTTCTGTTCTGCGCCCACCACGGCCGGGAACACTCGGAGAAGCTGCGCAACATCGCGATCACCATCCACGACGAGACGGGTCGGCTCGAAGACGCTCCGACTGCCGTCGCCGCGGAGGACGACCGGTAACCGGGCCTCACAGCGCCGACGAGGGCGCTCCCGAACAGGTTTCATCGATGGCGGTCACCCGGACAGGGTGGCCGCCATCCGTCATTCCAGCGGTCACACCAGCGGTACTGCGGGCGCGGGTCCGTGCCGACGCAGTTCCTGCCAGGCCCGGGCCATCCGGTCGACAGCGTCGGCCATCACCTCGTCCGGGTAGCTGAACGGCACCCTGAGGGCTTTGTGCCGGGCCGGCCGTTCCGCGAGCGGCCGCGGGGCGCGGATCCAGCCGATCCTCAGTCCGCCCCAGACGGCCTTCGACACCGATCCGATGGTCAGCACCTCGGCATGCGGCGGTGCGAATGCGGCCAGCGGCGGGATCTCCGGTCCGCTCGGATCCCAGGCCGAAGAAGCGTTGTCCTCGACCACGACCACGCCGTACCCGGCCGGCATGCGCTTGTCGGTCGGTCGCGGTACTTGTGATCGGGCTGCTCTTCGATCTCACCTATGCGATTGGCGCAGACGCCGTCGGCCGCCGCTTTCGCACACAGCGCGGGGGCAACATCCAGCGGTACTTGGTCGGCGGGATCTACCTGAGCATCGCGGCACTTGCCGCCGTCAGCGCCTTCTCATGACTCGACGGTGAGCTCGCCGTCCTCGATGCGCACCGTGAGGGTTCTGTCGCCGACTCTGATGCCGTCCAGTTGAAGGCGGTGCCAGGGGAAGGGCTCGGCGGGGGTGATGTCGAGAGAATCGTTCGGAACGTCCGGCGAGATCCCCAGTGCTGCCACGACCACCGCAATAGCCGAGGCGGCTGCCCACGCTTGCGGACGGCACGACAGCGGGTACGGCGTCGGCGTGCTCTCCACCTCGGCACCGCTTCCGCCGTACAACTCGGGCAGCCGGTAGCCGAACCCCTCCGCCGCATCCAGCAGCCCTCGCACGTACGACGTCGCGGTCGCGGCCTGGCCGGCTGCGTACAGACCCTGGACCCCCATCGCGGTGTCATGCGGCCAGATGCTGCCGGTGTGGTAGCCGAGCGGGTTGAACCGGGTCATTGCCGAGGACAACGTTCTCATCCCGAAACCGCTGTCCAGCTGGGGATCGGCCAACTGCGCGGCGACGGCGGCTTCCTCGGCTTGATCGAGGAGACCCGTGCCGAGAAGGTGGCTCATGTTGGACGCGGGTCCGGCAACGGGGCGTTTGTCGCCGTCGAGCGCGATCGCCGGGTAGCCGTCCACCCAGAAGGTGGCCCGGAAGCGCTCTTTCATCGCGGCGGCCCAGTCGAGCCACTCGGCTGCACCATCGAGGCCGAACGCCGTCAGGAGTTCAGCACCCGCGAGGGCCGCAGCGTAGGCATAGCCCTGGACTTCGCAGAGCGCGATCGGCGCCGTGGCGAGAGTTCCCTCCGGCCACTGCACCGAATCGTTGGAGTCCTTCCAGCCCTGGTTGGCCAGGCCGTGACCGGACTCGTCGATGTACTCGAGGAAGCCGTCGCCGTCGGGATCCGCGTAGTCCCTGATCCAGGTGAGCGCTCTCTGGAGGTTCGGCAACAACTCACGGACCTCGTCGGCCGGCATCCCCCAGCGCCACGCCTTGTGGAGCGTGGTGATCCAGAGCTGAGTCGCGTCGTGGGTTCCGTAGTAGACCTGCGGGAGCACCAGCCCATCGCCGTGGTCGGCGACCTCCGCGCGGAGCTCGTGCGGGATCTTGCCGGGCTGCTCGGCGGCGTCCGGGTCGACCTTGGTCCCCTGCCTGCGCGCGAGAGCCCGCAAGGTACCGGCCGCAAGTCCCGGATCGACCGGGATCAACATACCCGCCGAGATCAGCGAGTCCCG
>Ga0193716_1002291_pt1 | contig 10861 bp, 12 predicted proteins | sample U2c1metaG_FD_145901 | JGI IMG/M metagenome (GOLD analysis project Ga0193716, IMG submission 145901) | Soil microbial communities from a riparian zone of the East river system, Colorado, United States - U2c1 | ecosystem: Environmental > Terrestrial > Soil > Riparian zone | place: USA: East River...
GATCAGGCCGGGATAGCCTTCGGTGCCCGTCACATAGGGATAATCGTAATGGATGCGGTGACCGTTGAACGTGAGCGCCGAGTAGCGGAACAGCAGCACCGGGTCGGCATTGATCGTCTTCGACCAAGTGGCGTCGGCCGGCGCAGGCTTGGGATCCTTCGGGGTTTCCCCCGGCTTGGCCGCTTCCCGGTAGACGATGTCGTGCTCCTCGGCGAAGGCCACGCCGCGCTTGCCGGAGACGGTGTGGCGCACGATCACGAACACCATCGCACCCGTGGAGCCGCTCTTCGGCTCGACCGCCTTGATCTCGGATTTGCGCATGATCGTGTCGCCGACCTGGAGCGGCGGTCCATCGAAAGTGAAGCGGCTGCCCGCCCACATGCGGCGCGGCAGCGGCACCGGCGGCAGGAAGTCGCCGCGCTCGGGATGGCCGTCCGGGCCGATCTTGGACTGGCGGGGCGTGTCGAGGAAATAGAGCCAGTGCCAGAGCGGCGGCAGCGGGTCGCCCATCCTGGGTTCGGGATCGCTTTCGTCCAGGGTTGCGCTCATCGCGCGCACCGGATAGGGGGCGGCCAGATCCTCCATGATCTGCGTTTTTCCGACCCAGGCGCGCAAATTGTCCAACGACATCTCTTCGTCTCTCCCTTAACGGTTCGACTGTGCCACCGCCGGTGCGGACTGGAAAGAGCGCGGTGCGGCCGCTATATAGCCCGCCAACAGGCCCAACCCGGGAGCGGCTGATGACGACATTCGACGAGCGCGAACATGCCTTCGAGAAGAAGTACGAAGTGGACCAGGAAGTGCAGTTCAAGGTGCTGTCCCGCACTCATATGATGCTCGGCCTGTGGGCCGCCGGCCTGATGGGCAAGACGGGTGCCGCCGCCGAAGCCTATGCCAAGGAAGTCGTGCTGTCCGACTTCGAGAAGCCGGGTCACGAAGAGGTGGTCGCCAAGGTGGTGACCGACCTTACCGCCGCCGGCAAGGCGATCGATGCCGAATCGGTCAACAGGCAACGCGACCGGCTGATGGCCGAGGCCAAGAAGCACGTCATGACCGAGGTCTAAGAGACCTCGGGGCGGGGGGACGAACGGACGGCGTCAGCCGAAGACGCGTTTGAAAATCGTGTCGACATGCTTGGTGTGGTAGCCCATGTCGAACAACGCCGTGAGTTCGCTGTCGGCCAGGAACTCCCTGATCTCCTTGTCGGCACGGCACAACGCTAGGAATGACGCGTTGCCGCGCCACGCCTCCATGGCGTTGCGCTGCACTGCGGCATAGGAAGCCTCGCGGCTCATGCCCTTTTGTGTCAGCGCGAGCAGAATGCGCTGGGAGAAGACCAGCCCGCCCAGCGAATCGAGATTTTCCTTCATTCGGTCGGCGTAGACCACGAGTTGCTCGACGACGCCCGCCAGCCGGCTGAGCGCGAAGTCGAGCGTGACCGTCGAATCGGGTGCGATCATGCGCTCGACCGAGGAGTGCGAGATGTCGCGCTCGTGCCACAGCGTCACATTCTCCAGCGCCGGCACCACGGCACTGCGCACCACCCGGGCAAGGCCGGTGAGGTTCTCGGTCAGCACCGGATTGCGCTTGTGGGGCATCGACGAGCTGCCCTTTTGGCCGGCCGAGAAGAACTCCTCGGCCTCGCGCACCTCGGTGCGCTGCAGATGGCGGATCTCGGTGGCGAGGTTTTCCACCGATGCCGCCACAACGGCCAAGGCCGCGAAGAATGCTGCATGCCGGTCGCGCGGGATGATCTGGGTCGATACCGGTTCCGGCTTGAGGCCGAGCTTGGCCGCGACGTGGGCTTCGACCTCGGGTGCCACATTGGCGAAGGTCCCCACTGGGCCGGAGATGGCGCAGGTCGCGATTTCGGCCCGCGCCGCCGTCAGCCGTGCACGGTTGCGGTCGAAGGCGGCGTAGTGGCCGGCGAGCTTCACGCCGAAGGTGGTGGGCTCGGCATGGATGCCGTGGCTGCGACCGATGGTAAGGGTGTTCTTGTGCTCCAGAGCACGCTTTTTCAGCGCCGCCCGCAGCCGGTCGACGTCTTCCAGCAGGATGTCGGCGGCTTGCGTGAGCTGGACCGCGAAGCTGGTGTCGAGCACGTCGGACGAGGTCATGCCCTGATGCACGAACCGTGATTGCGGCCCGATGAACTCGCCCAGCCAGGTGAGAAAGGCGATCACATCGTGCTTGGTGACCCGCTCGATGGCGTCGATCTTCTCGACATTGCCTGCCGGATCGGCCGCGAGGGCTGCCATTGCCTTCTTGCCGCCGGTCCAGATCGCCGCGGCGGCCTCCTTCGGGATGACGCCCAGTTCGGCCAGCGCGTCGCAGGCATGCGCCTCGATCTCGAACCAGATGCGGAAGCGGTTCGCGGGCGCCCAGATGGCGGCCATTTGCGGTCGTGAATAACGTGTGATCATGGGTGGGTTTTTAGCCCCGAAGCTTCAGCCGCGCCATGTTAAGAAGTGTCCCATCATGAGCCATCCCGTCCTGCAGCCGCTTTCCGCCTGTCCTTCCGCCACTCTGGCCGCCGTGCGCGGCGTGCTCACCGACATCGACGAGACCCTGTCGTCCGACGGCGTGCTGACGGGGGAGGCCTATGCCAGCCTCGAAGCCCTCAAGAAAGCGGGTTTTGCCGTGATCCCGGTGACCGGTCGGCCGGCCGGCTGGTGCGACCACATCGCCCGCTTCTGGCCCGTGGATGCCGTGGTAGGTGAAAATGGCGCCTTCTGGATGTGGCATGACGCCAAGGCCGGGAAATTGCGCAGCCGGTTCATCCAGTCCGAGGCGGAGCGCGCCGAAGGGCGGAGAAGCCTGGAGGCGGTGCGCGCCCAGGTCCTGCGCGATGTGCCGGGCGCCGGCATCGCCTCCGACCAGCCCTACCGCGTGGCCGATCTCGCCGTCGATTTCCGCGAGGATGTGCCGGCGCTGCCGCGGGACGCGATCGGGCGCATCGTAGCGATTTTCGAAGCCCATGGCGCACACGCCAAGGTGAGCTCGATCCACGTCAATGGCTGGTTCGGCGACTATGACAAACTCACCACCAGCAAGATGCTGATGCAGGAGCTGTTCGGCGTCGATCTGGATGCCGAGCGCGATCGCTATGTCTTCGTGGGCGACTCGCCCAACGACTCGCCGATGTTCGGCTTCTTCCCCAATGCCGTGGGCGTGGCCAATGTCCGCGACTTCGCGGCCAATATGACAGCCTCGCCGCATTGGATCACGGCGGGACGCTCCGGCGCCGGTTTCGCCCAGCTGGCGAACGCCCTCATCGCTGCCCGCGGCTAGCGCGGTTCTGCCACCAGCAGGCTGCCGAAATGGACCAGGCTGTCGGCCTGGCTCCAGATGCCGACCGGGCCGCGGTCGCGTAGGCCGCCGTCGGTGGCGGTAAACAGACGCTTGCCGTCCAGGTCGACATCGAAGGTTTCGTCGATGGCGCGCAGGCGCAACGTGTGCCATTCACCGAGCTTGACCGGCGCTTCCTTGCCGCCGATCTGCTGACGGCGGCCGGCCGCCACCCGATACAGCCGAACGGAGCCATCGAGAGCGCTCGCCCGCACAACGTAATAGTCGGCCGCACTGCGGGCCCGGATCACGATACCGGCCGCCTGTTCGCGCGTGCCGGATATCACCTTGAAGCGCAGGGTCGCGTCGACGTTGCGTGCCGTGATGTTGGCAGAGATGCACAGCGGAAAGCGCAGATCGGTGGCATCGCCTGCCATCTCGGCCAACGCCCAGCCGTCCGGCGCCCGATCGTCGGCCACGGCCCGCCAGTCCGGCGGCCGGCCGATTCCGGTCATGCCCTGAGTGCAGGCGACCCTGCCGTCGGCCGTGGTCAGGGGAACGACGAGCTGGGCGCGCGCCGCGGCCGGCAGCAGAAGCGCCAGGAGAAGAAAAACGATCCGGTGAATCATGAATCGACCATAGCATGTCGTGGAAAAACACCAGCTTGCCGCTGATCGCTTGACCCTTCGCAACGGACGGAGGATTTTAGCCCAGCGTCTTTCGCGCGCACCCAGGGGGAAACTGAAGCAATGCGTCTTTGCACTATTCAACGCGACGGCAAGGCCGTCGTCGGCGTCAAGGTCGATGGCAAGATCATCGATCTCAGCAAGCAGATGCCGCGCGGACCGAAGTCTCTCGTCGAGATTCTGGCCGGCGGCAAGAAGCTGCAGGATCAGGTCCTGAAGGCCTGCACCAAGCCCAAGGCAGGCGCCGTCGTGTCGGAGAAGTCGGCCAAATACCTGGTGCCGATTTCGGCGCCGGGCAAGATCATCTGCATCGGCCTCAACTACCGCAAGCATGCCGAAGAGACCAAGAATCCGATCCCGCCCTATCCGGTGGTGTTCTGCCGCTTCGACAACACACTGCTGCCGCACAACGGCAAGATGCCGCGGCCCAAGCAGTCCGACCAACTCGACTGGGAAGCCGAGCTGGCGGTGATCATCGGCAGGAAATGCCGCAATGTGGCCAAGGAGAAATCCCTCGGCGTGGTCGGCGGCTATGCCTGCTTCAACGACGGTTCGGTGCGCGATTGGCAGGCCAAGTCGGGCGGACAGTTCACCCTGGGCAAGAACTTCGACGGCACCGGCGCCTTCGGTCCCGACGTGGTGACGCCGGACGAACTGCCGAAGGGCGGCGCGCCGTTGCGCATCATGACGCGGGTCAACGGCGAGACCATGCAGGACAGCAACACCGACGACCTCATCTTCGACGTGCCGACGTTGATCCACGAACTGACCAAGGTCATGACGCTCGATCCAGGCGACGTGATCATCACCGGCACGCCCTCGGGCGTCGCCCTGGCGCGCAAGCCGCCCAACTGGCTGAAGCCGGGCGATGTGTGCGAGATCGAGATCGAGAAGATCGGGATTTTGCGCAATCCCGTCGTCCAGGGCGTCTAGCTTTCTCGCCTCGGCAGCTTGTCGAGGCCGCCCATGACGAGGCACGTCGCGAACTCGGCGGCTCCTGCGGGGTCCGCCGGGTCGCGCGCGACCATCACCATCGAGAGCTCGAAGGCCACGCCCGCGATCGACGCGGCGAAATAGGATACCTCGACGTCGGGCAGGATGCCGCTTGCGATTGCGGCGCGGATGTCCTCGTTCAGCGCCTGCGCCAAGGCGCGGACGTCGGGCTTGTCGAGCAGCGTGCGGACGGCCGAGAAATTCTTGCGTGCCAGCGCCAGCAGCTCCGGATCCTCGGCGATGAAGTTGAAATAGGCGGCGTAATGGGCGCGCACGAATTCCTCGGCGGTGCGTGCCTTGGCGCGGCCCTCGCGGTGACGCTTCAGAAGCTCGCCGGTCAGCTCGCCGACCACCGCTTCGAAGATCTCGTCCTTGTCCTTGAAGTAGTTGTAGAAGGTGCCCGACGCCAGGTCGGTATGGCGCACGATGTCGCGTACACCGGTGGCGCCGTAGCCGCGCTCGGCGAACACCGCGCGCGCGGCTTTCAGCAGGGCGGCGCGGTTCTCCGCCTTGTTCTGCTCGCGCCGTCCGGTGCGGCCGGCGACACGGTCGTCGCCTGTGGGATCGCTGTGCCCGCTCATGGCTCTAGCTCTGCCCCATCTGGGCAAGTTCGTGGCGCAGGCCGGCCGCCATGTCGTCCATCGCCCGGGCGGCGGCGTGCAGGACGCCACGCGCACCGATGAAACCATGGATCAGCGATTCGAACTCGCGATGGATCACCTTCACGCCGGCCGCCGCCATCTTGTTGGCATAGTCCTGGCCCTCGTCGCGGAGCGGATCGAGGCCCGCGGTGTAGACCAGCGCCGGCGGCAGACCGGCCAGATTGCCGGTGCGCGATGGCGAAGCCCTTGGGTCGGAAATCTCGCGCAGGTCGTTCAAATAATGGGCGCGCATCCATTCCACGGCGGCCCGGGTGAGGAGGAAGCGGTCGCCGCAGGACACGAAGGACCGGGTGTCGAACGCCAGATCGGTCGCGGGATAGACCAGCCATTGCAGGCAGGGCGGCGTGGGGGCCCCTCGCGTCTGCTGCGCCACCACCGCGGCGATCGTGCCGCCGGCCGAATCGCCGCCCACGACGATGCGCGCCGGATCGATCCCCAGAACCTGGGCATCGGCCACCAGCCAGTGGAAAGAGGCGACCGCATCGTCGGTGGCGGCGGGAAACCGGTGCTCGGGCCCCAGCCGGTAGTCGATCGCGACCACGGCACAGCCGGTGCGGGCGGCGAAGTAGCGGCAAACCTTGTCATAGGCCTCGATGCTGCCGGCGACCCCGCCGCCGCCATGGAAAAAGAGGATGGCGGGCAGCCGTTGCGCCGCGGAGGCCGCCGGCCGGTAGAGGCGCACGCGACGCTTTCCGGCCGGTCCGTCGAAGGTGCGATCGACGATTTCGCCGACCGGATAGGGCCGGCCGCCGAGCAGGGGCATGAAGCTGTCGCATAGGGCCCGGGCCTCGAGCACGGTCATCGGGATGGGCGGCTCATGATTGCCGTAGCTCATCAGACGCACGAGCCATTGCGTGCGGCCGTCGAGTGTCCGGCCATCGACGGTGATGGGCGGGCCGGCCAGAATATTGACCCATGAGAGCGGCATTCGCAGCGCCCAATAAGCCACCTTGCCCTGCAGCGCGCGCGCGATCTCCTTCATCTGCATGACCCCGTCTCTAGCATGATTCGGCGGCGGGGCGGGGCGTTAACTGCTAGTTTCCCTCCGTGCCAATGGAAAAGGGCGATATCGGAGTGTCGAGGGCGGCGTCAGACGTCTATGCAGATGCGCTGCGGCGGGAGATTCTCCGCAGCGAGCAACAACGCATGCGGGTGCTGGCGATCATCCTCGCCTCGATACTGGTTATCACGCTGCTGGTGGCGAATTTCTTTCCCGGTCTGAACGAGCGCCTGTTTCATGGCGGCATGCCCGGTTGGCTACCGCTGGCCGCCGTGGGCCCGTTCTTCCTCATCGAGTCGTTGGCCTTGCTCGTGGTTCGCCTGCGGATTGCGCAGGACAAGGACTTTCCGCGCATCGGGCGCTTCGCCAACGCGTTTTACGAGACCACGCTGCCGAGCGTCATCATCCTGCTGCTCGGCAAGTACATGGAGCCGCACGTCGTGCTCGGCTTCTGGCCGCCGATGCTCTATTTCGTGTTCATCGTGCTGTCGACCTTGCGACTCGATTTCTGGCTTTCCGTCTGGACCGGCGCCGTGGCGGCGGTTCAGCAATTTGCACTCGCCGCCTGGCTCCTGCCGCTCGGTGGTGTGGACGCGGCGCCGGACCACACCTTCCTCTATTATTGCAGCCGCAGCATCGTGCTGCTGGGGACAGGCGTCGTCGCTGGAATCGTGGCCGGCAGCTTGCGGCGGCAGTTTGCGAATTCAGTGACCGCAGCGGCGGCGCGCGACCGTGTCACCAACCTGTTCGGCCAGCATGTCTCGCCCGCAGTGGTCGACCGGCTGCTGGAGACGCAATTCGATCCGCCGAGCGAGATGCGCACCGTGTGCGTGCTGTTCCTCGACATCCGCGGCTTCACGGCCATGAGCCGCACGCGCTCGGCGATCGAAACCGTGGGCCTGCTCAACGATTTCTTCGCGGCCATGGTGACGATCGTCGATCGCCACCATGGCATCATCAACAAATTCCTCGGGGACGGTTTCCTGGCCTTGTTCGGCGCGCCGCTCGCCGATCCGTCGGCCGCGACCAACGCCCTCGACGCTGCGCGTGCGATGCTCGGAGCGGTCGAGGACTGGAACCGCGCGCGTCCCCTGCAGGCGCTGCGCATCGGTATCGGCATCCATGTCGGCGAGGCCGTGACCGGAACGGTGGGTTCGCCGCAGCGCAAGGAATACACCGTGATCGGCGACACCGTGAACCTTGCCGCGCGGCTGGAGCAACTCACCAAGGAAACCGCATCGCAGCTCCTCATCTCCGATTCGGTGCACGCGGCTGTCGCACCGGCCAACGCCACCGACCTCGGCCCGATCGCGGTGCGCGGCTACGGCGAGCCCGTCCGGGTCTGGCGGCTGGCATGATCTGGTATTTCGCCTATGGCTCGAACATGGACCGGGCGCGCCTCGAGGAGCGGCTGGTGCCCGAGCGTGTCGTGATGGGTGCCCGAGTCGGCGGGCGGCTCGATGGCTGGCGGCTCAGCTTCAACAAGGTGCGCCGGGACACGTCGACGAGCGGCGCGGCCAACATCGTTCCGGCCGCAGGCGGCGTGGTTCATGGCACGCTGAATGAAATGCCGGAGGAGGGGCTCGCCGTGCTCGACCGGTTCGAGGGCGTGGCCACCCGGCAATACCGCCGCGAGACCGTGCCAGTGGTGCGCGCCGATACCGGCGCGCTCGTCGAGGCCACGACCTACGTAGCGCTCAATATGGGCAGCGATGCGCTGCTGCCGCTGCGAGGGTATCTCACGCATCTTCTCGCCGGCCGCGACCTCCTGCCGGCCGACTACTGCGCATTGCTCGATGCGCAGCGCGTGGCCGACGAGGAGCCTCGAGACGGGGACCTTAAACGGTAGCGGGCTGCTTTGCCTTGGCTTTTGCCTTCGCCTTCGGCTTGGCCTTGGTATCCATTGGCGCGGTGTTCGCGAGCTCCGGAACGTCGTTCTCGTGCCAGAAGTTGAGCTCGATCATCACGCCGTCGGGGTCGTGCACGAAGACCTGCTGCAGCGGCCGCGCCGGCACCTTGCGCACATCGAACTTCAGGCCGTCCTTCTTGATCTGGTCGATCGTGCCGCGGATGTCGGAGCAATTGATGGCGACATGGTCGATCGCGCCACCGCCATGATCGTCGCGGCCGCTCTCGGCCACGAGATGCAGGATGGCCTTTTCGCCGGCATAGAGCCAGGCGCCGGGAAAATCGAAAGGCGGGCGGTCGCCGTCACGCAGGCCGACGTATCGCTCGTAGAAGCGCACGGTGGCTTCGAGATCCTTGCAGTAGATATTGTAATGGTCCAGCGAGAGTGCAGGCATGTGATTCTCCCAATCTGAGGGTCCGAGCTTACAACAATTCGGACCGTCCGAAACCGGATTCGGGGCTCGATTCCCGGCATAGGGGAAAAGCCATGACCCGGTGCCCCGATTATCGGAAGCTGCCTCTATCCGAATCAAGGAGAAACGCCGATGGCCGAAAGCGAGATCGATGCAATACGCGCATTGCTGGGGTCCAAGCCTCGACCCGTGGGCTGGACGGAACGGCGCCAGCGGCTGGATGAAGTGGGTTCGGCCTGGCCAGTGGCCGACGACATCAAGTGTGAAGCTGTCGATATGGACGGAGTGCCGGGAGAATGGTCGACCGCGCCCGACGCCGATTCTTCCCGAGTCCTTTTGTACTTCCACGGTGGCGGCTATTGCTCCGGCTCGATCGTGAGCCATCGCCGCCTGGTGACGGAGGCAGGCCGGGCGGCCGGCGTGCGGACGCTGGCTGTCGGCTACCGGCTGGCACCCGAGCACCCGTTCCCCGCGGCGCTCCAGGACGCGTTGACGGCCTGGCGGTTCCTGCGCAGCCAAGGCATCGCTGCGGACCGTATCGCCGTCGGCGGCGACAGCGCCGGCGGCGGCCTCACGCTGGTGCTGATCGCCCAATTGCGCGACGGCGGCGAGGATCTGCCGGGTTGCGCCTGGCTGCTGTCGCCATGGACGGACCTCACCATGTCGGGCTCGACGCTTCTCACCAAGGACGCCGAGGATCCGCTCATTCACAAGGACTATCTGGAGGATTTGGCGCAGGCCTATCTTCCGCCGCGCACCAACAGGAAGGACCCGCGCGTCTCGCCGCTCTATGCCGATCTGACGGGCCTGCCGCCCACGATGATCCAGGTCGGGTCGGCGGAAACGCTGCTGGAGGATGCGACGAGGCTGGCGGCCGTGGCGGGGGCCGCCACGGTGCCCGTCATTCTGGAGATCTGGCCGCTCATGATCCATGCCTGGCCTCTGTGGAACGCGCAGCTCGATTTCGGCCGCCGCGCCCTCGTCCATGCCGGCGCCTTCATCCGGCGCCACGTTTGAGATCAGGAAGCCAGGCCGACGGCACGGAAGCAGAGCTGCTCCGCCTTCTGCGCCAACCGATTGCGGCTGATCCGCTTCTCCTTGGTGTAGGCATCATCGACAACGCCGTGAAGGCCGCTGAACAGGAAGACAGCGGTGAAGCGAGGGTCGTCGATCGACCATGCCCGGGCGGCGAAGCCCGCCTCGAGAAGCGCTGAAAGATCGTCTATGACGATATTATCGACGAGGCCTTCTCGCGTTGCAGGGCGGGTTCCGTAAAACAGGACGTCGTGCAGGCGAATGGAATCGATGTAGCCGGTGACGCAAGCCTTGGCCCATACCGCCAGCTTTTCCTTCCATTCCGCTTTCGGGTTTTCGCCGACTGCTGCTTTTATTCCATCGAGATGTTTTTGCGCGAAGCGCCCACCAAGGGCGGCCAGCAGGTCTTCCTTGGAGGAAAAATAGAGATAGAAAGTGCCTTTGGCGACATCGGCGCCCGAGGTGATCTGCTCGATCGTGGTCGGCCCGACGCCATTCTCGATGAATAAATGCTGGGCGGCGTTCAGGAGTTCATCGCGCCGTTCTTCGGGTGGCTTGGTTCTGGGGCGAGACTTCGGTGCGGTGCGCATGGCGCGTAGCATAGCGAAGCCTCAAGGGTCGGTCCCGTCCAACCGATCCGCCTTGCGCAAGGACGGGAAAATCCGCGCCCAGGCAGCGGTGACGACCAGCGAACCCAGCCCGCCGAAGATCGCCGCGCCGACCGGTCCGAGGAAGCGGGCGACCACGCCGGTCTCGAACTCACCCAGTTCGGCCGAGGCGCCGATAAACAGGTTGGATACCGCTGAGACGCGACCCCGCATGACGTCCGGTGTCGCCAGCTGGACGAGCGACTGGCGGACATAGACCGAGATCATG
>Ga0193716_1002292_pt1 | contig 10859 bp, 14 predicted proteins | sample U2c1metaG_FD_145901 | JGI IMG/M metagenome (GOLD analysis project Ga0193716, IMG submission 145901) | Soil microbial communities from a riparian zone of the East river system, Colorado, United States - U2c1 | ecosystem: Environmental > Terrestrial > Soil > Riparian zone | place: USA: East River...
TCTCCAATTATTGCTTTACTTATGCGACCTTTGTACTTCTAGAGTTAGTTCCTTTGCAGATGTATTCGAAGCTTAAAGCATATGGAGGCCGCTTGATACGCGAGTTTCGACCCGAGTCATCAGGTCAGCAAATGGCGGATAGACGTCAACAAGGTGCCATTTGATAAGTATTCAAGTCGTTTCTGGATTTCATTAGAATATAATCCGTGGAATTATTGTCATACATCAGAACCCTATGTACAAGATACAATTTACTGTTATACATTTGTGTCGTCAGCGCCCGTATAACGAAAACAGATATGACTTATCAGACTTGAGAATACAGGTACGTCCTTCGACAAAGTTTACTCGGACGAGGATGCAGGGTCCTAGGAAGGTTTAGACTCGGACGAATTTGTGTCCTTGCAAAAGATAATGCAGCCATCAAGGTAAAGTCACGTATAAACGTACATACCTTTAAGTTTTGCAGCGGATTCTGCAGAATGAGGGCGAGCCGTCTAAGTCGCTCAATTCCATGATTCTCTTTGCCTTCGTGAAGGCTTTGCTCGTGCATGAAGGCGGCGACATCAGCAAGTGATACACCTATCTCCTTCTGAACGGCAAATTGTGCAGCGCTAGATAGATAAAGGGAGCATGAAATTAGTATTCTAAGTCAAGACCGATGGAGCGTATTTTGGAGAATGATCACCGCGTATGTCGTGTTTCCTCTAATGCCTTTTGGAGATCACTTCGAAGCTCACTTTCTGATGCTGCATGTGTCTCCTTCTTATGCTCCCATTCAGCCTGTAAGCTCTCTAAACCCTGCGTCAAGTTAACTTTGCTATCGCGAGATTCCTGCTGTATCTCCGTCAACAGCCCCCTGATCCGGGAATCCTGGTCTCGCCTAAGAGCACTCTCCAACACTGTGGTTTTCGAGTCCCTTTGTAATCTGGCAATAGCAACTGCATATTCATTGAGCCGTTTGCGAAGCAGATTAATATTTCTTCTCGCAACACAGTAAGGCAGAAGAGTGATCGGCAAAAGGACTGTCGTCAGAACGGCTAAGTGCGTAAGAGCTGAGCGTGGACGCCGATCCGGATGATTGTCAGCTGTTACATCTTCCACACGATCTGAGATGAGCAAAGCTTCCTGTTGCTCCATCACAGTTTGAGAGATGGTGGTCACCGTGTTGCACGCCGTATATGTGGATAAAAAGTTGCCGAAACGAGGCAAAGGCCACTCGGATCATTGCCTCACTGGCCTCGTTGCACGCCTCATACCCACTTCCCAGGCGGATAACATGTTATCCCTTGTGTCCTGACTGACCACATATACCCTGCTTAACATTAGTTTTCTAGGCTCTACTTTCCACCAACATGACCTCTGAGCAGCCAGAGGCTATACCCCAGACCTCCTTGGAGTCGGCGTCTGAGACGCTCGTTAACCAAATGGATAACGAAGCTGAGAATTCTGGTCCTGTTTCTGGGATTCCTTCAGTCTCCCAAATGGAACCCACTTCTTCGACAAATGAGAATGGCGGCGAGGAACAGGCTCTTGAGTCGCATGAGGTCATCGAACTTCAAACGTTCAGCGAGCGAAAGGCTTGGATAGAAGAGAAAATCAAAGTAGGTTCATCAGACATACTCAGAAAATATTGTGCGGTGATCTGATGACTTGCAGTTTTTGGAGAAGCTACCTCCCATCGAAGTCTTCGTTGGGCTTGACGCCATACGTTCATCTGCCGAGGATGTCCCTGGTCTTCCCACTCGCGCAGAGTTACGACAATATCTTGATGAGCACGATAAGATTGAAAAGGAGACGGAGATATTTGACTCTGGTGAGCTGAAAAAGCTTAGAATGTTCACAAAAGGTTTGTTCGATTATTGGGACTTGTCGAATTACTCATGAATACATATATCTTAAGCTGCCACTCAACGACATTTGTCACCTGAGGACACCGACCTGATTGAACTGACGTTGACGACTATTTACGAACTAGACAAGCTGCTGCATCTTTTACGAGACCGCTCAGAAAGCTTAGACCTTATGGGTACGAGACTGACATGGGAGGAACAGAGAGTCGGAGCCTGGGCAGACCGCAGAAAGATTTTGGCGGACTTGCAGTCTTTCCTTGCCACCCGCGCTCGGTGGTCACCTTCGGTATACGAAGTCATGGCGAAACCCGACGAGCGGCCATCGTCTCGACGCGGTTCGAGCAGTTCCATGGTGTCCATGGCATCGGTCGATTCCCCTGGTTCTACATCATTAACGACGTTCTCTCGCAGTGCGCGCTTCAAGTTGGCGGAGCTGTTGTCCCGGGACGCTGCCCAGTTTGCCGGTAGGGTTTCTTCTCTGAGGCATTCAAAGATATCCGTGGCAGGCAAAGCACTTGACAAACTGATAGATAATAGTCGCAAGCCGGTCCCTGAGGAGCTTCTTGATGAACAGGATCGGCTGGAGGAAAAGGGCATCAACGAAATGGAGACCATCGGCAAGTTTGCAATGAACCTAGTGATGCAATGGAGAAAGTACTTTAATTCCCATTGCGGACACCTGGATGCATGCTGATATATTTTCAGGGCTGATGAAATATACGTGGAGACGATGAAAGACCAGGTGGCTGCTCAGAATCTGCTTGAGGAGATAGAGACCGCCAAGTTACAACACCCTACATCACGCCAAAGCACTGCGTTCGTCTCCCATGCTGATACTTTACTCAAAAGACTTCTTTTGCGCGGGAACCCGACAGGACCATCAAGCACATTTCCTTGTCCAGTGCACCCTCTCGTTTCCGACCAACCATCCTCGAATGAGGCGCTTGCGCGATCTCTTTCGTCGGATATTTCAACTGCCATGGGGCTGGTCAAGAAAGTCGATAGAGCCGCAAAGGAGTATCGGGAGACTTTGGAAGTCGCCAAAGACGTCGAGGCATTATCACAGACCGCCCAAGTCTTATCTGCCACTTTCACGTCAGTTCACGAACGTCTTACGAACGGTGTGCGTACCAGCGATGGTCATGGTTCTCCTCCTGATCTCACATCAAAGGCTTGCCTCGACCCAACCCAACACTCAGCTTTCCTCACACTACTGCCTGATATCTTAAAGGAGGCAGACAGGGCAAGTGAGAAAACCACGCTACTATTACGAGCCTATCGGACCGCCGTGTTGAAGTTAGACCGACCCGGAATTGATGCTTCATTCAAAACCGACGCTGTCTCGGAGATCAATCGTTTAGGTCAACAGAGGGATGCTACGCAACTGGCAAAGAATGAAGTGGTTGCCCGTGTTGGTCGATTACGAGACGTGAGGAAAATTTGGGACACTATGGAAGACGCTTTGGTGACTTTGGAGGAAACGAAACGTGAAGTTGGAGATGCGATGGAGAGGAAGAGGTGGAAACAACAAGCTGTTCAAAGTGGAACACCATTAACGCCCGAGAGCCCGATGACTATATTACCCTCCCCCGCTGTCTCATCGACCGATGTGCTCAAGCGCCTGGATAATATCCAGGTGAAACTTGCGAGGGAAGTTGCAACACCCTTGTCCTCGCGATCGGTACCTCCCGAGGCGCCTCTGACTGACTGGCTGTCCCAAAGCTTCATGGGATTATCAACCTACCTGGACAACCTCAAGCAGATGTCACGATTATTAGAAGCTATCCAACACCAAGCTTCTGTGATGGAAGTTGTCCGGCAAGAAGTGGAGGACTTCCAGATCCGGATCGAAGAGTCCAAAATCCGATTTGACACTGGATTCCAAAATACCCTCGGAGACGGAGGTCATGGGATGGAGTTAGTTGAAACAGAAGCTATTTTAACCGACGATGCGAAGGAGCTTAAGGACGCAGTTCAATATTTTATGGACGGCCTGTCGCAACGAGTACCCTTCGTGGCACAGCGTGATGTACCATCGCAGGCGCGCCCCAATTTCATTACGAAGCGATTTACATCTGTGGATATCAAATTAGGTGTCTCTCCCCAGAGCGCTGCCATCGAGCTGCCGTTTGACCTCACATCGTTGGACGATGCCGTTCGCGCGGATTCTAATTCATATGTCATGAGGCTGGCGGGGGATTTGCGGAGCCTGGATACGAAGAAAGATCACTACAAGCTCGCCCAGCTAGCAAAGGAGCTTGACTCAGCTGTCGCGGCCACGGTCGACGATATAGATGGCGCCACCCGAGGGCTGCATTCTCTCAAGACACCACTGTCAAAAGTCTCGGAGGGCTCAGCGGGAGATGGAAGGATCATTGAGCAGTTGCAGATGCTGTCACAAGATATCGATGACTTCTCAGAGGCCAATCGCGCACGGATTGCACGCTCTTTCTCACCCATTCGCGATTTGCTGCGTCGAATGGATGCTGCGCCGGGGTGTCATGATCTCACTATCCATGAGCCGCTATATCTTGCTCGAACGAGGGCCGTTGACGACGCGGAGCTCAAGTTCGGGGCATACAATGAAGGTGTCGCATCACTTAAAGCCGAGATTTCAGATGCACAACAAGTGGAGACTCAGCGACTTCAAGCACACCGGTTAGAACTGGAGCGACTGGAACGGCAACGTTTGGAGGAGGAACGTTTGGAGCGCGAAAGACTGGAGCGCGAAAAGCTGGAGCAACAAGAACGCCTTCGGAAGGAACACCTCGAACGGGAACGAATCGAAAGGGAACGGTTGGAACACGAACAGCTGGAAATTGAACGATTGGAAAACGAACGATTAGAAGAGGAGCGGTTGGAACAGGAACGAATCGAAAAGGAACGGTTGGAACACGAACAACTGGAAATTGAACGACTCGAAAGCGAACGATTGGAAAAGGAACGATTGGAAGAGGAACGAATCGAAAAGGAACGGTTGGAACACGAACGGCTGGAAATTGAACGACTCGAAAGCGAACGATTGGAAAAGGAAGTACTGGAACAAGAACAGATGGTTGAAGAAGCCCGTCTGCAAGCAGAGAGGACTCGCCTTGAAGAAGAAAACAGAGCTCTGGAACAAGAGCGGCTGAAGGAGGAGATGCAACGCGCAGAGTCCGAGGAACGTGCTTGGTTACAAAATTTGGAACAGGAAGCGCACGAGAAGGCTGAACGAGACAAAATAGAAGCCGATGCACGTCACGGGGCAGCCACACTTAGTGATGAAGGCAAAACAGATACTGAACCATCGAGGCAGTCCGACACAGGTTAGTTTTGTCTATGATACATTGCATACTTTCGGCTCAAATACTCTGCCAGATGATGTCTTCGGTTTGACTGTCGCTGTTTCGCCGAGGAGCCAAGCTATAACTGAGGCCATTGGCGATCTAAAAACACGCGTACTTGAACTGAGGCGACGCTTACGGGCTATCAGCATCAAGCAAGTCGCGAGCTCTTCATCAGATCAACTACCTAGTGTGGATCAATGGAGGAGGATGGACTCTTTGTTCTCATCGGTAATGGCGGACGTCACCTGCTTACCTCTGTCGTCGAACGATCCTACAGTGAATGTAGAGTTGCGGTCCCTCAGGGCGGAGGTGGACGCATCTTCTGAGTTGCTGCATCACGTGCATAACTTGTCGGACCTGTCGGTCGCTGTGCAACTCTGTGACATGGCTCTCAGCGATCTTCTGGAACACATCGATAGTTATCCTTCTCCGCCATTGGGACCTCTTTCATCTTCGCACGTGACGCAAGTTCGTCTGATGCCTGAAAGGCAGCTGGCGGCCCGGCTGTCATTCACGAGATACACCATCGCTGATATGACAGCGAAGTTTAGTAGCGTTGCAGACGATTCTCGTGCCATCGCCGAAAGAAAACGAATTGATCAAACGTGGAGCGAACTAGAAGACATGGGGAACGATCTGATCGGTACAATGAAATCCCGACCTTCCAGTGTCATCAGCTCTGGACGCAGTAGCAGGGCCTCTCTCAGCAGTAGCCATTCGTCCGCTAAAAACGCTGACAGCGACAAGAGAGTGGGGTACTCCAATCTGTCGGTGAGATCGTCTGTGCGTGGCCCTGCTGCGCGCAGCCGTTTCCTCTCTCCTGCACTGCCAAGTCCCAGACGTGTGATATTGGGCTCGTCAGACACTGGCAGCCGGTCAACGAGTCGCCTGTCGACCGTGTCATCTAATCGGTCAGTGTCAGGGCCTATGTCATCATTTTCGTCGAATCCAGTCACTTCGACTTTCGCGTCTCGTCAGCGCACGAGTAGTTTGTCCTCGAATACCGCTTCTTCTGTGACTCCAGTTAAGCATGGCGTTGGAGCTCCCTCGCTCCCTCCAGCCCAGACAGGTCAAGCAAAACGAATGATGTCTCCCACTTTTTCCGAATTTTCCTCGTTGTCACAATCACAGTCACACTCGCGTTCATTTTCACTCTCGAATTCACGATCTCAGGCAACTCCGTCTCGATCGACTTCATCAATGTCTACGTGGGCCCGCGCTCCCCGGCAATCATTTCCAGTGCCTACGATACCGACTCCGCCCAGAAAACCTCCACCGCCCAGGAAGACCTATGTCGCGAATCCGAGGAACAAACTCGATGTCGCAGTTGGCGATGTTGTCAACAAACTTCCTGTAAATATCAATGTTGCATTGGTGCCGGAAACATGGAAGGACCAAAGTGGGAAGTACTGGATTGGCGACCAGGATCCTAAACTTTGTTTTTGTCGAATTCTGCGCTCCCGAACAGTTATGGTTCGGGTGGGAGGTGGTTGGACTGAGCTGTCGAAGTAAGCTTAACAACATTTCATTCATGATCATTTATGCTGACCCGAATTCCAGGTTCATCAAAGATCATTTTGCTGACCTCTTCCGACTCATGCCAACCGGCTCTCCTGGGCCAGGAGCTCAAGAGGAGAAATGGATTAATTCCGCCACTCTGCTTGAAGCGCCCGAAACTCCGGAAACTCCGCCAGAGTTACCTCGCACCCCAGAGCCTTCGGGGCCGCTCTTACCATCTTTGGTGTTATCAACACCCAGCGGCCAAAGTCCTCGTTCACTCAGGTCTACTCCATCATCTGGATCTCCGTTAACCCCCTTACAATTCATGCGTCGTGCGGAACAGGATATTCCTGGGCTTCGTCCCATTTCACCCTCGAAGCCTCCTGTGTTACGTGCTCGGAATACTGCCGCGAACACACCCTCTCGTAGTTCCGTTTGGAGACCCTAGAACACTTTCTCTGGAACACTACTCCGTCGCATACTAATTAATTTGATGGTACCTATCTGGTAAAACATTTCTGTTGCATTTCTCGATTTCAAACTGTATCTGGATAGCTGTTACTCATCATTCGCGGACAATATAATATTTTTCTTTGGCAGTCCACGTTCGTCCGCAACGATCCTTCGACTCTCGAAATGGCAGGCTTCGAGCCCAATGCGGCAATCGCAGCTTAACCGGTCTTTCGTTCCTTCATTTTCTGGCTGAGCTGAGGTTATAGTCTGATCATAGTAATCTGATCTCACAGCAATATAGCTCCAGTCCTTAAAGGCACGAAAGCGTCTCAGCATGGACACCGACCTGCTGAAATGCAACCGGATGACCTGTCGCAAAGCGTTGACGGCGGACAAAGCCGTGGTGGTGAGCACTTTGAGAGCCATTCGTTGTTCGATTCGCTGACACAAACTTGGGACAGACAACTTGTACACCAAATTTCCTCAATTGCTAGAGCATATACGCACTTTTGACCACCCATCAATCTAGGTTCTCATATTTTTTGTGGTGTGTAGATATTCTCACCGGTCCTGGCGATTCATTTTCAAGCTCTTCACCACAAGTCGACTGTGCCAATGAACTATTCAATGCCTCGCGTCTGTGTCCGGGTACGAACCCAGCTCTCTTTGTTTTAAAGTCGCGCTGACAATGCCCCCCAAGCATGTGAAACGACACTGTCAGAACCGTGAGTCCCCTACGCATCATCTCGTCTTCACATTTACCCTGTTCTAGGGACGACGTTGTTGTCTGTTCGCTGCATCCATCGAACGACTACAAAACAGTAAGCTTTCGACAAAACAGCGATCTATCATTGAACTTACTTGTTCCAAGTCGGTTCTTTCGGGTCTAAATCCCTCGAATATCCTAGAAATATGCAGCCGGTAAAATGCTTCAATTCGATGCTTTTGAAAACTGGTATCGTGACTTTGTTGGACTAGGGCTATTTCGTTCTGGCAATATCAGATACACCAAGAAAAGTACACAGTTGAGAGACCGCACTCAGATCGCTTCTGACAATTTTGCAGTTCCTTTCAACATGCGGTTGTCCGCAGTGTTAACGACAAGAATGCACAAATGCAAAAACAGTTGGAAAATGTGGTTCGAGAAGGTATCGTCGCGTGCTCACCCTGATGACTGAATAATACTTATCTTCTTCTCTAGCTAACGGAGAGATCAGTCTTTTGAATAGTAAAGTGTTAGGTGCGCTTCCTCTCATTATGCCAACACTTTGCTCACTGTAGGACAGAGCTTGAACGTGATCTGGAGTTGGAGCGCCGAAAAATTCGTGACTTACAGGAAACATCGAGAGAGCGAGACAAAGAATATCAGAAACTCAAGGTCTGCTCTCGTCATGCATACTCTCGCATATGTTAAACTCCAAAAATGCATATAAGGCTCAACACGACAAAATCAAACGCAAAGCCCTTCTCGCCCCGAATGCCACTGGACAAGATGTCTCTATGGGTTTCGGCGGGGGTCTTAACCATGCTGTCGGTGGGCAGACTCACGAAGACCAGCAAGTCAAAGGAAGGATAGGGATGGGTTTCGGAAGTAACACCGTTGATCTTGGTGCGGTCATAGGAGGCATGGAGGCCAACGGGGTATCATCATATCTGCGCTATGAATATACCTCTACTGATCCACATCTTGCAGATTCAGAGGACACCGATTGTGAACCGTACAATAGGAACACCCTTTGCACCTCAGCAAAACATCGCCTGGGCTCAACCCCAAGGACAAGTACCAGTAAGGAATCAAACTAATCGCCAACCATTTGGAGCTGCACCCGATCGTCATTTCCGCTCGAATTCTGCATCAGACCGCTCGGACAGTGCCAATGAAGTTGAGAACATGTTGATGAATTCCCGACCTCCTGCACGACGCACGAGTGATCAAGGCGGATGGACCACCACTCAGGGTCAAAGAACCCGATCAACTCAACAGCGTGGTATGTAGATCACTCGCAAATTCATACACTTTAACTTATTACTCTGTTAGTCTTCGCTCCTGCAGCCACGAAACGTGGATTTAGACCGGCCAGATAGGCATTTCCTCGGACCTACGTGGACCCACCACTTCTTTTAACTATTTTTTGCCATTACGGCGGGCTATCATATTGCTTCACAATAGCGAATCGTATATCGCTTTCCTTCAACAACTTTGTCTGAGCAACAGCACAGTGTAAATAGATGAACGCCAGAATTACCACAAATGACTAAATGAGCGTAGAGCATATTGACAACAACGAACGTAGTCCACAACAAGAGCAACAATCAATGCAGGCTATCAATCAAATCGTAAAGTACCGTTCTTTTCATCCTCCAAATATTGCCCTATAGCATTCAGATCCGAACCAGCTCGACGTAAATATCCTGCCAGGACCCCCCTGTCCGCTTGCGGTAGCAAATCCGCTAACTTATCTACTTGACTCACGAACTCGGGATCTTCCGTGAAGTTGCTAGCCGATTCGCTGCTTGTAGCATCAGGCGATGGCCGCCTTGCAAATAAAGATGGCCTACGGTTGATGGAGTTGCTGCGATGACTTTTGACGGACGGTGGTGCCTTGGGCAGCATGATTGTCTGTGAGCGCGAAGCTCGATTCGGGGCCGCTCGTGGACCACCTGGGACTGTTGGAGAGCTGGGGATATTGACAGGACGGGGGTTGGGGGGAGGTAATTTGGCTGAAGATTTTTGAAGTTTGGTCGAGGGTGTATCACTCGAACTTTTTGTTTTCATACTGGTTTTGCGCCCTAGCGACGAGAAAAAACCAGTGGACGGTTTGCTCGATCTTGGCGAAGCCACAAATCGCGCTGAAGACCTAGAAGAAAGGGAAGGGTTGGTCGACAATTGGGAGATGGGCGATGGTGATGGCTGCGCTAAAGACGGATACGGAAGAGCTGGAGGTCCATTCGGGGGACTTGTATCTGCCGTAGCACGGTAACTGAGATCAGTTGCTGTAGTAGTATCTGCGCGTCTGGGGAAGATGGCTTCAGATTCCATAGACGAACGGGATATGTGCCTAGGTTGCAAGCTATTTGGGCCGGTTGATGGCTCGCCGTGACTATTAAACGTCGCACGTTTTCGTGTTTGATTGCCTGCATTGAAACTGATATCAGCAAAGAATTTAATTCTTTCGAACCGTCCAACTTACCTCCGGTCTGTCTATCCATCAAAAACTGGCCCAAACCACAATCATGAATATACAACTCATTAATTTTCCCCGCATACGCTAGAGACCTCTCCAACGCGGTCTTCTTCTCGAGGATTTCTGAATAAAACATTGCAGATGGCCAGGGGGATATTATTTTCTGAATGGAAATAGGTATGGGTGGTACTGCCGGGACTTCCGGTGGAGGAAGGGTCGGAGCAGTCGATATGGATGAAGTGTTCGAAGAACGTGAACCTGCAGACAACCGCTTTTCAGACCTCCGTGAAGGCGTACGAGGTAAAGAAGAGAACCGCTTCAAGCTCGCCCCAAGAGTGGTTCGAAGACGAGTGGGAGACGAAGGGGTGGCGTCTTCTCCGATTTCGTTCACGACTTTAGGTGGCGAACGGGTGCTCGAGCGTCGAAAGAGATTCCGTGGCATATGGGAGTCGGCTGACATCGCCATTCCTTCATCTGAAGGTGGTGAATGTGCCCGAGGGGCATCCTCCACAATGATACTGAACCTCCCATCATCCTTCTTC
>Ga0193716_1002293_pt1 | contig 10851 bp, 5 predicted proteins | sample U2c1metaG_FD_145901 | JGI IMG/M metagenome (GOLD analysis project Ga0193716, IMG submission 145901) | Soil microbial communities from a riparian zone of the East river system, Colorado, United States - U2c1 | ecosystem: Environmental > Terrestrial > Soil > Riparian zone | place: USA: East River...
GGCCACTTGCAGTCCACGCATCATCATGCCGGGTGTCGTGCCGCCGAACACGGTGAACAGGGCGAAATACTGCAGGTAGACAAAGGCAAAGGTGGCGGTATACACGGCGGCGCTCAATTTGCTGAGAGTAAATTCCCCGCCGAGGGATCCAAACAGCAGCAAGAATCCGCCATAGGCGAACAGCAGGCAGAAAGCGTCGACCATTCCGGCCAGGCGGCGTTCTTCAATCGACGCGGTTGGATAGAGTCCCTGACGTTCAGCCGGGGCTTCGACCAAGATCTCTGGACCGTCCGGCGTCCAGGGCTCGCAGGGGTGCGAGACATCGATCTCCATGCGGGAGTTCTCAAATTCCTTTTTCTTTGCAGGACGCCCGATAGCAATCGTGAAGGAAAAATCGTCTTCCGGGCCAGGCGCTTCGGCCACAGCGACGGGAGCGCGCGAGGACTTCCTGGGGGCCGCTTCCTCAAACGGCAGTTGCGATTGCGCTGTGCTCGGCGCACCCTTTTTGCGCCGGGAGCGGTAGGCCTCGAGGCGCTCAGCCAGTTCCCCGCGCCACTGCGTGTTCTCTTCTGCTGACGCAGCACCCGGGTTCACCCGGACACGACGGTCTCCCTGCAAGTGGAGATTCACTTGCGTTTCGGTATTCGAGCGAGCTTCTGCGGGAGAGAAATCGGCAGAGAACGATGTGTCACAAAACTGGCAAACCCGTACGCCTGAAGGCAGTACGGCGCCACACTGCGAGCATGTTTTAGTCACCGTTGAGTTTTGCGCTGCGGACGCAACCACTCCGGTGAGGAGAGGTACAAAGCTAGGCTACCACAGCAATTCCGCTGTCAAATGTAAAAAATAGAGCCAATGTTGCTAATCGGCTACCGCTGGTGCAGGGAGATGTGAAGCGGCGTGGAGCGGATGGGTTACCGGCGAACTAGGCTTCCATCTGTTGTGCAAGCAGGTCTCTGCTGAAGGCAATGCGGCGGTCCAGGGAAACCGCTGCAAAGTAGGTGCAATTCGCGCGCTCGGTTTCCGTCCAAGACTTGAGCGCCGGGACGATCCGGGCTACCGTGGCTCGCAGGAAATTCAGAATGCCGAAATAGGCGCCCACCGCCTGAATGTTGTTGCGGTCATCGGGCCGTTCCGGGCAAAGCTGCAACAGCTGAACGACGCGGCGAAAGTCCTCGCCAGAAGCCTTCTTGGTGATCCCGGTGACGTCCTGCACTTCTGCCGAAAGCGCCTCGTGCGCGTGCGACGCAATCAGGGACCGGCAATACGACACAAAAAATTGCAGCAAGGCCGCCGCCGATAGAAAAAGAATGAGTCCGGCCATCATCGCGGCACCATCGTAAGACGCGCCGGAACCAGACGGCTGTCATCCGGCACACGCCAGAACGCATAAGCCCACGCGAGAGGCAGCAGGCAGCCAATGATGGGAACGAGAAAGGAGACGTAGTTGAAAAGATTGGGACGCAGGTTCGATATCGCGTAGCTTGCCGCATACGCACTGAAATAAACGCCGAGGGAAAGCACGAGCTGCACAAGTAGCGCGCGTGTTTCGCGCAGCTTCAGGATCGCGCCCCAGAGTACATACGTCAGAACCAGGCCTACGAAGTAGAGATTCTGGCTCAGCTCGAATACGAAGTGAGTAACGAAGCGGGCTTGGGACTGATTGACAACCGCGTAGGTAAACCAGGCAGTGCCACCGAGGAGAAGTACAGCGCCCATGCGCACGTATTTTTCAACGTGCATTTCCTGAAACACATAACCGAAAAGGCTGATCAGCGCGAAGAACAGCGTAATCGTCAGCAGCGCATCGGAATAGAAATAGAAGTAACGATAGACCGTGGAATCAACACCATCGGTCATCAACACGCGAAACCGCCCGGCACTGATGGCGGCGGAAAGCAGCATGTAAAGGTTTAGGAAGAAATAGCGGCGAAAAAGATTTTTCTTGACCGCGCACACCACCACTGCGACTTCCAGGAGCGTTCCCAGGAACCATATCGCAAATTGCAGGGGACCAGGCATTTTAACTTTCTCGAAGCGCCTGATCCTGACCTTTTAGGGGTCTGGAATTACCAGGGCTTCGGAGCCGGTGCCGAACCATTCTTCCAAGGCTTCGGTGCCGGTGCAGAACCATTGAGCCAAGGCTTCGGCGCGGGCGCCGATCCATTAGCCATTAGTACAGAGTTGTCGCCGTGTGCAGTTACAACAGTCTTGAGACCCATTGCTGTAACCAAAACAAACATGGCGAGAAACAGAGTGGTGAGCTTACGTGACATGAGTGCTGCCTCCGGGTATAAGGACATATCCCCGAGTGCACTCTATATCTTCTTATGGCGATGTCAAGTATCGAACGACACACTTCTGTTTCTAATAGGTATACACCTCCGCCTGTTACAGTTTCGATAGGTATTCGCCTATCGGCTGTGTTAGGCGTTCTCTGACTCGCCTAGGTTAGGTTTTAGGCCTGTGGCGGTCAACGGTACCGTAGTACTAAAAGGACTAGAACTACCCTGTGCGCGGATTGGGAAGGGGGCACTTGACGGCCGCGCCGGACCGGCTAACAAAATCCGGCGATCGTTGCTAGTGGGACATGAACATGTCTCCTTTTTCTGCCCCAGTTTCTGGGGCACCCAAAAGCGGGAGCTTTCTGGTTCAAAAGCGGGTGGCTGCTTTCCGGGAGGAGCCCCCGGAGTTAAGGGAGGAACCGTGAAAGCTGCATGCCCGAATTGGCCTGAAGCAAGTCCCCCCAGAAAAGGAGTGGCAGAAAAGTCGGCCATGACGTTTTGAAGTTCCCAAGCGTCGACTGGTTTGCGACTCCTCCCGGCAATCGATTTTCGAGCGGTTCTTTATGCCCGCGCGTCACTGGCGCGCCCCGTTTGTGGTGTGAAAATTTGGCAAAGTGCCGAGGCGGGGCACCACCTGGCAATTTCGCCTTAACTATTTCCAAAAATTGACTTTAGGGGAGAGCAATCGCGGGTCGGGTGATCCGGCGAAAGTCGCGTGCGCGTGGCGGATAAAATATAAGCTTGACAAAGACTTTAATAATGTATACAGAATACGGACAATTCCTGCGGACTTGGGGGCTTGTGCGTCGTATGGGTAAACGTTTACTAACGTCCGCAAGTGTTACAAGCGCGCAGCCCTGAAACTGAAACGGCCACGGGTTGGGGTGCATTTCTACAATGAGCTGGATTTTCGCCCACACTCAAAGTTCCGTGTATTCCCGCGCAGGCCAAGGTTAGGGGACGCCATGCTTTCCAGATTGGCTGCCTTATTCGGTGTTCTTGAGAGAAGGGAGATCCATATGTTGCATGTTTGGTTTCGTGGGCTGCCGGGGGCGGTGATTGCTGGGTGTATTTTGTGTTTATGTTTTGTCGCGCCGGCCACGGCCGGGCAGACCAGTTCTCAGGGAACGGTGAACCTCACGGTTGAGGATCAGAATGGCGGCGTGATGCAGGGGGCGCAACTGGCGCTCGTCGACCTCAAGTCGAACGAGGTGCGCAACGCGGAGACGCTGCAATCGGGGACTTATAGTTATGTCGCTCTGCCGCTCGGCAATTACAAGCTGACGGTGACCAAAGACGGATTTCAAAGCAAGATCTTTGATTCAGTCGTCGTGCAGGGCGGACGCATCACCGACATCAGGGTGGTTATGACCGTGGGCGCGGCGAGCGACAAGGTGGTCGTCGAAGAAGCCTCTACACCGCTTCTTGAAACAAGTTCGAGCGCCGTCGCCACCACCATTGACATGAAGCAGATCGAATCACTGCCCCTGCAGGGCAGAAACATTTCCGATCTTTCGAAATTGTCGGCAGGCTACAGCGGTGCAGGGAACATTGGCACCTGGAACGGTTTGCCGGTGATTGCGGAGTCCAACACCATCGATGGCGTGGCTTCTTCGACAAGCCGCATGAAGTTCGGCGGCAACGTGACCCCGGGACTTGAAGCGCGCCTGGAAGGCATTGAAGAAATGACCATTCAGACCGGCCAAATCGATTTGAGCCAGGGTATGGGCATGGCCGCGATGCAGGTTAACTTTGTGACCCGGCGCGGTTCGAACGACTATCACGGTCGGGTGTTCGAGGACTTTCGCAACGCCGCGCTGAACGCCAACAGCTGGGCGAACAACGCCGTAGGACAGCCAAAAAATCCTCTGATCAAGAACGATTTCGGCGGTAGCATTGGCGGCCACATTCTTCGCGACAAGCTTTTCTTTTTCGGCTCGTTTGCCGTGGCCAAACAGCCGGGTGGATACCAAGCCAATACCATTGGGAATCACTTTGTGCTGACCCCCTTGGCGCAGCAAGGAATTCTCACGCGAACCGACGGCAGTCAGGTGAATCTGTTCACCCAGGTTGCCGGACCGAATGGACTGCCGACCACGGTCAGCTCCGCTTTCACAGATTTGCAGAACAAAATCAACAGTGTGCTATCAGCCGATGGAGCGACGCTCTCGGATTCGGGTGACCCGAACTACCAGACGATCAACTGGCTGGTCCAGTCGCCGGTGACGACGTATTATCCGGCTTTGCGCGTCGACTACAACCTGACCCAGAAAGTCCATATTGATTTTTCGTTGCAGGAAACCAAGATCAACCAACCGAACGCGACCGCGCCAATTTTTCCCGGGAGCGATTTCAGCGGGACCGCGGGTAACAACAGCTCGAAAAACTACATCACTTCCGTGGGCGTCAATTGGACCATTACGCCGACGCTCATCAACCAATTTCGCGGCGGCTACTACTACAACGCGTTTTACTACGGATCCGGCGCGACTCCCGATTGGACCACGCTGCCCCAGATCAGTTGGGGCCTTGGGAATTCCGGCCAGACCTTCAACCTTCCGGTATCCACCTACTACCCCATCGTCAACGCATCGGACAGCGCGACGTGGGTCCACAAGAACCACACGCTGACGTTCGGGTTTGACTTCTATCGCGAGCAGGACCACTACTGGAACCCGCCGGACGGCATTCAGAATATTTCCATGGGGATCGTTAACGGCGATCCTGCTTCCGATCCGTTTGACTCGGCCTTTCCGGGCGGTACGCAAGACACCACCGATGCCAAAGCGCTCTATGCCACGCTCATCAGCCGAATTTCCGGAGCGGGCCCGGTTGGCAGCGGCTTCCCGTACGATCAAAAGACGAAACAGTACGCAACGACGGCTGGTTCGGCCTACAACCTTGACGAGCTCTCTAAAGCGTGGGGTTTATACGCCCAGGATGCATTCCGGATCACGCCGCATCTCACCCTCAACTTTGGTCTGCGTTGGGATTTCATCGGCGACAACCACGATTTGACGAGTGCGTATCACGGAGCCACGGAAGCGGCCATGTTCGGACCGTCCGGAGTCGGCAATCTGTTCAACCCCGGCGTACTCGAGGGCACCAACGATCCGACCTATGACGCCAGCAGCCATCAATACAATGGATGGAACAAGACCCCTCAACCAACAATCGGAGTGGCCTGGAATCCGAGTTATGACGACGGCATCCTCGGCAAGTTGTTCGGCGGAAGCAAGACCGTCATTCGCGCCGGGTTTGACATCAAGCGATTCACCGAACCTTATCAATACTTCTGGAACAACGCTTCGAATCACGGCATGGCGTTTTTCCAGAGCTTCGCGCTCACCCCCGGCAGCGGCGGCGTGGGAACATTCGCCCCCGGGAGCCTAACCTACCAGGGCCAGCCGCTGGACCCGGCCATTTTTTCGTATTCGCCCAACCAGTATGCCGACAGCATTCCGCAGTCCGCTTTCACCTTTCAAAACTATTTTTCCGGAGCGGGCTTTAATCCGCACATCAAGCAGCCCTACGTTCAGGAATGGAATTTGGGCGTGCAACGGCAATTAGGCTCGGCGAGCGTGCTGGAAGTGCGCTACCTCGGGCATAGAACTTTGCACCAGTGGATCGCTACCAATACCAACGAAGTCAACGTGTTTGAAAACGGCTTCCTGGACGAATTCAAGGGCGCGCAGTCGAACCTGGCGATTTGCGTGGCCAACCCGGGTTGTTCGGCAAACCCCAGCTTTGCCAACAGCGGCTTGCCGGGGCAAGTGAACCTCCCCATTTTTCAAACGGCTTTCCAGGGAGAAAACGTGGTGTCCGGGCAGCTGGCGGACTTCAGAAACGGGACATTTATTACCGCTCTCAATCGAGGCGCAGTCGGCTCGGTTGCAGGGGCGCTGGCGAATCCGTTCGGGCCGGTGCCCTATATTTGCAACCTGGTCGGCTCGTCGCTCACTCCGTGCGCGACGAACTATGGTGCGACCTCCCCCGGACCGTACCCGGTCAACTTCTTCCAGGCGAATCCGTATGCGAACGGCATTGGGTATCCCCAGTTCGGGGACACCGCAGCCCTCGCATCCTTTATGGACGCTCAGGGGTACGGCACCTACCACGCACTGCAGATCGATTTCCGCCAGAAGCAGTGGCACGGAATGCAGTTCGATGTGAACTATACCTGGAGTCACACGCTGGGGATTCAGCCGGACAATTCCTGGACCGGTTCCACGACCATCTTTTCGGTCCGCAACCTGCGAGACAGCTACGCACCGACTTCATTCGATTTGCGGCACGTGGTTCACGCCAGCGGAACGTTTGACCTTCCATTCGGTCACACCAAGAAGTTCTTGAACCGCAGTGGAATCGTCGACAAGGTGGTCGGTGGATGGACCGTGGGAACGATCGTCACGATTCAGTCGGGTTTCCCATTCGCGCTGACCGGGGACTATCTGACTTCGAACGACTATGGAGGGGGCGGTTTCGCGACCAGCGCCAGCGCGCTGGCCAAACTGCAGTCCGCGGTTGGCGTCTTCAATCCCAATTGCACTACCAATTGCGGCTTCGTGAATGGATTCGATACCAGCGTCATCGTCGCTCCGGCAAACAACATCTGCAATAGCCGGGCGCTCGGTGTCTGCCAGAATACGGAACCGGGGACATTCGGCTCCCATCCCTACCTGTACGGGCCGCACCTTTGGAATGCGGACCTGTCGATCACCAAGGTTGTTCCGCTCGGCGAAAGACTCCGGTTCAGCCTGCAAGGTGAGTTCTTGAACGCTTTCAACCACCCGAACTTTGCCAACCCGAACGGAAATGTCACCTCCTCCAATTTCGGTCACTCGGGCCCGAGCAACTTTAACGGTCCGCGCGTTGTTGAATTGCGCGCGAACTTTTCGTTCTAACCCAGTCGAAGGCTGATACCGGCCTGGTCGTGGGAGGAATTCACTCGGAGCAGTTTCCCCCTCACCCCGGGAAGCTCCGAGTGAAGGCCTCCTTTCTTTTTCCGGGATTTGCCGAGCCGTTTTTACGGCAGGAATCCGGTTCGCAAGGATGCAATGGCCGCCGCGCCGCGTGCACCGGACTGGCCGACCGGGCCGCCACGCGAGTGTGAACCCGGCAGTTTGCGCGAATTGGGCGATATACTAGGCGGCAGTGGAAGCTCTCCTTGTGAACAGGAAATGGGTTTTTCGGGTCCTTTTGCTCGCGCTGGTGGCGGCGTCCCCGGCCGCTGCGCAAGTGCTCGGGCAAACCAAGCCGGTGGCCTCGACAGCGGCGGTCGAACGCGCCGTTGAGCAGGTTGCCACAGGACATTGCCAGGAAGCATTTCCGCTGTTGAAGAAAAGCCTCGGCAAAATCAGCGGCAAGGATTTGCGCTACCGCGCGGGTATGGCGGCGGTACGCTGCGCCATGAGCTTGAACGAGGTGGAAACCGCCGTGCAGTCGTTGTGGGCGCTCCAGCGGGACTTTCCAGACGATCCCCAGGTTCTCTATATCTCGACGCACTACTATTCCGAGCTGGCCACCCGGGCTTCGCAAAAGCTTGCGGCGGTGGCGCCGACCTCCGCTCAGGCGCGCCAGTTGGAAGCCGAAGCAATGGAGTCGCAAGGGCGGTGGGACGAAGCGGTTGCGCAATACCAGCAGATACTGGGACAGAATCGGCAGCAGCCTGGAATTCACTTCCGGCTGGGCCGCATAGCGCTCACGCGACCGCCGACGGCGACTTCGGTCGACGATGCCAAACGAGAGCTGGAAGCCGAACTGCAGATCGATCCTACCAATGCGGCTGCGGAATTTTTTTTAGGCGAAATTGCCCGGCAGGCAGGGCAATGGAATGATGCCATTCCGCGGTTTTCAAAGGCGGCAAAGCTGGATCCGGGATTTGCCGAAGCTTATCTGGCGCTGGGAATGTCGCTGAACGCAGCGAATCGGTTTTCTGAGGGCGTTGGGCCGCTTGAAACGTATATAAAAGTATTGCCGGACGACCCGGCAGGGCACTACCAGCTTTCCCTGGCCTACGCCCGCACGGGACGGAAAGAAGAAGCCGTTCGCGAATTGGCATTGCAGCAAGAACTCGCAAAAAAGAAGCCCGGCGGCACGGCGCCCCAGTAAACCGGGATTTTTAGGAACAATGGCCACGACGGGGGAACCATGGTTTCTCGGCGGCACCTGCTGCAGATGCTCGCTTGCAGCGCGGTAGGCAGCGTCCTCAAGCAGGCGAATCTCGACGCTTTGCCGCGAGCTCCTGGCCCACCCGTAAATTTTCCTGCATTTGAAGAAATTCCGGCAAAAGATACCGGCATTTCCTGGGTCCACGTAAGCGGCCAGTCTGCTGAAATGTATATGCCGGAGACGGTGGGCGCGGGGTGCGCTTTCCTGGACTACGACAATGACGGCTGGATGGACATTTACCTGGTGAACAGCGGGGTTTGCGATTTTTATCAGCCGGCGCAGCCGCTGCGCAACGCGCTTTACAAGAACAATCGAGACGGCACGTTCACCGACGTGACGAAAACGGCCGGAGTCGGCGGTAGTGCCTACGGAATGGGAGTTGCCGTCGGAGACTATGACGGCGACGGGCTGCCCGATCTCTACGTCACGCAATATCCCCACAGCATTCTCTATCACAACAACGGGGACGGAACTTTTAGGGACGTCACTGCCCAAGCCGGAGTCGCCGCGCCCGGATGGGCGACCAGCGCGGTTTGGTTTGATTATGACAATGACGGACGACTCGATCTATTTGTTTGCCGTTTCGGCGACTATGACAAGTCCAAAAATATCTTCTGCGGTTACGGAGCTACAAACACACGCTGGTACTGCAAACCAACGCCTTACGACCCATTGCCCTGCTGGCTGTTTCACAACAACGGGGATGGAACCTTTACCGACGTCACCAGGCAATCCGGAATCGGGAAATCGCCGGCAAAAGCCTGGGGTGTAGTCGCAGCGGATGTGAACAATGACGGCTGGATGGATCTTTTCGTCGGGAACGACACCGTGCCCAATTTTCTTTTCGCCAATCGGGGCAAAGGCAAATTTGAAGAAATTGGGCCGCTGAGCGGCGTAGCGTACAACCCGTTTGGGCTGGCGCGGTCGGGAATGGGAGTGGACGCGGCGGATTTTGATCAAGACGGCTGGGTCGATTTATTTGTCGCCAACGTCGATCACGAATCTTTTTCCTTGTACCGCAACGGCGGGGACGAAACGTTCGCCGACGTGGCGACCGCTCACGGAATTTCTTCCGCCACAAAAATGCTAAGCGGTTGGGGGTTGAAATTCTTTGACTACGACAATGACGGCAACATCGACCTCCTGCTCTGCAACGGGCATCCGGACTTAATGGTGGAGAAGCGCATGCGGGATGTGAAATATGAAGAGCCGATGCTCTTGTTCCGGAATGACGGGAAGGGCTTCAAAGATGTGAGCGCCGGGAGCGGAGCGATATTCGCCAAGGCTCTGGCGGGGCGGGGAATGGCGATCGGAGATTTTGACAACGATGGCGCCGTGGATGTCCTGGTGGCAACCAACAACGGAGCGCCGGTGCTGCTGCGCAATCGAAGTGCAGCGACGAATCATTGGTTGGGAGTGCGGCTGGTCGGCAAGACGGCGAATATCGACGCCATAGGCGCAAAATTGACCTATCAAGCGGGACGTTTACTGCGACACTCGGTGAAGACGGGCGGCGGAAGCTATCTGTCCTCGCACGATCCGCGCGTGGTTCTCGGCCTGGGGCAGAATACGAAAATCGACTGGCTGGAGGTACGGTGGCCGAGCCCGAGTCGCAAAACCGAACGCTTCAGCGAACTGCCCATCGATCGCTACATCACGATCGTTGAAGGAGAAGGCCGATGGAAGTAGGGAACCCGACGTGAAGCAGCGACCAATCCCGCTGCCGGTGTGTGTTTTGGTTTTTGCGGCGGCGCTTTGCGCTGTTCCCGCTCTCGTCGCGCAGAGCGGGACCGGTCGCTCGCCAGAAACCGCTCCGGCCGGCGCGAGCGCGGCGCAAGCAGAAATGGAACTGCAGACGGGAATAGAACTCACACGAAAAAGGCTGTTCACGGAAGCCATCCCGCACTTTCTGGCGGCGCAGGGCCGGGTGGTGCGGGACGACTACGCCGCGCGCTTCAATCTGGCGCTTTGCTACGTGGGGATTTCCGAGCACCTGAAGGCCATCGAAGTACTGGACGTGTTGCGCGCGGGCGGGCGCGACGACGCGAATGTGGAAAATCTCCTCGCCCAGGCCTACATCGGCAGTGGCAAATCCGAGGAAGCTTTTAGAGCCTTGCTGCGAGCCGCTGCGCTTACCCCCGACAACGAAAAACTCTATGTTTTTGTCGGGGACGCGTGCCTTGAACAGGGAAACTACACCCTCGGATTGCGGGTGGCGGACGTGGGACTCCGGCACCTGCCGGGTTCGGCGCGGTTGCACTACGACCGGGCATATTCACTCACCCTGCTCGATCAATTTGATCTCGCAAAAGCGGAGTACGACACGGCCCGTGACCTTGCGCCGCATGGCGAGGTCGGATTCCTGGCCGCCACGCAAAAAAATGTTTTTGCAGGA
>Ga0193716_1002296_pt1 | contig 10843 bp, 8 predicted proteins | sample U2c1metaG_FD_145901 | JGI IMG/M metagenome (GOLD analysis project Ga0193716, IMG submission 145901) | Soil microbial communities from a riparian zone of the East river system, Colorado, United States - U2c1 | ecosystem: Environmental > Terrestrial > Soil > Riparian zone | place: USA: East River...
GGTCGCTGCGCTTCGAACGGCACTGGGGCAGGACGACTTCGACCGGGCCTGGTCCGAGGGCGCGGCGTTGACGACGGAGGAGGCCATCGCCTATGCCCAGCGCGGCCGCGGGGAACGCAAGCGCCCGGCGAGCGGCTGGGAGGCGCTGACGCCCGCGGAACGCGACGTCGTCCGCTTGGTCGCCGAAGGACTGACCAATAAGGACGTGGCCGCCCGCCTATTCGTCTCGCCGCGCACCGTGCAGTCCCACCTCGCCCACGTCTTCGCCAAACTCGGCGTCACCACCCGCACCCAACTCACCCAAGCTGCGGCCAGCAGTGGCTGAGATAGGCAATTTGGCTGATGTTCTGCGGCGGGCCCGCCCGCAGGCTGAACACCATGAGTGCGACTGTCTGGAGTGAGCTGGACATGAGCGAGTTGCCGACGGGGACGGTCACGTTGCTACTGGCCGACGTCGAGGGGTCTACCAGGCTATGGGAGAGCCAACCCGACGTGATGACCGCCGCGGTCGCCCGACTCGACGCGACGCTCGCCGACGCGGTCGCCACGCATGGCGGAGTGCGCCCCGTCGAGCAGGGCGAGGGGGACAGCTTCGTCATTGCGTTCGCCCGCGTTGCCGACGCGCTCGCCTGTGCCCTGGACCTGCAGCGCGCCCCGCTCGCACCCATCAAACTGCGCATCGGCCTACATACCGGCGACATCCAGCTACGCGACGAGGGCAACTACATCGGGCCGACGATCAACCGCACCGCCCGCCTGCGCGACCTCGCCCACGGCGGCCAAACCGTGCTGTCGGGCGCCACCGAACTCCTAGTCGTCGACCAGCTCCCACCACACGTCAGCCTGACCGACCTGGGTACCCATCCGCTGCGCGACCTGCCCCGCCCCGAGCGCGTCGTGCAGCTCTGCCACCCTGACCTGCCCGCTGAGTTTCCGCCGTTGCGAACGTTTAATACCGTTGCAGCCCAGCATCTTCCGGTGCAGCTGACCAGTTTCGTCGGGCGACAGGCAGAACTGGCCGAGGTGCGCCAGCTGGTAGCGAGCAACCGCCTCGTGACTCTGGCGGGCGCTGGCGGCATCGGCAAGACCCGCCTGGCCCTTCAGGTGGCCGGCGAAATGGCAGGCGAGTTCGGTGGCGGGGTCTGGAATGCCGATCTGGCGCCGGTGCCCCACCCCGACGTCCTACCGGTGGCGGTCGCCCGCGCGCTCGGCCTGCCCGATCAACCGGGCCGCTCCACGACGGAGACGATCACCCGCTTCATCGGCGATCAGCGCATGCTGGTCATCTTGGACAATTGCGAACACCTGCTCGACGCAAGTGCCGCCCTGATGATCGAACTCCTAGGCGCCTGCCCAGGTTTAACGCTGCTGACGACCAGCCGTGAACCGATCGGGGTGGCCGGCGAAGTCAGCTGGCGGGTCCCGTCGCTGTCGCTGGCCGACGATGCGGTCGAACTGTTCGCCGACCGCGCGCGCCGGGTCCGGCCCGACTTCAGGATCACCGACGACAACGCCGACGCGGTGAGCGACATCTGCACACGCCTCGACGGCTTGCCGCTGGCGATCGAGCTCGCGGCGGCACGCATCCGCGCCTTGTCGTTGCACGAGCTCATCGCGAGCCTCAAAGATCGCTTCCGCCTGTTGACCGGCGGCGCCCGCATGGCTGTCCGACGCCAGCAGACCCTTCACGCATCGGTGGACTGGTCACACGCACTGTTGACCGAGCCGGAGCGGGTACTGTTCCGTCGGCTTGCGGTCTTCCTCGGTGGCTTCGACCTCGACGGTGCTCAATTCATCTGCGGTGGAGGTGATGTCGAGCGTTATCAGATCCTCGATCAGCTGACTCTCTTGGTCGACAAGTCGCTCGTCGTCGTCGCCGACGACGGCCGGTACGGCACGCGGTACCGGCTTCTGGAGACAATGCGCCAGTACGCGTTGGAGAAGCTCGGTGAATCCGGTGAGGCCGACGCCGTGCGTGGCCGACACCGAGACCATTACTCGGCGACGGCTGCGATGCTCGACACCCCGCAGCGCGACAACTATGAGCAACGAATGGAGCAGGCCGAGCTCGAGATGGACAACCTCCGTAGCGCATTCGGCTGGAGCCTGGAGACCAACGACATCGAGCGTGCGTTGGCACTCGCGTCGTCGCTGCAACCGCTCTGGCTGGCCCGGGCCCGGATCTTGGAAGGGCGGGCCTGGTTCGACACTGTTTTCGCCCAGGGCGATTCACATCCCGCCGATATGGCAGCCGAGGTGCGTTCCCGAGCGCTCGCCGACAAGGCCGTGCTCGACATCTGGGTGGATGTCTCTGCCAGCACGGAGCAGGCCCAGCAGGCCCTGGCGATCGCGCGCGACGTCGACGATCCGACTCTGCTGGCCCGCGCATTGGCCGCCTGCGGTATTGCGTGCCACGCGTACGACGCCGAAGCTGCGAAGCCCTATTTCAACGAAGCGATGGAACTCGCGCGGGCGCAGGGCGATCGCTGGAGGCTGAGCCAGATCTTGTTTTGGCAGGCCGGAATGGCCATCATCGCCGGCGACCCAATCACGGCACGGGTCGCTGCCGAAGAGGGCCGCGATCTCGCCGACGCGGTCGGCGACCGCTTCAGTTCGCGGTGCTGCCGCGGAGACATCGGGTGGTCGTTGCTCATGTGTGGGGACGTTGTTGGCGCCGTCACGCAGTTCGGCGCCGTCGCCGCCGAGTGCGAAGCGACCAACGATGGCCTCCTCAAGCCGAATGTCCTCCAGGGCCTTGGCTCTGCACTGGCATATCGAGGCGACGTCACAGCTGCTCGGGCAGCAGCCGCCGCGGCCATCGAGGCGGGAGCCGAGTTTGGTGAGTTCTTCGAGGGGATGGGCTACTCCGCCTTGATTTTCGCTTCCCTCGCGGCCGGCGACATCCCAGCAGCGCTGACTGCAGCCGAATCGGCGTGGCGTCGCATGAGCATCCAGCCCAAGTCCGGCGCTGTGCAGCGCGCACATAATTCCGCGGCCGCCCTTGCCGCGGGCGATCTTGCCGCGGCCCGTAACTGGGCCAACGAAGCCGCTTCGGCGACGGCGGGCTGGAACTTGACCGCTGCGCTGTCCACCCGTGCCAGGGTCGCGATTGCCGAAGGCAAGCCAGAGGAGGCGGACCGCGACGCCCACGAGGCGCTCTCCTGCGCCGACGGCGTCGGCGTGCACGTGGCCATTCCCGACATCTTCGAGTGTCTCGCCGAACTCGACACCGGCTATGGCCGCCACCTTGAGGCCGCTCGGCTGTGCGGTGCCGCCGAGGCCATGCGACAGGGGATGTGAACGGTGCGGTTCAAGATCTACGACGTCGGGTACGAAACGTTGGTCGCGACACTGCGAGACACCCTGGGTGACATCGACTTTGATTCGGCGTGGGCCGAAGGGGCAGCCATGTCGATCGAGGAGGCCATCGCGTACGCCCAGCGCGGCCGAGGTGAACGCAAGCGCCCGTCGAGCGGCTGGGCGTCACTGACGCCCGCCGAACAGGACGTGGTCCGCCTGGTCGCCGAAGGACTGACCAACAAGGACGTCGCCGGTCGATTGTTCGTCTCACCTCGCACCGTGCAGTCCCACCTCGCGCACGTCTTCGCCAAGCTCGGCGTCACCACCCGCACCCAACTCGCCCAAGAAGCGTCCCGCCAGGCAGCCTCGGACGCATGATGTTCAGATGACCGACCGTGCCCAATCGTGCTCCTCGCGTCCGCATGTCCAAGGACACTGCGACGCCCGCTTCGCCAAGGTCGCCGACGCGCTCGCCCGCGCCATCGACGACGGCGAGGAGGTCGGTGCCGCCATCGCCGTCGACATCGGGGGTGAGACCGTCGTCGACATCTGGGGTGGGCACGCCGACGCCGCCAAGACCACGCCGTGGACGTCAGACACCATCGTCAACGTCTGGTCCTCCACCAAGACGGTGACCGCGCTGGCAGGTCTGATGCTCATCGATCGCGGTCTGATCGAGCCGAGCACGCGTGTCGCGAGCGTCTGGCCGGAGTTCGCCGCGAACGGCAAGGAAGAGGTCGAGTTCCGACATCTACTCACCCATACGTCGGGCGTCTCGGGCTGGGACCAACCCGTCGTCATCGAGGACGTCTACGACTGGGACAAATCCACGGCCATGCTCGCCGCGCAGGCGCCGTGGTGGGAACCGGGCACGGCGTCGGGGTACCACGCGCTGACTCATGGTCACCTGATCGGTGAGGTCCTGCGCCGGATCACCGGTAAGACGCTCAAGCAGTTCGTCGCCGACGAGATCGCAGGCCCACTCGGCGCGGACTTTCAGATCGGTGCCGCGCCAGAGGATTTCGCGCGGATCGCGGAGATCATCCCCGCGGCAGACCCGATGGAGGGCCTCCCATCGCTGGACCAGTGGACCGAGCCGATGCTGAAGACCTTCACCGGTCCCGGGCCGGACCCCACGGCCGCGAACACCCTCGAGTGGCGCGCCGCCGACATGGGTGCCGTCAACGGCCACACCAACGCCCGTGCGCTGGCGCGGATCCTGTCGTCGATCTCGTTGGGCGGCAGTGTGGACGGTGTCCGCCTACTGCGGCCTGAGACCATCGAGAAGATCTTCGAGGTGCAGTGCGACGGGCCTGACCTGGTGCTCGCCGGGCACCGCATCCGTTGGGGACTCGGCTTCGGATTGCCTGCGCCAGAGTCCATTCCATTCGTGCCCGACGAGAAGATCTGCTTCTGGGGCGGATGGGGTGGCTCGTGGGAAACGATGAACCCCGATCGGCGTACGACGATCGCCTACGTGATGAACAAGATGGGCCCGGGTGTCGAGGGCTCAGCCAGGACCAATCGCTACTTCAACCTCGTCTACGACGCGCTGTCCTGAGCGGGCTTCGCTACGGCGGTAGGGGCCCCGTCTTCTTCTTGGCGCGCAGGCGCTTTGCGTAGTTCATCCCCGGCTTCTCGATGCCGTAGTAGGTCACGGTGGCCGCGAGGATCGTGCAGGTGAGCAGTAGCACGATGTTGCGGAGCATCCCGGGAAGGTTGTCGCCAGCCATCCAGCCGAGCTTTCCGAGTACGAGCAGCATCGGGAAGTGCCATAGGTAGGCGGACAGGGAGACCTCGCCGACGTACCGCATGGGGCGGGCGTCGAGCCACACCGCCAGCTTGGTCTTCTCTCCACGTCCGAGCGGAGCGATGATGACGACGATCATCAATGCGGCTACGACGCTGACGCCCATCGTCGCGTACTGATTCGCGACGACCAGCAGCACTCCCGACACCAGGAACACGGGCAGGATCGCCACGGCGCTGATCATCCGCACCCGCTTGGCGATGCTCTCGCGCAGGGCACCTTGTTCGAGCGCGACGAACACGATGGCCGCGAACATGCCGAGCGCGAAGTTGTCGGCGTTGGTCAGAAAGCTCTTCGCGAACACCGCCGACCAGTTCGGGCCCCAGTTGAGCAGGATGAAGTCGGTGGTGCTCGAGTTCGCATATACCAACGGCGTCAGCGACCGGCCAACGAACCCGATGGCGAGCAGGATGAGCGGAGCGACCGCGGCCACCATGAACGGATTCCCGTTCGACTTCTTGCGCAGTCTGAACAGCAGGAAGCCCAGCAGCGGCAGCGACGCGTAGAAGGCGTACTCCAGGGTGAGCGACCACGACGGGTTGATGCCCGTCTGGATGTAGGCGGGGAAGTACGTCTGCGTCAGTGTCAGGTTGGCGATCAGCATGCCGGGATCGGTGATCATCCCGGTGCCGTCTGCGGTACCTACGGGCTGGAGGGCGGGGTTCTGGACGTACGACACCCGCAGGACGAAGTTCACGAACAGGAAGATCACCAGATAGACGGGAACGATCCTGGCGAGCCGATGCACGACATAGTCGGTGACGTCGGGCATCTTGCCCACTGAACGCTCGTCAACCACATTGCGGACGTATGGCAGAAACAGCAGGAAGCCACTCAGGACGAAGAAATACACCAGGGAGAACCCGAAGATACCGGTCTGCCATGTCGCCGCGGTCTTCGGCGAATAGTGCGTCGTCACGTGCGTGATGGCAATCATTAGGCACAACGCCCCGCGCACACCGTCCAGACCGATGATGCGCACCCGCTTGCGGCGCGCAGGGCTCGCCGGTTCCTGCGCTGCCCCTGCGCTGGTGCTGATTGCGTCCTGGGTCATTCGTACTGGTCCTCTATGTGTTTCGTAGTCACGTCCCAGGCAAGCTGCGCTCCCTGGCCGGAGCCTTGCGCGTCCGGTCACTGCCGGGCCCGTTGGCAACATAGTTGATTCAGTTGTGAATCTATCCGCACATCGTTGCGCGGGGCCAAATTTTCAGCAGTTCGTAAGCTTCGCGTCTGGCAATTAGGCGCACTAAGGAAGAATAGCCGCTGGCCGCCGCGTTCGCAGCTGGGAAATCCTCACCGGCAAACATTGTCGGCCACGGGAGAGCATTCGACGTGTTTCACAGCGACCGCTGGTAATGCTGGTTACTTCGAATGGGTGCGACGAACCGGCTGAATCATGCGATTACTTCCCATTTACGAATACTTGGCAATCAACGAATGACGACGTTGCGTAGCGTCTCACCGCGCGCGAGCCTGCCGATGTTGGCGGCGATGTCGTCGGCGCGGCCGCCGAACGTGTCCGTGGTGACCCCCGACGAGTGCGGCGTCATCAGCACGTTGTCCAGTTCGCCGAACGGAAGCGTGGCGGGAGCCGTCGTCTCGCCTGGCCGCGCCGGGTAGCGGTACCAGACGTCGATCGCGGCGCCGCGGACGTCACCGTTGCGGAGCGCGTCGAACAGCGCCCGTTCGTTCACCAGGAGTCCGCGGCCGACGTTGATCAGCACACCGTCGGGCCCGAGCGCCCGCAGTTGGTCGGCGCCGATCATGCCTTCCGTCGCCGGGGTCAGCGGCGCCGACACCACCACGACGTCGGACTCGCGAAGGAGGTCGTCGAGCCGGGTGACGTCACCCACCCAGGACAGGCCGTGTGCAGTGGCGTCAACCCGGCCCGATCCGGTGACGGCGATCCCCGTCGAACCGAAGGCGCGGAACAGATCCCAGGCGAATTGGCCGATGTGCCCGAAGCCGACCAGGCCGACGCGCGCGTCGCGCAACGTCTTGGCCTGCGGGATCGCGTCGTCGTACACCGCGGTCGCCCACACGTCGCGGCGCAGCGACCGGTCCTGGGCGAAGAAGCCCCTGCGCATCATGATGGCGGCGGCCAGCACGTACTCGGCGATCGACCGTTCGTGATGAAAGGTGTTGGCCACCAACACATCGCCCGAGAGTGCGTCGAAGTCGATCCGGTCGGTGCCCGCTCCCGCGACATGGATGAGTCGCAGCTTCTCGGCAACGCCCGCCATCTCGGCAGTGAACTGCCCGCCGACGTACACCTGCGCATCACGCAGCTCGTCGCGCAGGTCCGCGGGCCCGGTGCGCCACAACGGCGTGGCGCCTGCGGGGAGGGCGGCCTCGAACCGCTCCCGGTGCGGCACCAGGCTGCGGTCGGCGACGACGATCAACATGTGACTAATTTACTTGCAGTGCTGGGCGTTTGGCGTCGAACGTCCAGCCGGGAATCAGATACTGCATGGCGACGGCGTCGTCGCGGACACCGAGCCCCTCGGACAGGTAGAGCTGGTGAGCGGCAGCCACCGCGTCCTCGTCGATTTCGACGCCGAGCCCTGGTGTTTCCGGGACGTCGAGATAGCCGTCGACGATCTCGAACGGCCGCTTGGTGATGCGCTGGCCGTCCTGCCAGATCCAGTGCGTGTCGATGGCGGTGATGGCGCCCGGCGCGGCCGCGGCCACGTGGGTGAACATAGCCAGCGATACGTCGAAGTGGTTGTTGGAGTGCGAACCCCAGGTCAATCCCCATGCGTCGCACAGCTGGGCGACGCGCACCGATCCGCTCATGGTCCAGAAGTGCGGGTCGGCGAGCGGGATGTCGACCGCTCCTGCGCGGATGGCGTGGCCCAGTTCGCGCCAGTCGGTGGCGATCATGTTGGTGGCGGTGAGCAGGCCGGTGGCGCGCTTGAATTCGGCCATCACCTCCCGGCCGGAGAAACGGCCTTCGGGACCGACGGGATCCTCGGCGTAAGCCAGTACCCCGGTCAGTTCGCGGCACGTGGTGATGGCGTCCGCGAGGAGCCAGCCGCCGTTGGGGTCCAGCGTGATTCGAGCATCGGGGAACCGGTCGGCCAGCGCGATGACGGCCTTGGCCTCGTCCGGCGCGGGCAGCACGCCGCCCTTGAGCTTGAAGTCGCGGAAGCCATAGCGTTCCCGCGCGGCCTCGGCCAGGCGCACGACGGCATCCGGTGTCAGGGCCTCGTCGTGTCGGATGCGAAGCCACTCGTCGGCGTCTGGTGCCTCGTCGGCCGCGGAACGGTAGGCGAGGTCGGTCTTGGTGCGGTCGCCGACGAAGAACAGGTAACCAAGCGCCTGCACCCGGTCGCGTTGCCGTCCGTCGCCGAGCAGTGCCGCTACCGGCACGCCGAGGTGCTGGCCGAGCAGGTCGAGGAGCGCCGACTCGACCGCGGTAACCGCGTGCACGGTGACGCGCAGATCGAAGGTCTGGGCGCCGCGGCCACCGGCGTCACGGTCGCCGAACGTGCGCCGGATGTCGGCCAGCACGGCGTGGTAGTCACCGACGCTGCGGCCCTCGACGATCTGGCGGGCGTCTTCGAGCGTGCGCTGGATGGGCGCGCCGCCGGGTACTTCGCCGACGCCGGTGTTGCCGTCGGAGTCCTTCAGGATCACCAGGTTTCGCGTGAAGAACGGGGCGTGCGCGCCGCTGAGGTTCAGCAGCATGCCGTCGTGTCCCGCGATGGGGATCACCCGCATCTCCGCGACGGTTGGGGTCGGACTCATGCCATCAGCCTACGAACGCTGACCTATGCGCGTCCAACACTGATATCGCATGGATTGATGCTTCCGACGTATCGGTCAACCGTGGAGTCGATGTCACTGCGCGAACCACTTGTCGCCGTTCGCCACCGGGCGCAACACCCGGCTCACCTTGTCCCCCACGCTGCGCAGCGCCTCGATCACCTCGCGCTCCCGTTCGGCGGTCAGCCTGGCGATCGGGATGGACGCACTGATCGCGTCCTGCGCAGGCGTCGCGTAACGCAATGCCACGGCGAAGCACCGTAGGCCGACGGTGTTCTCCTCGTCGTCGGTGGCGTAACCGCGGACCCGTGCGATTTCCAGCGCCTCCTCGAGCTCGGCCCTGTCGGTCACGGTGTGCGGCGTGATCGGGGCCAGGTCGGTCGGGATGTGGACGTCGCGGTCCGCACCGAACCGGTCGGCCAGCAGTGCCTTGCCCAACGCGGTGGTGAACGCAGGCAGCCGTCGCCCGACCCGGCTGGCCGCGCGTCGATACTGTTGCGACTCGCGGGTGGCGAGATAGACGACGTCCGAGCCGTCGAGGCGACCGACGTGAAACGTCTCGTCGAGTTCCTGGCGCAGATCGTCCAGGAACGGCGTGATCATCGGCAGGTACGGATCGCTGTCCAGGTAGCTCGTACCGACGAGCAGTGCGCGGATGCCGATTCCGTACCGCGTGCCGGAATCGTCGGAGCGCACCCAGCCCTGCCCCATCAGCGTCCGCAACAGCGCGTGGGCGCTGCTGCGCGGCATGTCGAGTGCCGCGCTGATCTCCCGGATGCGCGCTGGCCGGTCCTGCCGCGCGGCGAGGTACTCGAGCAGCTCGACCGTTCGGACGGCCGACTTCACCTTGCGGACAGCGACATCCGATGGTTGCTTCGGTGTCACAGCAGACCCACCTGCTGGACGGCGAGCACCGCGGCACCGGTGCCGGAGACGGCGATGGCCGCCCACCGCTGCCGCTGGGGGTTGAGCAGGCGGTTGGCACCCCGGGACAGCGCGTACCCGGCCACGGTGGCAGGAATCAGCACCGCGAACGCCCGGAAGGTGTGTGCGTCGACGGCACCGGTCAGCGCCAGCATCACGATCGACATCACCGATCCGATCAGGAAGAACCCGCTCATCGTGCCGCGCAGACGCGCACCGCTGTTGCCCTGCCACACCAGCGCCATCGGCGGCCCCCCGATCGACGTCGCCGTGCCGAGCACACCGGAGGTGGCGCCGGCCAGCATCAGGTTCCGCCTGTGCGGCACGGGAATCCAGCCGACGCTTGTCAGCACCACACCGAAGAGCACCACGCCCGCGATCAGGATCGCCAGTGCGCGTTGAGGTATCGCCGCCAGCAGCAGTGCGCCCGCGATGGTGCCGGGTACCCGTCCGACCAGCGCCCAGCCGGTCCCAGACACGTCGATCGCCGTGCGCTCCCGAATCACCACCATGAGGGTAACCATTGCCGCCAGCATGATCAGCGTGCCGGGGATCAGCGCTGGATCCACCAGTGCGACGACCGGCGCCGCGAGCATGCCCATGCCGAAGCCGATCGAGGCTTGCAGGCACGACGCGAGCAGGACGGCGACCGCGATGACGGTGTAGTCGGCGATCGTCACGGGCAGGCGCTCACGCGCTGCGGGACAAGGCCGACTGGTCTGCGAGCAACGGATGGTGGCACTCGGCAGTGTGATCGGCGACCTGCAGATCGAGTGCGACGGGGGGCCGTTCGCTGGCGCAGACGTCGGTGGCCCGCTGGCACCTGGTCCGGAACCGGCAGCCCGACGGCGGGTTCAGCGGTGAGGGCACCTCGCCCTTGAGCAGGATGCGCTCGCCGCGTTGCGACGCGTCCAGCTTGGGTGCCGCCGACATCAGCGCCGCGGTGTAGGGGTGATTCGGCCGGTCGAAAACGGCTTCGGTCGTTCCGGTTTCGATGATGCGCCCCGGGTACATCACTGCCACCCGGTGCGCGAAGTGGCG
>Ga0193716_1002297_pt1 | contig 10840 bp, 7 predicted proteins | sample U2c1metaG_FD_145901 | JGI IMG/M metagenome (GOLD analysis project Ga0193716, IMG submission 145901) | Soil microbial communities from a riparian zone of the East river system, Colorado, United States - U2c1 | ecosystem: Environmental > Terrestrial > Soil > Riparian zone | place: USA: East River...
ACAAACGAGTGGCGCTGGTTTCCTTCACCGGCTCGACGCACATCGGCAGACAAATCGGCGTGCGCGTCGCCGAGCGCCTGGGAAAGAGCCTGCTCGAGCTCGGCGGCAACAACGCCCTGATCGTCGATGAAGTTGCCAACTTGGACCTGGCGGTGCCCGCGATCGTATTCGGCGCGGTGGGAACCGCCGGTCAACGCTGCACCACCACCCGGCGAGTCCTGGTTCATCGCTCGCGCGCCGAGGAACTCGAACGGCGTCTGATTGCCGCCTACGCTCAAGTGCGCATCGGCGATCCGCTCGATGCCGACACGCTCATGGGACCCTTGATCGACGGCGGCGCCGTGGCACGCTATTCCGCCGCGATTTCAGCCGCTCAGGCCGAGGGCGGAAAGCTGTTGTGCGGCGGAAAAGTACTGAAGCGCCCCGGCAACTTTGTGGAGCCCACCGTCATTCGAGCCAACGCCGGGATGGCCGTCGTGCGCACGGAAACTTTTGCACCCATTTTGTACTTGATGAGCTATGACACGCTCGATGAAGCGCTGGCGCTGCAGAACTCGGTGGCCTACGGACTTTCTTCGGCCATTTTCTCGGACAGCTTGCAGGCAGCGGAGCGCTTTTTATCCGCGGATGGCAGCGATTGCGGCATCGCAAACGTCAACCTGGGCACGTCGGGAGCCGAGATCGGCGGCGCGTTCGGCGGCGAGAAGGATACGGGCGGTGGCCGCGAAGCCGGATCTGACTCCTGGAAGACATACATGCGCCGTCAGACCAACACCATCAACTGGAGCGGACAGATGGCCCTCGCGCAAGGGATTCGCTTCGACGTCTAGGAGCCCGCACAGCTGCTACCGGCCCAGCCAGGCTTCGATGTCGGCGGCTCGCTGTTCCAGGCGTGCCGCCGATATCGGCGCCAAAGTTTTCAGTTCCTGCGCATACAGAGAAACGCGGTACTCCTCGATCCAAAAACGCAATTCATCAATCTTGGGCGACCAGCGCAATTCCGCGCCGAGCTGTTTTTCCAAGTCCTGGTAACGCGCCGACCATTGGTGAACTTCTCGTGCAATGTTCGGCGGCTCCCCGCCGCGCACCGCATTGCGCTGCCATCGGCGCTGCTCGGCTTTTAAATACCGCGGCAGTTGGCGCAGCCATTCCGGCGACATGTTTTTTATCACCCGATGATCCAACAGCCGGCGCAGATGTTGGCGGGTTTCTTCGGCGGCATCCGACAAAAGCCGAATGCGAGGATCGTCCAAAGATTGCCGTACGCTCGCGGCCTCGGCGAGCCACCGCGATGTCACGGCGCTCGCCTCCTCGAGACTCGCGTATAAGCGCTCGCGCCCGCGGTCGACGGCAAGCTCATACGCCGTGCGTGTGCGGGGTGCGTCGGACTCGCCGAAACACGCGCCGCGAAATGCGAGTTGCAGCAGCATATCGGTGAGATCGTCGCTGTTGATATAAGGGCTCGCGCTCAGCAGCAATGGCACTGAACCGGTAATGGACTTGCTCAAATCGCGCGCGTGACGCTCGAGCATGGTCCGCGCCAAGCGCACCGCGCCCTCCTGCCATGCGTGCTGTGCTTCCTCGGGCGACCATTCGTATTGAACCTGCAGCGACGATCCCCGCTGTATCAGCGTGGGATACACCTGCAGAGCACCCTGTTCCAGGATCAATGTCGCGCTGTCAGGCAATTCATCCACTGCAAATCGATGCCAGGGCCCGACAGGCCCATAAATCTGCCGGGCGCGGCGCTCGAGTTCGCCGCGCCCGGCAGCCGCACAGCGGCGGCGCAATTCCGCAAGTGCGGAGCCTCGCGCAATTTCGCGGCCATCCTGCGTCACCGTCAGTTGCACCGTCAGATGCGGCGGTACCGCCGTAAAATCAAATCGGATCAGCGCATCGGGAACCCCGCGCTGTTCCTTCAACCACTTCTTCAAGTGTCCGGCATCGGCACCGGTCGCACTCGCGAGAAATGCCGCTACGGTTTCCGCGATCGGAATCAAACTGCGGCGCGCTTCTTTGGGTAGTGAGCGCAACAGCGCCTCGATGCGCGGCGCCGCCAAGCCCGGAATGGCCGCATCGACCGTCGCGCGCGTCAGCATGGGCAGCGCCAACAGCGGCACCTTGAGGTTGGCGCCATCCTGACTCTCGCCGGGCGCGAAACGATAGTCGACTGCGACCGACAAAGACTCCACCCGGGTGTTCTCGGGGAATTGCGCCAACTCTTCAGCTTCGGGCAGGCGCGCGAAAATCTCTGCGGGCGTCAAGGTCAGGGCGAGCCGCTGCTCGGGGTTTAGGTGCCTGCTGAAGTGCTCCAGCGTTGCGGCGCTCGACACCTGGCGCGGCAAGTGATGATCATAGAACTCGACGAATGATTCGCCGCTCCGCAGCAGATCGCGCGTGCGCAGACGCTCCTCCATTTGCTGCGCATCGCGCACGGCGGCGTCGTTCGCCAGCAACCAATCGGGTCGCCGGCGCAGCCGCTGATACACGAGCGCTTCGCGCGAGAAAATGAGGCGCGACTCCTCCGGGGCAATCGGTCCATAGTTCACGAGTCGCCCGGCGCTTAACGTGAGGCCGAGAAAACTGCTGCGTTCGCGCGCAACCACTTCCTCGCGCGACTCATCCCAATCCGGTTCCAGATACTCGCGCTTGATCAGATGCGATGCCGCACCCTCGATCCACATCGGCTCGACCTCCGCCACACGACGCGCAAAGACCCGCGAGGTTTCGACGATGCTCGCGGCCATGACCCAACGAGGCCGCCGGCGCGCCAGCAGCGAACCCGGAAAGATATGAAAATGCACGCCGCGAGTGCCGTCATAGACGCCGTCCTCGCGGCGCGTGCCCACCATGGTGCAGAAGCCAGCCAATAAGGAACGATGCACGCCGGTGTAGCTCGCCGCTTGACGCTGCACCACGATGCCAATCTCGCGCGCCCGATCAACCACCTGGGAATAGACGTCGTCCCACTCGGACAGACGCAGGACCGACAGATGGCGCTCCTTGCACCAGCGGCGCAATTCGCGCCGGGTGCCTTCGCGCGCCGTGCGGTACGCGCGCCAGAGCTTCACGAGCGCGGAAAATTCCGATTTGCTGTCTTCGAAGACCGCGCCCGCCGGTGGATCTTCGCCGACGCGCACGTCAGGCACGCTCAAGCCTGAGACGATCGCCAGCAGTTCACTCTCGGCATGGAAGCGCTTGCTCTCCAGCAGCGCTCGGCTAAGCCGCGGATCGAGCGGCAAGCGCGCCATGGCGCGGCCACGGCGCGTGATACGCCGATCCTCGTCCAGTGCCTGCAGCTCTTGCAGCAAGCGATAGCCATCGTTGAGTGCGCGTGAATCGGGCGGATCGATGAACGGAAAGTCCTCCGCCGCACCCAATCCGTCCGCGGCCAATCGCAGCAGCAGGGCCGCCAAATTCGTGCGCAGCACCTCCGGCTCCGTGAACGGCGCTCGTTGTTCGAAGTCCTCCTGGCTGTACAGCCGTATGCACAGACCGGGAGCGAGCCGGCCGCAGCGACCCTTGCGCTGATCGGCGCTGGCGCGCGAAACCGGCTCAATGGGCAGGCGCTGCAGGCGATTGCGCACGCTGTAGCGGCTGATGCGCGCCAGGCCTGAATCGATGACGGCGCGAATGCCGGGCACGGTGATCGAGGTTTCCGCCAAATTGGTCGACAGCACGATTCGCCGGCGGGCTCCGCGTTGAAATATCTTGCTCTGCTGCTCCCAAGACAGGCGCGAGTACAGGCTCAACACCTCGACGCGGGACTGCAATTCGCGCTCCAGCAGTTCGCCGACGTCGCGAATCTCACGCTCGCCGGGCAGAAACACCAGAATGTCGCCGTTGCCGATGTCTCCCGGCTCGGTCGCAATTTCCTGGCACGCATCGAGGACTGCCAACGGCAGATCAGGATCTTCCCGGTCCTCGTTCGATTGACGATAGCGAACTTCAATGGGATAGCTGCGCCCGCTGACCGTGACAATCGGCGCGCCGCCCAGGAATTGCGATACCCGTTCCACGTCGAGCGTCGCGGAGGTCACGATGAGTTTCAAGTCCGGGCGGCGCGGCAACAATTGCTTGAGAACGCCCAGGAGTAAATCGACGTTGAGTGTGCGCTCGTGCGCCTCGTCCACGATGATGGTGTCATAGCGGCGCAGCAACGGGTCGGAAGCCAGTTCCGCCAGCAGCAGCCCGTCCGTCATGAGCACCAAGCGCGACGCGTCCGACACCTGGTCCGCAAATCGAACGCGAAATCCCACGCTGCGGCCGACCGATTGGCCCAATTCTTCAGCGACTCGCGCGGCCAGGGCCCGCGCTGCCAGCCTTCGCGGCTGGGTATGCGCGATGATTCCCGTCATGCCGCGGCCGAGTTCGAGGCAGTATTGCGGCAACTGCGTGCTCTTGCCCGAACCGGTGTCGCCGGCGACGATGAGCACCTGGTTCTCGCGCAGCGCCTGCATGATGGCCTCGCGCCGTGCGGAAATGGGCAGGTCGGGATCGTGCTTGAATACGAGTGGCGCCGCTGCGCGTGCCGCGGCTTGCCGTGCAGCGCCGTCAGCGGTCATCGTTCACTCGTAACGCCTACTTGCAACGCTTACTCGCCACGCTTGACGGCTTGCCAAAGGCTCTCCTGTGCGGCCAGATTCAGCTCTGAGAATTCCCAGCCGCGCTCCGCGGCGAGGGCTTCCATGGCGCGAAATCGACGCTCGAATTTTGCGTTGGCGGCGCGCAAGGCGGCCTCCGCATCGACATCGAGCTTGCGCGCCAGATTCGCGGCTGCGAACAGCAGATCGCCGATTTCTTCGAAGATCTCCGGAGAGGCGCCGCTCGACTCGCGCGACGCGGCACGAACCTCGGCCAGTTCTTCATCGACTTTGTCCGCACACTGGCCCGCGTGCTCGAAATCAAAACCGACGCGCGCGGCGCGCTTACTGAGCTTGTCGGCGCGCATCAACGCCGGCAACGCATTCGGCACGCCCTGCAGCGCCGAAGGATCCGCTCCATCGCGCTCGCCGGCCTTGATATCCTCCCAGGCTGCACTCTGCTCCTCGATGCTCAAGGGACCGTGATCGCCGAAAACATGCGGATGTCGACGGGTGAGCTTGTCGCAAATGGCTGCGGCCACGGCCTCAAAATCAAAGTGACCTGCTTCGCGCGCGATCTGGGCATGAAATACCACTTGGAATAGCAGATCACCCAATTCGTCCTTCAGATCTGCCATGTCGCCGCGCTCAATGGCATCGGCGACCTCGTAGGCCTCCTCGATGGTAAAGGGTGCGATGCTGGCGAAAGTTTGTTGTCGATCCCACGGGCAGCCGTCGGCTGCGCGCAGGCGCGCCATGATCGCCAACAATTCGAGGACACGCGAGCTCATGTGTTTGCCGTGCGCGTTTGCAACAAGCGCCTCAAGGTCATCAACATGCCCGCAGTTGCGCCCCAGATATTGCGTTCGCCGTATGGAATATCGTGTATGTCGATGGTCAACTCGCCGATTTTGCGCTGCCGGGATTTATGATTGCCTGCATCCAGGATGAAACCGAGCGGCACTTCGAAAACATCGTGCACTTCGGCCTGCGCTATCCGCAGCTCATACTCCGGCTTGACGAAACCGACCACGGGCGTCACCCGAAAACCTGATATCACCACGTGATCCGGCAGATAGCCGGCGAATTCAACCAACTCGGGCTGCAGACCGATTTCTTCGTACGCCTCGCGCAATGCCGCGTGCCATGCGTCGGCATCCTCGGGTTCAATGCGTCCGCCGGGGAAGCTAATCTGTCCCGCGTGATCTTTCAGCGTGGTCGCGCGCTGCGTCAGCAGCACCGTCATGCCCGCCGGACGCTCCACCAGCGGCACCAGCACGGCGGCGGGCGTGCGGCGCGTCGTCAGCGTGGCGCGAACGCTGGCCACCACTTCGGGCGACGCGCTGGCCAGCCAATGCATGTCTTCCTCGGGCGTCGAGGGGGCCGGGTCCAGCGCATCTCGAATATGCGTTTTGGTATAGAGCGAGTCCATCGTCAACTATCAGGCGCCTGCGCCCTTGATGCCCCCTTCGGTTAGGGACTTGGGGTCGAGCAGCCGGCGCAGTTCATCGATGCTCAAGTCGGTCATTTCCGCGGCAACATCCAAGATCGGCCGGCCCTCCCGGTAGGCCTTTTTGGCAATTGCGGCGCCCTTTTCATAGCCGATCAGCGGATTCAATGCCGTCACCAGAATGGGATTGCGCGCGAGCGCGTCGTTCATGCGGTCGCGATTTATGGTGAATCCTTTGAGGGCGTGATCCGCGAGGTTGCGGCAGCCGATACCCAGCAATTCCAAACTCTGCAGCAGGTTATAGGCGATCACCGGGAGCATTACGTTCAGCTGAAAATTTCCCGATTGACCGCCCAGTGTAATGGTCGCATCGTTGCCGATCACTTGCGCGGCGATCATCGTGACGGACTCGGCGACGACCGGATTTACTTTGCCGGGCATGATGCTGCTGCCCGGCTGCAGCGCCGGAAGCGCTATTTCCGACAATCCCGCCAACGGACCGCTGTTCATCCAGCGCAAATCATTGGCAATCTTCATCAGGCTTACGCTGAGCACCTTGAGCTGGCCCGACAGTTCCACGGCGGTGTCCTGGCTCGACAGCGCCTCGAAATAGTTCTCGCTGGGGCGGAACGCAATCTTGGTGCTCTCGGCCAGGTGACGCGCGAACACCGCGCCGAATTGCGGCCGCGCATTGATGCCGGTGCCGACAGCGGTACCCCCCTGCGCCAATGCGTGCAGGCGGGGTTTCACGGACGACAAGCGCGATTCGGCCGCAGCGATTTGTGCGAGCCAAGCGCTCAACTCCTGCGCAAGCGTGATCGGCATGGCATCCATCAAATGCGTGCGCCCGGTCTTGACCACATCGGCAAACTCGGCACTCCGCGCCGCCAACACTGCTTGAAGCGATTGCAGGGACGGCAGCAGATTCTCACTCAGCACCAAGGCCGCCGAAACATGGATGGCGGTCGGCACCACATCGTTGCTGCTCTGGCTCATGTTGACCTGATCGTTAGGGTGCACGGCGGCGCCCAGGATTCGCGTCGCAAGCGTCGCAATGACCTCGTTGGCATTCATGTTGCTGCTGGTGCCGGAACCGGTTTGGAACACGTCCACCGGAAACTGATCGTCGCAATGGCCCGCGGCGACCTGCAGTGAAGCCTGCTGAATGGCGCTGGCAACAAGCGGCGGCAGATCGCCGAGTTCGGCGTTCGCGCCCGCAGCGGCATGCTTGATGAGGGCCAGCGCCCGGATGAAAGTGCGCGGCATTCGCAACCCGGTCGGCGGAAAGTTCTGTATGGCGCGTTGCGTCTGGGCGCCCCACAGCGCATCGGCGGGCACGTCGAGCTGGCCCATGCTGTCGCGCTCGACGCGGGTGGTTGCTGTCATCGCGACTTACTCCGGGTTGTTTACGGTAGAATCTGCATATTCTACCACTCAAGCTACCGGCTCTTTAGATGCACACCCCTTTCACTGACGCTCTGTCTCCCCTCGACGGCCGGTATGCCGGAAAACTCGCCGAAGTACGCCATATATTCAGCGAGGCGGGACTGATGCGTGAGCGCGTTCGAGTGGAATGCGCCTGGTTCCTCGCACTTGGCACGGGGCCCGCTGATCAGGCGCTATCGAAGTTGCCGCTCTCGGCCCGCGCGTTGCTCGCCTCGTTGTCGCAGGATCCGCAGGCAACCGATGTTCCCGCCATCAAGCAGATCGAGTCGCGCACCAATCACGATGTCAAGGCGGTCGAGTATTGGTTGCGCGGCGAGCTGCAGTCGCGCGGCGCAAGTCCTGCCGAATTGGAATGGATGCATTTCGCATGCACTTCCGAGGACATCAACAATCTCGCGTATGCATTGATGCTGAAGAAGGCCCGCGCCACGCTGCTGCTGCCCATGCTCGAGAACTTGGGCGGCAAGATCGATGCGCTGGCGGTTCGTCACGCCGGCGTCAGCATGCTGGCGCGCACCCACGGCCAGACCGCAACGCCCACTACCGTGGGCAAGGAACTCGCCAACGTTGCGGCAAGGCTCGAGGCGCAGCGGGCCGGTCTCGAACGGGTCGAGATCCTGGGGAAAATGAACGGGGCGGTCGGCAATTTCAATGCGCATGTGGCAGCTTTGCCGCGCGTCGACTGGCCGCAATTCAGTGCGGCATTCGTCGAGTCATTGGGACTGAAGTCGAATGCCTATACCACTCAGATCGAGCCCCACGATTGGATTGCCGAATACTGTCATGCACTCATGCGCGCGAACACGGTGCTGTTGGATTTTTCGCGCGATATGTGGAGTTACATTTCGATGGGCTACTTCAAGCAGCGGCCCGTGGCCGGCGAAGTCGGTTCTTCGACCATGCCGCACAAGGTCAATCCCATTGACTTCGAGAACGCCGAAGGCAACCTGGGATTGGCCAATGCGCTCTTGAGCCACTTCGCCGACAAGCTGCCCATATCACGCATGCAACGCGATCTGACCGATTCCACCGTCATGCGCAATTTGGGCGTCGCCATTGGACACGCGGTTTTAAGCTTCAAGTCACTGATGGCGGGCCTGGATAAAATCGAACTCGATCAAGGACGCGTAGCCGAGGATTTGGACCGCGCGTGGGAGGTACTCGCTGAGGCGGTGCAGACCGTAATGCGCATTCATGGAATCCCTGATGCCTATGACAAGCTAAAGTCCTTCTCGAGAGGCCGTCCGGTCGACGAACGCGCCATGCGTGAATTCATCGCCTCCCTAGCCCTGCCGTCCGAGGACAAGGCACGCCTCACGCAGCTGACGCCGGGGGGTTATGTCGGCTTGGCGCCGAACTTGGCGCTCAGAGGCCGTCGCACGTAGCCTGTCCAAGCGTTGGGCGTGGGCTTAAGATACGCCCCAACGTTGTTCGAAACGTGACGCAGTTAGCACGGGAATCCTCGGGTCAAACGGTACTATCAGGCTCAAAGTACGTGTGGTCGGGGTCAAAGCTTATGGCGGGTAACACAGAAGAACGCTCGAAACTGGCGGGGGACAAGCTTCCTGCGCCCGGCGGCGAGGCTTCTATGGGATCGGGAACCCGCACCATTTTGAGCACGATGCCTGAGGTTCGCGACGCCAGCCTCAAGGTCGCTAAATCTGCGCAGCGTTTGCTGTCGATTTTTACTCAGGATTTGGAACCCTTGATCTACGGCGAGGAGCCCTTCCTCGAGGCCATCAAACGCCTCGTGTTGGCGCGTTCCTATGCCAAAGTCAGAGTGTTGCTGGCCGATCCGTCACGCGCCATGGTTGATAACAACCGCTTTCTTGCGCTCGCGCGGCGGCTCACGAGCTGCATCGATCTTCGTGCCATGAGCCCGGAATACCCGGCCAGCGCGGGGGCATTCATCATCGCGGATGACAAGGCACTGGTGTATCGGTTGCAGGCCGATCGCTGGGACGGCATTTCGGATATGAATGATCCGGCCGTGGTGCGCCGCTACCTGAACTTCTTCGATGAAGTGTGGCAGACGAGCATGCAAGAATCGCAAATGCGGCAAATGCTGATGTAAATCTTCGGTTTCACGCATTGCCCGTATAATGGGCGGATGCAGAAGCCCCTCCCCAATCCTCCAGACGGCACCGTCATCGTCGGCATGTCGGGCGGCGTCGACTCGGCCGTCGCGGCTCTGTTGCTGCGCGATGCTGGATATTCCGTGCAGGGACTGTTCATGTCCAACTGGGAGGACGATGACGGCTACTGCACGACCGCATCCGATTTCCAAGACGCTCGACGGGTTTGCGACGCCCTGGGCATTGCGTTGCATCGGGTGAGTTTTGCCGAGCAATATCGCGAGCGCGTATTCAGCCACTTCCTGCGGGAATATGCGGCCGGCCGCACGCCGAATCCCGATGTCCTGTGCAATCGCGAGATCAAATTCGGGGTCTGCTTCGATTACATGCAGCGGCTGGGCGCCGCTTGGATTGCCACCGGCCACTATGCGCAAATTCGTCACACCGGCTCCTACCCTGAACTGCTCAAGGCAGTCGATGCTGCGAAGGATCAGAGCTATTTTTTGCACAGCGTCGCAGTTCCCGCACTCTCGAAAACCCTCTTTCCCATCGGCGGCCTGCAAAAGGCACAGGTGCGCCGGATGGCGCATGCGGCCGGCCTGCCGGTCTTCGACAAGCCGGACAGCACCGGCATCTGTTTCATCGGCGAGCGGCCGTTCCAAGAATTCCTGAGCCGTCATTTGCGCACCGAACCCGGGCCGATCGAGACCGCCGAGGGCACGGTCATCGGCGAGCATCGCGGCCTTGCGCTATACACATTGGGACAGCGCTCGGGCCTGCGCGTGGGCGGCCGCGCGGGCGCCGCCGCGGCACCCTGGTATGTGGCGGACAAAATCACCGCGCGCAACGCGCTCATCGTCGTCCAGGATCAAAGTCATCCTTTGCTTTTGTCGGATGCCTTCGATGTGGAGCAGATGCACTGGATCAATCCGCACGACGCACCCGATTTCCCGGCCGAGTGCATGGTCAAGACGCGCTATCGACAAAGCGATTTGAACTGCTCGATCGCCGGGAGCGGCGCTCAACACTGGCATGTGACCTTGAATCGTCCGGCACGTGCCGTCACACCGGACGATTCAAGGTCACATTATCGCGGTGAGCGCTGCCTGGGCGGCGGCATCATTGCGCAGCGTTTCAATTCCGTGCTCGCGCCTGATGCGCCCGGAATCACTTATAATTCTCTTTTTTCCGCGGAGGGGTCATGACGGACAGCTTCAAATCGCGAACGACGCTCAAGGTGGGCGCGCAACAATACGACATCTTGAGTCTAGCGGCGCTGAAGTCGC
>Ga0193716_1002298_pt1 | contig 10839 bp, 8 predicted proteins | sample U2c1metaG_FD_145901 | JGI IMG/M metagenome (GOLD analysis project Ga0193716, IMG submission 145901) | Soil microbial communities from a riparian zone of the East river system, Colorado, United States - U2c1 | ecosystem: Environmental > Terrestrial > Soil > Riparian zone | place: USA: East River...
CATCATGCCCGGTGTCTCGGGATTGCCGACCCGGAGGCTGGCAGCGGCTTCGACCAGCCGTTTCACGACGCGATCGTAGTTGCCCTCGAGCACGATCAGGCGCGACAGCGCGGAACATTTCTGTCCTTGGTAACCGAACGCGGAGTAAATCGAATCGACGATCGCTTCGTCGAGGTCGGCATCGGAATCGACGATGACGGCGTTCTTGCCGCCCATCTCGCAAACGACGCGTTTCAATTCGAGCTGGCCTTCGCGCGTTTCGCCGGCGCTTTTCCAAATGCGCAGCCCCACTTCGCGTGAGCCGGTAAACGCGATCATGTGAACGTCCTTGTGATCGACGAGATACTGGCCGATGACGCGGCCCTTGCCCGGCAGGAAATTCAGGACGCCGGCGGGCACGCCGGCTTCTTCGAACATCTCCATCAACATCGCGCCGCAGACCGCCGATTGTTCCGCGGGTTTCATGATGACGGTGTTGCCGGTGACAAGTGCGGCGGAAACCATGCCAGTCAGGATCGCCATCGGGAAATTCCAAGGCGCAATGACGAGGGCGACGCCGCGCGGCCAGTAATGCTGGTAGCTTTCTTCGCCGGGAACGTGCTGCGTGAGGCGCGGCAGTCCGCGCAGACGCATCTGCTGGGCGTAGAAGAGAAGAAAATCAATCGCTTCCCGGATGTCGCCGTCGGCTTCGGCCCAGGGTTTGCCCACTTCGTAAACTTCCCAAGCGGACAGCTCGAACCGTCGGCGATCCATAATTGTAGCGACCTTTTCCAGAAGTTCGGCACGATGCTCGACACTGACGCGGCACCAGTGCTCGAACGCTTTTTTCGCCGCGGTCACCGCCTGTTCGGCGTGTTCGACGTGGGCCTCCGCCACCGCGCCCACGACCTGGGTGGGCGAGCTGGGGTTGATCGAGTCGATCAGGTTATCGGTCCAGATTTTCTGGCCGTCGATGACGATCGGATATTTTTGCCCGAGCCTCGCCTTCATCTCGCGAAGCGCGGTCTGCATTTGTTCCTGGCTCGTGCGATGAACGAAATTCACCAGCGGCGAGTTTTCGTAAGTGTCGCCCGGAGGAGTGTCGAGAGACTGGCCGTTGCGCGAATGCGTTGCGGTTTTCGGAGACGAGGGAGTCGTGACCGCGCGCTTTCCGCCACTGAGGGAGCGCGGATCGCGCAGCAACTGTTCGGGCCCGGCCTTGTCGGAGAACTTCGCCTTGAGAAAACCTTCGTTGGAAGTGTTCTCGAGCAGGCGCCGGACGAGGTACGACATGCCGGGGAGCAGCTCGCCGACCGGGCAGTATTCCCGAACGCGATAACCCATCTCGACGAGAGCGCGCTTGATCGGGCCGGCCATTCCATAAAGCAGTTGGAACTCGAAGCGGCTCTTATCGATCCCGAGCTTCTCCGCGTACGCCTGCGCGTGCGCGATGCTGCGGACATTGTGCGATCCGAATGCCGAGGTCACGATCGATTCGTTCTCGAGCAGGATTCGCGTGCAGACTTCGAAGTTCGCGTCGCTCTCCGGTTTTTGCAGCCAGACGGGGACACGCCAACCGTTCTGCGCCGCCTTGATCTTCTCGTAGTCCCAGTAAGCGCCTTTCACGAGCCGGACAGTGAAACGCGTGCCACGCTGCCGGCCCCATTCGATCAGGTTCGTGAGGTCGCGTTCGGCATCGCGCAGATAGGCCTGGATCACGATGCCGGCGTGCGGCCAGTCGCGGAATTCCGGCTCGTTGAACAGCGTCCGGAAAAGCTCCAGCGTCGTATTTTTGTGCGCGTAACTCTCCATGTCGAAATTGATGAAGGCGCCGACTTCGCGCGCGCGGCGCAGGATCGGGCGGAGCTTCGGCGCGAGATGCGCGATCGCGTCCTCCGGATCGGCCGGGTTCATCTGCGAATAGAGCGCGGAAATTTTTACCGACACATTGACGACCGGGAACAGCTCGGTGTTTTTGCCCAGCGGATCGGCCCAGCCGCGGGTCCGTTTCGCCAGACCGTCGAGCAAATGGAAACAGCGCTCGGCGTATTCGTTCGCTTCCTGTTCGCTCACGACCGCTTCGCCGAGGAGATCGACCGTGAATCCGATCTTTTCCTGGCGCCGCTTGCGTAACATTTTCATCACATCGTCCGGGTCGCGCCCGGCGATGAACTGGCGCGCCATGCCAGAGACGTTCCAGCGGAGGATCGGCGCGGTCAGCCAGGGGAAAATGCGGGCGGCTTTGATGCCGGTTTGGAGAAACGGCACCGAGCCGTTCTGCATGTCTGCGAAATATTCGCCGAGGTGCTGAACGATATCGCGCGAGCTGCGCAGCGAGGCCAGCACATCGACGAAACGGAACATTTGCACCTTGAACGCCTCGTCGCGCATCGAGAACGCCATCATGCGCTGGTAAAAGCCGGCCTTGCTGAAGATCGATTCGGGGTTCTGGTCGACGAGATCAAAGATCTGCAACCCCCGCTGCTCGACCTGCTCCTGCAAAGGACTCATGGGCCGATTCTAACGCCGCCCAGCTAGTTCGGCAAAGATGTTCCGTGCGTCTTCAAGGAGCGGCGGTTTGAAACCGCCGCCGAATCGGAGCACGGGCCTCTGGCCTGTGCGGACCGCGGGCGTCTCGCCTGCGGAGTATTATCGTTAGTCCGTTCAACAGGCGAGACGCCTGTTGGCCACACAGCCGGGACGGCCGTGCTCCGGTCACATCGGCGATTACAAATCGCCGCTCCTTGATTTCACTTCAACGCTTTCAGCGTGATGTCCCGCTCGCCGCGCCAGACGCCATCGCTGTCGCGCTTCAGCTCGATTACGGCAACAAATGGATGATCGCTCCCGCCGCTGGCGTTCTTCAGTTCCTTGTCGTTGATCCGCGGATCGTCCTTGAACCAATAATCCTCGATCGAGCGCTCGGAATACCCCGGCCCGTAAACATGCGCATGAATGTGGGCCGGCGTGGTCCGGTGCGGGTACGCGCCCGGGCGGATCGTGCGGAACTCGTATTTGCCGTCCGCGCCGATTTTCATCCAACCGTTGAGCCGCGGAAGGCTGGCGTCGTCCTTCTCATTGTAATAACCAGTCACGTCGGTGTGATAGACCCAAAGCACCATGCCTTCGGCGGGCGTCTTCCCATCCGGCTGAAAAACTTTGCCAGTGATGACCAGCGGTTCGCCCTTTTCGTTGGCCGGCGGGATCACGGTTTTCCACGAGAGCTTCTCCGGCGCGGTGCAGGAACCGCACGGCGCACCTCCGCTCAAAGTGGCTGGATAGCTTGGTTTCTTTTCCGGCTCCGAAGCCTCGCTCAAACTCAAAGCGCCGAGAGCGGCCACTGCCAGGACGACTGCAATCTGATTAGTTTTCATAACGAATTGATTCTGCTTGTTGTCGACGCCTTTCGTGACGCCAGGAAACTCGAAAGTGTAAATCTGCCCGGTCCGGTGAAGAAAAGCCCAAGCAGAACAAGGCCCAGCTCGATCGGCTGCGAGGCCGAGCCGAATCCGTAGCCGCCGCGGATGATCGATGCGACAGCGATTGCCATCGTAAACAACATCAGGGCGCACGCGGGCCGGAAAAACATCCCGGCAATCAGGCATAAGCCGCCGCCAAACTCAGAGATGGCCGCCAGAAAACCCCAGAACTCCGGGACGAACGAAAAACCCAGGAGACGATTGAAGGCGCCGCCGAGTGCCTTCCAATTGGAAACGCCACCGATCAGCTTCGGGAGTCCGTGGACGATAACGAACATCGATCCGATGCCGATGCGGAGAACGAGCAGTCCCAAGTCGAGGCGGTCCTTGAATCGCGGTTTCACGTTGCTGATTCAAACACGCCGCTGCTGGCCTGTCTTGTATCGGTCTAAGGTCTCCTGTGGCGGAAAGGTCGTCGAAGATTTGCCCGGAAATGGCCCGGTGTGAGCCCGGTGTGACCTTTGAAGACCCTCGAAAAATGGCTCTGGTCGGCAAAACCAGCGGCTAATCCAATCTCGCAAAGCGAATCCCGCGAAGTGGAGATTTGGCGCGACGCAAATTCGATCCTCAGTCGGCGGACGTATTCGCCAATCGTGCAGTGATAATAACGCCGGAACATCGTGGCCAGATGAACGGGATGCACTCCGGCGACATGGGCGACCGCGTCATGGGTCAGGGTCTCGCCGAATTGGGCGTGGAGTAATTCGCGGGCCTGTTCGAGCCAGCGCGGCGGGTTTTTCCCGGTCGGTGTGTTCTGTTGTTGAGCCAGCTCCGCGAGGATTTCCAGCGCCAGGCCTTCGATCCCGAGGGAGGAGGCTCGATCGTTCCGCAGGGCCTCGCTGTACATTCGCATCGTGAGCCAGGCGGCCCGCCCGCCATGGACGAAAATCGGTTCGCGCAACGCGAGCAGTGCCCGCACCCGCTCGAGCCGCTGCGGTGCGATCTCGATCACCAGGCAGTGCACGCCGTGCTGGAAATCGTCGGTATGCGGCAGGCCAGGTGCGATATACGACACGCTCAGCGGCCGGCATTCCAGGGTCCTTCGCGTAAAGGATTCCGTGAACCCGCCGTTCAGGATGAAGCCGACGTGCGCGTGTTCGTGCGAATGTTTTGGGATGAAAACGCCGGGCGGATGCTGGATTTCCTTGAGCGCGAATCCTTCCACTTCGCGACTCTGCAGGGTAGTGCCGTGAAATTTCAGGTGGGAAGCCATGGGCCGGGATCAATCACGCACAGCGCCTGGGCGGTGTCACACCGAAAGGCCGCCGGAAGGGTTGATCGGTCTGGCGTTGTTGCTTATCATGGCCCCTCCCGCTACAAACGAGCGGGACAAGATGCAAAAAATAGGATTCGCCGAAGCGCTCGATTCGATTGTGGCCAGCGACCCGCGTTACCAGCGCGATGCCTACGTTTTCCTCCGCGACGCGCTCGATTACACGACCAAGCAGCAGAAGAAAACGAAGGGCGCGTCGGTCCGGCACGTGGCAGGCCCGGAGCTGCTCAAAGGCGTGCGAGAGTACGCGCTGAAAGAATTTGGGCCGATGGTGGTGACGGTCCTCTCCTATTGGGGAATCCGGTCGACCGAGGATATTGGCCACATGGTTTTTAACCTGATCGGCGCCGGGATTTTCGGGAAGACCGAGGAAGATTCGATCCAGGATTTCAAGAACGTCTTCGATTTTCACGAGGCGTTTGTGAAGCCGTTCGAGCCGGAAAAGCGTTCGCACCCCGACGTTCCACTTGGACTTCCGGCATCTGCGCCGAAGTTGTCCTAATTGAAACGCGCCGCCGGGCGCGCTTTGGTTCGACAATATGCGACGCGCTCATCTTAAAGCTGCCCCGCCGGAAAACGGGCCCGGCATCACGTTCCCGCCGAGCACGGCACAGAAACGGGTGTTGCCGGACGGGCTCACGATCATCGTGCAGGAAGATCGGAGTGCGCCCGTAGCGAGCGTCCAGGCCTGGTGCGCCACGGGCAGCGTGGACGAGAACGAGCATCTCGGCGCGGGCTTGTCGCACATCCTCGAGCACATGCTGTTCAAAGGAACGAAAGCGAATCCGGCAAACGCGATCGCGCAGAAGATCCAGGACGTGGGCGGCTACATCAACGCTTACACGTCATTCGATCGCACCGTGTTTTGGATCGACGTGCCGAAGGACGGCACCGGCATCGCGCTCGAAGTGCTCTCCGACGCGATGATGAATTCGACCCTGCCTGCGGAAGAGTACGCGAAGGAACAGGAAGTGATCCGGCGCGAATTCGCCATGGGGATGGACGATCCCGACCGGATGGCGGGCCAATTACTTTTCGCCACCGCCTATCAACGCCATCCCTACCGGCTGCCGGTCATCGGCGTGCTCGATGTTTTCAATCAGTTGTCGCGCGATGACGTAATGAAATATTACCAGGCGCGTTACGTGCCGAATAATATGACGTTCGTTGTCGTCGGCGACGTTGAGGCGGACGCGGTCTATCAGCAGCTCGGCGATCTTTTCAAGGATCACCCGGCGAAATCGCTTCAACCCGTTTTCATCCCGAGCGAACCGCCCCAACTCGGCCGGCGCGAAGTCCACCAGGAATTTGTCACGGAGCTGAGCCGGCTCTCGCTCTCCTGGCATATTCCCGAGATCACGCATCCCGACGTGCCGGCGCTGGATCTTCTCTCGACTATTCTCGGCGACGGCCGCAGCTCGCGCCTGTATCGCAGACTGCGCGAAGAGACCGGGCTCGCCTATGGCGTCTCCGCTTTTTCCTACACGCCGGGCGATCCCGGATTGCTTGGGATTGACGCGACGGTGGAACTGGAAAAGCGCGACGCCGCGCGCGATCTCGTCCTGAAGATCGTCGACGAAATCAAGACGGCCGGGATCACTCCGGACGAACTGGCCAAGGCAAAAAAGATTTCGTTAAGCCATCACCTCGGCGCGCTCACCACCATGCGCGGCCAGGCGTCCGATCTCGGCTCGAATTGGTTCCTGACGCGAAACTTGAACTTTACCCGCGACTACCTCGACGCGGTCCAAAAAATTACCTCGGACGACATCCTCCGCGTCGCCGAAAAATATCTGGTCGATAACAACCTCACGGTCGTCTCCCTGGACCCCAAGGCGGCGGCCGCGGCGAAGAGCGAAGCCGTCCAACCGATCGCCGCCGGGGAAATTCAAAAAACCGAGCTGTCGAATGGCCTCCGGTTGCTGGTTCGTGAAGACCCGCGGTTGCCGCTCGTTTCGATGGCAGCCGTTTTTCGCGGCGGCCTGCTGGCGGAAACGCGCGCGACCAACGGCATCACACGCCTGATGGCGAAGGCGCTGCTGAAAGGAACGAAGACGCGCACAGCCGAACAGATCGCCGACACGATCGAGGCTGTCGGCGGCAGCATCGGCAGCGACGCGGGGAACAACAGCTTCAGCGTGGCAGTTGACGTGACCCAGCCTGATCTCCAGCTCGGGATCGAGATTCTGTCGGATGTTTTGCTGAACGCCACGATGCCGGAGGCCGCGGTCGAGCGCGAACGGGAAGTGCAGCTCGCCGGGATCAAGGAAGACGAGGAGCAACTCACGACCGTCGCCCGGAATATATTGCGCGAGGCGCTCTTCGGCGAGCATCCCTATGCGCTCCGCGGGAAAGGGTCGGTGGATTCGGTAGCGAAGTTGACGCGGAAAGATCTGCTGGCCTTTCGCGATCGCTATCTCGCCGGCCGGAACGGCGTTATTTCCGTTTTCGGAAATGTGAAGGTCGCGGAAGTGCGCGAGCTGTTTGAGCAAGCGCTCGGTAAAATGAAACCGGGCGAACTGGCTTTGACCAGCGCGCCGCAACCGGCACCGCTCCCCGGCACCATCACGGTCGAGAGTTTGAAGGAAAAAGCGCAGGGCGTGTTGATGGTCGGTTATCGCGGGGCCGACATGTTCAGCCCAGACCGTTACGCCCTCGAATTAATCGATGAAGCGAGCAGCGATCTCGGGTCGCGATTTTTCGTGCGGATTCGCGAGCAAATGGGCCTTGCCTATTACGTGGGCGCCAGCCAGATGCAGGGGCTCGTTCCCGGGTTGCTCCTGTTTTCTCTCCGACCCGACCCGCAAAAAATTGAGCAGGTGCGAGCGGCGTTGCTGGAGGAAATCGGGAAGCTCGCCGCGGAAGGATTGACCGCGGAAGAATTGGCCCGGGCGAAAAAGAAAATGATCGGCCAGCAACAAATCGCGAACCAGAGCAACGATTCGTTCGGATACATGGCGGCGCTCGATGAGCTTTACGGGCTCGGGTTCGACCACTACAAGACGCTGGAGCACGACGTTGAGGGGATCACGGTGGAAGAGGTTCGGCGCGTGGCGGCGAAGTATTTTCAGAACCAGCCGTACGTTCTGGCGCTCGTGCGACCGCCGGGGGGAAGTGAAGGGGATCGAGCACGAGAACGAGCATGAGCACGAGAACGAGGGAAGAAGCAGAATCGTAATCGTGCTCGTGCTCCTGCTCGTGATCGATTAGTTTTTACCCATGGCTGAAGTCCAAACCAACACACAATCCGGCGAGATGTCGCAGCGCTTCATCGAGTTTGTCATGATGCAGGCGCAAAACGCGGCGCTCTTTCTCGGGCAAATCCCCAACCCGCAAACCGGCAAGGGCGAAGTGAACCTCGAGCTGGCGAAAATGTTCATCGATCAGCTCGCCATGATCCAGGAGAAGACGCGCGGCAATCTCACGAACGAAGAGACCGCCGTGCTGCGCAATACACTGTCGAATTTGCAGATGGCGTTCGTGGAAGTGTCGCGCCAGGTGCGCGAAGGCACGACCGCGTCCGACGCCGCGCCGGAAGCGCCGGAAGCCGAGGCGGACGAGCCCGCCGCATCTCCATCCCCGGAGAAGACTGAGGCGGGTCCGGCGACGCCTGAAGCCGAATCCGAGTCCCGCAAGAAATTTACGAAGAGCTACGGCGCGTAGTTCGGCATTGGAGGGACGGGCGCTGTCCGTCCCCGTTTTGGACGACCAGCGGTCGTCCCTCCAAACCACTTGCGACCTCGCTCCCGCCCGCGCACGATTTGGTTGCGTGTCTACCACCAAGGAGCGCCGCGTAAAACAGAAAGTCGCTGAGATCGAAGTCGCACAGGACGCGGCCGAAGTCGCAGAGGACGCCGGCTTGCGTTACGTCAGCGACGAGCAGCCGGGCTACACGCGCAAAGCGAAAGGCGACGATTTCGAGTATTTCGACGCGGACGGCAAACCGATCCGCGACGAGACCCGCCTTTTGCGGATCCGGCGGATCGCGATTCCGCCCGCCTACAAAGACGTCTGGATTTGCCCGTCGCCGAACGGACACATCCAGGCCACGGCGCGGGATGCGCGGGGCCGAAAGCAATATCGCTATCACGAGCGCTGGCGAGAGGCCCGCGACGAAAACAAATACGATCGCATCCTGGTTTTCGGTCAGGCGTTGCCGAAGATTCGCAGGCAGGTCAACAAGGACATGGGCCTGCGCGAGTTGCCGCGAAACAAGGTCCTCGCCACCGTGGTGCATCTGCTCGGACGCACGTTCATTCGCATCGGGAACGAGGAGTATGCGCGGGAGAACCAATCGTTCGGCCTAACGACCATGCGGAACCGGCATGTCGACGTGAAAGGCCCGAAACTCACCTTTAGTTTCAAGGGGAAGAGCGGGGTGAAACATGAAATCGACGTGAGCGACCGCCGGCTCGCGAACATCATTCGCAAGCTCCAGGACCTGCCGGGGCAGGACATTTTTCAGTACGAAGACGAAGTGGGCGAAGTGCGAAATGTGGATTCGCAGGATGTGAACGACTACCTGCAGGAGATCACCGGCGAAGAATTTACCGCCAAGGATTTTCGCACCTGGGCGGGGACGGTGCTCACGGCGATGGCGTTAAACGCCCAGGGGCCGGTCGAAAACCAGGCGCAGGCGAAGAAAAACATCAAAGATGCGATCACGGCAGTCGCAAAAATCCTTGGCAACACCCCGACGGTTTGCCGGAAATCCTATGTCCACCCGGTGGTGTTAGAATCTTATCTCGACGGCGACATGATCGAGGGTCTCCGGCAAAAAACTGAGGAAGCTCTCGCGGAAAACCTGGAAGACCTTCGGGCGGAGGAAGCAGCAGTGATGTCGTTCCTCCAGGCGAAATTGGTGGAATTGAAGAAGTGATGGAGGAGCGGGCGCGGTGAATGAGCAATTCTGAAAGCTCCAAATTCCAAGCACCAAGCTCCAGAGAAGCTCCAAACATCAAGCTCCAACTCGGCTGCGCGTGCCATACGCGTTTGGAGCTTGGGGTTTCCCTGGTGCTTGGAGCTTGGAATTTGGAGCTTCCGCCGAGGCCTATCGCGTCCGCGGTGGCGGCGTGGCGGTCGAACGCGGGCGCGGTTTCGTCGTTTTCTTCACCGGCGTGGCCTCGGCGGTGGCCTGTTCGTCCTGCGGATATTTCTTGGTGCTCGGCCAGATCAAACGCCACGGCTGGGTCTTCACGGTTTCCGTCAACTCCTTGATATTGGCTCCGCTCGCCTTCAGCTCCGGTCCGAGGTGGCTGATATCGGCCATGACTCCTTTGAGCGTTTCGGATGACTCGCGAAAATTCTGGAGCGTGATCTGGATGTTGTCGTTGCTCGACAAATCGGTGCTGATTTTCTCGATGTTCTTGAGCGCGAGCGAGAGCGAACTGTCGCGCGCGGTCAAACTCGTCAGGTTCTCGACAAAGGTGCGGAACTGCGCGAGCCCCATGTTCAGCTGCGAATTTTCGTCCGTGATCCGGCTCAGGTTCTGCGACGTGGTTTGAAGTTCCTTCAACGTGTTGGTCGCCTCGAGCGCCACGGGCTTGACGATGTCGAGCATCTTGGAAATGGATTCGCCGAAGTCCGGGATCCGCTCGCCCGCGAAGGTCTCGCCATCGCTCGCCCGGCCGGAACTGTCGTTGCCCTGGGTGATGTCGATCGCCGTTTCGCCGAGGAGCCCGAGGGTGATGAGGCGTGCCTTCGCGTCTTTGTAAACCAGCGCGTTCTTGTCGACTCTCACGTCGATGCGCGCCTCATATTTCGGCTTCTCAATCGGGGGCGGGCTCGCATCGCCTGTGTGCAAGGCGGCTGCGGCGGCTTCGGCGCGGGCGGCGTCTTCTTTGGAAACTGGTGAAAAGAGTTTGTCGACCTGGCCAATCTTGCGTCCCGCGAGCAGCACCGGCGCGCCGAGCTTGATGCCGGCGGCGTTGTCCATGTAGATCCGATAAGTTACCAGCGGCCGGAACAATCCGGGCGCGCCGAGCAAGATCAGGATCGCGGTCAGGACCGCGATCGTGGCGAGCACGAGCAGGCCAGTCAGGATTTCATTTCGTTGCAATCGCATCTTTGCTTCCTTCCAGGATCGGTCCTTCGGTGCTGCCACTCAAG
>Ga0193716_1002299_pt1 | contig 10837 bp, 9 predicted proteins | sample U2c1metaG_FD_145901 | JGI IMG/M metagenome (GOLD analysis project Ga0193716, IMG submission 145901) | Soil microbial communities from a riparian zone of the East river system, Colorado, United States - U2c1 | ecosystem: Environmental > Terrestrial > Soil > Riparian zone | place: USA: East River...
GAATCACGGCCCGCACCCCTGCCGGTCTTTTGCCAATGAGCAGCAATTTCTGACAAAGTTGGGTGCGCAGGTGTCTTTTGAGCAAAACTGCCAGTTGAATGAATACTTGAAACGAGCCGTCTCCACATCCGATGCGTTTGAGCTCGTGCTGAAACAGTTAAGGCAAATCGAAAAGCTGACCGGCAGGCCTTTCGTCTTACTGATCTATGGTGATCATCAACCGTCGTCCTTCACCAGCGGTGTCTATTCCGTAGCAGGCGGGACCGCCGCCGAGCAGGGCTTCAAGAATTTCTCCGGTGTCCGAACCAGTTTCGATGGGTATCACACATTCTTTCACTTGTTGGCGTCAGACAACACGGTTGTCCGGAGTCGATTCACAAAGCCACCTCCAGCGGCGCTTCTTCCCACCCTCGTGAGCGCGTTCGTAGCAACTTCCTATGACGACCTCTATCTACCGATAAACTTTCTTGCATTCGCGAGCTGCGGCTCGGATATACGTGCCTCAGGTTGCGAGCGGTATACGGAGATTGCGCGCGCGGCGCGGGACGCTCTGGTGACAGACCCATCTACACGGGCTTCGCCAGTCGGAGTTCGACCCTCTCAGGGTCCTCCCCTAGTGGAGCAATCGAGGTGAAACAAGTATGGAAAAACTATCTAAAGTTCGAGGACCACGCGAAGATCGACGATGCGTATACGTCGCTTCGAGGTTACGCCGTCAATATCCGCAAACCGTACGTGACCGATGACGACAGCCTCGTTAAGTTTCTGGCAAATTCAATCCCAAGCTCGCTAACGTGACAGTGAAAGACGTCGTCGGTTCGAGTTTGGTGGCCGACAAGTAAATGTCTCGGGGAAAATAACGTTTAAGAACAAGACAGTCCTGGAAAGGTTCGCGAACGAAAATTGCCAAAGCCAAAGGCGCCGATCCGAGCTCCTTTGTGGACGCGAGAATGTAAATCGCGGGACGATAGAGCTCGTATGGTTTGGAAGGGAAAAGGATTGATTTAACGCGGCGAGTTGGTTTGAAAGAAAGGTTGGTAAACATTGCACCAACCTCTACTTTTGTAAAGTCCAGACTCATGGTAGACCCTGAGTTCTGAGTTTTTTCCCGTAAATGGTGGCGACCTCCAGCAACTTACCCGTGGCATGTTGAAGCCACGTCAACCATCTGTTCGCCGCATCATCAAGCAATGCGCATTTAGGAATTCATCTTTGGTGAGCGGTGCATCTCGATTAGGACGGCGTATACCCAGTATCCTTCGATTGAGTTCGCCACCCCGGAGCGTGCCGACCTTCTTTTGCTGATCGCGTGGATTATTCGTAGATGGCGTCACACAGATCCAAGTGTAAAGCGCCGCCATGCGCGTTTCACCCACGGCCGACAATCATCCCTCATTAGCCGAATCGCAACAGGTGCTCGTTGCGCTCGATTATTTTACGGCTCGCGTGCGGAATCCGCCGGCCTGCGGTAGCCGTCGTCGCTTATTTTTAGGAAATGCGGTTTCCTTTCGCGGTTGTTGGATGCCTGGAATTTTGCCGGGCAGAAGCTATGCTAGGAAAGGGCTCGCAACGGACTAAAAGGACCCGGGAAGGAACCGCATGCATATCCTGGTTGTCGAAGACGAAAAGAAAGTCGCCAGTTTCATCAAGCGCGGGCTTGAGGCGGCCAACTATTCCGTCGATGTCGAGCATGACGGCAAAGCGGGTTTGAACCGGATGTTGGAAGGCGGATTCGATCTGGTCGTTCTCGACGTCATGCTGCCGACCCTCGATGGTCTTAGCGTGCTGCAGCAAATTCGCCGGCAGCGAGTCAGCCTGCCGATTCTGCTGCTCACCGCCCGAGACGCCGTTACCGATCGGGTCAGCGGTTTGGATCTGGGCGCCGATGACTATCTCACCAAACCGTTTGCCTTCGAAGAGCTGCTGGCGCGCGTGCGCGCATTGCTCCGGCGTGGCGGCCCGGCTACGCCGGCGGTATTGACCGTGGCGGATCTGCGGCTCGATCCGGCGACCCGCGAGGTAAGCCGCGGCCATCGACGCATCGAGCTGACGCCCAAGGAGTTTGCCCTGCTCGAGTTTCTCCTCCGCAGGCAGGAACAGATCCTGAGCCGCGCGGTGATCGCCCAGCATGTTTGGGGAGTCGACTACGACACCTTTACCAACGTGATCGATGTCTACGTCAATTATGTGAGAAAAAAAATCGACGATGACTTCGATGTGAAGCTGATCCATACCGTGCGCGGCGTCGGCTACGTCTTGAAGGCGGAGCCGCCAGCGCCATGAGCTTGCGTCCGAAGACCCTGCGGGGTCGACTGACTCTTTGGTACACCGGCGTCCTGACCTCCCTGCTCGCCCTGCTGGGCGCGGCATCTTTCATTCTACTGGCTCACGGTCTGCAAAATACCGTGGACGACTCGCTGAATTCTTTGGCGCATGCCATCGCCGATTCGGTTGGGCAGCCGCCCTCGCGAGTCCCTGATATCGAAGACTCGCTTCAGTCGCTGCTAGGACCGGAACTGGCTGAGCGATTTTTTCAATTGCTCGATCCGTTTGGCCGGCTCGATCCGCGTCTTGCTCCACCGAAGCGCTCGCAATTGCCCCTGAGCGCGGCGGCAAGGAGCAACGCGGTAAGAGGCCGGCCGACTTTTGAAACGATTGCCTTGCCGGCGGGATCGAACCGGGCGTTTCGTCTGCTCACCATGCCGGTCATGAGAAACGGCGCGACGGCCAATATCGTGCAAGTCGCCATGTCTTTGGAGACTGTCGAAGGGGCGCGCTCCAGTTTCGCGTTTATTCTTCTCGGACTTTCCCCGGTGATTTTGGCGGTCGGGGCTCTTGGCGGTTGGTTTCTCGCCCGGCACGCATTGGCGCCGGTGGACGCCATCGTCGAGGCGGCGCGAAAGATCGAAGCCGAGCAACTCAGCCAACGCATTCCGACTTTTTCCAAGGACGCCGAATTGAGCCGCCTGACCGCGGTCCTGAATGACATGCTCGAGCGTATCGAAGCTTCGTTTGCGGCGGTTCGCCGTTTCAGCGCCGATGCCGCCCATGAATTGCGCACGCCGCTGACGATTCTCAAGGGAGAAATCGAGGTCGCGCTTGGGTCATCGCTTTCTTTTGAGTCGGCTCGGCAGGCTTTGCAAAGCTGCCTGGAAGAGGTGGATCGGCTGAATTCGTTGGTGGAGGATCTGCTGTTGATGGCGCGCATCGAAAGCAACGCGTTGAGCCTGGCCCTACGACCGGTCAACCTGGCTCAAATCACGGAGGATGTGGCTCCGGCATTGATGGAACTGGCGTCGCGCGCCGGCAACATCTGCAAAATTAATGCGCCTGCGTCTCTCTGGGTAAACGGCTCTGAGTCGTTGCTTTTCCGCCTGGTATTTAACTTAGGCGAAAATGCGATCAAGTATACGCCCGCCGACGGATTGATCGAAGTCAGTTTGCGCCAATGCGCCGGCGCGGCCGTTTGGGAAGTCAAGGACACAGGCCCCGGAATAACTTCCCAAGCGCAGGAGCATCTCTTCGAGCGCTTTTACCGCGGCGATCCCGCCCGGGAGGGCGGCGGCACCGGGCTTGGCCTGGCTGTGGTGCGCTCGATCGTTCAGCTGCACCATGGCCGCGTCGAAGTCTCCAGCGCCGTGGGCGTAGGCAGTTGCTTCCGTGTTGTTTTGCCGCTCGTCCCCGCGCCGGACGCGCCCGACCGCGAAAATTAAAAAATTCTAATCCACGTCTCATTCTCCTCTCATGATTTGCGTTTAAATTCACATCATCGAGAGTTAAGGTCGTTACATAGAAACCACTGACGTGGACACGCTCCACAAAAAGGAGAAGCAAAGATGAAATCGAAAAAAACAATTGTCGCCACGACGGCGGTAGCTTTCGCCCTGGCGGGAGGAGGTTTCGCCGTCGGTCGAGAAACACAGAAAGCGATAACAACGGCGAATCCAAACGGGAATAATGCGCCGGTGCCTAACCCGTCGCAGAATGGATCCTTTCCATCCTTCGCCGACCTCGCGGCCCGGGTCTCGCCGGCGGTAGTGAACGTCAAAGTAACCTCGGTCGAAAAGGCCGCCTTTCCCGACCAGTTCGGCCAGGATTTCCCCTCTCCCGGATTCCAACTTCCGATTCCGCAGCAGCCCAAGGAATTCAAGAGACAAGGAACGGGGTCGGGGTTTATCATCAGCAAGGATGGGCTGATTTTGACCAACTACCACGTCATTGATAACGCCCAAACGATCACGGTGACGCTGAGCGACAAGAGACAATACAAAGCCAAGATCGTCGGACGCGATCCGAAGACCGATCTCGCCGTTCTGAAGATCGAAGCGAAAGAATCCCTGCCCACGATTGCGCTCGGCGACTCAAGCGTCCTTCGAGTCGGAGACTGGGTGATGGCGATCGGCAACCCCTTTGGTCTCACCAACACCGTCACCACGGGCATCGTCAGCGCGAAGGGAAGGACGATTGGCGCCGGCCCCTACGATAATTTCATTCAGACCGACGCGCCCATCAATCCCGGCAATTCCGGAGGGCCGCTTTTTAACATGGCCGGAGAAGTGGTCGGCATCAACGCCGCCATTTTCAGCCAGAGCGGCGGCAATGTCGGGATTGGCTTTGCGATCCCGGTGAACCTGGTCAAAAACCTGCTGCCGCAACTGGAAACCAAGGGAACGGTCACGCGCGGTTGGCTGGGCGTATCGATCCAGCCGGTGACCGCGGAACTGGCGCGATCATTCAATCTTGAGCAAACCGAAGGCGCGCTGGTCGGCGACGTCACGGCTGACGGGCCCGCACAGAAGGCCGGCATCAAACGGGGCGATGTGATCGTTAGCTTCGATGGCAATAAAGTAAATGACGCCACGGCCCTGCCGATGCTCGTGGCTTCGGCGCCGGTGGGTAAGACCGTGCCGGTTCAGGTGATCCGCGACGGTAAGATGACCACGGTCAACGTGGAGACCGGCAAAATGAACGATCAAACCGCGGCAGTGCAAACCGAAAACAACCAGAGCGAGTGGGGATTGTCACTGCGAAACATCCGGCCCGAGGAGCGCCGTCAGATGGGGCTCAACGCCAACTCCGGTGTCGTCGTGACCGCCGTGGTTCCGGCAAGTCCGGCCGCAGACTCCGGAATCCAGCCGGGCGACGTGATCTTGCAGGTCAACCAGGTGCCCGTCAATTCGGTTGAGGCCGTGAAGCAACAAGCCGCCAAAAACACCGGCGACAAGCCTTTGCTGATGCTGGTACGGCGTGCCGACGGCAGCACGATGTTCGCCGCGTTATCCCACAACGTCGGCTAGTTTTCACAACCTGTTCATGGTGCCTGCCGCGCGGCTCATCCCGCGCGGCAGGCGTTTTTGCGTCCCCATCTGCGCTTGGTTTCTTGCAGAGCTCTTCGAATCGACTGTTGCGAAATTGCAGAAATGCCTATTGCTAGGGCGCTGAAGAGTTGCCAAGAAGAAGGATGATTTGAGCTCGGAATGCGCGATTGAGGATCGTTAGTGCCATACCTATCCGGTCCCAGCGGATGAGGAACATTGTAATATCCAGAAGGTCGGCAAGTCGCAGGGGCCGATGTATCGGGGTGAGAAGTCAAGTGAGGCACGGCTTGCCCCCAAGGTTTTTGCTCAAGCACGTGGCGAAGCAAGCCGTCGACTTCTGGCTATCGAGGGAGGATCTGCCCATGGTGGAGAATTGCATAGCGTTGGAGCAAGAGCGCACCTCAAGCTGAGCCATACGCTCACTCACTTACGTTCCTACGCAGAAGCTCTACGATAAACGAAAGTCCGTGCTCTATCGGTTACGAATGCACCCTGATCATTCAATCCCGCACAATCCCTCCATGAAAAATGAAATCTGTGTCGGCGTTGTGGCACACCAAGCAGCGACAGCCGGTTTTGGCAAAGACCCGAGACAGCGGTGCTCGACATTCATTGCAACGCGCAAGAGTTGAATAACTGATTTTACTTTGTAGAAAAACTCCCGATGTCCACGTTCGGTCATCGATCGAAAGGGCGAGAGAGTTTTCGCAATCAAATATTGTTCGTAGGATTCGCGCGATGGCTTGAAGGTATTAACACAAAACTTTCCATTGATGTTTGTCTGGTTCGGCAAGGAACGATAGAAAATTGTCATTGAGGAGAGCCTGATTCTTTCTTGTAGTCTCGGAGTGCTGCGTAGGACCCGCACGATTCAGGCGTTGAAAATAGTCATCGAGAAGTGGAACATCAAAAGTAAAGACGCGACCCTATTACCTGCTCGCTGGTGACAGACCCATCTACACGGGCTTCGCCCGTCGGAGCTCGACCCCCTCAGGGTCCTCCCCCGAGGTGAAACAAGTATGGAAAAAATATCTAAAGTTCGAGGACTACGCGAAGATGCGACGATGCGTATACGTCGCTTCGAGATTACGCCGTCAATATCCGCAAACCGTACGCGACCGATGAAGATGCCGACAGCCTCATTAAGTTTCTGGCAAATTCAATCCCAAGCTCGCTAACGTGACAGTGAAAGACGTCGTCGATTCGAGTTTGGTGGCCGACAAGGAAATGTCTCGGGCAAAATAACGAGTTTCAGTCTGGAGAATTTTGGTCTCCCCGTCTTGTGAGGAGACGATGTGTGATTGCAAGACCTGGCCCTGACGACCTGCCTTATGGTAACGAGTTTCTGGCGGGTATTGACGTGCCGCGGCGCACAATTCGCAAACTATCCATGCCCGACCCTGCTACTGTGCGATTTACTTTAAGAAAAACAAGAAAGACGCGTTCAAATCATCTTAAATAAGATGCGTATGAACGCCGATCTGGCCAAATACGCCGAGCGGAGCTACGATCAGTATGTCAATCTCTATTTCGAGCGAATCCCGTATCCATCCGCGACCGGCATTAAAACAGTCTGGAAAGGCTGGTGAAAGAAAATCCCAAGGCCAAAGGCGCCGATCCGAGATCGTTCACCGATCCGAGCATCCTCAAGGCGATTGAAGACAGCGGATTTATCAAAAGCTTGTACGATTAAGTTTGGAAAGGATGATCGATTGCGAAATTAAGGGCAACGAGTTGGGTCGAAAGGCGATGTCACCAATCCGAAGATATCGGCGATGCGTTTTTATCATTTCAGTACATCCCGACGCCCGCCTAAGTCTTCAACCCCTTCGATCCACGCTATTTCTTGTTTACACGGATAAACATCTCTGGCTCATGGTAAGGAACGTTGAAAACCAAACTCCACTCACTCGGACAGTTGTCGCAATAATCTCCGCGTGAAGTGAACCACAACAAGGCCTCATGATAGGAAAGCGAAATGCACGCGTCGCTGTCGCCAACCCAATATTTGTCGTAATTCGCGTCGAGCTTAATGAATCGAAGCCGAGACGGTTCCCCGGCAATCCTGGTTCCCAAGGAACGTAGCAGCCGCACTTGCCGAACATACAAGTTAAGAAAAGGTGCTGAGTCGGTAATCGGAATAGCGGCCTTTTTGATCCGTCCCCAAATGTCTAAATCACTGTATGGACGCACGCGATACCCTTGCGCCGCGTAGCGGTCGACGTCGTTGGCGAAGTGGAGCAGAATGTAGCCTCCAGGTTTCACCATGCGGCGCATTTCCAGCAAGGCGCGTTCCGGATTGGGGATATGTTCGAGGACGCGGAACGACCAAACCGCGTCGAACGTGTTGTCTGGGAGCGGTATGTTGGTCGCGGAGGCTTCGATAAATGGTTTATGAAAAAAACGCCGCGCCGAACGAGAAATTTCCAGAGCAGTATAATCCTCGACGATGTCTTGAAGCAGCCCGCTGCCAGCACCTATCTCCAAGATTTTCTTGTCCTTCAGGCCATATCGTTCAACAAAATCCGCGGCGATCTTGGGAGTTTTTGTGACGAGCGCCGAACGCTCGGCAGACTCTTTATAAATATCATCCTTGCCGCTCTCCGGATCGGAGGCATACGCCTTGTCGTAGAAGCCGCGCGACGCTGCTTGAAAGGAATCGTCCCCCTGCGGATCGATGCTCCACGGGAACATGATCGCGGTCACGACCGCGGAAACGATGAAAAGGGACGCGTATCCAACAATCAAAACCTTCCGGATCCGGGTCATTCGGCGTCCTCGGTCATGAGGAAATTTCAACGCTCGACGGTGGCATGCGCAATACTTACGACTTTGTAGGGCATTGGCTCAGCTCACGAAATTCTTAGAGCAGACGGAATCCAATAGAACCGAGAAGTTTCTTGCCGGAGTCCTGTTCGAAGGTCGCGACTCATAAGCTTTTCACGAAATTGATAATCAGTTGATTGACCTGTTGGGCATGTTCCCTAAACACATAGTGGCCCGCATGGTTAAAGGCGTGAAATTCGGTTCTTGGTATTACCGAGCCGATGACCCGAAGTAAGTCGATACCGAGCTTCATCGGAGAGGACTGATCGTTAACGCCCCAAATAATCAGCGTCGGCGCTTTCAATCGGCCGGCTTCGATGAGCTTCAGGGTCTCATATTTTTTCTCTCGCATACTGGGCAGAAAGACCGCTTCGAGAAAGGTCTCCATTTTCTTGCGCGCCTCGAGCGTTCTTGGCAGCTTGCCGATTCTCAACATCTCTTGAATGAAGTCTTCGCTGATATGCTCTTGAGAGTATGAATTGGCTATGGGCTCTCTAAGGATGAAGTCTCGATCGGGAATCGGCGGCGCGCCGACCTCCAATTTCGTATAAAAATCATACGACATCGACGGATCTTCGGCGGGCAGGGTATTGCTGTCGAAGATGACCAGGGCTTTGATCAACTCAGGGTGGTCTATCGCAATACGCGCGGCGGGTAAGGCGCCTCTGGAATGACCCGCCAATGTGGCGTTCTTGATGCCGAGAGTCCGGACAAATGCCCACGCATGTTCGATCACCGCCGCCATGGTGTAATCCGCATCGCTCTTGGGATTGTCCGTATCTCCCATGCCGAGTTTATCGAATGCGTATACATGAAAATGCTTGCTTAGTTCGTAGAAGTTTAGGCTCCAATGATAAGCGCTATAGAACGTCCCGTACTTGCCGCCGTGAATCAGCACGAGATCATCGCCCTTGCCGGCCTCGAAGTATCGGGTTCTCACGCCATCTAAAGTGACAAATTGAGCATTATCCATCATTTCCTCTTTTAGCCGGGAAAACCGGAGCCATACTATTTCACAAAGAGTTTGTCGTATTCCTTGGCTTTCTCCGCATAACCGTCTTTATCCAGCTCGATCATTTCGACAAACTGGATCTTATCGACGTCGGGCAACGGCGGCTTGATTCCCTTGCGATTGACAAACTCGCCGCCGATTTTGCTCATGAGGTCCATGCTTTCGTCGTTGAGAAAGAAATCGATAAAAGCTTTGCCTGCGTTCGGATTGGGCGCTTTGCTGCCCAGCGCCACATGATGGCCGTCGCCCAACATCTTGCCCAACCTCACATAATCGAGCGGCGCTCCCTTTTGCCCGTATAGATATACGTATCTGACGAAGGCGATGGCGATGGGCGTTTCCGCCGTTATCACGCGTTCGGCAGCGGGAATATAAGATTCCACCAGCGCCGGCTTGGATGCTCCGAGATCGTGGATGAACCTATCCGCTTTGTCTTTGCCCATGATTTTATGAAGGCTGGCGAGCCATTGGGTCGTCGTGGTGTGCTGTTTGGGATCAGGCATAACGACTTTGCCCTTATATTGCGGCTTGAGCAGATCTTCCAAAGACTTCGGCGCCTCCGACGATTTGATCGCTTCCGTGTTATAAATGATGCCGATGACCACGTTGCGGTATCTAGGCCCGAGGTTCGGGTCGATAACGTCTTTCGAAAAACCCTTGGCCGAAGGTGAATTGTATTTGGTCAACATTCCATCTTTCAAAAGTATCTGCATCGGCGTGGCGTTGTTGATGAGCACGTCGAAAAGCGGTTTGCCGGCGCGATATTCGCTCGACGCTCGATCCATGACCTTGGTCGACGAAGCGCGCCAATAGTCCATTTTGATCCCGGTTTTTTTGAAAAAGGCGTTGCCTATGGCATCGCCGGTATCGGAGTCGAGAGACCCGTAGACGACCGCTTTGCCTCCGTCCTTCTTGGCCGCTTCTATAAGCTTTGCGTCTTGGGCGAAGACTGTTCCGATTAAGAGAAATATCAAGCTCGCCGAAATTGGTACGACGTTATTCATCCCTGTCCTCCGGTGATCGTCTATGTGTGTCGCAGGACTAATCAGCGCCACTATAAACGGATAATTAGTTGGTGTGCAAATATAGCAAACAGGTGCTGGGCACTATCACTGTGTAGCTTGTCAGTTTGCGCTGATGAGTTAGGGTCCAGAACAGGCTTGACCGTCCAGCGTTCTACCACAGAGTTTCTGGCGGGTGTCCACGTGCCGAGCGTACAATTCGTAAACTATCCATGCCCGACCACAGCCGACCCCCGGGTGGGCTGCGGGGATCGGGCCGAGCTGGTTTCCGGTGATTTCACCTGCCACATTCCCCACGGCGGCGATGTCTACATCCTGTCACGGGTTCTGCACGACTGAGATGACCGACAGTGTCGGGCCCTGCTGAAGAGATGCGCTGCGGCCATGCCGGAACAAGCGGAGCTGCTCATCGTCGAACGTCTCCTCCCCGAGGACGAGTCGCCATCTCTGGCCGTGGCCTGGGATATACAAATGATGTGCAACGTGGGTGGTCGCGAGCGGACTCTTAGCCAGTACCGCGAACTGTTGGCGGAGTCCGGGTTCGAACTCCTCCGGCATTAAGCCTGCGAAATCTGATGCGCGAGATCCGGGGCATCTAACTCTGTACGAACACGTTTGGTGAACACGATCACGGTGGCTTCGGCGATTGCAAGTGATCG
>Ga0193716_1002300_pt1 | contig 10835 bp, 12 predicted proteins | sample U2c1metaG_FD_145901 | JGI IMG/M metagenome (GOLD analysis project Ga0193716, IMG submission 145901) | Soil microbial communities from a riparian zone of the East river system, Colorado, United States - U2c1 | ecosystem: Environmental > Terrestrial > Soil > Riparian zone | place: USA: East River...
CGGTTCCACCGGTAGGACGCGTGCTGAACCGATCGCTGATGAAATCGAACGGATTGGCGATATCGCCGCGTGCGCCCATGTAACCCCAGGCAAGGCCCAGGCTGAAGTCGAGCGGCCCTGTCCGCTTGCTGGCGACGAAATATTCGCTGGAGAACAAGCCGGTGCCGCCGATGTCGCGCGCGCCGACCGCCACGGCAGGCAACCAGCGGCTTTCTTCCCACAGCCTGATCTTGGCATCGATCGATTTGTCCTTATAGGTCTGGCTTCCGCTTAACGCCTTCGGCCCATACGGCCGATTGCTGACGTTGGTATAACGGAACGAGGCCTCCAGCCATGGCAACGGCTGCATCGACACGTTGTAGTTGGTGTACGGCGTGGTACGGCTGAGCACGAAACTGAATTCGCCCTCTTCGGCCATGCGCGCGGTCGGCGTCTGCAACAGGCCAACGCCGCCGAAATCGCTCTGGGTCGTGGCTTGCTGCGCGTATACGGATGGAATGCCGCCGACCAGCAAGGCCAGGCCGGCGCAATGCCAGCCCCGGCGTGCGAACCGCTTGGCGCGCACTATTGCCACCCTTCTTCACCCAGTGTCTGGGTGGCGAGGAAATCGGCGACATCATGGTTGAACCCATCGTCGGCCGCGCCGGCAATTGCACGTCGGTTGAAGGGCACATAGATCCATGCACCCGGCGCCAGGGGGAGCGGAGCGGCGCGATTCCACAGGGCGGCGCCCTGCTCGAACACGGCGCCATCGGGCTGCACGACATAGATCAGGTCAGGATCGGCGGCGTTGGAGGACGGGCACGAAGCCAGGTAGCGCCGTGCATCCTGCATCGGCACGAGGGGCAAACGGCAGGCCTTGCCCACCGCCCCCACCACCCGGATGTCCGCCGGACGCCGCGGATAGAACAGCGTATCGCCCTCGTGCACCGGCCAGTCATCGGAGGGCGTCACTTCCAGCCGGCCGGGATCGAGCGCGGCACCGGGGCGGCGGCCGGTGATCGGGCGCCCGGACAACCACGCCTGGAATGCGGCGCTGCCTTCGGCCAGCGGTGCGTTGTCGGCGGCCATGGCTTGTCGGCGGATAGCACCCAGTTCGTACACGAGGCCGGCACGCAGGCGCAGCTGTTCGCGTTGCAAGGCCGGCTGCAGCCAGGCCGCGCCCATGGCATACGCCGCGGGATCGACCCTGGCTGCCGCTGCCACCGCGGATAAACGGGCTCCGGACGGATAGACGGCCGGGCCGGGCTGGCCTACCGCACCCTCGGCATCGACCTTTATCGTTGCCTGCGCTTGCGCCACCGGCGGCAACGCGTGAAGGCCTAGTGCCAGCGCCAGCACCCACATGCGGCGCTTCACGACGCGGTCTCCCGGTAGGGCTGCAACTGGATCAGCTCGAGCGGGAACCCGGGCGCCACGTATTGCTTGCTCTTCCAGATGAACCCGTCATCCGGGTCGATCCAGTAATGATTGGTCATATGCATGCCCATGCCGGGCGCGGAGAGTTCTTCGTCGATACGACGCAGCCGGTGCACCGTGCCGAGGATCTCGATGTCCTCCAGCGCCCGGGGCTCCAGATGGGCCTGCATGACCACGCCGTAGCGGTAGCCGGGCGAGAAATCCATGCGCCGCGTGTAGTCGACGGGGCCATCTAGCCGTTGCAGGCCTGCCTGGAAGGGATTGCCCGACGGGAATGCCGAATCATCCAGGTTCTGCGCCAGGCCGACGGTTTTCACCACCAGTCCGTCGCGGGTGAAGACGATATCGTGCCCGCCGCCGTACCAGCCCAGTTGTCCCTGTTTCACGCTGGCGAGAATAAGTATCGCCTCGCCGCCGGGTGCGTTCACCTGCAGCTGGAAATACGGCGTGGCGGCTACCGACGCCGCCGTGGGTTGCACCGTCTCCCCGCGCACGGCAAGGCGGACGCTCTCAAGGCTGCCGCGCGAGACCGACGAGCAGCCGGCGAGCAATGCCAGCGCCAGCCCACCGGGCAAGAAATGCCGTAGCGCGATGCACGCGCGTTTTTTCACAGGCCAGGCCAAGGTCGGTCAGGGGTCCGGTCGGGGATGATGTCGGGCAAATTAGGCGGCGTTACCGCCAGGACCAGACAAAGACAGCACTTCACTGGCGAGCCGGTTCCAATGCAGGACACCGGCACGTCCATGAACACTACATCACCGAACCAAACTGAAAACTGACTGAGGTAGCAAAAACACGCTTAGAGATAACGCAGCCAGCTGCTTACGCCCTGGTCTATCAAGGCGAACACGTGTTCGAACGCGATTCGCTCCTGGCGATAAGGGTCCGGCACGTCACTGCCACCGTCCCATCGACTGAGCATGAACACTTTGCCACTGGCTTCCGGCGCCATCCGGCCGATCTCGGCGACATGGCTTTTCTCCATGGCAAGAATAAGGCTGGACTGGCGCAGCAGCGCGGTGTTGAGCTGTCGTGCGCGGTGTTGGGCGCCATCGACGTCATGTTCCCGCAACAATTGCAGTGCCGTGGCATCGATGGGGTGGCCCGTCATGGCGCTGAGGCCTGCACTTGAGACTTCGCTGGCGTGGGCATCGCCCAGGCGCTGTCGCAAAAGGTATTCCGCGGTGGGGCTGCGGCAGATGTTCCCCACGCAGACGATCAGTATCCGTTCGAACATAGGTACTGCAATACTCCTGTTTCGGAGAAATCATAGACGATGGGCGCAATGAACATGCTGGCGATAGTTGATGATATGGTTGCAGGAGTAACCATTTTCCCGGCCACCATGACGCAATGCGCTTGAAACGGCCGGACACCGGCGCATGACGATCTGGCGCGCCATTACCAGCCTTGGCGACAGCGCGCTGCTGTTGCCGCTGATCGCGTGGATGGCGATCTGGCTATTCCTTCCTCCAACCTCATGGCGAGATGGTCGTCGCTGGTTGCTGGCCGTTGCCGTGTGCGGCGGCATCGTGGTGCTGTCGAAGTTGCTGTTCATGGCATGGGGCATCGGGCCGCCAGGCCTCAACTACACCGGCCTGAGCGGGCATACCGCGCTCGCGATCCTTGTCTGGCCCGCGTATGCCGGCGTGCTTGCACGCCATGGGTCCGTGCGGATCCGGACGATGGCGATCATGCTGGGCGCGCTGGTCGGTGCGGCCGTGGCGATATCGCGGTTGGCGCTGAAGGTGCACAGTCCATCGGAAGTGTGGCTGGGCGCGGTGCTTGGTTTTGCGGTGTCCGCCTGGTTCGTGGGCGGCCTGGCAGCTTCGGATGCGCAGCCGCAGCGACGAGGTGCGTGGCAGCTTCTGCTGCTGGCGGGCGGCGCACTGGTCATCGGACTTACCTGCTACGGCCGCGTGTTCCCTTCGCAACACGTGCTCCAGGATATTGCGGTGTGGCTAAGCGGGCACCCGAACGTCTTCACACGACGCATGCGATTAGGTTAGCGAGCCTTGATGCCATCGATCAGCCTCCGCAGCGATTGCATGTAGAAGGCTCGAAACTGAGCTTCGTCGTAACTGAAGCGGCCACGGCATTGAGGCTGTCGTCGGAGCCAGCCACCGATATCAGCGCACCGCCAGCCAGGCTTCGCGCATGATCAACGTCACGCCCACTGCCACCATGATGGCGCCGATGCCCCGCGCAACGCGGTAACCGGCGGAGGCCAGCCGTTCGGCCGTGATGGCGGCGGTTACCGTGGCCATCACGCGAAGGTCCATGACGCCAAGGACAAGGAGCGCTGCCGTTTGCCCGGCACAGCACTGGGTGCAGCGAAAGCCGAGCTGCAAGCCATGTCGCCACGCCGCCAGGGTGCGGGCCGACGATGCGTTGGATGGGGAGTATCGGCAACAAGCCAGCCGGCGGGCCTTCCAGGCTGTGAATTGCAGCGCGCCGGCGGCCACCACAACCACGCCACCGGCAACCGGAACGGCCTGTGCCATCGCCGGTAACCGGGTTTGCGCCACCGCCATCGCCGCGCACAAGGGAAACACGGCCACACCCAGCACAACCCATATCGAGAAATAGCCCGCCCCCACCACCGATGTAAGCCAGTCGATCCGCGCCTGCCTGGCGACGCCCGTGGCCCTGCGATAACCCATCAGCATCGGTATCAGCGATGGCAACATCATCGCCACCATCATCACCGTCCACATGGACATGAACGATGCGGCAAGACCGGGCCAGGTCTGTCCACACATGGGTAGCCACGCCATCGACATGGCCCAGCCGCCGGGCATCGGCATCCGGGCCATCCCGGGCATGGACAGGCACGCGTGGATGGTGACCGCCGCGCTTGCCGCGAATATCAGCATGCAGGTGCCGAGGAAAGCCCTGTCGGAAGCCATACGTTGCGGTGTCCTCGCCATGGTTGGGTACCTGGCGAGGGTAGGACCGGAAAAGCACAACGTGGGAGTGACAAGCGTGGCGGGATTCCCTCGGCTATCATGATGCGGGATCGATGTTATCTCTCTCAGCGGCCAGCTCCCATGACCATCGACTGCACCCACCTGGACACCATCAAGGACGTCACCCCCAGCGCCCGCGGGTGCGAGGAGTGCCTGAAGTCTGGCGGTGAGTGGGTTCACCTGCGCATCTGCCGCACCTGCGGCCATGTCGGTTGTTGCGATGATTCGCCCAACCGCCACGCGGCGAAGCACTTCCAGCACACCAGGCATCCGATCATCGAAGGCTACGATCCGCCGGAGGGCTGGGGGTGGTGCTACGTCGACGAAGTGATGTTTGACCTGAGCGACCGCATGACACCGCAGTTGGGCCCGATCCCGCGGTTCTACTGAAGTCCGCCTTCCCCATGGGTGGCATTATGTGGTTTGATTAAATCACACAATTTCACACACGAGGACCATCATGACCACGGCAGTCGTCGGACGATTTACGTTTGCAGTCATGATGTTGGCAGCCATGGGTGTCCACGCCACGGAATGGACGCCGGGCAAGCCGCCACTATCCACGCCCTGGACGGACAAGGTTCCCGTAGACCATCCCCTGCCCGAATATCCGCGTCCGCAGCTGACCCGGCCCGACTGGCAGAACCTCAACGGCTTATGGGAATTGGCCATCACCCCGCGGTCGGCCACCGAACCTGCCCAATGGCCGATGCAGATCCGCGTGCCCTTCGCTGTCGAATCCGCGCTCTCGGGCGTGCAGCGCCCGGTCGGCAGCGACCAGGCCGTTTGGTACCGGCGCACTATCGAGATCCCCGCGGATTGGTCCGGTCGGCATGTCAGGCTCAACTTCGGCGCCGTGGACCAGCAGACCACCGTGTGGGTCAACGGCAAGCAGGCCGGCGAAACCCACGTGGGTGGCTACGACAGTTTCGGCTATGACATCACCGATGCACTCAAGCCCGGTGGCAACACCATCGTGGTTCGTGTCTACGATCCCACCGACGACGGCCAAGGCGCATTGGGCAAGCAACGGCTGAAGCCGGACGGCATCTGGTACACCGCCACCACCGGCATCTGGCAGACGGTCTGGCTGGAACCGGTGGAAGGCGGCGCGGACACGAAGGTGCGCGTGACAGTGAGCTCGAAAGGCACGAAGGTCGGTGAGGCCACCGGCGCCGCCAATGGCAGCATCAACGTGCCGGTGCCCCACGCCCATCCCTGGACGCCGGATGATCCTTTTCTCTATGACGTGAAGGCCGAGGTACTCGACGGCGGCAAGACCGTGGACACCGTGGGCTCATACATCGGCATGCGCACGATGAAGCTTGCGAAGGTAGGCAAATTCCTCCGTCCGGTGCTCAACGGCAAGTTCGTGTTCCAGATGGGCGCGCTCGACCAGGGCTTCTGGCCCGACGGCATCTATACCGCGCCCACCGACGAAGCCCTGCGCTCGGACATCGACAAGGCCAAGGCCATGGGCCTGAACCTGCTGCGCAAGCACATCAAGATCGAGCCGCAGCGCTGGTACTACTGGGCCGACCACCTGGGCATCCTGGTGTGGCAAGACATGCCCGCCACGCGTGACCACCACGTGCCCGATAGCGCGGGCAAGCAACAATTCGAACACGAACTCCACATCATCATCGACCAGTTGCACAACACCACCTCGATCGTCACCTGGGTACCGATGAACGAAGGATGGGGCGAATACGACCCTGCCCGCCTGGCCGACGAGGTGAAGAAGCAGGATCCCACCCGCCTGGTAAGCAACAACTCGGGTTCCAACTGCTGCGGCTTCGATGGTGGCAACGGCGACTTCAAGGATGACCACATCTATGTGGGCCCGGGCGAGACCGTACCCACCGCCACGCGTGCCGCTTCACTGGGGGAATTCGGTGGCCTGGGCCTGGTGGTAAAGGGGCACCTGTGGCCGGCGAAGAAAAAATTCGACTACGAGCAGCAAGCCGATGCGCAAGCCATGGCCACGCGCTACGAGGGCCTGCTGGCGGAGGTCGCCAAACGCGTGCCCTTCGGCTTGTCCGCCGCGATCTACACCCAGGTCACCGACGTGGAAACCGAACTCAACGGCTTCCTTACCTACGACCGTGAAGTGATGAAGATGCCCGTCGAGCGCGTGAGGAAAGCCAACCAGACGGCCATCGATGCCGCCAAAGAGCAAGATCGGTGATGCCTAACGGGTAACCGCCGTCGCGTCGACCTCAAGCAGGAGGTCGTCGCGAACCAGCCGCTTCACCTCCACCAGGGTACTGGCCGGCGGATGCGCCGTGTCGACGTACTTGTCGCGGACGGCGCGAAGCGCCGCCACCTTGGTGGCGTCGGTGACATAGAAGGTGAGTTTCACCACGTTCGCGAACGAGGCGTGCGCTGCCTTCAGGGCGGTATCGATGTTGGCGAACACCTGTTCGGCTTGCGCCGCGAAGTCGTCCTTGCCGACCAGCTTGCCGTCCTTGTCCAGTGCCACCTGCCCCGAAAGGTAAATGGTATGGCCCGGGGGCACTACCACGACGTGCGTGTAACCCATCGGCCGGGAAAGGCCGGGGGGATTGATGAACTGTGCATCCTGCGCGGCGGCGGCAAGCGGCAGGAAAAGAAGAGTGGCAACCAGGATCTTCAGATGCATGCGTTCTACTCCGTTGCGGGTGTGCCTGTGTTGAACAGCTTGAACTCGCGAATTTCGGCGGTGCCGACGCTGGACTGGATATTCAGGCGGATTCTCGCTGCCGTGACGGCTGGAAACCTGTCGAGCTTGAGATGGCCAATGGCCTGCCCTTCGGCGATGGTCACCCAGGTGTTCCCGCGCATCACTTCGATCGCATAACGGCGGACATGCTGGCCCGCGTCAAGACGCTCCATGGCGATGGCGCTGTCGAAGGTGACGGGCTTGGGGAAATTGACGTTGAGTTCCGCGTGCGAGCTGCCTTCAGGTGCCGACCAGAAGGTCGCAGGGTCATTATCCAGCGCACGCCTGGCTTCGGCATTGTCCGCATTTTCGCCCGCGATCAGGTTCGCCGAATTGCCATACCGGTGTTCCAGCGTCGCGCCGAGTTCTGCCAGCCGCGTAACGTCCGCCTCGGGCAATAGCCCGTGCGTATTGGGTGCGATGCCAAGCATCAACTGTCCACCCCGCCCCACGCTCATTTCCCACGTGCTCACGAGCTCGTCCACGGTTTTAAGGCTGGCGGCGAAATCGGGCTTTGAGCTGAAAAACCAATGATCCTTGTGCAGTGGCGTATCCACTTCCACCGGCCGCCAGCGGAGCTCGCCGTGGCGGTCGATCACATTCCAGGTCTCACCTTCCGTGGCACCGTGTTCGTTCCCGGCCCAGCGAATATCGCCGTAACTGAAAAGCGCGACATCGGCGAACACCATGGTGTTGGGCTGGTAGGTGCGCAATTCCTCGATGTAATGGTCGAAATCGTAGACGTGTCCGGCGCTACCGGCGCCATCGAGCCACCATTCCACCAGCGGGCCATAGCCCGTGGCCAGCTCGTCCAGTTGCGCGGCGTAGTACTTATCGTAGGCCGCTTTGTCTGCGTATTTCGGTTCATGGCGGTCCCACGGTGACAGGTACACGCCGAAACTTAAGCCTGCCTTGCGCGCCGCTTCCGATGTCAGCTTCACCAGGTCGCCCTTGCCGTGCAGCCACGGGCTGGACTTCACCGAGTAATCGCTTTGTTCGGTGGGCCACAAGCTGAAACCATCGTGGTGCTTGGCAACCAGCACCATGTAGCGCGCGCCCGCGGCTCGCACCGCCCGGGCCCACTGGCCCGGGTCAACATGGTCGGGATTAAACACCGACGCCGGCGCCGTGCCATCACCCCATTCCCGATCCAGAAAAGTATTGGTGCCGAAGTGAACGATCACGCCGAACTGCAGGTCCTGCCAGGCCACCTGCTGCGGCGAAGGCAAGGTGGTGGCGAAGTTCTGGCCGTCCGCCACGGCTATCGCGGGCAATGCCAGCATCAGCAACAAGGACAACGCGCGCGTTCGGATGGCTGGCAGGGGCATGCGGGGATTCCGTTTTTCGGCCTGGAGGGAATTAAGTTTGTAGTACATTTTGCCGATGGTATCGAGACGTCATTTCATCAAGGCTGCCTCCGTGGCCGCCCTGACCCTTCGCGGCGCCCCGCTCGCCACGGCCTTCGCAAGCGGGGTCAGAGTAAATACTCTGACCCCTAACACCAGCACCGCAGGTACGCTTCGTTGCATCAACGTGGTGAATTTCATCCGCCTGGTTGAATCCCGCTTCCCGATGCTCAACTTCGCCCACGCGCAACTGGGCCAGGAAAACACCTTCCCCTGGGACCAGCAAGCCCAGGCCTATCCCATGCAGATGGCAAAACTTGCGAAGCTGCGGGACGAAGGCGAGGTGCATGTGGAAACGATGGAAGGCTCCGGCCGGCGCTTCAAGCAGGCGTTCAAGCAGACGCCCGCGCAGGCCCAGGTACAGTTGGTGGATCCCTTATGCCCAGCATCACCGAGGCTGGACAAAGCCTGGTGGTGACCATGGCGGTGGGTAACGGCCGCGTGCTTACCTTGCGCTTTGACGAACGGATGATCACCTGCGAACTTGACCCGCGCGATGGGACCAGCCTTGAGATTTCCTTCCAGTGGGATCCGGCAAAGGCTGCGCTCAAGGACGTCACCCTGGGGTCGGCCACTTATCGGTGGCAGGCATTCGATTACCGCGTTGCCGTGCGCCAGGGGCGTGCCACGAAAACGCCGATGGGCTGGAAAGTCTCCGGCGAACGAACCCCGATCGTGCTGGTACTGGCCCAGCGCGCCTAGCGGCCCGCGGCCGCTCCGCCCGGCCTTCCATCCCGTTGGTCACGCACGGCGAGCCGCTCGTCACATGGCTGCAGACGCGCCCGCATGTTGTCGTGCAGTCTTCGTTCCGTTCCCGGGTCGGTGGCGACGGAAGTCGCGCCGCGCGGGCCAAGCCGAACGAAGGGGGCTGCATGCTGCGTCCGAGAGGTTCCGTGCTGTTGCTGGGCCTGGTGGCCCTTCCGCTCATGTCGTGGGGTAACGGTGACAAGATGCTGCCGGCAGCGTCGGTGTTCGCGCCCGGCGAGATCACCGCAGCCATCGACGATGGCGCCGCGACATTTACGCCGGACGGGAATACCGTGGTGTTCATGCGCGGCACCGACAGCTTTACGCTGATGGAATCGCATCGTGGGCATGGCCATTGGTCCAAGCCGCAAGTGGCGGCATTCTCCGGCCAATGGCGCGATCTTGACCCCGCCATGGCGCCGGATGGTTCGTACCTGTTGTTCGTGTCCAACCGGCCAACGGCACCTGGCGGCAATCCGATCGACGCGGTGCATAACGGGACCACACGCATAGGCCTTGGCATGGCGATCTGGCGCGTCGACCGCCACGGCACGGACTGGGGCACGCCTGCCCGGCTACCCGATGCCGTCAATAGCTGCTCGATGACCTTCGCGCCAAGCGTCGCCGCCGATGGCACCGTGTACTACATCGGTTGCACCGGCAGCGGCGACTTCAAGCCGATGCATTCGACACCGAAGGGCGGAAGTTTCGCCCCTGCTCAAACGCTCGACATTGGCGATGCACAGGCGGTTATCCGCGATCCGGCGATCGCGCCGGATCAATCCTTCATGGTCTACAGCATCAAGCACTCGCCCAAGGAGCCGTATCGCCTGGCCCTGTCGTGGCGAACCGACGACGGCTGGAGCACCCCTTGCGATTTGGGCGACACGGTGAACGGCGGAAAGCACAGCATGGGCGCCCAGTTGGGTGCAGATCATCGCACCCTCTTTTTCTATAGCGACCGTAAGCTGCCGCCATCGGATGCCCATGCCGGCGCCGATTGGGACAACGGCGACGACCATATCTGGCAAGTCGCGCTGGCGCCCTGGCTCGACGCCCCCAATCACGCCTGCCGCTAACCCCAAGGAGCAAGACATGATCCTGAAGAAACTCGCCCTCGCCACCTTGATCGCATCCGGCGCGAGCGCATCGCCTCTCCTGGCGGGAGAACTGGTGGGTCCCGGCGTGATCTCCACCGGCTTGCAGGAGACGTCGGTGGCGATGACCTCCGACGGTAATACATTGTTCTTCATGCGTTCAGATATGGGCGAGAGCGACGACACGATCATGGTTTCGCACAGGCGAGGCACGACATGGGGCACGCCCGAGGTTGCTCTGTTCTCCGGCCAGTGGCACGACTCCGAACCCACGCTGTCACCCGATGGCAAACGGCTGTATTTCGTCTCCAACCGGCCAACTCATCCAGGTGCCGCCCCTGTCACGGCCAGCATGGCCGGCCACGAATTTCCCGGAACGAACCTGTGGTACGTCCAGGCCAACGCCAGTGGCGGCTGGGGAGCGCCGGTGCATGTGGATGGCGCCCTGAACGATGGCGCGATGATCTACAACCCATCCATTGCCGCCAACGGGAAT
>Ga0193716_1002301_pt1 | contig 10827 bp, 9 predicted proteins | sample U2c1metaG_FD_145901 | JGI IMG/M metagenome (GOLD analysis project Ga0193716, IMG submission 145901) | Soil microbial communities from a riparian zone of the East river system, Colorado, United States - U2c1 | ecosystem: Environmental > Terrestrial > Soil > Riparian zone | place: USA: East River...
CGGTCCTCGGGCCCGCGGCAGCGCAGCAGGATCCGCTCCGCATCCTGGCCCACCAGGGTCTCGCCGCCGACGTGCTCGGCCACGTCAGCCTGCGATTGGACGCCGAGCGGATCCTGCTGCGCTGCCGCGGGCCCGAGGACCGGGGACTGTTGTTCACCGTGCCCGGAGACATTCGCATCGTCGACCTGGACGGGCGCGGTGAGCTGGACGGTGGATACTCGGTGCCGAACGAGTTTCCCATCCATGCCGAACTTCTGCGGGCACGCCCCGACGTCAGCGCCGTCGTGCACGCTCATCCACGCGACGTCGTGATCGCCGAGCTTGCAGGCGTCGAGATACGACAAGTGTTCGGTGCGTACAACATTCCCGCATCCCATCTGGCGCACCGCGGAGTTCCGGTCTACCCGCGGTCGGTCCTGATTCGAACCCCCGAGCTGGGACGCGCGGTGGCACATGCCATGGGCGATGCCGACGTCTGCGTGCTGCGCGGGCACGGCGTCGTGACCGCAGGGGAGTCGGTGGCTCAGGCCACCATGCGCGGCCTCGACCTCACCGAGTTGCACAGGATCGCGGCCGAATTGGCGTTCCTCGGTTCGGCCCCGGACGCGGTGCCCGACACCGATCATGCCGAGCTACCCGATCTGGGCTCGTCGTTCAACGACGCGTCGAGGTGGCGGCACTACACCGGCCGTCTGGAGATCGCCGGCCTCGCGCCGTAACGGTCAGAGCCCGCCATGTGCCTGCCCCAACGGGGTGACCGGCCTGCCGAGGTAGGAGCACTCCGGGCCGTACAGCAGAGCCGCGACGTCGGCCGCGGTCAACGTCTTGACGAGCTGGTCGACCTGCCCGGTCAGAGGCAGCACCAGCCCAGCGTCCTGGGCCAGCTGGACGACGAAGTCCATGTCCTTCTCCTGCCAGGTGAAACGGGTCGAGTCCCAACGGCGCAACGTGCCGTTGTCGCCGGGGCACTTCATCAGCACCTCGCGCATGCGCTGGGGATCGAGGCCGTAGCGCTTGGCGATGGACAGCGTCTCGAAGTTCGCCACGCAGTGGATCCAGTGCAGCAGGTTGTTGCAGGTCTTGGCGAGCTGTCCGGCGCCAAGCGGTCCGACGTGCTCGACACCGCGGCTGTAGGTCATCAGCACCGGGCGCGCGCGATCGACGTCGGCCTCGTCACCGCCGCACAGCGACAACAGATTGCCCTCCCGTGCGCCGAGGGCGCCGAACACGACGGGTGCGTCGATGATCCTGCGGCCCTTGGGTTCCACGATCGCCGCCAGCCGCCGCATGAACTCGAGGCTGTGGGTGCCCGCGACCACGATGAGTTGCCCAGCGCGGTCGCGGCTCACCAGTTCCTCGGCGACGGCGTGCATCTGGTCGTCAGTGCGCAGGCAGGCGATCACGATATCGGCCTCGTCGGCGACGTCGACCAGTCCCGACGCGGCCTTCGCGCCCACCGCGGCGGCGGCGTCCAGACGATCGGGGTCGATGTCATGGGCGATGACGTCGAGGCCGCCGGTCACCATGTGCCCGGCCATCGGAAGTCCCATGTCTCCAACGCCGACGATCCCGATCATGTGACATGTCCTTCCATTGGGTTAGAACTGTTGTTCTCCGAAGCCTTGGCCTGTAATACCTAATGGTATTACAATTAGAGCGTTGTGATGAACGACTCGTCACGAATCGAAGGGGAAGAGGCCACGCGGTGCTGAGGGCAGAGATCAACGAGCTGTTGACCCAAACGGGTCCGGGTACGCCCATGGGCGAAATGTTCAGGCAGTACTGGTTACCGGCGATGCTGGCCGAGGAGTTGCCCGACGACGACTGCCCACCAGTTCGGGTCAAACTGCTGAGCGAGCGGATGGTCGCCTTCCGCGACAGCGACGGGCGCTACGGCCTCATCGACGAGTTCTGCGCACACCGTGGGGCCTCGTTGTGGTTCGGCCGGAACGAGGGTTCTGGACTGCGCTGCCCCTATCACGGGTGGAAGTACGACGTCACCGGCCAGGCGATCGAGGTTCCTTCCGAGCCGGAGAACAGCACGTTCTGCTCTCACGTCAAGCTGACGTCCTACCCGCTGATCAAGCTCGGCGACATCTTGTGGACCTACATGGGCGACCCGGAGAAGCAGCCCCCGCTGCCGGAGTACGAGTTCGCGACCGTCCCTGCCGATCAGACCTACACCTCGAAGCGCTGGCAGGAGTGCAACTGGCTGCAGGCATTCGAGGGTGGCATCGACTCCAGCCACGTCTCATTCCTGCACTCCGGCGGGCTCAAGACCGACCCACTCTTCAAGGGTGCCAAGGGCAATCAATACAACATGGGCGACCTCAAGCCGTATTTCGAGGTCGCCGATGCCGAGGGCGGCCTGTTCGTCGGCGCCCGCCGCAACGCCGAGGCGGATACCTACTACTGGCGGATCACGCCGTGGGTGATGCCGTGCTTCACGATGGTCCCGCCTCGCGGCGATCATCCGGTGCACGGGCACTTCTGGATCCCGATCGACGACGAGAACTGCTGGACCTACTCGTTCGACTACCACCCCGTCCGGCCGCTGAGCGTCGACGAGGTGCAGGCGATGCGTGACGGCCACGGCGTGCACAGCGAGAACATCCCAGGCACCTTCCGCCCGATGGCCAACAAGGACAACGACTACCTGATCGACAGGGAGGCCCAGCGGCGCGGCGACACCTACTCGGGTGTGAAGGGCATTGCGATGCAGGACGCGTCGCTGCAGGAGAGCATGGGTCCGATCGTCGACCGCAGCAAGGAGATGCTGGTCTCGGCCGACACCGGCATCATCAAGGCTCGCCAGAAGCTCAAGAAGGCAACCGAGGCGTTGAGGGACAAGGGCATCACGCCTCCCGGTGTCGATCCCGCCCACCACAGGGTGCGTTCGGCCGCGGTGGTCCTGCCGCGCGATGCATCGTTCGTCGAGGCCTGTCGTGACGACCTTTCGGTGCGCGAGGGCGTACGGCAGTCGTCGGTATGACATCGTTCAGGGGCGCCATCCTCGGCAGCAGTTGCGCACGGGCCACCACCGCCGCGGAGATGCGCTACCGCATCGACCGACCCATCCGCGGACGGTGGGGTGCACGCATCGTCGCACTAGACCCCGATGCCGGTGAGATCGTCGCGCGCATCGCCGAAAACCCGTGGGGCAGCGCGCGCTTCTACACGCTCGCCGCATCCGTGGCCGAGGTCGGCGATGGCGGCTCGGAGTCGGTGACGCTGCGGCCGGTGGGTGCCGCCGCCAACGGTCATCACCCCAGCCTGCTCGACGAACTCGACGAGGCCGACGTCGTCGTGATGGTTGCGACCACGGGAACCGACCATGCGGCGGCCACCATCATCGGAGCCGCGTGCACGGTGCGCGCCATCATGACCGCCGGCCTGGTGATCGGCGAGTACGCGGAGGTGGCCGAGACCGTGGCCGCGATCCGGCCGCATGCACGCGTGCTCATGGTCAGTGGTGACGAGCACGACGTGATCGACGTGCTCACCGCGTTACGGGCCTGAGGGAGAGCCATGGATGACCTCGACATGAAACACAAAGTGACACTGGGCGATCTGCGGTCGATGAAGCACGACGGACGAAAGATCGTCGGGGTGGTGGCATGGGACTACCAGATGGCGCGCATCGTCGACCGCGCCGGAGTCGACCTGGTGTCGGTGGGGGACACGGTCGGTGTGAACCTGTGGGGGCAGCCCAACCCGCTCGAGATCACGATGGACCAGATGCTGGTGGTGTGCCAGGCCGTGCGCCGCGGTGTGCGGAGGGCGCTGCTGAGTGCCGACTTCCCCTTCGGCCCACTCCAGGAAGGCCCGAAGAGCGCCGTCCGTGCCGCCATCCAGATGGTGAAGGAGGCGGGCGTCGACGTGGTGAAGCTCGACGGCGCTGCCGATCACCTCGATGCCGTCGCCGCGGTCACGAAGGCGGGGATACCCGTCTTCGCCCAGTTCGGCATCACCCCTCAAACCTCGCTGAAGTACGGCACCACCTACAGCGCGACACCGCGGCCCGGCGACACGGTCCCCGATGAGCTGCTCGACGAGATGGTCGGCGAGGCCAAGCGGCTGGAGGCGGCAGGTGCGGTCCTGCTGAACTTCACCAACTCCGGGCCCGTCGTCGGACCGGCCGTGGCAGAAGCGGTTTCGATACCCGTTCTCGGTGGCTTCGGCGGCGGACCGTGGCTCGACGGGCGGATTCGGATGGCTACCGCCGCAATCGGCTACAGCGCGGATGGCCTCGACGATCCACCGAACACCTACGCCAACGTCGCGCAGATCGCCTTCGACGCCATCACCGCATACGCCGACGACGTACGGTCCGCGCAGCAGATCGCCGGCGGCATCGGACGCTCGTGAAGGGCACCGAGGTACTCGACGGCATCCTCACCCGCTATGAGGTTGCCGGTACGGGCCCACCGCTATTGATGTTCTCGCCAGGCGGCATCGGACGCTCGTGAAGGGCACCGAGGTACTCGACGGCATCCTCACCCGCTATGAGGTTGCCGGTACGGGCCCACCGCTATTGATGTTCTCGCCAGGCGGATTCAACGCCGCACTCGAGAACTGGCGCACCCACGGGTTGTACCGCCGCACCGGCATGCTCGACCAACTCCAGGAACGGTTCACCTGCATCACGTTCGACAAACGGGAATCCGGTCAATCCGGTGGCCGGGTGGAACGGATCGGCTGGGCGGACTACGTCCGCCAGGGAATCGCGCTGGCCGATCACCTCGGCCATGACCGGGTGCACGTGATGGGCGGGTGCGTGGGCTGCTCGATCGCCGCAGGCGTGGCGGTGGCCGATCCCGCGCGTGTGTCGGCGATGGTGCTGTTCTCGCCGGCAGGCGGTGTGCGGTACCGCATGAAGCAACACGCGCGGTTCACCAGTCACCAGGCCTTCGTCGATGCCGAGGGGCTTGGCGCCGTGATCGAGCTTGCCGCCCAGACCGATGCGGGCTTCTCCGACGATGGCCGGGTGGGGCCATGGGTATCGGTACTGCGCTCCGACCCGACGTTCGCCAAGCAGTACCGCGAACTGGATCCCGACTGGTATCAAGGGGTGGTCGCCGGGATGGCACGATTGCTGTTCGACCGCGACACCGTGCCAGGCGTCGAGCCAGAAGACCTTCTTGCGCTGGATGTTCCGGCCCTCATCGTGCCGGGCGACGATAGCTCGCACGCACCGTCGGCCGCCCGCTACCTGCAGGAGTGCTTACCCTCTGCGCAGTACTGGGACGTGCCGGTGGCCGCGCAGACCGCGGAAACAGCGCCCGCTCGGGTGATCGACTTCCTCGATTGACGTCCTCCCCGCGGTGAACTGCGGGGATTCCTCGTGTCGGCCGGCTGTTTCGATAGGCGCTCATGAGGCTATCGCCGTGGGCTGGTCGGTAGTGGAGGTTCGCGCCGAGCGGCTCTGTCGCATCGCGGCTTTGGCTTTGCGCCGGGCGTTGATGCGCGCCACGGACCTCCGCGAGGGCGGATGTGGGTGGCCTCGCTGCTTCGATGAAGCATGGCGGCTGGACTTCGGCGACCCGTCGACGTCCTGACGGTGCAGCCAGCCAATGTTAGCTGTCTGCAAGTCCAGCCGATCAGAACCGTCGCCCTGGGCCCGGACGTGCAGTCCGAGGTAGGCCGAAAACAGGTCCCGATGTTCTTGCACACCGCAGTTGCAGCGGTGCACCCGTTGCCAGAGCAGTTTTTTCTTCCGGTTCCCGCACAGACAACTCTGCGACAGGGCCGTCGTGTGGGTGTTGTACTCATAGAAGCGCTGTCCGCCGGCGCTTGCGCGCCCGCAGACCACGCACCGACTGCACCTCGACCGGTGTCGGTGTCACGCCGGAGGTCATACCCACATCTCGACCGTAGAGATGACCCCCGACATCTCAGACCTACCACCGCAACCGCACAGTGTGTCTCTGCTGCACGCGCGTATGGTGTTCGCAGCCGCGTACACCTGTTGGTCGCGTGTCGGCCGACCATGGCGATATCTGTTCCCCTCCAGCGACTCAAAGGCCGTACCGCTCACACCGTGCGCCGCGAATGCACCGGTACACCCCTCGGTTGCCGTTCCCCGCAGACGCGACCGCTGTCGATCATCAAGGCATACACCGACCGACAAGCCCGACCACTTTGAACGCCGAGCTGAGTCGGGTGACACCAGATCGGCTTATCCCGGACTGAAGTCCGAGGCTTTCACCCAGATCCGGTCAGTCTGACTCGCTGTTGATGTGGCGTGCCGTGCGCCCGATGTGGGTGCGCATCACGGCGGTCGCCTTCTCGACGTCGCCCTTGCTCACCGCGACCACGAACTGGCGATGCTCACGATTGCCCTTGATGCCCATCTCGGGATGCACGTCCTTGACGTGCTGCAGCGACATCAGCGTCGGGCCGTGGAAGGACTCGGCCAGCATGACGATGGCTGCATTGTGGGTGGACTGTGCCACCCGACCGTGGAACTCGGCCGAAAGTGCCATCGGGTAACTGCCATTCGCCAACGCGGCATCCCCACGGTCGCAGATCTCCAGCAGCGCGTCGATGTCCTCCTTGGTCGCCCGGTCGCACACCAGCGGAATGATCCCAAGTTCCAGCACCTGTCGCGCCTCGGTCACTTCGCGTGCGGTGATCGTCGACATGGTGATCAGGTCGATGATTCCGTCGCCGACGCGCTTGCTGGTCGGTGCGGTGACGAACGCACCGCCGCGAGCGCCCACCTTGATCCTGACCATGCCGTTGGCCTCGAGGCCGCGCAACGCCTCGCGTACGGTGACGCGGCTGACGCCGAACTTCTCGCCAAGCTCGCGTTCCGCGGGCAGTCGGTCGCCCGCCTTGAGCGAGCCGTCCCTGATGAGCAAGCGAATCTGATCGACGATCAGTTCCGATGCCCGTCCGGAGATGACGCGGGAGAAGATGTCCTCACCCGCGGCGTGAGGCGACGCAACGGTGCCTGACGCAACGGTGCCTTCTGATGTCATGGACCAATGATAAAGCCACCAGACCATCGACGGTTGGCTCCCGCGCAGACTGTGTCTGACTTTGGCGGTTACGAAGCCTGGTAGACGGTGTTTCCGCCGACGATCGTCTGGACCGGTAGGACGGTCCCGATGTCGTCCGCGGCGAAGACGTCCTGGTCGAGGACGACGAGGTCTGCCAGCATGCCCTCGGCGATGCGGCCGGTCCTGTCTTGGCCGTTGGCGTACGCCGACCCCGCGGTATAGGCGTGGATGGCCGACTGCAGGGTGATGGCCTCCTCGGCCTGCAGCGGCGTGTCGAAGACGCCGTCGCCGATCGCGTGCGGATCGGCGCGTGTCCCGGTGCGGTGCACGGCGGTGTGAATGGCCCACAGCGGATTGGGGTCGGTGACCGGCCAATCGCTGCCCATGGCCAGGGTTCCTCCGTGGCGTTGGATGGACGCGAACGGGAAGTGCCACCGCTCCCGTTCTGGGCCAAGCACTGGCAGCTTGCGCTCGACGATCTCCTTGTCCCGCCGCGCCCACAGCGCCTGGATGTTCGCGATCACGCCGAGCTGACCGAACCGCGGAATGTCGTTGGGATCGACGACATCGAGGTGGGCGATTTGGTGGCGGCCGTCGAACTCTGGGTGCTGAGTCACGGTGTGTTCGAGCGCATCCAGGCATTCGCGCACCGCCCGGTCACCGACCGCGTGCATGTGGATGCCGAACCGCTCACCCGCCAGCAGGTTGGTCACCTCGCGGAGATCCTCGGGTTCGATGAACGACTGGCCACTGGCGGTGTCGTGACCGGCCACGGCCCTGTACGGGGCCAGCATTGCGGCGGTGCAGTTCTCGCAGATGCCGTCCTGCATGACCTTCACCATGCTCGCCGTGAACCGTGCGTGCCCGGTCAGCTTGCGGCGTGCGCACAGGTCGTCGACTTGCTCGACACCGCGTTCGGCCTCCCACCACAATGCGCCGACGACGCGGGCGGTCAGCTCGCCTGCTTCATCGGCGTCGACGTAGGTGGCGAAGTTGTCCTTCAGGCCGAAGAACTCGGCACCGACCGCGGCGTCCTGCCAGCCGGTGACGCCGACGGAGTGGAGTCGGCGTTGCGCTTCGAGCAGCGCCCGACGCATGAACTCCGGGGTCACCGCAGGAATGAGATCGTTGACGGCGTCGCCGCCGCGGTCCATGAGCATCCCGGAGGGCTCGCCCGAGTGCTCGCGAATGATCCGCCCACCGGAGGGATCCGCAGTGCGCGAAGAGATTCCGGCGAGTTCTAGCGCGCGTGAGTTCACCCATGCGCCGTGATAGTCGTGACTGGTCATGATGACCGGCCGGTCGGAGACCACGGAGTCGATGTCGTGGCGGGTGGGAAACCCGTCGGCAAAGGCGTCGCCGTACCAGCCGGCACCGGCGACGACGGCCTCCCCCGGGTGGCTTGCCGCGTAGTCGGCGATGGCGGCGAGATAGGTATCGCGATCGTGAGGAAGGCGCGAGAGGTCGCAGCGCAGGGCGGACATGCCTGCGGCCACCGGGTGCGCGTGCGCGTCGACGAACCCCGGCAGCAGGCTGGCACCACGGAGATCGGTTATCTCCGTGCGCTTTCCGATCATGTCGCGGTCGACGCCACGGCCGACGCCGACGATGACGCCGTCATGGACTGCCACGGTATCGGCGGGATCGGCTCCGGTGGCCTGAAACACCGCTGCGTTGGTGAAGATGCGGTCGGCGAACATGCGGCTAGCGATCCGCGAGCAGCATGGCGCTGGCATGTTCGGCCACCGCCATGATGGTGCCCACCGGGTTGACCGACGGGATGGTGGGGAAGACCGAGGCGTCCACGATCCGCAGACCGTGCACGCCGCGGACCCGAAGCCGGGAATCGCACACGGCCATCGGGTCGTCATCGGCGCCCATCCGGCAGGTTCCTGAGACGTGATAGACCGTCTGATGGGTGGCGCGCAGTGCTTCGGACAACTCCTCGTCGGATTGCACGTCGGGTCCTGGAAAGACCTCACGGACGATCCAATCCGCCATCGGCGCCGTCGCGGCGATGCGACGGGCCAACCGGATACCGGCGATCAGAACGGCTTCGTCGTGGCCGTCGGGGTCGGTGAAGTACCGGTAGTCGATCGACGGAGCACTGGTGGGATCGGCGGAGGTGATCCACACCCGGCCGCGGCTGTGCGGCTTGGCCACGTTGGGTGCGATCGAGACGATGCGGTCGGGCATCGCGACGCCGCGTGCGACCGCATGGTCGGCGACTGCCTCGACGGGGAAGTGCATCAGCACGTCGGGCCGCGCAGGACTGTCGTCGCCAAGGCGCACGGCAGCGCCTGCGTCCCATCCGGTCGCAGAGGTGTCGGGGACGTCGGCGCCCGCCTCCCAGACGATGAGCCCCTCGGCGTGGTCCATCAGGTTCTCCCCGACGCCCGGCGATTGCACCAGCGTCTGGATGCCCGCCGCCTCCAGCACGTCCGCGGGCCCGATTCCGGACAGCTGCAGCAGCTTTGGCGTGTCGATGGCACCGCAGCACACGATCACCTCGCGATCGGCACGGAACTCGCGCCGGTTGCCGTCGTCGTCGCGGGTGATCACCCCGACGGCCGTGCCGTCCTCGATGAGGATCCGTTCGGCGTGCAGGCCGTGTTCGACCACAAGGTTGTCGCGGGAGGCGATGGCGTCGTGCAGGTAGTGCACCGAGGTGGAGGACCGCAGGTGGCTTTCCGGGGTGTATCCGATCTCGAAGAAGCCTGCGCCGACGCCGGTGGCGGCGAAGTCGGGATCGGAGTTCCAGGCCCGGCGGGCGGGTAGGTCCAACGCCCGCCGGGCGGAGTCGACGACGTCGTTGACGTAGGGGTTGCGGTGCTCGTCGGCGACGGGTTGCACGGGGGCGAGGATCCGGTCGTAGGCCTGGTGCACCGTGGCGGTGTCCCAGCCCGAGACGCCGAGTGAGCCCCAGTCGTCGAGGTCGGCGGGCAGTGGCCGCCACGTGATCATCGTGTTCGCCGTCGAGCAGCCACCGAGGATCCGCATCCTGGATTGTCGGATGTCGGAGTTTCCCCGCTGCTGCGGCACGCTGCGGTAGTCGAGGTCGTACTCGCTCTCCAGCATCTGCGCCCAGCGCCGGATATCCCTTGCCCGTGGCTCGTCCTGGTCGGACGGCCCCGCTTCGAGCACGGTGACCGTCACGGATGGGTCCTCCGAAAGTCGCGACGCCACAATGCATCCAGCGGTGCCGCCGCCGACGACCAGGTAGTCGGTCACGCGACCGCCGCGACCGGGACCGATGCGGACACCTTCGACCGCATGAGCACGTAGTACAGCGGGCAGATGACGGCCAGTCCGACGATCCACGAGATGTCGACACCACCGAGCGCCTTGGCGATGAAACCGGTGAACAGGGTGGTCGACAGGAACGGGATCTGCACGCCGATCCCGATGAAGTAGCAGGCGATGGCGGTCCAGTTGAATCTGCCGTACCGCCCGCCGTCGCGCTCGAACAACGACGCGATGTCGTACACGCCGTGCCGCAGCAGGTAGTAGTCGACCAGGTTGACGGCGGTCCAGGGGATCAGGACACAGAGCAGCAGCGCAAGGAAGTTGGCGTAGTTGGCCAGGAAGTCTTCCGCGCTGACCAGTGCGGGGATGATCGCGATGATGAACAACGCGATCGCGGTCACGGCGCGGCTGCCCGCGCCGGGCCGCCAGCGCGGAAACAGGCTCTGGCCCACCGTGATCGTGGACAGCGCTCCGCAGTACAGGTTCATCGCGTTGGTGGCGGTGATGCCGATCGCGAAGATGGCGAACACGCCTGTGCTGACGCCGCGGGTCAGTGTCGATAGCCCATCGAGTGTCT
>Ga0193716_1002305_pt1 | contig 10806 bp, 8 predicted proteins | sample U2c1metaG_FD_145901 | JGI IMG/M metagenome (GOLD analysis project Ga0193716, IMG submission 145901) | Soil microbial communities from a riparian zone of the East river system, Colorado, United States - U2c1 | ecosystem: Environmental > Terrestrial > Soil > Riparian zone | place: USA: East River...
CACTTTTTTCCGTCGCCTCGACCACGACGACGCCCAAGGACAAACCGCTGATGAGCCGATTGCGCGCGGGAAAATTAAACGCCAACGGCCGCGTACCAATCGGCAATTCGGAAATCACCGCGCCGTTCTCACTAATGCGCTGGTACAACTGCTCGTGCTCCGGCGGATAGGCACGGTCAACGCCTGAACCCAATACGGCTATGGTGCGGCCTTGCGCATTCAACGTCGCCTCGTGCGCCATGCCGTCGATGCCGCGAGCCATGCCGCTCACGACGGTAAAACCGCGCGACGCTAAGCCCCGCGCCAAATCCCGCGCGACGCGTCGGCCATAGTCGCTGGCACTGCGTGAGCCGACGATAGCCACCGCCCTGTCATCGGCGGCGCGCAGTTCGCCTTTTACGTACAAAAACGGCGGCGGATCGGCGATGGTACGCAACCGTGCCGGATAATTTTTGTCGTTAAATCGTATCAGGCTGACGCCCGCTGCATCGATGCGCCGCATCTCTTCTTCGACGCCCGCCCAGTCGGAAAAACTCATGAGGCCTTCGAGTGCGTCGCTCTGCATGCCATCGATGCTCTTCAATTCAGCGGGCGTCGCTGAAAAGATTTTCACCGGATCGGCAAACTGAGTCAGTAATTTTTTGCAGCCGACGGCGCCCAGACCCTTAACTCGCGTAAGGGCGAGCCACGGCGCGTACTCGTGTCGCGACGGCAAGGTCAACGGAGCTCCTTCCGTAAAGAATAGAGAAGCCTGAATCATAATCGTAAATGCTTTGTCAAATGGAGCGCGTCACCACCGTTGCAAGCGCGGCCAGAGAACAGGATTGAAATGATAAGGCAATTTAAAATCGAACGCTAGAACTGATCTTGCAGCGGCGTCCTCTGCGACCGGCGTTCACTAAGGGAAGTTACTGATTTTGCTGTGCGTTTCTCCAACACAATAATTTCCTTTGCGCTGCCGAGCCGAGCGCGAAAGGACCGACAATACCAGCCGCGCACACAACGCAATGGTATGGAATCGGCACCGATAGCGGATTTGCGCGCCCGCCGTTGCCCACCGTGCGTGCGGCCTCTGGGCTGGCCGCACCGGCAATTCAGTCACTCATAACCGCGAACTCGGCAAGCTTACCAGAGCTTGAGTAGCGCCTAAGTAAAGCGGCATTACACTGTCGCAGGAAACCGAAAAGACAACGAAATGTCCAAGTAGGTGCAATTTATGCTCGGCGTTGGCACCAATTTGCCACCAGCGATCATGATTTTCTTTTGGCTTTTTTCTCGTCGCGCCGGCCACGCAAGTCAAGACGAACGGGGGCGTGCTCGAAGCCGAGATGCTCGCGCAACTGATGGATCAAATATTTTTGATAACTTTCCGACACGGCGTCCGGTCGATTGACGAACAAAGCAAACGTCGGCGGACGAGTACGAGTTTGAGTGCCGTAAAAAAATTTCACGGATCGTCCCTGCGCCAACGGCGCGCTGTGCGCATGAACAATTTTTTGCAGCGCCTGATTCACCATCGAGGTCGATACCTTGCGGCCGTAGGCGGTCATGACTTGCACAGCGGTCCGCAGCAGTTTGCGCACACCGTATCCAGTAGCCGCGGAGATGAAGGTGACCGGAACAAATTCCAGAAAGGAAAGTCGGTAATTGACTTCGTCGCGGTATTTTTCCGTATCGCCGCCTTCCTGGGCGAGCAGATCCCATTTGTTGACCGTAAGCACGAGAGCCTTGTTACGTTGCACGGCATAGCTGAGAATCTGCGCGTCTTGATCGGTGACACCCTCCGGCCCGTCGATGACATGAATGATCAAATCGCCGCGTTCCACGGCGCGCAGCGAACGGCTCACGCTGAACTGTTCGATGCGGTTGTCGATGCGCGCCTTGCGACGAATCCCGGCCGTGTCGATCAACACGCACGGCTCGCCGAAGAGGTCGAAGGGCGTATCCAACGAATCCCGTGTCGTTCCCGGAATGGCATTGACGACGGAGCGCTCGAAACCAAGCAACCGATTGATCAACGTCGACTTGCCGACATTGGGCCGGCCGATCACAGCGACGCGCAACGGTTTGATAGGCTGTTCTGCGCTTTCCGGCTCATCGACATCAATGTCGGCCCCACTTTCTGGGAAGCACTGAACAACGTCGTCCATCAAATCCGCGATACCGAGGCCGTGCTCGGCAGAAATCGAGTAGAGGCGATCAAGACCGAGAGCAAAAAACTCGTAGAGATTATCGGCGCGCTGGCGGGAGTCGAGCTTGTTCACGGCAAAGAAAATCGGCTTACTGGCTTTGCGTAATTCATCGACGGCTTGGCGATCGAGCGGATTGAGACCGCTCTTGCCGTCGAAGAGAAAGACTACTGCGTCAGCTTCCGCCACCGCCAACCGGCTCTGCGTTTGAACGCTGGCTTCGAGTTCATCCGCGATCGTTGAATCAATCCCGCCGGTATCGACGAGCATGTATCGATGACCTGCCCAGTCGGCTTCCGCATAGTTACGGTCCCGCGTTACGCCAGGCGAATCGCCGACAATGGCTCTGCGCTCGCCGGCGAGACGATTGAACAGCGTCGACTTGCCGACGTTGGGCCGCCCAACGATCGCTAAGATCGGCGGCTTACGCGCGAGCCTACCGGCAGACGCGCTATCGATGGGTGCAGACTCAAGCATTTACAAACCCATCTCCACCAACATATGAGGATTTTGTGTCCAGCCCGGATCGACTCGGACAAAAAGCTCGAGAAAAATCCGGCAACCGAGCAACGCCTCCAGCTCTTGGCGCGCCTGTTGGCCGATCTCTTTGAGCATGGCGCCGCGCTTACCGATCAAGATTCCTTTGTGCGAGTCGCGCTCAGTATGGATCGTCGCGGCGATCACGATGAGATTTTTTTCTTCTTTCTCGGTAAATTCATCGATCGTCACAGCCACGCCGTAGGGAATCTCTTCATGGGTCAGTAGAAACACTTTCTCGCGGACGATCTCGGAAGCGAGAAAGCGCTCGGTCTGATCGGTATACTCGCCGTCGGTGAAAAACGGCGATCCTTCCGGCAGCCACTTTTCGACCCTATCTAAAATGAGCTCGATACCATCGCCCTGGCGCGCACTCACGGGCACGATCTCTTTGCCGGGCAAAAGCTGGGCGCAGCGCTCCATCAGCGGCAACAACTTTCCTTTGGAAACCAAATCGATTTTATTTAGAAGAATCAGCACCGGGGTTTCGACCCCGCGCAAAGTCTCGGCAATGCGCTCTTCTTCCTGCTTGATTCTCTCATGCGCGTCGAGCAACCAGAGCACGCCGTCCACCTCATCCAAGGTTTGCATTGCGGTGTCGACCATGCGCCGATTCATCAGCGAATGCCCTTGATGGATTCCCGGAGTGTCGAGGAAGACGATCTGCGAGCTTTCCGTGGTGCGAATGCCGGTAATGCGATTGCGTGTCGTCTGCGGCTTGGGCGAGACAATCGCGACTTTCTCGCCAAGAATATGGTTCAGCAAAGTCGACTTGCCGACGTTGGGCCGGCCGACGATCGCAATATAGCCGGAGCGAAAATTCGCCGGCAAATTTTTCTTGTCCTTCGGATTAGTCTCTGCCATAACTGGAACTCAAACTGCGCGGGTATTATGACACTAAAGACCTGCGGTTCAAGGTTCGCTCTCGAAGCGATTTTTGCTGTCATGCTTATTCGCCTCACGCCGCAGATGAAACAGCGCCTCACGCGCCGCGCTCATGAGATGATCGAGCACGCGTTGCGTTTATTCCCTGAATTGCAGGACACCATGATCACCGTCGGGTACACGCGCAAGCACTTGGGCAGCGCCACCGTGATCTACCGCAAGGGCAGCATCGACCGGATGATTATCCGGCTCAGAGTGCGCGGCGTCACCTACCAAACCATCGGTCACGAGCTTACGCATTTGATTCAGGGCTTGGCGCACGGCGCCCGCTCTGCGGATCCGGACAAAGTGCCGTCGGGCGAGAAACAGTGTGACATCTGGACGCTGGCGCGCGATCCGCTTTTCTGCGACGACGCGCCAACCTACATCAAGATGCCGCGTCGCATGCGCGAGCGTTGGCCGGATTACGCCCTCGACGTGCGCGATCTGTGCATCGCCGCGATCCAGAAGCGCCACACCTACCGCCAATATATCCGCTGGCTCGAAGATGAGATTCGCAAGTTGTCCAAGCCGCCGCGCCAGGAGAAATCTACGAGACCGGCACAGCTGAGTCTGCCGTTCCTCAATTGAAGCGCACCTCGATCTTGCGAAATAGGGACTCCGGTACGCAAGACGACGATCCGACGACGGTCGCGCCGATGATAGCTTTAGAGCTTTAGAATCGTCTCGATTTCGCCGAGTTCATCATTTGTGAGCGCCCAATCGGCCGCTTTCACGTTACTGCTGAGTTGTTCGAGATTCTTCGCGCCGGTGATCACCGAGCAAATTTGCGGCTGCGCCAGCAGCCAGGCTTGGGCCAGCTCATTGACGCCCCGGCCGTGATCTTTCGCCCAGGCGGATAATCGCGTGACGATTTTATAGTTGCGCTCCACCATCAGCTCTTGAACGTTGCGCGTCGATTCGCCGCGCGATCCCGACGGCGGCGGTTTGCCCATCTCGTATTTGCCGGTGAGAAAACCGCCCGCCAGCGGATAATAGGGCACGAAGCCAACCTTGTGGGCACGGCAGTAGGGCAAAACTTCGCGCTCGACACCGCGTTTCAGCATATTGTATTCGGACTGAAGGACGACAAACGGCGTCCAGCCTTTGATCTCGGCGAGCACGTTGGCGTGGGCCAGTTGCCACGACGCATAGAGCGAGGCGCCGATGTAGGTTACTTTGCCCATGCGAATCAAATCGTCCAGGCCGCGCAAGGTTTCTGCGATCGGCGTGGTGTCGTCCCAGCGATGGCAGTAAAGGAGATCGATACGATCGGTTTGCAGTCGACGCAGACTCTGCTCCACGGCTTGAATCATGTGATAACGCGACGCGCCCCAGCCGTTGGCGCTGGTTTTTCGCGGGAAGGAAAATTTAGTCGCCATGACAACCTTGTCCATGCGTCCTTTCAGCGCGGTACCCAGCGTCTCTTCGGAGCGGCCGTCATTGTAGACATTCGCCGTGTCGATGAAATTGACTCCGGTCTCCAGCGCGCCGTCGATCAGTCGATTGACTTCCGCTTGCCCAACTTCCTGCGAGCCGAAACGGTTGGTGCCTAAGCCCACGACGGAAACACGGACACCGGAATTACCCAGTTGGCGATACTCCATCAATGACTCCTTTTAGTTGGGGTAAAATCGAGAAAGCTTCAGGTATTGCGGCTGGAGCGAGGCACCAATCGCAGGACACGCCGCGTGCTGACGCCAGAGCGGTCATAGCCGCATTTCCAACACTCGGAAAATTGTCCTTCGATACTTTCACTGCAGTTGACGCAGAGCCACGGTTTCTTCACCGACTGCAATGGCGCGAGAGTTTTGCGGATAATCGATTTCGCTTTGGCGACGCGATCGTCGTCGACCACCCAGAGCTCCGGCCAACACTCAATCGGCGGCAATTCGCCGGCGGCGCTGATCAAATCAAGATTTTTGGTAAAGCAACGGATGCGAAAAGTCGCCAGGACATTGTGCAGATGGCTGATCATCAGCGGATCCTTAGCGCTATGAACTTTTTTCATGAATGTCACCTGGCGATCAATCAGGCGCGCGCCGCAAAACTCCCTCATTCAATTTCAATTTTTCGCCGAGCCACAGGCTGCGTTCGAGGTGATCGCCATAGCCGTCGCCGGTCGACGGATGAACCAGAATCGATAACCCCTCGCGGTGGAGCATCAGCCAGGGAACGACTTTGCCGAACTCCTCGGCTGCGAATACCGCTTGGTACATGGCGTCGAGATGAGGTCCTACCGGTTCATCATGCCAGCTTCCAAGTTGTACATCGAACGCCGTGAGCCCGGCGCGAACCGATGCGGCGGCTTCGCGACTGCGTTTAGGATCGTAATATATATGTGCGTGATAGCCCTTGATCACCCGCTCGCTCATAGTACACCTCTGCCGTGAGAGACTTTACCACCTTCTTATCAAATCACGGCAACAGAAACCAAGCGATCACGGGCGAGGAAAAAAACCGGACGGGCGGCAATCCGAAAACGCGATCGTTTTCAGATTGCCATGAATGTTTTCGGTTAGGAGGCCGCGCTAGGAGCCTGACGGTTCTGGCAAAATTTCGTCCGGGAAGAGATATTCGAATCCGGCAGCGCCGAAATTGACCAGGATTAAGTGACGACCCATATTTTCAACCGCGCTAACGAAAGTTCCTTCACGTGGCAGAACCATTCCAGTCTTTTGTGACCTTATGGGTTTATTGGTTTTTAATAGATCTCCAGGGCTCATGGCTTCTCCCTCCCGGTGTAGTGAGTCAGCTCAATATCGCATCATGGTTTATTGGTCACTGTCGGTAATTGTCGTCCATTAACGCGCCTAACAATTAGACGCGCGACAAACGAAAATCATGCAAGCAATAGACCAACAATATAAAGGGAGCCGACGTAAGGATGGTTCGTACTGCGAGGACGATCGGCTGATCAGACCTTTGACAAAAAATGCTCGGTAAATAGAAAGCTTTCTCCTCTGTAGAAACGGTAGAAATAGAGTTGCGACAGCTTCGCTCAAGAAACCTTAAATCCCGCAAAAATCGCCCTTGCCGAAAAATTGGGCATTATCATGGCGATTTTTGCCTACGCCATTTGGTAAGTTCCTGCACAATTGGGGAATCCCATTGTACAAAAGTGGTCACTTTGGGCCATCTGAACCGGAACCGCGGGCTATGCAACTATTTTCCGCCGTACACTTTGTCGAAAAATCCTTCGTTGTCGAGCTTTTTGAGCCAACTATTATCGATGATCTCTTCAGCCTTAACCGCCGCGGCTTTGGGATTTTGTTCGGCGACATATTTGATGACGATCTTGAATCCCTCTAGGGTTGGATAGGGTTTCCGATCGAGTTCCTCCTGAGCCTCCGTGTAAAAATCCTCGGCGGCATCGGCGTTAGGTAAACGAAGATTCCGCGCGATCACTTCTTTGACCGCTTGCTTGTTCTCTTTCTTAAAAATAAACCCGTACGCTTCGATGATACCGTGGGTGAAGCCGTCGACAGTTTTCGCGTTGGTGACGCCATAGTCTTTTTTGATCGTCAGACCGGTGTTCTGGTATGCTACTTTCGTTTTATACATGTTGAGCAGTTGGAAATAGCCCTTTGCGGTCATGACCTTGGTGGCCACGAGCTGAAGCATCGCCGCATCGATGGCCTTGTTCTCCAAAGCCACCATCCGATCCGGGTCGACGCCGGTTTGTATCAAAGCGATTTTGTCGCGCTTTAGATCCAAGCCCAAATGCTCCAACGCGATCAACGCCGAAATATGCGAGGAACCGCCGAAACGTGCGGTGCCGATTTTTTTGCCGCGCAAATCTTCGGCTTTGCGCAAGTTCGGCTGAGTCATCAAGGTAAACGGCGAGGTGTTGCTCAGGCCCAAGAAAAAACTCAATTTCTCGCCGGTAGCGGCAAGGCTAACCAGCGATGCGGGAGCGTTCGCGGTCATCTGTAGTTCACCGGATTGGAACATTTGCGCGACCAGCGAACCGCTGTTGACCAGGATCAATTGAACGTCGATGCCGTACTTCTCAAAAAATTTCTTGTCCTTGCCCACCCAGAGTGGCGCCATGTGCGGCGTCGGCGTCGACAGCGCGATGCGCACCTGTTGGAGCTTCTGGGCATGTGTCGGCGAGCTTGTAAACGACAATGCTAGGAAGGTTGTGAGCCAAATTGTTTTCACGACGAGTTTCACGATCACCTCCATCGACAGCGAGCCTGCAAGTAAGCGCCGTGATTTTGGCGATTCTTGCCGTGGGAGTCAACGATTCCGGACTTGGTTTAGATGCTCGCAACCTGTTTTCTCGGTAGATTCCTCAAAACCAAATCGGCCAGAAACAAAACTAGCCCGGCGCCGGCGAGCGGCCACCAGGTGTCCTGCCCGCGCGTGGCTCGGCCGGGCGTCGGCGTATAGAGCCGCCGGAGCGCGGCGGCGAATTGTTCCGGATCGAGCATTTCGCCGCCGGTCTCTTCAGCGAGACGGCTGAGCAAGGAAACGTTCGGTTTGAGCTCGCGGTATTCTTTGGGGTAGGGGGAGACATAGGAAAGCGTCGCTACCGGCAGCGGCAATTCGCCAGCCCGGCCTTCGGCGTAAAGGGTGAGAAAATGAATACCGCGCTCTGCCGGCACAAATGCGCCTTCGTAGCGGCCCGGTGCGATCTGTTGTAAGGGCTGCATCTGAGTCACTTGATGGGGTGCGCTGATGTTGGCTTTGAGCTTGAGGTGGTTCAGAAACTTGCCGTCGCGCGAAACCAGATCGGTTACAACCTTGATCGATTCGCCGTCGCGGTGAAATTCCGTGTGCAAGCCGCTGTCGAGAATTTTTCGCATGGCATCGCGCGCAATTTGGCTCGCCCATTGGGTAAATCCTTGCCAAGCCACCCAATCCCTGCCCCAGCGGCCGCTCAAATCCGATGTGAAAGCGGTAACCCGCCCAAGACCGTAGCGCCAGGAAACCAGCAACGGATCCTTCTCCGCACGCATCCATAGCTCGGCGCGCGGTTTGGGATACGTCAACACGTAACCGCGCAGCGCCGGAAAATGGTTTGGCGCAATGCCTTTGAGCGGGCCACTTTGGCTCACAATGCTGGGCGTCACCGTTTTTTCGATCAGCAGGTCACGCGAGATCAATAGCGTTTCAGTGGTAAAAATCTGCGGAATCGTCTGCGGATCTAGGGCGACATAGCCGCGCCCCCTGCCGTCCTTGGCGATGTCGGCCATCAGCTGCACGTCGGCATCGTTGCCCACCGATACCGTGGAAACGGTCACGCCATCGCGCGCCATTTTGCTCACCAGCGCATGAAAGTCAGCTTTGTCCGTAAGCCCGTCGGAGAGCACGATCACGTGCTTGATTGCGGCTTGCTTCGACGCCATGGCGCGTTGCGCTTCAATCATCGCTTTGTAGAGATCAGTACCGCCATCGGACTGGAGCGCGGCGAGCCCGTCCGAAATCCATTCCCCCTTTCCCACCGGACGAGATGGCAATGCCCAATCCCAGTTGGCATCGAAGGCAAGAATGCCGACTTGATCCGTGGGATTCATGATATCGGCTGCGGCAATTGCCGCAGCCTTGGCGAGATCGAGTTTGGTGCTACCCTCCGGGCCGGCTCCCATGCTGCCGGATTTGTCGAGCACGAACAGCAACGCGACATGGGGCATGTCCAGGCGTGCCGGCGGCCGCATCTCGACCGGAAGAATTCGTTCCAGCGGCGTCCGATAATAGCCGCCGGCGCCGTAGCTCTGCGAGCCGCCGATGACCAGCAAGCCGCCGCCCAGATCGCGCACGTATTTTTCGATGTTTTCCATCTTCGCGTGCGACAATTGCAGCGCCGGAACGTTATCGAGTACCAGGAGATCGTAAGCGGATAAATCCGCGAGACCGAGCGATTGGCGTTCCGGCGTCCCTTCCACCACCGCGTAACCCTGCACTTGCAGCACCCGAGAGAGGACGCGTTGGCTGTCATTCTGGCCGGACAGCAACAAGACCCGCGGCGGTCCTTTCACCTCGACGACACCTTGAAGCAGGTTGTTCGCCGCCAGCGTGTCATCGGGAGATTCGACCAGCAGTTCGTAGGTATGATTGCCGCGCGCCGTCAAACTATCGCGAAAAGAAACCGCGTTAGCGCCGGCATTCAATTGGATCTCGCGCTCGGAATGTAAAGCACCGTCCCGCAGCAGACGCAGGCGCGCCGGCGCCGCGCGCAGGCTCTCGACGGCGCCGCGGACTTCGAAACCTTCCGCGCTGTCCACCTGGCCTGGCACCGTTAGATCGCTTAAATAAATCTCGTTGCGGCCGCGCGACAAACCGACCGGCAAGGACCAGACCTGCACACCCTGAGCGCGCAACAGCGGCAACACGCGCGCGACTTCGCCGCGATTCTCGTTGCCGTCGGAGATCAGGAGAATTTTTTCCTGGCGGCCATCGCCCGCCTGAGCCAACGCGGCTTGCAGCGCCGCTTGGATATCGGTTTCTTCGCGGTCCAAGCGCGACGCAAACTCGGTGTCGGAAACTTCAGCCCGCGGCAAAAATTCCCATTCCGGCATCCGGCCGAAGGTGAGCAAGCCGGTGCGCACGTCAGTTTTTTTAATCTGCCTACTCGCTTCAAGAATTTCCTGGGCCTTTTCACGCCCCGCCTGGCCGACGCTGCGCGATAAATCGACGCCGAGCACGACATCGAGGCCGGTCACCGATTTCAACAGTCGCGGGTTGAGCAGTGCCACGCAGAGCGCCGCCAACGCGGTGCCGCGTAGCACAATCGGATAAAGCGGAACTCCCTCACGGTAAGCGAGAAATAATTCCAGCGCGAGCAAAATCATTACCAAGACCAGCAGAGCCGGCCAGAGCGATAATCCGGCTTGGCTGGGCGTGCTCTCCTCGGTCTGGCGTTGCACTGCGGCAGCAAAATTCACCCGTGGCAGAATCTCCGACTCCGTTTCATCGAAGAGATTGACCGCGAAGCGGCCCTGCCGGGTGGCGCTTTTAAAAGTATAGAAACCGGTTTGTGCCGTGTCCAAAAAAACCGCTGACCTCGCGGCGGCGCCCAGTTGCTCGTGCGCGCCGGCCGGGGTTGTGACTTCGATCGCTCCAGCCGCCGCCGAAGGAATCGTAAACGGCGCACCGGCGGCCGTGCTCTGGGCGGGAAATTCCAACCGCTGCGGTTGGAACCATTGCAGCG
>Ga0193716_1002306_pt1 | contig 10804 bp, 9 predicted proteins | sample U2c1metaG_FD_145901 | JGI IMG/M metagenome (GOLD analysis project Ga0193716, IMG submission 145901) | Soil microbial communities from a riparian zone of the East river system, Colorado, United States - U2c1 | ecosystem: Environmental > Terrestrial > Soil > Riparian zone | place: USA: East River...
CTCCGTTCTGTCCCTGCCGCTTGATCTCCTGCCTGAGCGTCTGGTTCTCCACCCGCAGCTGCCGATGCTCGGCCGCGCGCCGCAGAATGGCGATGATCTCGTCGTTGACGAACGGCTTCTGGATGTAGTGGTACGCCCCCTCGTTCACCGCCTGGATCGCCGAGCGGAGATCCGCCTGCGCCGTCATGAGGATGACGGGAACGAACGGATCCTTCGCGCGCGCGGCAGTGAGAATCTCCAACCCGCCAACGTTCGGCATGCGCACGTCGGAGAGCACGATGTCGGCATCGAGCGCGGCAATCTGCTCGAGCCCCTGCTTGCCGCCGAGCGCGACGTGCGGCGTGAAGCCCTCGTTCTTGAGAAGAATCTTGAGCGTCTCGAGAATCCCGGTCTCGTCATCGACGACGAGCACGGTCGGGCTGGCGGTGGTCATCATGCTACGTTCTCCGCGGGGATGCGTTGCTGGAGCTGCGGCAGCAGCACGGTGAAGCGCGTGCCCTTCGGACTACTGTCCATGAACACGAAGCCGCGATGCGCCTCGATCGCACGATGGACGATCGGGAGCCCGAGTCCGGTGCCGCCCGTCTTCGTGGTGAAGAACGGATCGAACACGCGCTCGCGCAGCTCGATCGGGATGCCGGGACCGTTGTCGGACACGCGCAGGGCGACGGCGCTCACCTCGAACGGCACGCCCGTCGGGATCTGCTCGACGTTCAAGCGCGAGACTTCGACAATGACTCGCCCATTCGAAGCGGGTGCGGCCTGCACGGCGTTGAGCGTGATGTTGAAGATCGCCCGATGCAGCAGATCTTCATCGCCTTCCACGATCAGTGTCTCCGTCGGCATTACGCACGTCACGATGACGCCCGACTTGCGGTCGGGATGCGCGTCTGCGAGGCGCACTGCGGCCTGAGCGACCTCGCCCATGTTCACGCGCTCGCCCCGCGTCACGCGCACGCGCGCGAAGTCGAGGAACTCCGAGAGCAGTCGCGAGAGGCGATCCGATTCGCGCACGATCAGCGTCGCGAGCACGCGCTCATCCTCGGTTGCGCGCGCGCGTGCGCCGAGCTGCTCGACTGCGCTTCGAATCGACGCGAGCGGATTCTTGATCTCATGCGCGAGCGACGCGCTGAGCTCCGCCACCGCCTCCAATCGCTCGGCGCGCAGCCGCAGCTCTTCGAGGCGTTTGTTGTCCGAGATGTCCTGAAAGATCACCGTGCCGGAGACGTGGCCCGGAACATCGTCCGCGCTCATCGTCGTCGTCGTGAACCCGATGGGAAAGGTGCGGCCATTCACGGTGATCGCCGCCTCGCCACGAGTGACGCGCTCGTGCCCGAGCACCGCCCTCTCGAGCGCCGTCGTCAGCGCGGGCGCGCTCGTCGAGACGATGTCCCTGATGTTCTGACCGCGCACCAGCTCGTCGTCGAAGCCGATGAGCCTTCCCGCCATCGAGTTTGCGAAGAGGATGCGCCCTTGAACATCGATCGTGATGATTCCGCTGCGGATGTTCTTGAGCACATCCTCCGCCTGCAGCTTCACGACGACGAGCTGCTGCGCGAGCGCTTCGCGATTCACGCCGGCTTCCTGCAACCTCGCGCCCAGGTAGGCGACGCCGAGCGCCGTGATGGCGAAGACGCCGAGCTGGAGGATGACCGCCACGCCGAGCGACGTGCCCTGCAGGACGATGACGTCGGCGAAGTAGAGGACGTTGCCGAGTGCGGCGATGAGGAGGCCGCCGCCAACCGGGAGCAGGAGCGACGCGCACGCCGTCGCCAGGATGTAGAGCGCGGCGAACGGTGAGAGCGAGCCGCCGGTGATGTGGACGACCGTCGTGATGAGCGCGACGTCGAACAGCGACTGAGTATAGTAGAAGGCCCGGCTCACCAGGGCGCGGTAGGCGAGGCCGAACCAGGCGGAGAGCGAAGTGAACGCGATGGCGGCGAGGAGCGCGAGCGTGGCGAGGAGCGTTTCGCGCGCGTCGGGGCCGTGCCACGAGAAGACTGCCGCGAGGAAGATCGCGGCTGCCAACGAGAGACGGCCAAGATAGATGAAACGGAGTACGCGGCGGGGCTCGACCATTGATCCGGCGGACGCTCGTGGTGCAGGAGGCGCGGCGGGCACCCTCGCAAAGCGCAAGAGTTCCGGTAGCCCGCCGATTAGTGCATTTTGCTATACCTGGACGACGACCCACTCCTTCAATGAGTTACGTGGAGAATTCTGTTGTCGCGCTGACCGCGAGCGCGATCGTGCTACGACTCATCGCTGTGTTGGTGATCGTGCTGGCGAACGCCTTTTTCGTGGCGGCCGAGCTGTCTCTCGTGAGCGCTCGGCGCTCGCGCATCGACGCGCTGGCGGCTCGTGGCGACAAGAGCGCCAAGCTCGTTCAGGAGACGGCCAACGACATCCCCCGCTACCTCTCGGCCGTACAGCTGGGGGTAACGCTGGCGTCGCTCGCGCTGGGTTGGGCGGGCGAAACGACCGTGGCGTCGTTGATCGCGGCGCTGTTCGAGCGGTTGGGGTTCGGGAGCGCGGCGGTGATCTCGCACGCCGCGGCGACGGTGATCGTCGCCTTCGTCACGATCACCTTCTTGCACATCGTGATCGGCGAGCTCGTTCCCAAATCGATCGCCTACGCCAACCCGGAGTCGACGAGCCGGTGGCTCGTTCGGCCGCTGCGATGGTTCGCGAAGATGGCTCTGCCCGTCACGTGGCTGCTCAACGGCGCCGCGAACGCCCTGCTCAAGATCCTCGGCGTGACGCAGGTGACGGACAGCGAGCGCGCGCACTCGCCAGAGGAGCTGCGACTGCTCGTGACGCAGACGCGCGCGCACGGCATGATCAACGAGAGCGATGCGCAGATGCTCGCGGGTGTGTTCGACTTCCATCAGAAGAAGGCACGCGACGTGATGCGCCCGCGCACGGAGATCGTGGCGATTCCGGCGACGGCGACGCAGGAGGAGGTGTGGACCGTCGTGCGGCAGGAGCGATACTCGCGCTACCCCGTGTACGGCGAGGACCTCGACGATCTGGTGGGCGTTTTTCTCGCGAAGGATCTGTGGCTCTACGCAGGGGAGCAGCCGTTCAACCTGCAGCAGTTCGTGCGCGAGGCGCTCTACATCCCGGACACGCGTTCGGCGGAGCGAGTGCTCGACGATCTGCGGAAGACGCGCGCGCACATGGCGATCGTGCTCGACGAATTCGGCGGCACGGCGGGGATCGTGACGATGGAGGATCTCGTCGAGGAAGTGATCGGCGACATCGCCGATGAATACGACGTGGCGCAGCGCGAGGCGCTGGAGATGAACGGCGTGCTGGAGCTGTCGGGATCGCTCTCGCTCATTGACGTTCGCTCGGACCACGGCGTGAAGATTCCCGAGGGAAGCTGGTCGACGCTCGGCGGATTTGTCTTCTCGCGCATCGGAAGGCTGCCGCGGGTCGGCGATCGCGTCCCCTTCTCCGGCGGCGAGCTCGAAGTCGTGGCGATGGATTCGCGCCGCGTGGCCGCGGTGCGCGTGCATCGAACGCCCGTGGCGACCGCAGCGCGTGAGGCAGGTTCGTCATGAGTGATGCGCTGGAGATACTCGAGGGCGTGGCCATTCCGCGCGATGAGCTCTCGATTCGCGCAAGCAGGTCGGGCGGAGCGGGCGGACAGCACGTGAACACCTCGTCGACGCGCATCGAGCTGCTCTGGAACGCCGCGCAAACGCGCGCGATCCCGGAGGACGTTCGCGCGGGAGTGCTGCAGCGTTTGCGCTCGCGCATCAACGCGGAGGGATTCGTCCGCATCGTTTCGAGTGAGCACAGGAGTCAGCTGCGCAATCGCGAAGCGGCAGAGGAGCGGCTCGCGAAGCTCGTGCGCGCGGCGCTCACGGTTCCACGGGCGCGCCGGAAAACGGCGCCGACGCGGGCGAGCAAGGAGGCGCGGCTCAAAGCGAAGAAGCGGCGCGCCGAGATCAAGAAGCGCCGCGCCAGTGAGGACTTCGACTAGCGATCGATTGTTGGCGGCGCGAGCAATGCGCCGTTATTCGATCGTGAGCTCCTTCTGCATCCCGTGCGCGAAGTGTGGCTTGCCATCCGTCTCGTCTGGCGAGAAGCAGATCAGGAGATAGCGGCCAGGGCGAAAGTCGCGCGACATCACGACTGTGGTGCCCGGGGAAATTTCCGTGACGCCACCTTCGCTCGCGCCGGGTGCCGACTTTCCCTGCGGGTTCATCGCCCACCCCGTGAGGTCCTTCGCGGTAGTGCCGGCCGGATAGTCGCTCGGGAATCGCTTGATCAACATCATGTGCCGCTGTGTTCCCGTGTTGGTGATCGCGAGAACGTGATGCCCGCGCGTCAGGGGATGAGAGAACACGAAGTCGAAATCGACGAGATTCAGGACAACGTCTGCAGCAGGGAGCTTTCCGAGGCGAGCCGGGAGTGTGACGGTGAACGGCTTGACCATCCCCTTCATGTAGTGTCGCATCGCGGTAGGTCCCGGCACTTCGCAAAAGGCGAGATAGCTGCCAGGACCGAGGACGATCGTGGCGTTGCTGTTCTCTCCCGGCATCGCAGCGTTCGGCCCGCCGATGGCGTGCAGCCACGCGGGGCGGGGTCCGCGCCCAGCCTTGATCAGCGCGGCGACTGCGTCGCCGGCGGTCTTTCCAGAATCGAGCCGCACGATCTCGAGATGATGGCCCTGCTTGCCGCGATTGCGCAGCTCGAACGTCGTGAGTCCGGCGGAGATCGACGCTGGCAAATCGAACGCGAAGTCGTGGGCGACGACGATCACGACGTCCGATGCGGAGCCGCTCGCGGCAGGCGCGGACGCAAAGCGCTGTTGTGCCTCGCCGCGGCTCACGACGAGAAGCAGGGCGACGCCTGCGGCGAAGCAGCAGGCGTCGCGAGCGCGTGGCACGCGAGAGGGAGACATTGTTGATCCTTCGAGCGGGTCGGGAGGGCCGACGAACGAGGGGCGGCAGCGGCGCGAGCGCTGCCGGGATTCGACTACAGTGGGATGGTCCCGGCCTCTACGCCAGATGCAATTCAGTCCGACGCCATCGCGCCGACCGGTGGCGCGGGCGCTTCGCCCGAAGCGGGCGGGTCGCCGGACGGTGGCACGGAGGGAACCCGGTACCAGTACGCCACGGCCGCCAGGAACACGCCAACCAGAATGCGCGCGCCCACCCGCAACCCTACCGCATCGATCGTGAAGGTCTCCACGAGCGCCTTGTAGCCGGCGAAGAATGCGAGGGCGAGACCCACGGCACGCCAGACTCCCACGTGGCGCCACCGTCCGGCGAAAATGAGCGCGAGGCCGGCAAGCGCGTCGTAGATAATCACCGCGAACGAGGCGGTGTCGCGCGACCAGGCGTCTACCAACTCCTGACGAACCCACAGGAACGCCGCGGCGATCGCAAAGGCGCCGATCAGCGAGGCCAACGTGCGACCCTCCGGCTCCTTCTCTTCCGGCGTCGGCTTCACCGCGAATGCGAAGACCGTCCACGCACCGACCGTCGCGAGCGCGCACAGCGATGGAATAGTGAGGAAGGGCGTGTACGCGTACTGAGGTCGATTGGAGAGAAGGAAAAGTGTCCACGCCGACGCGATCAGAAGTACGATGAGAATCGGCGGTACAAGCAGCCGCGCACGCGTCGACCGAAATGCCATCGAGAAGAGCGCCGCGTGCAGCGCCAGCGCAGCGATGCAGCGCGTGTCGAAATCGACGAGGTAGCAGAAGATCGCCACGGCGCTCGCGATCGCGGCGACGAACAGGTGATCGGGTCGCTCCTCCTCGTCCTCGAGCGCCAGCACCGCGGCAACCACCGTCAACGCGGCAGCCGCCAGCGCCTGGACCGTGCGGTCCGTTGCGGATGCCACCGTCGCGAACATGAAGCCGAGTGGGACGATGATGTTTCCCACGACGAGCCAGCGCTCATCGGTCTCGAGCTCGCGCGCGATGAGATACGAGGCCGCGATGCCCAGGAGCGACACGCTCACCTCGAGCGTGCGCGCGTGAATCGAGTAGCCGAGTGTGGCGGCGCAGGCGAGTAAGAGGAAGGCGAGGGCGAGCTTCGAGCGCAGCGAGTCGCGCGCGAAGAGCAGCCCCGCGCTCGCGCACGCGAAGGCGAAGATCACTGGCGAGTGCACCGGCAGCCATCCATTCACGACGCCGCTCGGCATCGACACCGCGGCGATGACGTACATCGCCGCGCCGATGACGGTGAGCCAGAGCACCGGCCGCCATCCGCGCTCGCGAATGGCGAAGAGACTGAGCGCGATCACCACCCATCCGTAAGTGAGCAGCATGACCACGTTACCGGGCTCTCGCGCCGTGACGAAGGGAGCGGCAAGCGCGCCCGCAAAACCGATGGCGAAGAGCGTCCGCTCTTCCGAGGTGAGCGCAAGCGCAGCAAGAGCGGCGGATGCCGCGGCGGCAATCGCGAGCGCGGTGAAGGTGCTGATCACTTGCAGATGCGGACCTGCGGCCCACGCATCGACGTGTACGATCGCGAGCGACAGCGCGAGGAGGACGTTGCCGAAGCGCACGTCGCGCTTGTCCCGAACCCAGAGTCCCACGGCGGCGACGATTCCCGCGCCAATGAATCCGAGCACGACGCGTACGGTCGGTCCGAGATGTCCGTGCTCGATCGCCCAGGAGAGGAAAGTGCCGACACCCATGAGGATCGCCAGCGATGCAACGGCGATGGTGCCATAGCGCCCGAAGAGCTTTTCGAGATCGATATCGGGCGAGGGCTTCGGCGTCGACGCGAACTTGGGAGGTCGCGGAGGAGGCGCGGGCGTCGGTGCGAGCTTGGGAGGTTGCGGCGAAGGCGCCGGCGATGCAGACGCGGGACTCGCCGCCTCGTCGAGATGTGGAGCCCGCTGTGGCTGCTCGACCGTCGCAGCGGCGGGATTCACCGGAGCGGGGGCGGCAGCGTTATGCGCCCGCAGCTCTGCTCGCAGGGCGCCCAGCTGTTCGTACAACGCCCGTATGTGTTGTTCGAGAACCGCGATTCGCTGTTCGTCCGCCATCGCTCCCCTCCCTTCGGGTGACGCTGCTCGAACGATTGCGGCGGCGCGACTGTGCGCGCCGCGGTGCTGCCCAACCTATTTGATGACCGTGACCGTCGACGTTGCGGTTTGCGTCACCGGAATCACGATCCCCGCGGCTTTCACGGTCTCCTTCATCGATTGCGTGGACGTGGAGCCGAGGTACACGCCATTGGTGCCGATGTAGTACATCGACTCGCCGGAACCCGTGCCGTCCATCGTGATCTGCTGATTGTCCTGCTGCTGCGTGCCGGAGATGATCAGCGTCGACGTACGATGTACGCGCCATGCCTGCTGTCCCGCAACTGTCGTGTCGCCGATCACCGTGGAAACGGTGATTGTGGACGTCTTGAGCGTGTTGCCTTCCTTGGAGAAGTTGGTGTTCGCCGTGTCGGTCCAAGTCGCGCCCGCTCCCGCCGTAGAAGGGAGCGTCAGTAGAAAGTGCGCCATGCTCGACACGATCGACTCGCGATCCACACCATCGGTCGCCTTGGTATCGGACTTGAAGCTGAGCACCTTCCCCGACGGGAGCATCACGCCGCTCACCTTCGTTCCCTGCATCGCGCTCACGTCCGGGAGCTGTACGGACAGATTCGAGCTCATGGTCACTGAATCGAGCGTGACCGCGAAGTTGAGCGAGTCCTTGTCCGTGAGTGTCTTCCTGGCGCTCGGCGCCAGTAGCGACAGCGTCACCTGCTGCTCGTTCGTGATGACGCCGGACGTCTTCTGTCCGTTCTGCTCCTGCGTGCGCTCGACCGTCGAATGCAGACGGTAGCGTTGCACGGAAGGCGTGTAGTGAATCTGCCCCAGCGCCGGAAGCGTGCCTGCAACGAGCAGCATCGCGGAGAGACGGACGGCATTCATACTCTGCTCCTGAGCGAACGGACGGCCCTGTTCAGGGCGATGGCGAAGCTGAAAAGCTAACATCTCGGTCCCTGTTGCACCCTTTGCGGAGGGTACATAGCGTTCCCCGAAGTGACTTCCGCCTCGATAACGCCTGAGCGACGCGCGGCCTTTGGCCGCAAGCTGCGCGCGTGGTATCGCGTGAACGCGCGCGATCTGCCCTGGCGCCGTACCCGCGATCCGTACCACATCCTGGTCTCGGAGCTGATGCTCCAGCAGACCCAGGTCTCGCGCGTCATCACGAAGTACGCCGAATTCCTCGACCGGTTCCCAACCCTTGAAGCCGTGGCCCAGTCACGCCCTGCTCGCGTGCGCGAAGCCTGGAGTGGACTCGGCTACTACGCCCGCGCGCGCAATCTGCAGAAGCTCGCTCGCACGATCGTGCGCGATCGCGAGCCTGCGGCGATCCCCGAGGAGCCGGACGCGCTGCGCAAGCTTCCCGGCATCGGCGCCTACACCGCCGGTGCGGTCGCGTCCTTCGCGTACGAACGGCGTGCGCCACTGGTCGACACGAACGTCGCACGCGTGCTGACGCGGGTGTTCGCACCGCACGTGAATCCGCGCACGCACGCGGGACACAAGCAGACGTGGCAGATCGCTCGCGCCGTTCTTCCGCGCACCGGGCCCACGACCTATGTACACAACCAGGCGCTGATGGAGCTCGGCGCGCTGGTGTGCACGGCGAGGTCGCGCGGATGCCCGACGTGTCCCGTGCGCACCGTCTGCGAAAGTTACGGGCGATAGTTCGCTCGCGGCCGAGCAGCGCGATATCTTGGAGCGTCGATCCTCCCCGTGGAATTCCTGACCAGCATCCGCGTGCTCCTCGAGCAGATTCCCGAGCGAACGATCCGACACGTCGTCGAGTCAGTCTTCGGCGCGGATGACTATGGCAAAACCACGTGGCTGATGCACTTCAAGGACTGGCTCGGGCGAATGCTCGGCCGATTCTTCTCGTGGCTCGCTCCTGCGTTCGGCGTGCTTCGCCGCTCGCCACCGCTCTTCTGGGCCGTGTTGATCGCGCTCGCCCTGCTCACCGCTGCTGCGGTCGCGCGCTGGTTGTATCTCTGGCGCGAGCGAAACGCGCTCAGAGCCGCGGGCGCAGGGTGGGAGCGGCTTTCGGGAGCCTCTCGCGCCGATGCATGGGGCGCGGCACAGATGCTCGCGGCGCGCGGCGACTACACCGCCGCGGCGCACGCGCTCTATGCGGCACTCCTCGACGCTGGCGCGAAGCAGCAGCAGCTCAAGCTCCACCCGTCCAAGACCGCTGGCGACTACGTGCGCGAGGTTCGACGAGCCTCCTCGCCGATCTTCCCGCGGTTTCGCGACTTCGCCCGCGCCTATGAAATCGTGATCTACGGGCTCGGCGTGTGCGATCGCGACCGCTACGAGCGACTCCTTTCCATCGCACTACCGATCGTGGCTCCTCATGGCTGAGCGCCTCGCGAATCGTTGGCTGCGCCCGCGCGTCGTGCTGCCGGCGCTGCTCGCCATCGTCATCCTCACGGGAATTCTGTCGCCCGTCGGCGAGGACGTCACCGGACGCACGCTCAGCACGCGTTCGCGCGCCATCAATGGCTCGCATGGCCTGCGCGACATCCTCGATCGACTCGGCTGGAAGACGGGTGAGCGCACCGTGCCATTCTCCGGAGCGCTCGACACCAACACCACGTACGTCATTCTCGGTACGCCGATCGATCCGAGCGGAACTGAGATCCACGCGCTTCTCGAAGCGGTGCGGCGCGGCGCCAACGCGATCGTCGTACCCGAACGCGGCTCTGCGCTCGCCGACTCGATCGGAGTTCAGCAATCGTCGGGAACCTACCTCTCGCTTCGCCCGAGCAACGACAGCCTGCTCGGTGAGTCCGACCCGGTTGATACGCTGCGCGAGCAGTTCGGCATCCTGAGCGCGCGCACTTTTCACGCGTACCTCGAGGGCACGCCGGCCTCCGACACCGACACCGTTGGCGTCTGGCCTCCCACGGCAACGACGCTGCTGTATGTCCACTCCAAGTACGAGCACCCCGAGATCGCGATCCTTCCGATGCAACGCGGGGCCGTGGTCGCGATCGCCGATCCTACATTCCTGCGCAACGACGTTCTGCGCAAAACCGCCGGAGCTGTGCTCGCCGTCCGAGTCCTCGAGAGCGTCGATGCGGCGCGCCGCACCCGAGTCGTGTTCGACGAATATCATCAGGGCTTTGGCGCCGAGACATCCCAGTTCGACGTGCTCGAAGAGGCGCTGTTCGAGACGACGTGGGGGCGTGCGGCAGTGCAGCTCGCGGTGGCCGGGCTGCTCTATCTGCTCGTGATCGGAGTGCGTCCGATCGCTCCGATTTCCCGGGCGCGATATGAGCGTCGCTCGCCACTCGAGCACGTGGGCGCGCTATCGCGCGCGTACGAGGCGATCGGCGCAACGGGGCTCGCGGCGCAACGGCTGGTGCGCGGCATCCGTCGCCGGCATCCATTCGGGACGACGGCGCAGCTCACCGATGCCGGCTACCTCACGCTCCTTCGCCAGCGCCTCCCGGAGCTCGGAAGCGACATCGACATTCTGACCAACGCGCTCGCGAACAAGCCGACGCCGGAGCAGCTTGTATCGGCAGGTGCAGCAATCGACCACATCGAGAGGAACCTGATCAAGTGATCACACCAGAGCAGATCACCGACTCACTCGCGCGTGTGCGCGCAGTGGTGTCGGAGCGAGTCATAGGTCAGGACACCGTGATCGACGAGGCGCTCGTCGCCTTTCTCGCCCGAGGGCATGCGCTGCTCGAGGGCGTCCCCGGCACGGCGAAGACTCTCCTGGTGCGCGTGCTCGCGGGCGCGCTCAGCACGCGCTTCGGCCGCATCCAGTTCACCCCCGACCTCA
>Ga0193716_1002308_pt1 | contig 10798 bp, 10 predicted proteins | sample U2c1metaG_FD_145901 | JGI IMG/M metagenome (GOLD analysis project Ga0193716, IMG submission 145901) | Soil microbial communities from a riparian zone of the East river system, Colorado, United States - U2c1 | ecosystem: Environmental > Terrestrial > Soil > Riparian zone | place: USA: East River...
TTACCGCCAAAATTGTCGTCCAGCAGGACGCCGCCGGCTTCCGCGACCCGCAACTCGATAACATCGTCGTCATCGCCCAGGCCCGCCCCGACTACAAGCCCGAGATCCAGTACCACGTCCCGCAGTCCGGCGATGCCGTCCCCGACTTCAAGCTCCTCAATCAGAGCGACCGCACGATCCATCTCTCCCAGTTCAAGGGCAAGTTTGTCCTCATCACCTTCATCTACACCCGCTGCCCACTGGCTGACTTCTGCCCCCGCATGAGCCGCAACTTCGCCGACATCGACAAAGCACTCGCCGTCGACCCGGCCCTCTACGACCAGACCCACCTCCTCAGCATCAGCTTCGACCCCACCTACGACACACCGAAGGTCCTCCGCAGCTACGGCGGAGCCTATACCGGCCGCTTTACCAAAGAGACCTTCACCCACTGGGACTTCGCTGCACCCACAGAGAAAGACCTCCCCGCCGTCACTCAGTTCTTCAATGTAGGCGTCACCGGCACCGACCCCAAGACCATGACCCACTCCCTCTCCACCGTCCTCATCGGCAAAGACGGCAAGGTAGCCGCCTGGTACCCCACCAACGACTGGGACCCAAAGGAAGTAGTAGCCCAAATCAAATCCCTCGCAGCTAAATCTTGACGCTCTGGACCTCATCTATTGTCGAGCGTGCGAAGAGACGATCGACCATCTTTAGAAGATGGCGAGCGTAAGCCTGACAGGGTCGAACGCACGTTTGCTGTTGACAGCAAACGTAGGCGGATTATGCTGATCCTTTCTAGGCCCTGAACAACGAAAGGGTGCGTGATGGCCGACGACACAGCAGGCAAATCAGATAGCAAATTCTCCGGGTTCACCAAAACAGCAGGAGGCATAGTTGCCTCCGTCATTACTGCGGTTCTTATTTACTACCTCACTCGGCCGCCCGCCCCTCCACTGCCCAAGCCACAGTTCGGACTCAACGGTGTCGTCGCCGATGTTGACTCGCACAATCTTATCCGTAATGCGTCGGTCACTGTAGCCCTCGGTCCCAACTCGGCCAACCAGATCACAGACTCTCTCGGACGCTACTCCGTCGTCCTGCTTAGTCTCAGCTCCGACGCCATCATGGGCAATGTCGAGATTCAGGCGACCGGCTATCGCAGCTACAAGAACACTGTCGCTCTGCATCCCGGCGATAATTATGCCGAAATCGAAATTGAGCCCGACGTTCCACCAGCCAAGACGGACACACCGCCTTTAGCCGGCCAACCCGTACCCGTCCAGCCTACCCAGGCCCAACCGCCACCCGCTTCGCCCACCAACTCAGCGACAGCCCTGCACAATATGCGTGCCCAGATCATCTTGAAAGCACCGCCGCCCAACTACATCAAAAAAGAAGCTACCGTGTACGTCGGCATTCCGCATAACTAGGCTTATCACTTTGCCACTCAAACGATGAGTAGCTATGCAACCAGCACTGTCGAACTTCAACCAACTGTCTCAAAATCACAATTAGCAAACCGGCGTCCTGCCGCTCAGCCAGTGAGCCGCTCCGAGTCTGTCCCTTGAGTCACTTGAGTCACTTTGCGAAGCGTCACATCATTGCCTGTCCATCAGGTATCCTGACTCTTCACTCATTCAAGGAGTCTCATTATGGCAAAACTCACCATCGGCTTCGGTATTCTTCTCATTTTGCTCGCCATCGTCGGTTTCGTCTACACCGGCAGTACCCATCCCACGGCTCTCATTCCGGCAATCTTCGGTCTTGCCTTCGTCCTCTTCGGCGTCATGGCCAAGACGGAGAACCCAAAGAAACGGATGCTCTGGATGCACATCTCCGTCACCGTCGCCCTCCTTGCCTTCCTCGGAACCATTAAAGCCGATATTCAGACCATCCAACTCTCCCGTGGCGTAGAGTTCCCACATCCCGCCGCCGTCCTCGAAAAGGGAGCAATGTCGCTCCTCTGCCTCATTTACGTCCTATTCTGCGTCCGTTCGTTCATCGCAGCCCGCCGCGCCCGCCTTGCCTGAACAGCTTGTCTGACCCTGCATCGACGGTGAATCAATGTTCATCAAATATATCGATGTCGTAGCCGTCTCTATTAGTGGGCGGCTACCGGCTCCGTTGGCCTAACCGGCGACTTGCCGGAACCGCCACAAGCGTACACTGCAGGTGATATGTCTTCTTTTGGCCCTTCCAGTTTTGGTGCTCCGAATATGAAGTCCGCAGACCGCCCTTCACGCGGCACAGGCCGGGCTACAGTAGCTGACCTCACCGCCGCACGCCCCAAACCCAAGCTGAAGAAGGTCCTTCCCGAGGTCTGGAAGTTGATGAAGCCCCGTGGACTTCTCCTCGGCGGCAGCTTCCTGCTGATGATCGTCAACCGCGCCAGCGGCCTCGTCCTCCCGGCCTCGACCAAGTACCTCATCGACAACGTCATGGGGAAGCACCAGTTGAACCTGCTGCCTATCATCGTCGGTGTCGTCGTCTGTGCCACTATCCTGCAGGGCGTCACCTCCTTCACCCTCACGCAGCTTCTGTCCAAGGAAGGCCAGCGCCTCATCGCCGAGCTGCGTATGAAGGTTCAGTCCCATATCGGACGCCTCCCCGTAGCGTTCTACGACGAGAACCGCACGGGAACCCTGGTCGCCCGCATAATGACTGACGTAGAAGGCGTCCGCAACCTCATCGGCACCGGCGTCATCGACTTCTTCGGTGGCGTCCTCACCGCGCTCTTCGCCTTCTGTTATCTCGTCAAGCTCAGCGTCCAGATGACGCTCGTAACCTTCGTCATCCTCCTCCTCTTCGGCGTCATCCTCCAGCGTGCCTTCAAGATCCTCCGCCCCATCTTCCGCGAGCGCGCCAAAATCAACGCCGAGGTCACTGGCCGTCTCACCGAGTCGCTCGGCGGCGTCCGCGTCGTCAAGGGCTACCACGCCGAGGCCAGCGAGGCCAGTGTCTTCGCCACTGGAGTCAACCGCCTCCTCCAGAACGTCATCTCCTCGCTCACCGCCCAGTCATTCATGTCGCTTGCCTCTACAGCCGTCCTCGGCGTCGTCGGAGCGCTCGTGATGTACCTCGGAGCCCATCAGGTCGTCGCAGGGCGCCTCACCACCGGCGGCTACGTCACCTACGTGATGTTCCTCGCCTTCATGATCGCTCCCATCGTCCAACTCGTCTCCATCGGGACTCAGCTCACCGAGGCCATAGCTGGACTCGACCGCACCACCGAGATCCTCTCCGAGCGCGAAGAGGACTCCGAGCCCACTCGCTCCCACAATCTCGCCACCGTCCATGGTGACATCGCCTTCAACGACGTCACCTTCGCCTACGAGCCCGACAAGCCCGTTCTCCACAGCATCAGCTTCGAGTCCAGACCGGGTACTGTCACCGCCCTCGTCGGCTCCTCCGGCTCCGGCAAATCGACCATCATCTCGCTCGTCTGCGGCTTCCACACCGCCACCTCTGGCCAGGTCCTGGTCGACGGCATCGACCTCGCCACGATCCGCCTCAGCAGCTACCGTCAGCAACTCGGCGTCGTCCTGCAGGAGACCTTCCTCTTCGACGGCACCATCCGCGAGAACATCCTCTTCTCCCGCCCCCAGGCCACCGAGGAGCAGCTTATGGAGGCCTGCCGCATTGCCCGAGTCGACGAGTTCGCCGAGCGCTTCTCCGAGCAATACGACACCATCGTAGGCGAGCGCGGCGTCAAGCTCTCCGGAGGCCAGCGCCAGCGAATCTCCATCGCCCGCGCCATCCTCGCCGACCCCCGTGTCCTGATCCTCGACGAGGCCACCAGCTCGCTGGACTCCGAGTCCGAAGCCATGATCCAGAATGGCCTGAGCTACCTCATGCAGGGCCGCACGACCTTCGTGATCGCTCACCGCCTATCCACTATCCGCCGCGCCGACCAGATTCTAGTTGTCGAGCAGGGTCAGATCGTAGAGCGCGGAACCCACGAGTCCCTCTACGAACTCCACGGGCGCTACCACGACCTCTACACCCGCCAGCATGGCCTCGAGACCAATCTCTTTCTGGCCCCCGGCGAAGGCGACAAGATCGAAGATCCAGCGGCAGTGAAGGTATAAACGAGCCTCCGTTTATACCTTCTCCACACCCAACTGCGTTAGCAGGAACGCGTAGTCGAACGCAATCTCCTTCAAATAGTCATACCGTCCCGAAGCCCCGCCATGCCCCGCATCCATGTTGATGTGCAACAGCAGGGGAGTGTTATCCTTCTTCAGCGTCCGCAGCTTCGCCACATACTTCGCCGGCTCCCAATACATCACCTGCGAATCGTTCAAGCTCGTCTTCACCAGCATGGCCGGATAGCTCCCCGGTTTGAGGTTGTCGTAAGGGGAGTACGACCGCATATAAGCGAAAGCCTCCACCTCATTCGGATTCCCCCACTCCTCATACTCCGCGACGGTCAAGGGCAGCGAAGCGTCAAGCATCGTGTTCATCACATCCACGAACGGCACATGCGACAGCACCACCCGGAACAACTCCGGCCGCTCATTCACCACGGCGCCCATCAGCAACCCACCGGCGCTCCCACCCTCAATCGCCACCCGATCCTTCGCCCCATAGCCCTTCTGAACGAGCTGTTCGGTGACCGCGATGAAGTCGGAAAACGTGTTGCGTTTCACCATCATCTTTCCAGCGTCATGCCACGAATCCCCCATCTCTCCACCACCGCGAATATGCGCATAGGCCATCACCACACCACGGTCCAGCAGTGACAGTCGCACCGGGCTGAACCCCACCGGCAGAGGATACCCATAAGACCCATATCCATACACATACAGCGGATTGCTGCTGTCTCGCTTGAACAAATCCTTACGATAAACCACCGATCCAGGTACTCTCACGCCACCAGCAGCCTCAACCCACACTCGCTCCGAGCCATATCGTGCTGGATCGAACCCGCCCGGCACCTCCTGCTGTTTCAGTAGTTTAGAGCCCCCCGCGTTCACGTCGTACTCATACACCGAAGCCGGCGAGACCAGTGACTGGTAGCTGTACCGGAATACTTTCGTCACAAACTCACGATTCACATGAGCCTGTGCCGAATAGACCGGCTCCGGAAAGCCAATTTCCTTCGATTCAACCAAACTTCCATCCTCGCCAATCGCCGTAACGGTAAGCGAAGGCAATCCAAGTAGTCTCATAGAACTTACGCAGAATGAATAAAATATATCAAAATCCTCAAGAGGAGCTTCTTTGTCCTCGGGGATCAATTCCACCCAGGACTCTCGCCCTCCGCCATTTACCGGCACCGTCACGACCCTGAAGTTCTTGCCTGTGTCGTTCACTCGGATGTAGAACAACCCCTCCCGATGATCGACGTAGTACTCCTGCTCATCCATTCGCGGAGCGATCACCGTGAACAGCCCACCCGGAGTCTCTGCCGAGAGATAGCTGCATTCGTTCGTCGTGTGGCTTCCAGCCTCCATCAGCAGATACTTGCCATCCCTCGTCTTTCCCACTCCCAGGTTGAAGCGCTCATCCTTCTCCTCGTAGACGACCGCATCCTCAGCGACGGCATCTCCCAGCCGATGCCGGAAGAGATGATCGTGTCGCTTGGTCACCTCATCCTCGGTGGTATAGAAGAGCGTCCGCGAGTCAGCAGCCCAGACGAGTGACCCAACTCTCTCAGCGGTGTCGGGCAGGTCAGTGCCTGTCCTAAGATCGCGGATATGCAGTGTGTACTGCCTGAAGCCAGTGTTGTCCGTGGAGTAAGCCAGCTTCTCCCCATTCGGACTCACGCTCATGCCCCCGACAGCCATATAAGGCTGTCCCTCCGCCAACTGGTTTACGTCGAGAATGACCTGCTCCGGCTGGGACTCATCGAAGGCATCCCCAGCGGCGATCCGACGACAGTGGATGGGGTATTGGCTTCCTTCCACTGTGCGGGTGTAGTAGTACCAGCCGTGGTCGCGATAGGGGACTGATACGTCGGTCTCCTTGATGTGTGACAGCATCTCCGCATAAAGCTTCGCCTGCAATTGCTCCGTCGGGGCCATTACAGAGAGCGTGTAGGCGTTCTCCCCCCGCAGATGAGCGATCAATTCGGGAGACTCCTTCTCCCTCATCCACTGGTAGCTATCCTCGAGCGTTTGTCCATGCAATGTCGTCGGTGTTGATTTCTGGCGGGCAACTGGCGGTGTAACGGCACTTTGTGTCATCAGTAAAACTCCAATGGACAGAATACAGTGTCAGGGCAATCGAAAATGGGCAACCCTAAATCACGCTTGTACACCAAACTAAATGCGACCACGGCGGCTCGCGAACTCTTAGAGAAGCCCGCCAAAGGAGCCCGAGTCATGAACTATCCATCAATCAGAACTATTCTTCTTGGCACCGCGACAGCCCTCTGTCCGATCGCCCTCCTCGCCCAGAATCCAATGGGACCACCTCCGTCAGGTACCCAACCTAACCAGACTCAGCAGACCCGACCTACTTCCACACAGGATTCCTCTACTGGCATGGGCAACACTGATTCGAGCCAATCGATGAAAGACAAGATGTTCCTGCAGAAGGCGGCTGAGGGCGGAATGGCCGAGGTACAGCTTGGCCAACTCGCCTCGGAGAAGGGCAGTAGCCAGGACGTCAAGGACTTTGGGCAGAAGATGGTGACCGACCACACCGCCCTCAACAAAGATATGGCGCCAATCGCGCAGTCCATGGGCGTCATGGTGCCAAAGAAGCTGAATAAACAGCATCAGGCTGAATATGACAAACTCAATGGACTGTCCGGCGACGACTTCGATAAGGAGTACATCACCGCTATGGTCAAGGATCACCACAAAGATCTCCGCGAATTTCGGAACGAGGCCACAAGTGCCTCTGACCCAGCATTGAAAGCGGCCGTCGAGAAGGGGGTCAAAGTGATCAGCGAGCACACGACGATGATTAATAAGCTCGCTAAGGACAAAGGCATATCCATGCCGGCTCACAATGGCAAGGAGAAAGTTTCTCCTACCCAATAGCGCGGTTCTATGAATAGAGAATAGACAAAACGACGGGGCACTATGACCATGGTGCCCTGTCGAATTTACCAGTCTGCTCGTACCAAGTGCGCCACTCCAGCCGAGAACCGGCGTTTATTAGTCGTCAAGCTATTCACCGCCTCACACATGCGTACAGCGTAGAATGACGATCAATGAAGCACATCTCACGCTGGTTAGCTGTTGTTCTTCTGGTGCTCACACCGGCAGCCTTCCTGCCTGCGGAAAAGGTCAGCTCGCTCCCGGCTCCGTCGGGTTACGTCAATGACTTCGCCAGCGTCCTGTCTCCATCCGTAAAGGAGAATGTAGAAAGTCTCTGCACCCAAGTCGACCGCCAGGCGCACGCCCAAATCGCCGTCGTTACCATTAAGACCCTAGACGACGATCAGTCGATAGAAGAGTTCGCCACGGAGCTTCAGGACAAGTGGAAGGTTGGCGCCAAGGGCAGCGACCGGGGCGTCCTGATGATCTTCGTGATGACACCCAGGCGGGGCCGTATCGAAGTGGGTTACGGTCTAGAGGGCATCCTGAACGATGCCAAGGTTGGCGACATAGGCCGTTCCATGGTGTCCTCTGCCACCCAGGGAGACTACAACACAGCTATTCCGCTGGGGGTCGGGCAGATTGCACAGGTTATCGCCAAAGATGCAGGCGTTACCCTGTTTCAGCCACAACTCCAGCACCAGTATCATCGGGTGCCTGAGCAAGAGCCCATTCATCTGAGCTTCTTCCAGCTTGTCCTTGGCGGCGGCGCCATCCTGTTGATCCTCTTCTTCCTCATCAAAACCGGGAATGTTGGTCTGATCTTCTTCCTGCTGGGAAATCTGATGGGTGGTCGCGGAGGAGACCGTGGCGGTGGTCGAGGCCGCGGCAGAGATGGCGGTGGCGGCTTTGGGGGATTTGGCGGCGGCAGTTCCGGTGGTGGTGGTGCGAGCGGAGACTTTTGAGGGCAGAAATGTAAATAAGCTTGCTGCAAAGAAGGGCACTGCCATTCGGCATAGTGATAAAGTACAGCCGGATAGACCTGCCATGAATCGCATCGAAAATCAGACGAAGGGAAGTTCGAGAAAACATGAAATCTTTATGGATTGTGCTTGGTATCGTGGGTCTTCTTATCCTTGTATTGCTTTTTGCCGGAGGCAGCTATATCGGCGCGAAGAACACGCTGGTCCAGAAGAATGAGGCAGTCAATCAGGCCTTTTCTCAGGTCAACGTCGTTCAGCAGCGTCGTCTCGACCTGATTCCCAACCTCGTGGCGTCGGTCAAGGGATATGTCGCCGAAGAGTCCACCATTTTGACCAATATCGCCAACGCCCGCGCTGGCGTCCTTGCGGCGGGCTCCGATCATGCGAGCAACATCAACGCCAATGCCAAACTCGACGTGGCCCTCGGGCCATTCTTCCGTCTGCAGGAGCAGTATCCCAACTTAAAGGGCAACGAGCAGTTCATCCGCCTCACTGATGAACTGGCCGGAACCGAAAACAGAATCGCTGTCGAACGCCAGCGTTACAACAAGACGCTTGAGGACTATAACGTCTATGTGCGGCAGTTCCCCAACAGCATCTGGGCCAACTTCGCCGGCTTCCACTACCGGGACGAGTACTTCAAGGGCAACCCGGATAACAATGTTGCGCCGAAGGTAGACTTCTCGAAGTAGGCGAAGCGAACTGAATCTCGGCAAAAGAAAGGCCGTCGCGATCGCGACGGCCCTTTCTTTATGAAAATCAGAAAGTATTACTTCGCAAACGAAGAGATCGCAGAAGCCTCATCGTCCTTGATGTCGAAGACGGTGTAGAGCTTTGTGATCTGCAGCAGGTCGTGGACCTTCTTGGTCAGGTTCAGCAGCTTCAGTTCGCCGCCGCTGTTCCGTACCGTCGTGAAGGCGCTGACAAGCTCGCCGATGCCCGAGCTGTCGATGTAGGTGATATCGCCCAGGTTGAGCAAAATTTTATTGGAACCTTTTGCGAGCACATCGCGAACCGCGTCGCGAATTGTAACGCTGCCTTCGCCGAGGGTAATGCGACCGCTGAGGTCCAGAATGGTGATGCCGTCCACTTGGCGAGTTTGTACTTTCATGCTCATTGTAGTCTTCTCCTTAGGTCCCCGGCTGCGCGGGTGTTCGATGCTTGATAAGGGTCAATTCTGTCCCGGGATGCAACTGCCGAAAGTTTACCTCATCCATGAAGGCGCGAATGAGAAAGATGCCGCGACCCGAGCCCCGAAGTATATTTTCCGGTGCTAGTGGGTCGGGAATCGTGCTTGGGTCAAGCCCTGGTCCCTGGTCTGCGATACGGACAATCAGCGAATCGGACGTAATTTCGAAAGAGGCGGTAATGTGCTTGTTTGTGTCATAGGCGTTTCCATGCAGTACGGCATTTACTGCAGCCTCGCGCACCGCCATGGCGATATGCGGAATTGTGTCTTCGTCGAACCCGGCCCGTTGTGCACATTGTTCTGCTGTCTGCTCTATCTTGTTGACGCTATCCAAGGTCGAGTCAAGTGTGAAGCTGACGCGGCTTGTCGTTGAGTCGGCCAAAGCAGTCCTTGCAATACTCATATTCCAGTCGTCAACGGCAGACAACAGCGATGATGGCAGTGTGCTTGTGGATGCTCGGAATGTCAAGGACGGCCGGTCCCGCCTTCTTCTCATCGGTTCTCCATTTATCGAGTCTTTGTTCCCAGCATGTCACAACTTGGACTATATCGACAGACATGTAAGCTAACATGCGGAGACGAGGATATCGAATGCCGACCTTTAGGCCCTTGTTCGCCTGATCGTCTCTTGCATGGATGTCAAGCTGTAAAAAGACATCCTTCGGCTGCCAGGACTGGACAATCCATAACAAAAGCGCAAGCATGTAAGGTTTTATAGTTCACCACTTAAGTCCGATTATGACGAAGCCTGGAAATCAAAAGACGAGCGTTGCTGTTCTGATGGGAGCAGCTGTCATCGATGCGCATGGAGCCGCAGTCGGTCATGTGCGCGAATTTGTCGTCGCGCCGACGCTGGACGCCTCCCATGTCCACGGCCTTGTAATCAAGCTTGTCTCCACCAGCCGAAGCGCCAAATCCTCTCTGGTCCTCGCCACGCAAATCCAGCTTACGGCGAACGGTGAGATGCAGTTGCGCGAAAGCGCTCGTCCCTCCATCCTGCCCGATGACGAGACTTATCTGTTCCTCGAACACGACCTCCTCGATCAGCAAATCATCGACGTCCATGGACGTAAAGTAGTCCGTGTCAATGACGTAAATCTAATATGGGAGCCATTAGCGGAAGAAAAAGATGATCTTGCCCTCCGCATCACCGAGGTGGAGGTTGGTCTCCGAGGCGCAGTCCGACGCCTCCTGAAGGGCTTGCCGTCATCGACCATAGACAATCTTGCTCACCGCTTCAATCCCAGCGTTATCCCATGGGACTTCGTCGACCTCATCGACCCGTCACGTCGTGTCCGACTCAAGGTCGATCAGGATCGCCTGTCTCAAATGCACCCCTCCGACATCGCCGACATCCTGGAGGATCTCGCTCCGCTCGAGCGCCAGGCCCTCTTCCAGAGCCTCGACGAGGAAGTCGCCGCCGAGGCCCTCGAAGAGGTCAAACCGAGGATGCAGCAGTCGCTGATCGAATCCCTCGACTCCGAGCAAGTCGCCGGCATCGTGGAGGAGATGGACCCCGGAGCCGCCGCTGATCTCCTCGCCGAATTGCCCGATGAGCGCTCCGAGGCCATCCTCGGCGAGATGGACCCCGAAGAGCGCCAGGAGGTCGAGGAACTCCTCGAATTCTCCGGAGACTCCGCCGCCGGCCG
>Ga0193716_1002310_pt1 | contig 10794 bp, 9 predicted proteins | sample U2c1metaG_FD_145901 | JGI IMG/M metagenome (GOLD analysis project Ga0193716, IMG submission 145901) | Soil microbial communities from a riparian zone of the East river system, Colorado, United States - U2c1 | ecosystem: Environmental > Terrestrial > Soil > Riparian zone | place: USA: East River...
GGCGCGGACAAGCGGCTTTACATGACCGACGACGGCATCCGGCGCGCGGTGATCAGCCAGTGGGCCGTTGGCGGCCCGGTGGTACTGATCCGTAAGAGTGCGCTGGAAACGGTCGACCGCTGGAACGAGGGCCTGCACATCGACGACTGGGACCTCTTCCTGCGCCTGGCCGCCCGTGATGCGCTTGGCTTCATCGACGTCAGCGTGTGCGCATACCGCCTGCACGGCAAGAACCTCAGCAGGACGCGGCACGTGCCCGTGCGGGTGATGAACCTGCTCGAATCGCGCCAGGTGGCGCTACGCCGACTGCCGCTCTTCGACGAACCCCATGCCACGCTGTTGCGCGCGCAGGTACACCTGATCGACGCCAAGGTCGCGTACCTTCAGAAGAAGCCCTGGTCGCTCACCGTGCACATGGCAGCCCATGTGTGCCTGCGGCTGGCCTCGCGGCTGAAGAAGGTGGCCCACGGCGTACCGCGGATGGACAAGGCATGAAGAGGCTGCTGCACCTGCCGTCGACCTACCTCGGCCTGCCGCTGCTCTTCTCGTGCGCGCTGACCTACCTCAGTTACGACCTTCCCACGGGCTATGCACAGGGCCTTTTGCTGCTGGCCCTGATGGCCATGGCAACCATCGTCTTCGACGCCGGATCGCGCACGCGCCTGCCTTCGGTGGCGAATTTTCGCCTGCGCCGCTATGCGGGCACGCGCGAAGCCTTCGTGGCGCTGGCCTTTGCCTGGGGCGTGGTGGTGTTCTGCGTCATCGACCTGGCGCTGTTTCCCATCCCGCTGTTCGATAAGCCGTCGTCGTATGCGGTGATGGAGAACGGCCGCGAGCACGTTCGGCATATCTCGGACATGTGCTGGACCTTGCCGGTGATCGGCCTGCTGTGCGCCCGGAGCAAGGGCGTGCGCAACGCGCTGATATTCATCGGGCTGGTGTTCCCGGTGCTGGTGATCGATCGCAACCGCATCTTCGCGGCTTTTTTCTCGCTGGCCCTGGTGATCGCCCTGCGCCGCGACGAACGCCTGCCACTGCCCTGGAAGCGGATCGTGGCGATCGTGCTGGCGAGCGGGGCGATCTTCTCGATCCTCGGCAGCATTCGCTCGGGCGACATCGACAACGTGGCGCTGCCTTTCAGCCCGCTCTACCGTTCGCTGCCCCAGGGCCTGAAATGGCTGCTGCTGTATGCCAGCGCCGGCCCCTACAACTTCGGCTCGATCGAGGCGAAGCATTACATCAACGCAAGCTTCCTCCTCAACCAGCTGGTGCCCATGAGCGGCTCGGTGGCCACGGCAGGCACGAGCATCCCCCTGGATGCATCCAACATCAACGTGGGAACCGAGTTCTTTCCCTTCCTGATGGCATGGGGCCCGGCAGGCGCGGCGGCGTCGATGGCCCTGCTGTACGCGATGCTGCTGTGGAGCGTGCGGCGCCTGCGCGCGGCGGTGTCGCTGTTCCCGCTGCTGATATTCCTGCGCGTGGCCTATGTGTGCGTGATGGCGCCTTTCGCGCCCCAGGCTTTTACCTGGACAAACCTGGGTTTCGTGCTGCTGTGCCTGGTACTGCAGCTGCTGGCCTGGTGCCTGCCGGTACGCGGCGCACCCAAACCGCTTTTTGCGGCGGCGCACGGCGCGTCGCCCTCCACCTGACTTCTAACGCGAGCCATTCGATCATGGAACAAGACGAAATCTACATTGCCGATCTTTGGCGTGTGTTTACCCGCGAGTGGCGCTGGTTTGCCGTCGCGCTGGTGGTGGTGCTCGCTTGCACGTTTGCCTTCATCCACGCGGCCAAACGCCAGTGGGAAGCCACCGCATGGTTCCAGATCGCCCAGGTAGGCCAGGTGCCTTCCGGGCAGGATCCGCATGCCGAATCACTGCTGCGCGTGCTCGAACGCGTGCAAACGGTGACCTTCCAGAACCAGGTACTGAAGGAGCAGGGGTTCGCGGAGGATTCCTCCGAAGCGCAGCTGTATCGCAAAAGCCTGAAGTTTGATCCGTCGCCGTATGCGCAAATGATCAAGCTCACTGTCCGCGCCACCTCGCCCGAGCTTGCCGCCCGGCTGGCCACGGCCACGGTGAACGAACTGCATGCGCTGCACCGGCAGATCGAAAGCGAGCCGCTGAAGACGGCACGGACCGCCCTGGTGGAATTGCAGGAACAGCTCGACGCCGCCACTGCTGACCGCGACCGCCTGCTACAGGTGGTCAACGGCAAACCCGGCCAGGAAGCGTCGCTCGCGGCGGTCCTCCTGGCCAGCAAGACACAGGAAGTGCGCAGCCTGCGGCAGTCCACCTCCGACCTGACCACCCGGCTTAGCCCTACTTACACCTTCGATACCTCGCTGGTGTTCCCGGTTTACGTACCGAAAGGCCCGTCATTTCCCAACCTACCGCTCGGCTGGGGCATCGGCATCGTTTTCGGGCTGTTCCTTGGCGCGCTGGCGGCCATGGCGCGCAATGCGGTCCGCCGCGCAACCACGAGGTAACCGGCCATGAACGAAACACAGCTCCTGCAGACCCAGCTTGCCTTCGACAGCGTGGCGGCCGACTACGACGGCCCGCGCGGCAACAATGAACTGATCCAGCGCATGCGCGTAACCCTGTGGGACGCCGTGCGCGATGCCGTGCCCTTAGGTTCCCGCCTGCTCGACCTTGGCTGCGGCACGGGCCTGGACGCGGTGCACTTCGCCGGCGAGGGTCATGAGGTGGTCGCCACCGACTGGTCGCCGCAGATGGTGGAGCGCACCCGGGCACGGGCGATCGCCGATGACCTGCAAGGTCGCGTCGATGCCGCGCACCTTGGCGTGCAGCAGCTGGGCCAGCTTGAGGGCGACGGGACCTTCGATGGCATCTACTCGAACTTCGGGCCATTGAACTGCGCGCCGGACCTCATCGCCCTTTCCAACCAGTGCGCGCGCCTGCTGCGCCCGGGCGGCACGCTGGTGTTTTCGGTGATCGGCCGGATTTGCCCCTGGGAGGTCGCCCACTACGCGTTGCGAGGCCGGTTCCGTCGGGCAGTGGTGCGTGCCGCACGGGGCGATACGCCGGTGGGCATGAATCGCCACGTGATCTGGACGCGGTATTACCTGCCGCGGGAGTTCTACCGCTCATTCGCCGGGCAGTTCGAGCTGTCGAGCCATCGTGCGCTAAGCCTGTTCGTGCCGCCGCCGTACCTGGTGGAATTCCAGCAGCGGCATCCGGCGTGGTGCGAGCGGCTGGGTCGCCTGGACGACCGCGTCGGTGGTTGGCCGTTGCTTCGAAGCATGGGCGATCACTTCCTGATCGTCATGCGCAAGCGCCCGGTAGCATGACGATGCGCGCGCCATCGGTCCACGCCACGCTGGCCCATGCGGTGTCGATGACACCCGCTGGGCCCGCGCGCGGACCGCTGTCGATCGATGGTGACCGGTTGGCCGCCGGATCGATCCCGCGCGCCTTCACCGTTGACCTTCGCGGCCACATGCTTTTTCCCGGCCTGGTGAACGCGCATGACCACTTGCACGTGAACGCGGTGCCGCCGTTGGTGTCCAGTGCGCCGTTCGCCAACAGCTATGCCTGGATCGAAGCATTCCAGGAACATTTCCTCGCGCCCGACGTGGTCGCGGCGCTGCAACGGCCCAAGGGCCTGCGGATGCGCCACGGCGCACTGAAGAACCTCCTGGCCGGAACCACCTGCGTGGTGCACCACGACCCCTGGCACCAAACGCTGGATACGGCCGATTTCCCCGTCGCGCTATTGCGCGACTTCGGCTGGAGCTATGCGCTTGGCGGTCCATCCTACGGCCCACCGGTACAGGCCAGTTTCCAGGCCACGCCCCCGGAACGCCCCTGGATCATCCACCTGGCCGAGGGCACCGATGCTACGGCTGCCGCCGAGCTTTCGGCACTCGATGCCATGGGATGCCTGGCCGCCAACAGCGTGCTGGTGCATGGCGTGGGCATGGACGATGCCGACATCGGCCGCGTGATCGCGTGCGGCGCAACGGTCGTGTGGTGCCCCGGCAGTAATCGCGCATTGCTGGGGCGCTCACTCGACCCGCGGCGCCTGTACGAAGCCGGCCGGCTGGTACTGGGCAGCGATTCGCGCCTGAGCGGCGAACGCGACCTCCTGGAGGAGATGCGCGGGGTGCTGGCGCGCGGCGAACTCGATGCCGCCGGGCTGTTGCGGCTTGCTACCGGTGATGCGTCGCGCCTGCTCAAGCTTCACGGCCACGGCAGCGTGGCTGCAGGTAGCTGGGCGAACCTGGTGATCGTGGAAGACCGGGGCCGCGGCGCCGGAAACCTTGCGGGCATTTCCCGCCACGAGATTCGCGCCGTTGTACGCAACGGCATGCCGCGCATCGCCGACACGGATTTCGCCGCGTGGTTCGAGGCTGCCGGTATCGACACCGTGGCCGTGACGCTCGATGGCCGGGCGAAGCTGCTGGACAAGCGCCTGGCGACGCCGGCACTGATCGCGATGGAACCGGGGCTTCAATTCAAAGGCGCCTCGCGGATGCATTTACACGAAACCAGTTTCGCCATGGGAGTCCATTGATGTCCGGGCCATCCATCCTGGAGCCAGCCAGCGCCTATGCCTTGTGGGCGCCAAGCTATCCGTCGCACGCGCATAACGCCGTGATGCAGGCCGAGGAGCGGGCGATGCTCGAACTTCTTCCGTCGAATCTAAGCGGCATGTCGGTGCTTGATGCCGGATGTGGCAGCGGGCGGTACATGCGCCACGTACTCGATCGCGGGGCCGCGGCCACCACGGGCGTAGACCTTTCACTCCCCATGCTGCTGCGCGCACAAGACGAACTGGAATCGCATGCAGGACCGGGCCGATTCACCCTCATGCAGGGAAGCCTGGATGCGCTACCGGTATCCGACGCCTTAGCCGATATAACGCTGTGCGGCCTGGTGCTTGGCCATCTCGAAGAGCTCGACGTCGCCCTTGGCGAACTTCGCCGAGCCACCCGGCCCGGCGGCATGGTGCTGTGTAGCGACGTGCATCCGATCGGCCATGCGCTGGGCTGGGTCCGCGATTTCAGATCCGCGGGCAAGCGCTATGCCGTGCGTCACACCCAGCACCTTTACCACCACTGGCACGCCGCCTGCGCCGCCCACGGGCTGGCCATCGAACGCGTGCTCGAACCCATGCTCGATCCCAATGACATCCCGCCCGGGGCGCGCTTTGACGCACGTGCGCTCGAGGTGCCGGTGGCGCTGGTGTTTGGTTTAAGGCGAAGCACATGAATGCCATTCGTTCCCTGTCCTTACCCGTGCGCGGCAAGCCACGCACCTTGTTGATCAACCCAACGATCACATCGCGCTCGAGCGCGCGCTTTCCACTGGCGTTGCTGCAACTTGCCGCGGCGCTCGACCGCACCGGCGAAAGCCACGTGATCGACGGCAACGTCGACCGCGACACCGTGGCGGAAGTCTTGCGCTGCCTGGCGCAAGAGCGCTTCGACGCAGTGGGCATCAGCGTGATGGGCGGCCCACAGGTTGCGCCCTCGATTGCCATCTCGCGGGCGATCCGCGAACACCATCCGCATGTCCCGATCATCTGGGGCGGGTATTTTCCCACGCTTTACACCGACACCGCGCTAGCGGCGCCGTACGTGGATTACGCCCTGCGCGGCCAGGCCGAGGAGAGCCTTGTCGAGCTCATCGCTGCGATCACCAGCCCCGGCACGCCGGACCTGGGCAAGATCGGCGGTCTGTCCTGGCGCCGCGACGGCGAAGTGGTGCACAACCCCAATCGCAAGTACAACATGAGTGACCCCGGCAGGGTGCTGCCCTACGAGAAGCTCGGCGACCCGAGCCGCTACCAGGCGCGCACCTTCCTGGGAAACAGGACATTGGCACACCAGGCCTCGGTCGGTTGCCGCTTTCGTTGCACCTTCTGCGGGGTGGCCGCGATGTTCGGCGGCACCACGGTATTGCCGGCAGCCGTGCAGCTGGATCGCGACCTGCACCACCTCAAGCACCACCTTGGCGCCGACTCCATCCAGTACTTCGATCACAACTTCTTCGATCGCGAAGCGGACATGATTCCGCTTCTGGAAGTGATGGCCAAGCACGAGATGCCGTGGTGGTGCTACGCCCGCTCCGACGCACTGCTGAACCTGTCGGAAAGTACGTGGGAACTGGTGCGCAAAAGTCGGCTGAAGATGGCCTACATCGGTGCGGAGTCGCCCAGCGGGGCGATGCTCAAGGAAATCCGCAAGGGCACGCGTCCAGACCAGACCCTCGAAGTGGCCGAACTTTGCCGCAGGAATGGGGTGATCCCGGAACTGTCCTTCATGGTGGCCCCTCCGGAAAACACCGAAGAAGAGACCGAGCACACCTTCGAATTCATCCGCGAACTGAAGTTGATCAACCCCGAGGCTGAAATCATCGTTTACGTGTACACACCACTACCTGAAGGCAGCAAGCACGAGAAAGACCGCGGCAAGCGCAGCAGCATGGCACTGCTTGATGCGAACGGCCAGCCGCTGGTGTTTCCGTCCACTCCCGACGAATGGACACAACCGCAGTGGGTGAATTACGCCTGCCATGCCGATGCCCCATGGCTCGACGACAAGCTGCGTCGACGCATCCAGGATTTCGTCACCGTGCTTCGCTGCCGCTTCCCCACCGTGCAGGATCTGAAATCACCGCGGTGGGCCAAGCGCAGCCTGAGTGTGATGGCCCGCTGGCGCTATCACCAGCGCAGGTACGACAAGCCCTGGGAACTGAACCTGGCCAATCGCCTGGTCCGCCTGCGCATGCCGCAGGTCTCGGGACTCTAGAGGCGTGGCGTCGATGCACGTGGCCCAGGTCAATTTCCTGCCGGCGCCGGCGGATATCCCGCCCGAGGCGTTGCTTGCCCGATGGAGCACGCTGAGCGACGTGGCCGACGCCGTGGCGAGCGCAGGCACGCAGGTGTCGGTGGTGCAAGTGGCGCCTTACCAACACCGGATGACGCGCGGCGCGGTGGACTACCACTTCGTCCCAACCACGGCGAACGACGGCGGACGGCATGTGGCCACCGTGCTGGGTGACCTGGGCGTGGACGTGGTGCACGCCAACGGACTGGGGTTCGCCCGGCAGGCGCATGAGGTATCGCGCCATCGCCCGGACCTTCCGATCGTGCTCCAGGATCACGCCGACCGCGCGCCCCCGTGGTGGCGGCGCGTGCAATGGCGGCGCTGGTATGCCGCGGCCGCCGGCGTGTCGTTCACCGCGCCGGAACTGGCGCGACCCTATATCGACGCAAAGCTGTTCGGGCCAGGGACGCTGCAATTCTCGATTCCCGAATCCAGTTGTCTCTTCAATCCGGGAAGCCGCGAGGCGGCACGCGTGGAAACACACATGCACGGCGATCCCTGCCTGCTGTGGATCGGGCACCTGGTACCGGGCAAGGATCCGCTTGCCATGCTCGAAGGCGTGGCCCAGGCCAGCGAACGGCTACCGGATATCCACGTGTGGTGCGTCTTCGGCACCTCCCCGCTGCTTGAGCAAATGCAGCGGCGCATCGCCGCCGACCCGCGGTTGACCGGCCGCGTGCACTTGATGGGAAGCGTGCCGCATGCACGCATCGAACGGTTGATGCAGGCGGCGGACATCTTCGTCTCGGCCAGCCACCGCGAAAGCAGCGGGTATGCCCTGCTCGAGGCCATGGCCTGCGGCACGGTACCGGTGGTGACCGATATTCCCTCGTTCCGCGCCATCACCGGACATGGCGCGGTGGGCCGCCTGTGGCCGGCGGGAGATCCGGCCCGGCTGGCGGACGCCCTCGTCGCGGTGGCAACGGGTGCACCGGCACGTCGGGCCGTCCGCGCCCGCTTCGACGAAACACTGTCCCCCGCCGTGCTGGGTCGCCTCTGGACCGATGCCTATGCCCAGGTGATCCAGGCATCGCGCGTGGGAACGTCATGAAGATCGCGCTGGTACTTCCCGGCGGCGTCGATCGCAGCGGCGAGGTGCGGGTGATCCCCGTGTTCCTGGCGCTGGTGGAACGGCTGGCAAGGGCGCACGAGGTACATGTATTCGCCTTGAGGCAGGAAGCGGAGCCTGGCCAATGGCCATTGCTCGGTGCGACGGTCCACAACATCGGCGACGGCTGGACCCGCCTGCGGGCGCTGGCGGCGATTCGCAACGAGCATCGCCGCGGTGCGTTCGACGTGGTGCAGGCGTTGTTCTCCGGGGCGTGCGGCCAGGTGGCGGTAGTCGCCGCGCGATGGCTGCATGCGCGTGGCGTGGTGCATATCGGCGGTGGCGAGCTGGTTTCGATGCCGCGCATCGGCTACGGCGGACGGCGGAACTGGAAGGGCCGCCTGCGCGAAGCCTGCGTGCTGCGCGGGGCGCATGCGGTCACCGCGGCCAGCATGCCGGTGGTGGAATCGTTGCTCGCCTTAGGCATCCATGCGCGGCGCATTGCGCTGGGCGTGGACTTGCGCACCTGGTCACCGCTGGCGCCGCGCCGGCGCGGCCAATCCGTGGCGCGCCTTATCCACGTGGCCAGCCTCAACCGCGTCAAGGACCAACCTACCCTGCTTCACGCGCTGGCGAAACTGAAGCGCGCGGGTATCGCCTTCCGGATGGATATCGTGGGCGTGGACACCCTGGACGGCCAGATGCAGGCGCTGGCAAACCACCTTGGCCTGGACGGGAACGTCCATTTCATGGGTTTCAGGACGCATCGTGAGCTTCGCGACCTGGTCAAGGCCGCGGACCTCCTGGTGATGTCGTCCGCGCACGAAGCCGGTCCCATGGTGTTGTTCGAGGCTGCCATCGCCGGCGTGCCCACGGTGGGTACGGCGGTGGGGCACCTGGTGGAATGGTCACCGTCCGCAGCGCTCGCGGTGCCCGTGGGCGACGCCACGGCGCTTGCCAGCGGTATCGAGCGCCTGCTGGCCAACGAGGATCTTCGCCTGCACATGGCCGGCATCGCGCAGCACCGCGCCATCATCGAGGATGCCGACTACACCGCCCGTGCGTTCGAGACGCTGTACCTGGAAGTACTCGGGCCGTTGGCCGCCACTACCGGCTGAGGGGCTGGCGTTACCGTGTCGCCGAATTCTTCGAAGGCGGCGCGCACGGCGTACAAGGTGTCCATGCGCGGCACCGGCCCCGTCAACACACGAAGGAACCGGCGTCCCCTGGGCAGGTCCACCCAGCTATGTTCGCGCAGCCACAATTGCGTGCGCATCATGTCCTGTTGTTCCTGCAGCGCCTCGGCGGGTGGCCGGATGCGGTTCTCCAGGTACGCGCGCAATTCGCCGAACGAGCCGAGCCACTCGATGCCATGCAACGTGTGATGCCACAAGCCGGTGCACGAGGCTTCGGTGAGCGTGCGCCGCCGCGAGGCCAGGCGCAGCAGGGGACGGCCGCGGGCCGGCAGCCGGCGGAGCACTGCCCGGGGGATCGCATGCCGGTAATAACGCGCCACCATGGCCAGCGCGGGGAACGCCCACCATGCACCGCGGCGGTCGGCACCCCAGACTTCGTCCCAGTCGTTGGCGGACATGCGAGCGGCCAGCAATGCGATGTCGTGCATGTGCAGAAGGCGCATGCTGCGATTGCAGATATTCCCCGCCGCATGCAACAACAGGTGGCTCATCAACGCACCGTTGGATGGATACGCGTTGAGTCCCGGATGTGCCGCGCCGGGGAACACCCGTTCGGTGATGTCCACCGTGACCACCGGCAAGCGTTCCTGGATGCGGGAATGCAGCTCGATACTGACCGGGGTATCACGGTGTTCGCCCAGGCAGAACTGCCGCTCGCCATCGGCAGGCTTCAGCACGCGGTGTTTCCACACCGAAAACGAAAGCACGTAACCCAGGCCCTGGAGCAAGGCCGTCATCGCGTCGAGGTCGCCTTCGGGCACCAACAGGTCGATGTCGGCCATGGGCCGGTCGCCCGCCTGGTAAAGCCCCATCGCGTGCAAGGCCGAACCTTTCAACGGTACCGTGGCGATGCCGGCGGTGCGTGCCTGCTGGTCGATCTGCGAAAGCAGGTCCGCGATGCGCTGATGGCGCGCTTCCACATGCTCGCGTTGGCTTGCAGTGAAAGCCGACCAGTGCGGCCCTTGCCAGGCCTGGCATTTGGCCATCAGCGGCGCTACGCCGTGGATGGCAGCCGCCGCCGACGCCAGGCGCCACTGCGCTTCGTCCCACGCAGGGGTCGGGCCACCGGGCCTTGCAAGCTCGCAGGCCAGTGCTTCGGTGGCGAGGCGGAGGCCCTGCCTAACGGTTTTGAGAGGTGGCAGCACGGCGCTTGACCTGGCTGGCGTCGGAAGGTGCCAAAACGGGCGTGGCGTTCGGGTTGCGGTGCGCGCCCTCGCAGGCGATCAGGGCATCCCATCGCGCCTGGAGGCTGGCCAGCTCCATCGCTGGTGCCTCCTGGCCCGCCTGTTGCAACTCCACCTGGCTATGCAAGAGGTCGCGGAAGCTACGGTAGAAGTGCGAGTCGTAGGCGCCGCTGAACATCATGGCCAGGTCGCCGGAGTCCTGCCAGTGGGTCTTTTCGCCCAACTGGGCCTGCACCTGCTCGAAGAATTTGGTCCCCGGAAGTGGATAGGACACGCTCACCCCAATATCGTCGGGCGCGGCGCGGGCAATCAATGCACGCGTGGCCAGGAGATCGTCGAGCTGTTCACCGAGATAGCCCAGCTGGATGAAGAAACCGACGCGGATGCCGCGCTTGCCCAGCCGCTGCCGGGCAGCCACCAGGTCGTCCACGCGGGTGCCCTTGGTCATGCTGTCCAGCACGCGCTGGCTGCCGCTTTCGGCACCGATCCATGCTTCGGCGCACCCGG
>Ga0193716_1002313_pt1 | contig 10786 bp, 10 predicted proteins | sample U2c1metaG_FD_145901 | JGI IMG/M metagenome (GOLD analysis project Ga0193716, IMG submission 145901) | Soil microbial communities from a riparian zone of the East river system, Colorado, United States - U2c1 | ecosystem: Environmental > Terrestrial > Soil > Riparian zone | place: USA: East River...
CCATTTTTGTGCAATTTTCTGTGTTATCCCGCTAGCACAAAGAACGCTAACACACTATGCTGCGCTGTATGTTTGCGCCAGCAGGAGAAAAGCAAGCAAAAGGGTACACATGGCTATTTTTTGTAAAAATAGTTTACAATAAAAGTTTTGTTTTTAGTTTTTACCATTGATGGATAAATAGCATTGTATGTGTAAATACCAAACCCTTTTAAAGTACAATCACAAGTATCATATTTCTTATAATATTCGTAATCATAGGCTGTAAAGCAAACTCTTTTCCTTGTTACATCATGGAAATACGTTAGTGAATCCATAGGATTTATAAATGTATGCTCTTTATCATTTCCAATTTCTGGCTGATAATCAAATGGAGCCGAAGAACTTCTACCATGATACAAATGTTTCAAATCAAGACTACAAGTTGCTGGGTATCCAGAGCCATAGAATACCATCATCACATTACTATCCTGCCAGTAAAAGGATTTTGTTTTTATGTCATACTTAAAACTAAAAACTTGCTGTTTATTTTGTGTAAGAACTTTAAACCAAATTTTACTACTATATATCTCATGCAAATAGCCCTCAAATGTAATTAATGGTGGTGAAAATGACTGGCCACTTACCTCATTACAGAATAAAAGTATCAATCCTAATACTATAATATAATGTTTTTTACTGTTTTTGTGGTGTTCCATTGCCTGTAGATACTTTATTTTGATTACTTCCCCTCAGCTTGCAAGAATGCAGCGCTGGCATGGGTGTGAGGGTTCTTGTGCTTTGTAAGATCGAACTACTTTGCCTAAAATTAATAACGTCAACCCAACTCAGCAAACTTTCCTTTGCTGAATAAGCAACTGCACTACTTCATAGCACATATCTTCTACTGCATCCGAATGCGGCTGATGCACCTACAACCTTAGCCTTTGTTGAACACATTAAGACAATCCGGCCACCGGAGAACGTAATAAAGTGGATCAATAAGCAGCAATAGCATGACGATTCTACACCAGGCAGCTAAGCAGAATAAAACTACACTGACATAATGGTGCTGTTGTAGCAGCCGTGTGCGCTCGTGGTAATTGGATGCAGAGGAATGAATGATTTGGTTTTATAATTTTCAAACGGCATTTTCATCAGCACTGATTTTCCTTCTTCAGTTTTATTGAATTGACCTTCCCTACACACATGAATTTATTATCTGCGTCTGTAATATTATGATCGCATGAAAATTTATAGCTACATGAAGGGTCGTTTGTGACCTTCATCACTTACGACGGATTTGGCGTAAGTGGATAAGCTGTACTGAAAGACCATTTCGTGTGGCAGTTGAATGGTGTGAATTTGGATAGCCAAATTCTCTTCCAAACCAAAAACCAGTACAAGCGCCAGCCTTGAACTTCTGAGAGCGGAAAAGTGCTCTAAAACGCTTCGAATTTCAAATCATAGTGAAACGATGCCGGCTTCTTCTAAAAGGTCAAATGACCTCCAGGTAGGATGAAGAAGGTGTTTCCGAAAACACGGGTATTATAATGTAGAGAAAGAAAATGATTGGAAAAGAATAATAATCGGGAACAATGAGAAGAAGATAAGAAGAATTGGGATCAGACAGATGAATAGATGAATTTTTACAGGCTGCGTTTTTGCGATTCGTTAGCGTTTGGTAATTAGAATTGCCTGGGAACGGATATGTTCATCGTCACGATTGTGCTCGTTGACATTAAGAACTAAACGGCGAGTTCTGAACTATCAAATCCTCATCCAGATTGAAATTGAATATAAACGCCATGCGAGCCGGTCAGAGGTTGGTGAAGGTGCTTTAAAACGCTTCGTTTATTCCCGATCCGGTTTACAGAAGAAATGAAAAGTACACTGACATTATGGTGCAGTATAAGGAAGGGAACGCACGCTTTGAATAAGATTCTAGGTACAAGAGTATCCTCATAGGTGATACAGAATGATGGTAATGGTAATAGACAATAGCAATCCTACTCTTTCACCTTAATCTATTCAGAAAAATGTTGGCAACAAATTGTCTGGAACAAGTCAATGATCGAATGATGCTTTATTAGAACATTCGCCCACCTTCAAAGTTATGGTGCCTTCCGCCGCCGCCGCGCCATGCGTTCCCTTTGCCCCAATCCCTGGAATAGGACATGTGACTGATGCCAAGCATGATAATGTTACTGCCTTGAGCATTCAGCGTATTAGTTGAACCACCATAATCTATCGTCTGATCTTTAGCCATGGTATATTTTCCAGGCATATAAGACGCACGGATCTTCCAGCAGCCCCAGGCATAAAACCCAAACGACGCATACAAATAAGGAGATACTCTCAGTACGCCACCACTTCTTAAGAAGCCGGAAATACCGGTACCTACTAATGGCATACCACCCACACCAACAGCAAAACAGGCTTTCTGATCCGGATCAAAGTCCACATCGCAGCCCCATTTATAATCCAGTGTTACAGGCACGCCAATCTGTGCGTACACAAGAGATTCAGATATGGTTTCCACTGTATTACCGCTGAAGACTTCATGTTTCCAGCGAAGGATATCCACCTGAGTTCCTACAGAAATTGATAAAATACTGCTGCCGGAGAGCCGCATCAGCAAATGGTTGGAGTTCATATTAATGTGAAAGCTAAGCAGTGGTGTTGCCTTGCCCTTTATTGTAGTATCAACCTGCCCATGACTATTTTCTACGGAATCGTATTTGTTCTCGTTGATATAATTTACGGGACCTGAAAAAGCCAGACCGATGGTGCCTTCACCCTTCCACCACTTCCTGAGATTGCCGCCTTCCATCTTTGTTTGCTGATATTTCAGCCAGCTCTTGTAGGCGGCACGATAGGCCGAATTCCGTGCATACATACCTTGTGCCATTATTTGATGACTTGATAATATTAGCAGGCAAGAAATTATTAAGAGTCTATAGACACTTTAAAACTGAACTGGCATCAGCTTGAAACAAATACGCCCCATCAGGCAGAACAATTTTTAAACTCCCCCTTAATAATCGCCATTCGATTGAAGATATTGAAAGGATACAAGGGTACTTCCATTGGCCAGACAGTCACAGTATTTACACCACTATCTGGCGCTTCATGCGGATACAAAGGATTTGCTGTCGGGAAACAGTACATCGTTTACGGGAATAGTGAAAGCTATTATATGGACGTTCTTTTTAGTAATTACAGCAATTTCGGAAATCTTGAGCTTGCTCATACCTTTTGGACAAGCGATTGCACCCGAACAATGGAATACAGTGCTGCTGAAATCAACAAATTGGAGAAAGCCTGCTGTTTGGAAAAGGAGGATCAATGAACTGTTAATAGTGGATAAGGCAATTAAAACAGAACACAGCCTTGAAAACAAAAAATGCAGAATTAAGTATTATTGACTATGAAAAGAATAATGTTGCTAATGCCCTTGCCTCATTTGGACAGCATTGTCGTTGGCGCAAATGGGACACTATTGACTATGAAACATACGAAGGCAAACGGTGAATGCCGGATGTCAAACACGTGATAAAACCGTCCACAAGTTATATAACGTCAAAGCTTACGCCAATGACAAGCCATAAGGCATTTAAAACACAAAGATTCAAAACGACATTTAATACTGAGAAGCCCGACTTTAAAAGAGGACAGTCAACGTATAACATCCTTTCTCTCTTATTTATATGCTGACTGTCCTCTTTTCTGTTTTGGGAAATTTTTCCCAAACACGTATGGAAGGAATGATGTGAACTGCTGAATTATAATGTGACACCTGTATCTATGTAAATTTTTGGTAAAATATTTTCGAGATGGTCGTCTTCAGCATCATAAAATTCCCGTAATCCAAAGACATCGAAAAGATCTTTAGGCACGTCCCATTATGCTCACGTGAGCAATTGGCAAAAGACATGTGGATATTTACATACCTCTGCAATGGGATGAACATGACTGATGTTCTGCACTTAAAGCGCAAGAACATTACGGATGATGCATTTTACTTTTTTCGTGAAAAGACCAAGCGTAAGCAAGACAAGGTGGCTATAAAGGTGGTATTGAAGGATGAAACACGAGAGATAATTAGCAGGCAATCAGTAAGCACGAAAGCGGAAGAGTATATATTCCCTGTACTAATCGATGGTATGACAGCAACGGAACAGCACAACAAAATTGGTTTATTTACGAAGCTGGTTAACAAATACCTTAAAAAGATTGGTAACACGCTTGAAATTAAGGTAAAGCTTACAACGATAACTGCCCGACATAGCTTTGCAACACAGCTTAAAAATAAAGGGGTTGCAATGGAATTTATTAGTGAAGGAATGGGGCATAGCGATATTAAGACAACAAAAAACTACTTATCAAGTTTTGAAGATGCTGAGCAACGGCGAATGACCGATTTGCTGATACCGGCGTACTAAGATGCTATTAATCGTCCTTAATATTATTAGCGTGCAACCACTACATTTACATGCTTGCAAAGCGATGAAATAATGATAATTAATACAGCAGAAATAAGCGCAGTTAAACTAAAACTGTTAAACGATTCATCTACTGCCGACGCATTACCGTTGCTGTGACAAACAACTATCGATGGCTGACAATAAATTTTTAAAACAAAAAATAAATTTTGACAGTATGATTTTCTTACTAACTTTGTATGAAAATCCTACAGATGGTAAACATAGATCAAGATTTGGCAGAACAATCAGTCATCAATACAATTCAAGAAATTTGTCAGAAATTGAAGATTGATGCAGTGATTGATTCTGAATTTTGCCCAGGCAACTATATACAAAGTCAAATACTATTTTCATTTATAAGCATTATTGGAGATTCGTTGGGTGTTACCATTCCTAACGAATGCTACATATTTATGGATAAAAGCAGACGGCCATTATCTATTAAAGAAACAGTCCAAAAAATTCGTAAAGAAGCAAAGCATGAACATTAACAATAACATGTCCGACAGAGAAAAAATTGCGGAGCGATTGAAGGAAGCTAGAGTAATGGCTGGGCTATCACAAGATAATGCAGCAAAGATGTTGCAATTACAACGTCCGGCTATCTCCGAAATTGAATCAGGGAAAAGAAAGGTAAGCGCGGAAGAGATAATTCTTTTCGCTAAACTCTATCGTGTAAGTACATCTTGGCTGCTCCTAAAGGAAGAAGAGCATGATGCAGATATGAGTGATCAATTAAAAGTGGCTGCAAGGGAATTAAGCAAGATGAGTGATACAGACCGAAAGAAATTACTTGATATTTTAAAAATTTTGCCCAATACATAATGAACCCATTGTACAGAGACGCTATTTTAAAAGCAAGTCAAGTCAGAAAGCAGCTTGGAATAAATATGTTCCAGCCACTTAACATTTTTGATGTGTGCTTAAGCCTAGGCATTACTGTTAAGTTCGTTGATGTAAATATGGAAGGGCTTTATATTAAACAAGGCAAAGAATCAACTATACTCATATCAACTCAACGTCCCTTCGCAAGACGATATTTTACTTGTGGACATGAGCTTGGGCATTACGCTTTCGGTCATGGCCTAAAGGTGGATATATTATTAGAAGAGAACACTGGTGCTACAGAAGTGAAAGATAAAGATGAAATATTGGTTGATGCTTTTTCAGCAGCTTTTATAATGCCAGTGGGAGGAGTACTTGCTCAATTTGCTAAAAGAGATTGGAATATTGCAGGCGCAAACCCTCTTCAATTTTATACTATATCATCAGTATTTAATGTGGGCTATCAAACTTTAATTACTCATTGTAAGGTAAATGCATTAATATCTGAACAACAGGCATCAGCCCTGTCAAAACTTACACCTGCAAAGCTTTTCAAAAACTATTTTGGCATTGTTGACGACAAGTCACATTTTAAAATCGTCGATAATTTTTTCCAATCAACAGTTGATTTAGAAGTCGGAAATTATGTAGCACTTCCTATTGATTTTATCCCTGAAGAGGGTTATCTGGAATTAGTATTAAACTCGACAGAAGACGTTTACGTTTACAGGGCTGTTAAAGCTGGAATTTTTACTGTAGCTGCATCATCTGGGAACAGCCTCTTTGTAAGAGTGCAAAAACAAAACTATATAGGCTTTGCCGATTACAGGCACTTTGAAGACTAAAAGAATAATTATGGATACAAATTATGTAGTAAGCGGCCTGAATTTATCAGAATCATGGCTTACAGTTTTTGATAAGGTTACAAATAATACTGGTAATGAATTATCGCCTTTAGTAGTAACCATAACTGACTTTAGCGAGTCTTTGGCTGTTAAACGCACACTAGATAAGCATCTTGTCAAGAACGAGCATTATGGGATTGATACGGTAGCCGCTACCATCTTTCCCGATGCATTATATCACTTTTTTAAAACCGATCGCAACCTACTGTATGCTAATTATATCAACAATTTGCCTCGGCTTAAACGTGCTGATCCTGCAAACAGACGAGGCACGTACTTTGAACGTTTAATAGCCTATGATGAAATAAAGCGTGTGAATCAGCTTGAAATTATTATTGGATCTTTATTGGATAAAAATAATCCTAGACGTTCCAAGCTGCAGGCAGGTATTTTTGATCCGTTGCAAGATCACTTAAATGATAAGTATCAAAAATTTCCGTGCCTACAACATGTTACATTTTACAAATCAGAAACTGGTGGGTTAATACTAAATAGCTTTTATGCCATCCAATATCTATATCAAAAGGCTTATGGTAATTGGCTTGGTCTAATTAATCTCGGTAAGTTTGTGGCGAATGAAGCTGGTCTGAATTTCGAGCGATTCAATTGCTTTATCGGCATAGAACAACTGGAGGCAAAAATAACTAAAGCTGATGCAAAGAGCTTATTAAAGGACATCAATACAGCAAGCCAATTGCAGTAATTTGAAATGGAACAGACAAATCAAGAGAAAATTTTAGTTACAAAAATGCCGGCAATAACAATACATACGCCCATATCTCCGGCAAAGACAACTGCTGTATATGATAGCTATTGGAAATTTGCATCTTTGCGACAAGAAGCATTTTTTAATAGAATAAACGGTAGCGCATTTCCTTGGACAAATGACCAGATAATATCGCGCTTTAAATTTACAAACGTATATCGGGCGTCTGATAGGGTTAGTCAATATCTCATTAAGCATGTTATCTATAAAGAGGGGCTACCGACAACACCTCAAGAAGTGCTGTTTAGAATATTGTTATTTAAACTGTTCAATAAAATTGAAACATGGGAATTGCTACAACGAACGTTCGGAGAACTTACTTATGAGAGCTATGACTTCAAGCGTTATGATGATATTCTAACCGAAACTATTACATCCGGTAAGACAATCTATTCAGCAGCATACATTATGCCATCTGGGCAAAGTAGGTTTGGATTGGTAAGGAAGCATTCAAACCACTTGAAGTTAATAGAGTTCATGCTAGATGATAATGCAGCGGATCGCCTAGCTAACAGTCGAAGAATGCAGACGGCTTTTGAAATATTAAAAGGCTATCCGGGGCTTGGTGACTTTCTAGCATATCAACTATTGATCGACATAAATTACTCGCCGATTTTAAATTTTTCAGAATCAGAATTTGTAGTTGCGGGTCCAGGGGCAAAAGGCGGAATTAGTAAATGCTTTAAAGACACTGCGGGACTAAGCAATATCGAAGTAATAAAATTTATGACAGATAGGCAAGAACGCGAATTCGATAGATTAGGCCTTTCTTTTCAGACACTGTGGGGGAGAAGATTACAGCTAATTGACTGCCAAAATATTTTTTGCGAGGTAGATAAATATGCGAGAGTTAAGCATCCCGATATTAAGGGTGATAGTAAGAGGGTTAAAATAAAACAGATTTTTAAGCCGAATTCAAAACACATAGATTTCTGGTTTCCTCCTAAATGGGGAATCAACAATGCTGTACAAGAATCAAAACCGTTAGTCGCTAACATATCAACTGAACTATGGGATTTATAGGCAATACAGGACTTGAGAGCTTGTTATCATCGACAGATTTTATCACAGGTTTTGATCCTAAACGAATTAAAAACGGCGCATATGAAATGTCGTTGGGCGCGGAAGTGTTTCAAACGGATTCTAGTCCAAGGTCAGTAAAGCAATTGAAAAAAGATGAAAAGATAGAAATCAAGCCCGGTCAATTTGCACTACTATTAACCAAGGAATATGTAAGAATACCTGAGGATAAAATTGCGTTCATTTCAATTAAGGCTGGCGTAAAATTCAAGGGACTGATTAACGTTTCCGGATTTCATGTTGATCCTGGATTTGAAGGAAATTTGTTATTTTCAGTATATAACGCTGGGCCTACTAATATTATTCTGTCGAATAACACACCTTACTTTCCAATATGGTTAGCGGATCTAAATGAAAAGCAAGACTATAAAGGGGATCATGAAAAACAGACAAAAATTCCTGATTCGCCTGTAGAAGCTTTAAGTCAGGGTGAGCTTGCATCGCCTAATATTTTAAGTAAGCGAATCGACGATGATAGAAAAGCTGTAGATAAGAAAATTGACGATAATAACTCAACAATTGATACGAGAATCAGCGTACTTGAGAAAGATCAAAAAGCAACTAACTACATCTCTGTAACGGCCGTTGGCGTGGTTATAGCAATTTTGCTTAAGTTAGCATTTGATTGGTACGGCTTTAGTATGGGACTAAATAAAGGTATCGACTTACAAAAAAAGCAGTTTACATCTGACTCGATGATTAATCTGCAACTGAGCGAAAAGAAAAAACTGCTTATAGAAATAGACAGTTTAGAGCAGCTAAGGGAAAAATACACGAACTCAAAAAATAAGTAAAATGGAAGAACAACATTTTTTTGATTCAAGCTTTGCAGAACCAGAGCAAATACCTCGGCTATTTACAGTTGCATTCGAGAGGGTTGGAGCGTATGATAAAGGTAAGGTTCGAGTTGTTGTTGATGATGGCATACAACTTGGAGACATCATCGACGATAACGCTTATGTCAACGATTTTTACCGCTACCATGATATATTTCATTACTCCTTTGCTACGCTGCTTGGTTGGTCGCCATGCACAAGAGCGATGATGAAGCGTAAACGAAAAAGCAACGAGTTGATGGATAAAGTTGAAGATGGTGCGCGAGCAACAATTACTGAAGAAGCTTTGTCAATGATTATTTTTAATGAAGCAAAACGCAAAGACTATTTCAAAGGAGAAAACAGAGTGTCTAGAACAACATTAAGAATAATAAAAGAAATGACCGAAAACTTTGAGGTCAATACACGCACAGTCAGCGAATGGGAACGTGCCATCCTGAAAGCTTATGAAATATTTAGACTGTTAATTGAGAATAGTGGCGGAAAGGTTGCGTTTGATGGAATAAATAAGTCAATTAGCTACCAACAGTTGGCCTGATGATAATTAGCATTGGCTGCGATATTGTTGAGCATGAGCTAACCAGAAAACTTAATTGGGAAAATAGTGCTTCGATTCAAAATCGCATATTCTCAGTACTTGAACTTGACATTTATGCGTCGGATAAAAAAATAACTTTTTTAACTGGCCGTTTCGCTGCGAAAGAGGCAGTTTTAAAGTGTCTAGGTAAAGGAATGGAAGACGGTATAGACCTAACAGACATTCATATCCTCAGATCTGAATTAGGTACACCAATAGTTACGCTAACTGGCAATGTGCAAGCCTTGTCAATTGCAAGAGGAATTAAAAAATGGCACGTTAGCATTACTCATTCCAACAACACTTCATCAGCATTTGTCATAGCGGAAGGTAACTAACTGCCGTATTACTGTTATTAACCCTTAACGATCGGGGGAGGGTCTATAATAACCAGGGCTTTAAATTTATTTAATTATGGACAAATTCATTTACCAAAAACTACCAAAATCATTCATTAGTCGCCTTCTTTTTAATTTTTTTGGGGTGCTTACCATGATTAGTGGTTTACGAAGTGCAATTGATATTGTCACAATGCTATGCAGGGTGGCTTCCTTCTGTTGCAGGGCAATATCTTCATTGGCGGTCTGTAGTAATTTCAGCCAGTTATTCAGGGTGCCGCCGGTCATGTTCCGGACACTATAAGAGATGAACAAACGGCCTTCTTTTCTTTCTCTCACCAGCATAGGCCGATGATCGTAAACATAGTCCTGTAGGTGTGCTTTGCAGCGGTACCAAAAGGCACAAACCGCAGAGGCTACACCATACACAAACGAAGGCACAGCCTTTGCTTAACTGTTTTGTTGATAATAGGCTACGCTCAACTAGGTACAACTAGTCATATTGAGTTGTACAATCCAGGATTTCATCTTTAATTAATGCACCTAAAACGGGTGACAATTGGAGATATTTCCGACTAATTACATTTTTATAAACTATTTTGTCAATTGATTTTTCGCAATAATTATTAGTAAAATGATAGAAAAATGGACTGTATTTCAAATCAGTTGACACAAAATGGTAAACTGTAGCTCTCACTATTGATATGGAAAAATATTCATTTTCATTAATCTTGTATAGCTTTTGTTTAGTATTAAAATTCGATATATTTTTTAAGTACGTATTTTCATTTTGGCAAAATTCAAAACTATCAATATCATTATACTCACAACCATAAAGGCTATAATAATTAGCATATTTCATATAATGGTAGTTTTTTCCTGAAGCAAATAAAAATCCTTTCAAACTAGAAAACTTGCCTAAATCCAAACTATCAGCATAAGAAATATAAAAAATATGCGCGTAGCATTTATTATGCGTTTTATAATAATACCTAA
>Ga0193716_1002314_pt1 | contig 10784 bp, 6 predicted proteins | sample U2c1metaG_FD_145901 | JGI IMG/M metagenome (GOLD analysis project Ga0193716, IMG submission 145901) | Soil microbial communities from a riparian zone of the East river system, Colorado, United States - U2c1 | ecosystem: Environmental > Terrestrial > Soil > Riparian zone | place: USA: East River...
CTGGCAGATGAAGCGCGAACACCGCCGCTTCGCCAAAACCGGAGAAATCAGAGTCCATATCGGCGCTCCGGTCCGTTTTCCTCCTCACCTTAGCCCCGAGGAAATAACGACTTATCTGGAATGCAAAGTCCGTTCCCTGTAAGTCGCCCGTTTTGCGTGTCCGTCCGGTAAATAGGAAGATGCCCCGCTCCCTGCGGAGTTCTGCTTTCTGTGGCAAAATAGTGATTGACTGGATAAAAGAAATGGCACATCGGACAACCCTTGAAGAACCGCGCCCGGCAAAGACCGCCAAGCCAGGCAAGAAGTCGGCCGCGGTAACGGCACCCGCGGACGGAAATCGCGAGCGCATTTTCAGCGCATTCCGTAATTGGGGCTATCGCGAAGCGAATCTGGACCCACTCGGTTTCTTTGCGCCGCTGAAGTGCGCCGATCTCGGTTCGCTCACCGGGGAAGCCGCTCTGGAAGCCCGCCGCATCTACTGCGGAACAATAGGCGCTGAATTCATGCACCTTCCCGAACCCGATCGCCGGGAATGGATCGCCGAACGCATCGAGGGTTCCCCCCCGGCCGTCGATCAGGCAAGAATCCTCGAACGCTTGATCCGCGCCGATCTCTTTGAACAAGTGCTCCAGGCCCGCTACCTCGGCAGCAAACGATTCTCGCTGGAAGGCGTCACCGCACTCATTCCCCTTCTCGACGCCATCCTCGACGGTATCGGCGAACATGGTGCGGTTGAATCGGTTATGGCCATGAGCCATCGCGGGCGTTTGAACGTGATGACTCATGCCGCCTGCAAGCCGGCCCATGAAGTGGTTTCCGGATTTGAAGATGTGGATCCCCGCAGCGTACTCGGCGCCGGCGACGTGAAATATCACGTGGGCGCGACGGGAACGTACCTCACGTCTTCAGGCAAAGAAATTGGGATTCATCTGGTCTCCAACCCCAGTCACCTGGAAGCAGTTGATCCCGTGGCCATGGGTCGGGTGCGCGCCAAGCAAACGCGCTACGGCGCAGAGAGCAAAAATAAGATTGTCCCCATCGTGATGCACGGCGACGCCGCATTCGCGGGACAAGGCATCTGGGCCGAGACACTCAATCTTGCCGATCTTCAGGGTTACACCGTCGGCGGCACCATCCATATCATTGTCAACAATCTGATTGGCTTTACGACCCGCCCCATGCAGGAACATTCTTCGCGTTTTGCTTCCGATATCGCCAAACGTCAATCGGTCCCGGTATTTCACGTAAACGCAGAAGATCCCGACGCCGTCGTGCGCGTCGGCCAAATTGCTGCTGAATATCGCGCAAAATTTGGCAGCGACGTAGTCGTGGACATCATCGGCTATCGCCGTCACGGCCACAGTGAAGTGGACGATCCCACGATCACGCAACCACGCCTGTATGAACGAATCAAGAATCATCCGGCGCTTTGGAAAATTTATGCCGAGCGCACTGGAATCGACACCACCGGGACTGTGGAGCGGGTGCGCGCCGAATACGAAGACGAACAGCGCAAAGCGCACGAACTGACGAAGGCTCCTGAAATGCGGCAGTTGCCCGACTACTGGTCGCCCTACCCGCGCGGCCGCTACGACGCTTCCTATGAAGTTGATACCGGCGTTCCCGCGGAAACGCTCGCCGCCATTACCGCAAAACTAGTGCACGCGCCGGAAGGTTTCCATGTTCATCCGAAAATCGTCAAGTTGCTCGAACAGCGCTCGGAAATGGGCCAGGGCAAGCGCGCCGTCGATTATGGTTTTGCAGAAGCGCTGGCGTTCGGCTCCATTCTGCTCGAAGGCAATCCCGTTCGCCTGACCGGACAAGATTCGCAACGCGGCACCTTCAACCAGCGGCATTCCGTGCTGATTGATACGGAAAATGAACAGGAATTTTTGCCGCTGGCAAATCTTTCGCCGGACCAGGCATTCTGCGAAATTCATAACTCTTCGCTGTCAGAGGGCGGCTGTCTTGGATTTGAATACGGCTTCAGCCGCGACTACCCGGAAGCCCTGGTCCTGTGGGAAGCGCAATTTGGCGATTTCGCAAACGGGGCGCAGGTCATCATCGACCAGTTCATCAGCGCCGGTGAAGACAAGTGGAACTTGCCATCCGGCGTGGTGCTGCTGCTGCCGCACGGCTACGAGGGTCAGGGCCCAGAGCATTCCAGCGCCCGCATCGAACGCTATCTGCAACTCGCCGGCGAAGACAACATAGTGATCTGCCAGCCTTCCACGGCCGCGCAATATTTCCACATGCTGCGTCGCCAGGTTCGCCGGTTGTGGAGAAAGCCGCTCATCGTATTCACTCCGAAGAGCATGCTGCGCCATCCGGACGCCAGCTCGAGCCTCGCTGAATTTACGCAGCCGAGATTTCAGACCGTGGTTCGCGACAAAGAAGTTCAGGACGCCAAGCGCATCCTGATGGCCAGCGGAAAAGTCGGCCACGAACTAAAAGCCGAACGGCGCCGGCGCAAGGACACGAGCACCGCCATCCTGTTCCTCGACCAGCTCTATCCTCTGCCGCGCACGGAAATTTCTGCCGCGCTGGCCGAACATCCCAATGCCCGCGAAGTCATCTGGGTCCAGGAAGAGCCCCGCAACATGGGAGCGTACTTCTACGTCGTGCCGCGACTGGAATCGCTGGCCAAGTCCGTTGGGTTGCGGCTCCGTTCCGTGAAACGCTCGGCCAGCGCGAGTCCTGCAACGGGTTCCGCCAAAGCGCACGAAATGGAGCAGAAAACGCTCCTATCCCTGGCCTTCACCACGACCACCACCGACTGAGGGGAGCTTTTTTCACCCGCGCGGCTCAGAACCGCTTTAACACGCCATTCACATTCATGTAACTGGCGTGTTACCACGCCCGTAAACAGGAATGTCACAATCAGTTGTGCAAAACCGACCGGATCAAGATCAATCAAATCAATCCAATGGCTATCGTAATGGAACGACCTACGATACACTCTCGCCAAGCCGGCGTGCGGTACGCTCGAACAGTATGAAGCGCATCCTAATTATTGAAGACGACCGCGATATCGTTGAGCTGGTTCGTTACAACCTCGCCAACGAAGGATTCCAGGTGACTGCCGCGCACGACGGCAGCAGCGGCCTCAGCACGGTGAAAAAAACGCCGCCTGATTTGCTCCTTCTCGATCTCATGCTGCCCAAGCTCTCGGGCCTGGATATCTGCCGCGAAATTCGCAAAGACGAGTCCCTCAACCGCCTTCCGATTCTGATGCTTACCGCGCGTGGCGAAGAAGCCGACCGCGTCGTCGGCCTCGAAATGGGTGCCGACGATTACGTAACCAAGCCGTTCAGTCCGCGCGAGCTTCTCGCCCGCGTGAAAGCATTGCTGCGCCGCGCCGAGCCTCCGGTCGACGCGCCGCGCATCATCGAAATTGGGAAACTCGCGATTGATCCCGCCTCCTATCGGGTCAGCCACGCCGGAAAGCCCGTTCCGCTCAGCACCCTCGAGTTCCGGCTTCTTTACTATCTAGCTTCGCGTCCCAACCGGGTTTTCACGCGCGACCAACTCCTGGACGCCGTTTGGGGAACCGACCGCTTTGTCACCCCACGCAGCGTGGACGTTTATGTCCGTCGCCTCCGCGAAAAAATCGAAAGCGACCCCGAAAATCCTCTCCATTTAAAAACTGTACGAGGTGCGGGATACTTGTTCGAAACCCGTGCAGCTTAACCTTTTCTCAAAACTCGCTCTGGCCTTCATAACGCTGGTTCTCTGCGTTCTGCTTGCGGTGGATTTTTTTGCCGAGCGCGGACTGCGGCGGGACTACGAGCGCAGCGGGTTCAATCAACTCGCGATGATTGCGCGCATCGCGCAGGCGCGCGTTTGGCAATTGCCGGCGCTTCCCGCGGTTCATGAACCGGAAATTGCTGCGCTTCACCAGTGGACGTCGCAGGTCGCTGCCGGCGGTGAACGCGTCACGGTCATTGGCGCCGACGGCACAGTCTATGCCGATTCGCAATCCGAACCCGAAACGATGGAGAACCACTCCGGGCGCCCGGAAATTCGTGAAGCCATGGCCAACGGAGAGGGCCACTCCATTCGTCGCAGCGCCACGATAAACCGCGACCTGCTCTACTATGCGGTTCGGCAAACCCTGCCGTCGGGCCAGACAGTGGTCTTGCGTTTCGCGTTTCCCCTGCAGACCATTGACGATATCCTGGGTTCGTTCCGCGGCAGCTTGTGGTTTGCTTCCTTTTTCATCCTGGTTGTTGCCGGACTGGCGTCGCTCGTTGTGTCAAGAACCTTTTCCCGGCGCGTCGATCGTCTGAAAGAATTTTCCCGCCGCGTCGCGGAAGGCGATTTTCGGGCGTTGCCCTCGGACAATACCAGCGACGCTCTTGGAGAACTGGGAAGTTCACTCAATCAAACTGCCGAACGCCTGGATCGCACCATTCGCACGCTCAAGGACGAGCGGAATCTTTCCTCCGCCATTCTTGGCAGCATGGTTGAAGGTGTTGCGGTTGTAAACGGCTCGGAACGCTTGCTTTTTGCCAACCAGGGATTTGTCGAAATCCTCGGCCTCGACGTTCCTCCGCAGTCGGGCCGGGCCCTGGTCGAAGTGGTTCGCCAGACCGAACTGCTGGAGGCGGTGCGAAACGTTATAAAAGGTGAACCTCGGGTGGAAACCGAAGTGGTGACCGGCACACTGCGCCAGCATTTTTTTGCAGCTACAGTTGCCGCGGTACGCGGGGATGAAAATTCCGGCGCCGTCATCGTGCTTCACGACATCACCGACTTGCGGAAGCTGGAACGGGTCCGCCGCGATTTTGTCGCCAACGTCTCGCACGAGTTCAAAACGCCGCTCACCGCTATCCAGGGATTTGCCGAGACGCTCCTTACGGGTGCTCTTGAAGACGTACAAAATCGCGAACGCTTTCTCGGCATTATCCTTGAACACGCCCGCCGGCTCGCGCGTTTGACCGACGATCTCCTGAAGCTGTCAAAAATGGATGCCGATCGACTGGAACTCGAAATCGACCGAATGGGCGTGTCGCCGTTCGTCGACAGCTGTCTGGAGACCGCTCAGCGCCGGGCAGCACAAAAAGAACTGAATATTTCCGTCGACGTACCGGAGGGCTTGCCGGACATCGCAGGAGATCGCCGCCGCCTGGCCGAGGTCTTGCAGAACTTGCTCGACAACGCGATTCAGTACACGCTTCCCGGCGGCCGAATTACCCTCAGCGCCCGCGCCGATGCTGCGGAGGTGGTTTTCACGGTGGCCGATACCGGGATCGGTATTCCGCAAGCCGATCAACCGCGCATTTTCGAACGCTTCTACCGCGTCGATGTCGCCCGCTCGCGTGAAGTAGGCGGCACTGGCTTGGGGCTGGCCATCGCCAGGCACCTCATGGAGGTCCATGGCGGACGCATTTGGGTGGAAAGCGAAGTAGGCCAGGGCTCGCACTTCCACTTTTCCGTTCCTATTTTTGATCCTGAGCGAGGTGTGCCTCGTGTGAATGGAGCCGGGGGCCCCGCGACGCGCGGCAACGGCCACCGCACACCCATCTAGTTCTGGCCCTCCGTCATTCATAGCGCAGGGCGACCATCGGATCGACGCGCATGGCCCGCCGCGCCGGAAAATATCCGGCGATGACCGCTACCAGTACCAGAGTCGCAATCGCCACGGCGATCGTGAAGGTATCGCGCGGCGCAAGTCCAAACAGCATTTTTTGCAGCAAGCCAACCGTGGCCAGAGAAGTAGCGACTCCGCCAAAAATTCCGGCCCCCAATACAAACAAAAGGTCCTTCATCACCAGTCCGAGAATGGAGTTTGGTGCCGCTCCGAGGGCCATGCGGATTCCAAACTCCGCTTGCCGTTGCGTCACCAGAAAGGACAATGCGCCGTACAATCCGATCATCGCCAGCAGCAAGGCCAACGCTCCGAAAAAACCGGACAGCGTTGCCAGCAATCGTTCGCGCGTGATGGATTCATCCATCTGCCGCGCCAGCGTTTGAAATTCCAGGGGAAGCGACTTGTTCACGCCGCCAATCGCTTCTTCGGCGGCCATCGCCAGCAAGGACGGGCGCATGGCGGTTCGCAATTCAAAGTTTTGCTCTTCCTCCGGCTCCTTCACCTGCGTGAAGGGAAAAATCGCCTGCGCCAAAGTCGCTTCCTGAACGGTTTCATACTTCGTATCTTTCATTACGCCGACGATTTCATAGGCCGTAAGCGCTGCTCCTGGCCCTCCTTCGAGCTTGAAGAGCTTCCCAATCGGATTTTCATCCGGGAAAAATTTTCTGGCCATCGTCTCGTTCACAATCGCCACCAGCGGCGCTCCCTTTGCATCATGGCCATTGAAATTTCTGCCAGACAGCACCGGTATGCGCATGGTCGGCAGATAGTTGGCAGAAACAAAGTTCATATACGCCAGTGCTTCGTCCCCTTTAGGCGCATTGGGGGAATCGATAATCACATTCTCGTTCCATACAAAATGGCTCAACGGCGTCAGCAGGGAGGCGCCGGCGGAAATTACTCCGGGCAGCGCGCGCAAGCGGTCTTCGATCTGTTGCGTGGTGGCTATGCGGTTTTCCACCGGCACTTTTCCGTTTTTCATGTTGGCGTTAACGATCAGCACATTGTTGCGGTCAAATCCCACATCCAGCCGGTTCAGCTTGGAAAAGCTGCGCAGAAACAGACCGGCCGTCACCAGCAGCACGAGCGAAAGCGCCACTTGCACAGCGACAATCCATTTTCCGGCGCGAAACTTCAGCTGCCGCTCCGTGGTGTCGGCTCCCGCGCTGCCTTTCATCGCCGCCAGCAAAGATACCCGCGTTGAACGCAGGGCCGGGAACAGGCCAAACAGAATCCCCGTCAGCACCGCAACTCCCACGGTGAATCCCAAAACTCGATAGTCCAGCGGGAATTCCAGAAACAACTGGGTTCTGGTCGTCGACATGAATTTAACCAGCAAGGCGTTGCCCCACTTGGCAAATAAGACACCCAGCAGCGCTCCGCTGCTCGACAGCAAAACGCACTCGGTCAGAAGTTGCCGGATCAGTCTTCCGCGTGAGGCACCCAGCGCCTTGCGAACAGCAATTTCTTTCCTGCGCACGCTGGCCCGCGCCAGCATCAAGCTGGCGATGTTGGCACACGCAATGAGCAGCACCAGAACGACAACAACCATCAAAATCGTAAGTGGCCGCTCAAACTCCTGGCGAAACCCGGAAATTCCCGTGGCGGCCGGCGTCGCCAGAAGGGTATTTTTCAGGAAACCGTCCTGCATATCTTTTTTCCAGTTCGTGGGCAGCGATTCCTGAAACACGCGCGGCGCCACCACGGCCAGGCGCGCATTGGCCGTTTCCAGGGTCACGCCCGGCTTCAGTCGTCCCATTACGGCCAGCCACCAAAACGAGCGACGGTCCAGCCGCGACCCATGTTCGTCATACAGAGCCGCTGTGCAGATGGGAGCCGCAACATCGAAGTATTTCCCCACTTCGACGCCATAAAATCCTGGCGCCGTCACCCCCACGATTTGAAACGGGTGGCCATCGAACAAAACCGAGCTGCCGATCACTTTTTGCGAAGCGCCGTAGTGCTCCGTCCAGAATCCGTAGCTCATCACGGCAATGGCCGGACAACCGCGGTGATCATCGGCGTCCTGAATCAACCGGCCGGTGGCGGGCCGTACCCCCAGGGTTTCAAAGTAGCGTCCGCTGACGAATATGCCTTCGGCCGACTGCACTTCACCGCCCTGCGCCAGATTCGGTCGCATGCCCGTGCTCCAGGCGAACATGTTGGAAAAAACATCCTGGTGATCCCGCACGGCCTCCCAAATCGGGTTGGTAACAATGGTGGTGCTTTGCTCCGCCGATCGAGGGGTGCGCATGGCCACTTGCACCAGTTCCGCTGGCTTTGGCACCGGCAGGGAGCGGAGCATCACCGAATTGATCATGCTGAAAATCGCGGTATTTGCGCCGATCCCCAGCGCCAGCGAAAGAATCGCAATGCTCGTCACAACCGGGGTGCGCCGCAGTACGCGGATCCCGTAGCGCACGTCCTGCAGCAGCGTTTCAACAAAGCCGGTTCCGCGCGCGTCGCGGCATTCTTCTTTCAGTTGCTCGTGGCCGCCGACTTCCAGCCGTGCGCGCCGCAACGCTTCCGGACGCTCGACGCCGGAGGCAACGTACTTGTCCACCTGCTTTTCAAAGTGAAATCGCAGCTCTTCATCCAGCTCTGATTCCACTTCGTCGCGGCGAAACACGGAACGCAAACGGATCAAAAGATCGCTGAACATGGCAAGCTCCTAGGCGGATTCGAGTATTTGTCCCACGGCGGCTGCGAGTTTTCTCCAGGCGCTCTCTTCGGCTTCCAGTTGCTTCTCGCCGGCACGCGTGAGCTCGTAAAATTTGGCGCGTCGGTTGTTTTCCGAAGCTCCCCAGTGCGCCTTGATCCAGCCGCGACGCTCCAGTCTGTGCAAAGCCGGATACAAAGAGCCCTGCTGAATTTTCAGAACGTCGCTCGAGACCTGCTGCACTCGCTCGGAAACGGCCCAGCCGTGCTGCGGCCCGAGCGCCAGCGTTTTCAAAATCAATAAATCAAGCGTGCCTTGCGGCAATTCAATGCGGTCGCTCACTCTCTCCCCTTGCGCTTCGACAGGAAGGATAGCCGTTCTCTTGTCGAAGCACAAGGGGAGACCCTTGCTCCTGCGGCCGGCCTTAGATTTAGCGGCTTGTTCATCTCGCCGTCAACGTGCCGTAACCACGCCGGCCGCACGCTTTCAGCGATGAGCGGGGGTGTGAATCGCGCCCTGCTCTGAAAGGAGCTTCCCGTGGCAAGCTCGCCTGGTCTCACTGAAGCCGTTCTCTACGACACTCTGGTCAACTACCTGGTATCGATGGCCCGCACCGTTGAAGGCGCCATGAACCGCGCTCTTGACGCCATTGTCAGCCTCGACAGCGATCGCACCTCCGCTCTTCCCAGCGAAGTTTTTCTTCTCGAACCGCGGATTAACGAAATGGAAATTGTCATCGATGAACATGCCATTCGGCTTCTGCGGCGCGGCGCTTTCAGCGACGATGAGATGCGTCTCATTGTCGCCGCACTGAAAATTACCAACGATCTGGAACGCATCGGCGACATTGCCGTCAATCTGGCCGAGCGGGTCATCTCCCTTCGCGAAATGCCCGGAGCACAAATTCCCGAAGAGCTGGCCCCGATGGCTTCCGCCGTCCGCACCATGGTCAGCAAAAGCCTTGGCGCACTGATTTTCCGCAATGTCGATATGGCAACTCAGGTTTTGGAAAGTGACGATCTGGTCGACCAGTACCGTGACCGCATCTTTGAACAGCTTCTCCAGCGCATGACGCAAGAGCCGACGCTCGTCAGTCCAGGACTGCAATTCATCCTGGCCACCCGGCACCTCGAACGCATCGCCGACCACGCCACCAACATTGCCGAAGATATTATTTTCTGGGTTCGCGGTCTGGACGTGCGTCACGGTCGGGGCCTCCTGCTGCGCTCCGATGCCGCCGGCGAACCGGAAGCCCAGCCGCCCGACGTCACGGAGAATTTACATCTCCTTCATGAGCCGGTGACCCGCAACGTGCACACTGACCTCGTTTGATCTTCAATCCATGTCCTACCTGGGGACCAGAGCACCCCTGGCTCCGGTCCCCATCTCCCCTTTTTTTAAGAATTGCTTGACGGTTCGCCGACACATCGGTACTCTTTTCAAGCCGAAGTTGCTTTATTCCGGGTTCTCGTCGTGTGAGGTTGTTCGCTTGAAACGTCAGAAAATAAATCGATGGCTCAACAGACTGTCCCAACTGTCGGTTGGCCGTCGCTCCGTTGCTGTTGCTCCTCTACCTTGTTGTTCCTGTCGTTGATCTCACAGTAGTTCAGTAACTACTTTTACCTCAACATCTTACGTGGACGTCCTTCCTTTCATTACAGGATATTCACATTCAGTTGACGTAGCTGTAAGACGCAACCTTTACCTTCTGCCCCGGGGTAGTTCGCATAATTTCGGCACGTATGTCGAATATTGTTTTCAAAGAGAGAGGAAATGAAAAAACTAGCAGCCGTTACACTCGCGCTGTTCCTGACCAGCGGAACCGTGTTAGCAGACACACCGAAAGACGCCGATCCGCAGGCCTCCACGCCGGCGCCGAAGGCCAAAAGCAGAAAAACCAAGGCTCAATTGGAACAGGAGAAAAGGGACGCGGCTATTGCAGCGCAGCTCGAACAACTCCGGCAGAGCGTTGAAGCCCAGCAGCAACAGCTGCAGATTTTGAAGGATGAGCTGGCCAAGCGCGACCGCCAGATCGACGAAGCGCGTCAAGCCGCCGCCGCCGCCGATACCAAGGCTTCCGATGCCACTGCCAAGGCTTCTGAAGCAGCCGCGGCCACCGCGGATCTGAAGACGTCCGCCGCCAGCGAACAAGAGACCGATTCTCAGTTGAACAATCGCATTGTGCGCGTCGAAAAAGATGTCGACACCACGAAAAAGGAAACTTCCACAAAAATCGCAGCGCTCAGCAATCTCAAGTTCAACGGGGACCTCCGCTTGCGCTATGAACCGTTCTTTGGTGGCGGCGCAGCCAATGCCGCCGCTCCTGCCGACCGTCATCGCGAGCGCTTTCGCCTGCGCTTCAATGTCACCACCAAACTCAACGACGATATTACGGCCGGCTTCTCGCTGGCCTCTGGTGACGTGGGCGACCCGATTTCGACAAACTCGACGGAAACCGGTTTCTTCACCCGCAAATCCTTTGCGCTCGACCGGGCCTTTGCTACCTACAATCCGCACCAGTTCAAGCGCAAA
>Ga0193716_1002315_pt1 | contig 10783 bp, 7 predicted proteins | sample U2c1metaG_FD_145901 | JGI IMG/M metagenome (GOLD analysis project Ga0193716, IMG submission 145901) | Soil microbial communities from a riparian zone of the East river system, Colorado, United States - U2c1 | ecosystem: Environmental > Terrestrial > Soil > Riparian zone | place: USA: East River...
TGCCCTGGCGCGCATGCAGGGAAATTTTAAAGCGCTCGCGCTGCTGGATCCGGCTGTTAGCGACAACGACTTACTGCGAATGAAAGATTGCGGCTTCACCGGTTTTCGTGTGAAAGCCAACGGCAAGGCGGTTTGTCCTTCGATGATAGCAGAGTCATGACCACGCGCGTCCACGGCTTCGACTGGCATGTTGAGTTCATGTCCCAGTCGATGACGGAAGTCATCGGCGCGGTGCCGTTTTTGAATTCCTTGAAGCTGCCCTATGTCTTCGACCACGTCGCCCACGCCGAGCCGCAGCAGAGTAGACAGGATCGTGAATTCAGCGAACTGCTGACGGTCCTCAAGAATGAAGAACAGGCCTGGATTAACCTCTACAGTTTCTATCAACTGTCCAAAGCCGGCCCGCCGCACTATTCGGACATGATCGATGTCGTCCGAACTATTATCGAAGCTCGTCCGGACCATGTAATCTGGGGCAGCAATTGGCCCCATGCCGGCATCGTCGTGCCGATGCCGGACGACGCAGACCTGCTCGATTTCCTGCTCATCGCCGCGCCGGAGGAACACAGGCGCGAACTTATTCTTGCCGACAATCCGGCGAAACTTTACGGCTGGCCCGCTTGAACGTGTGAACTGAAACTTTGAACTTTTAACCCTGATCCGACATTATCTGAAATATTTTTGCGGAATCCCAAGAGTGACAAGGACCTCGAGATGAGTCGCGTCGAATCATCACTAGCAGTGAGATCCCAGCCTCCTTCCCCCTTGCGGGGAAGGATTGAGGAAGGGGGAATTTTTGATCACCCCTCACCCTTGCCCTCTCCCGCAAGGGGAGAGGGAACTCGGATCGCTGCATTGAGTCAGCGCGCATCATTATTGTCGGTTCAGATTGTCGGTTCAGGGTTAATAAGTCGTGCGCAGCAAAAGATTGAGGAGGTTATCAACATGTACGGATGGCGCGCTCGCATCGGCCACGTGGCACCGTCGCGCGGTGACACGCTGGTTTATGAGTTTTACAAAATGTTTCCCGAAGGATTCATGATGCTCAACACCACCGGCACGGTTCGTCAGCTGGTCGACGGCGACTTTGAGAAACAACTGGGTCGCATCGAGGAAGCCGTCCAGGATCTGGTCGATAACAACTGCGACTCGATCATTTTCAGCGGCTCGCCGCTCTTTACTCGCTTGCCGTTCGGCAGCGACCGTGAGCTCGGCAAAAAACTCACGGACAAATTCGGCGTCCCGGTCGCCGCCGGCTTGACCGCCGAAGTCGAGGCGCTCAAGGCGATGAACTGCAAGAAGCTCGTCGTCGGCACGCCCTACCCAGACGAGCTCAATCAGCGTTTGAAGCGCCATCTCGAGGCTTCCGGTTTCGAAGTCTTGCAAATCGCCGGCTACGGCGTGCAAAAAAACTCTCAACTCACCGATCTGCCGGTTCATGCGTCCTACAAAATCGCCAAACGTCTCTACGCCAAAGGGCGAGACGCGGACGGCGTTTTTATTCCTTGCCCGCGCTGGCCAACGATCACCGACGTTGCGTTGTTGGAGGACGAAATTGGCAAGCCCGTGGTCACCAGCAGCCTTGCGTGCATTTGGTATGCGATGAAGCTGATCGATATTAAGGAAACCGTGAAAGGCTTTGGCCGATTGATGGAAAGCTTGGGTCACTGATACCGGCAGCTGAATGTTAGCAGCCAGCGGGTTCGCACGTCCAACCACCACGATTATTTCGACGACCGTCCAATATTGACGGCGATTGCTGAGCCGTCAGTCTAAGATTGTCACGATTCAGCAACAGAATATTTTCACAAGGAGAAATAATTATGTATAAAGACGGTTTTTCTAACGGGTCTTTTAAGCACATTGGTGATGAACTCTAGGGGTCGCGAATCCTGTATCAATATTCAGGCCGACCTCGAAGGTTCCCGCCAGCAGGTCGATACCAGCCGTAAATTTTGCGCCCGGCCAAGAACTTTATGGTCGATGCGCGAGCCCGAAGATCGCGGCGCCAGGCGCTAGACGCTGCACAAAAACAAATGGCGGGATGAAGGCAAATCAAACCTTCATCCCTTCGCCTTCCGCCTTCATCCTTTCTCACGTTCCCCATACCTTTGCAGCCGTTTCGAGCATCACGTCGAGCTTGCGAAATTGTTCGTCCTCAGTCAGCAGATTGCCGCGCAGGCTCGAGGCAAAGCCGCACTGCGGACTGATCGCCAATTGTTCGAGAGGGAGATAGCGCGCCGCCTCATCGATTCGCCGGCGTAGCTCATCGACCGTTTCAATTCGCGCGACTTTGGTGGTGATCACGCCGAGCACGGCGATTTTACCTTTGGGAACAAAGCGCAGCGGTTCGAAACCGCCGGCGCGTTCCGTGTCATATTCCAATAAGAGGCGTCGATGATTTAAGTCATTGAAAAGTGTCTCCGCGATCGCGTCGTAATGCCCTTCGCGATGCCACATGCTTTGCCGGTTGCCGCGACAAATATGGACACCAAAAGTGACTCCGGGAAAATCGGCGATGACTTCATTGTCAGCCGCGATCGAGCGGGACAGATTCGCTTGCGGATCTTCGCCGCGCGAGCGCATCGCCGCCAATGAGTCCGGATCGACGTAGGCCGTGTAGCCCGGGCCGTCGATGCCGACGTAGCGGCAACCCGCCTGGGCAAGCTCCATGACCATGCGCCGTTCCACCGAAACGACGTCTTTTAGAAATTCTTCCACGTTCGGATAAACCGCCCGCGACGCTTCGCTATCGTAGCATTGAGAAATCCGGTCAGCGCTGATCAAAGTTACCTTCACCGGACGCTCCGTCAGGCTCTGAGTGAAGCGAAAGTCGGCGAGCAATGAATTGCGTACCAGCCGCAACCGCTCCGTCACCCGCTTGCGATTGAGCAGGATCGGATCCTGTCCTTTATGCGAAACCGACTCGGCGGTGTCTTCGCGCGCCAGAATCTGATGATAAGTCTTCACGCCAGTTTGCCATTCCTCGACACCGGCAACGACGGCAAAGCTCTCCATAAAACTTGTGCGGCGAAACTCGCCATCGACAACGATCGGCAGGTCGCGCTCCAGTTGCTTGGCGACAACTGCGCGAATGGCATCGTCTTGCGTGGTCTTAAGCTCCGCCTCACTCGCTTCGCCCATGGCAGATTTTGCGAAAGCCGCCTTGAGATTCTCCGGCCGGAGTAAGCTGCCAACCAGATCAACACGCAGGGAATCGAGATCGGAAAGTACGGCGGAAGACATTCACTATCTCCTTACTCTTTAACTAATCACGCTTTTGAAAAATTTTAATCTGGCCGTCGACTGCTGATACACGCCCATCTGGAAAAATTGTGCCCGAAAGCTCGTAAAAGATATTTGGCTTGCGGCCCCTCGTCAAGCAGCTAGCGCGGCAGCATGGCATGGGAAACATCTCCCTCATCCGACGCTTAAGTCGAAAGCCTCGACGCTTTCGACGAGCTTTCTTTGATTACTTATCCTTGATCGCGCCGGAAATTCGTTTGCCCTTACCTTTGATCTCATCTTTGTTCCACATACTTTTCTCCTTTCAATGTTCGGATCCTTACGAAAGAAGTTGTTCAGACCATCGTAATCATCACGTTTCACATAAGTTTTTCACCCATCCATCAGGCTTATAGGAGATACGCGATACGTTCGCCCGAGTTGCACGAAATAGCGCGTAAGGATTTTCCCCACTCCCCTGCAGGAAAAGCCTGCAGCAAAACCATTTGGTTTAGCGGTTCCGGAGACGCAAAAACTGTGAAAAATCAATGAAAATAGCTTTTAGGGTCGATGGCACCATTGTTGCCCCAGCACAAGTCTATTCAAGACATTAGTCGTACTTTGGTCCCCGTCTGCAGCATAGATAGTCAAATTTGCGAAAGCGAAGAATTGTCATATGTTTCTCCCGTCTTTAGAAGAGCCGCGGCGTGGGCCGATCGTAACGGTGCCACCGCCGTCATTTTTTGTCGAATCGCGTCACAAGCACAAAGTTACGCTGGAAAAAATTGTCTTACGCGGCAGATCATTTTTTGAAAACGGTAAGAAATTTTTTTTGAAGGGCGTCACTTACGGCCCTTTTGCTCCCAGTCGTCCGGGCGTTCCTTTTCCCGACCCGGCATCGGTGGAAGTCGACTTTGCGCTGATGAAACAGCTCGGCGTCAATTGCTTTCGCACCTTCACTCCGCCGCCCAGGTGGCTCCTCGATTTGGCAGCCTCCTATGGTCTAAGAGCAATCGTTGGGATTCCTTGGGCGCAGCACATCTCTTTTCTCGACTCGCATCGAACTCAAACGGAAATTCGCAACATCATCAAGCGCAGCGTTGCGTCATGCAAACAACATCCCGCCGTCTTTGCGTATCTCGTTGGCAACGAAATTTCGCCCGAAATCGTCCGTTGGTACGGCAGCGAAAAGATGCGCTCTTTTCTTGGTGATTTGGTCGACTGCGTGAAAAGCGTCGATCATGAAGCATTTGTGAGTTACGCCAACTTTCCTTCCACCGAATATCTTGAGACAGAGTTTACCGACTTTCTGGCTTTCAACGTCTATCTCCATCATGAAGAGGACTTCCGTCGCTACCTGTCGCATCTGCACAACCTAGCCGGCGATCGGCCGCTGGTCTTGACCGAAATCGGCATTGATTCCGTACGCCAAGGAACAGTTTTTCAAGCTGAGACTCTCGCATGGCAAGTGCGCGCCAGCTTCGAGACGGGCGTGGCTGGAACGGTGATCTTTTCCTGGACCGATGATTGGTACGCATCCACAGGAGCGGAAGGATTTCAGGTCGACGACTGGGCTTTCGGACTGGTCGACCGCCAGCGGCACAAGAAACCGGCCTATTCGGCGATAAAACAATATTATGATGCGCCTCTGCCGCCGGCCTTGGCCGCGTATCCGAAAGTTTCCGTCGTCGTTTGCGTCTACAACGGCGAGCGAACCATGGATGCCTGTCTCGCCTCACTCGAAAAGCTCAATTATCCAAACTACGAAGTGGTGGTCATCAATGACGGCTCGACCGACAGCACGCGCGAGATCGCCGAGGGTTATGATTACATTCGTTTGATTAATCAGGAAAATAAGGGGCTTAGCGAAGCCCGCAACGTCGGCATCCGGGCCACCACCGGAGAGATTATTGCCTTCACCGACGCCGACTGTATGGCCGATCCTGACTGGCTGACGCACTTGATAGCGCGCTTTCAGTCATCGGAGTTTGGCTCGGTAGGCGGACCGAACCTGACACCGCCCGACGATTCCTTCGTCGCGTCGTGCGTCGCGGTTTCCCCCGGCGCACCGGCCCACGTGTTGCTGGATGATGAAGTCGCTGAGCATATTCCCGGTTGTAATATGGCGTTCCGGCGCGAAGCATTGGAAGCGATCGACGGATTTGATCCGATATTTCGTGCGGCCGGCGACGATGTAGATCTCTGCTGGCGCCTGCAAAATAAGGGTTACAAGATCGGCTTTAGCGCCGCTGCCGTGGTATGGCATTTTCGCCGCAACACTATTCGCGACTACATCAAGCAACAATGCGGCTACGGGAAAGCTGAAACCCTGCTCTTCTTCAAGCACCCAAGCCGTTTCAATGTGCTCGGGCAATCCCGTTGGTTCGGGCGAATCTATGGCGACCTGTCATCGTTTTTATTAAGTCGTCAGCCCCGGATCTACTCGGGAGTTTTCGGCCGAGGCCTGTTTCAGACGCTTTACCAGCCATCGCCTTCGATCGTTTCGTGCTTGCCCATGAGCCTGGAGTGGAATGTGCTTTCGCTCGCGCTCCTCGCCTGCGCTTTCGCATTCGGTGGCTTGTTCTGGCTCGGCATTGCGCCTTTTATGCTGACACTGAGCCAGTGCTTTCTCAGTGCGTCAAGGGCGCGCATTGCGCCAAAATACCGCGGCCTGCCGGCGACTCTTTTAGTAGCTTCATTGATTTATCTGGGACCGCTGTTCCGCACGTTCGCGCGCTATCGTTGGCGCCTGCGCAGGCTACGCGAAGTGAAGCCGGTCGATCTCAATGGGCCCACGCAAGAGCCACGAATTTTATGGCGCGAGCGCGCCTTTTGCCTCTCGTACTGGAACGAAAATGGCCAGGAAAAAGAAAGCCTGCTCCATGCCGTGATGGATTTTCTCTTGCCGCGCAAGTATCTCATCGCCATGGATCAGGGTTGGAGCGATTGGGACCTGGAAATCTGCCAAGGTCCATGGGCCAAAGCTCAACTTAAAACAGCGACAGAAAATCACGGTGGCAGCAAACGGGTCTTGAGGGTTCGTTGCGCCTTAAGGATGTCAAGGATCTCGGTCGCATGTCTCTGCACCTATCTCGCGGTGGCGGTTGGAGCGGCGGTTCTAGGATTTCCGATAGTTGCCGCGGCCGCAGCCTTTGTCACTTGGGCTCACGGTAGCGCCGTCATTTATCAGAAGTTCCGGCTCGGCCACCTGCTGTATCATGTTCTGGAATCGCTCGCGCATAAGCTGAATTTTGTCCCGCCGCAAAAATCGGAAGAAGCATAGTGAGGATCTCGCCGATGAAACGCACCGTTCGTTCGTATCTGAAACCCTACCGGCTGCCATTCGCCTGGGCACTGGCGCAGGTCGTGCTGATCAGCGCGTTTGAACTGCTAAAGCCGTGGCCGCTAAAGATTATTATCGATCATGTCTTGAGCAAAAAACCCATGCCCTGGGAATTTGCACAGACGTGGTCCACCGAAGGCGTGCTGTTTTTTGCCTGCAGCAGCCTGATTTTAATTTACCTTTTCTCGGGCGGACTTCGCGTCCTCAATGATTACAAAACGATCCTGATCGGCCAGCGCATGGTCAATGATCTTCGGCGCGATCTGTACAGCCATATTCAGCGGCTCTCCCTGTCTTTTCACAACCGCCAAAAAATCGGCGATCTCATGTACCGTGTGACGGCTGACACGCTGGGCATCCAGACGCTCACTATGAACGGCATTTTTGCGGTTCTGTCGGCTTCGCTTCTTTTGCTTGGAATGTTCGTCGTCATGCTTACCCTGGACTGGTATCTGACGCTTCTGGCCATGATAGTGTGCCCAGCACTCTTCCTCGCCATCGCCCTCCTCGATAAGAAAATGACTTCTGCTGCAACGCACGCGCGTCAGAAAGAGAGTTTAGTGTATTCCGTCGTCCAGCGAACTCTTTCTGGAATACGTGTGATACAGGCCTTCACCAAAGAGGAGGATGAAAAGCGACGTTTTCTCGAAGCGAGCACGGAAAGCTTACAGGCGGATTTGCGGCTCTATAACCTGCAAAATTTTTACTACGCCATTGTGAACGTCACCATTGCGGCGGGAACCGCCGCGGTTTTGTGGCTGGGGGCGAAGCATGTCCTATCGGGATATCTCTCGATAGGAGAGATGGTCGTATTTACTTCCTACCTGGCTTCTCTGTACACTCCGCTCGTCAATATCTTCCAGACCTACGGATTGGTTCAGAAGGCAAAAGCCGGCGTCGACAGGACATTCGAGATTCTGGACACCGAACAGAGTCTGCCACAGGGTCATAAAGTCTTTTCACAGCCGGCAAAAGGAGAGATCTCCTTCGAGAACGTTTCATTCGCCTACGATACGTCACAACCAATTCTCAAAAAGATCGATCTGCACGTTGCACCGGGACAGAAAATCGCAATCGTGGGTCCCACCGGAGCGGGAAAATCCACGTTAATGAGTCTACTGCCGCGCTTCTATGATCCTCAGACTGGTTGCGTCAAAATTGACGGCATCAACATCGCGGAGTTCCAGTTGAAATCGCTCCGCCGCCAAATCGCGATGGTGTTACAGCCGCCTGTGATCTTTCCGGTCAGCATCCGCGACAATATCGCATACGGACGATCGGAAGCATCCATGGACGAAGTGATCGCCGCGGCACGCGTCGCTCACATGCATGACTGTATTCTGCAGTTCCCTCAGGGATACGATACGGTTGTTGGCGAACAAGGATCTACTTTGTCGGAAGGACAGAAGCTGCGCCTTACTATCGCGCGGGGAATTTTGCTCAACGCGCCCATACTGATCTTGGACGAGCCTACATCCTCGGTGGATTCGGAGACCGAAGCAGTCATCATGGAGGGCCTGGAGCGCTTAATGGCTGGCCGCACTACCTTTATTATCGCCCACCGCCTCTCGACTGTTCGACAAGCCGACGTTATTCTGGTTATCCGCGACGGCCAGATTGTTGAACAAGGGAGTTTTACCGAGTTGCTTCGCAGGCGCGGCCCGTTTGCCTCGCTTTATCGAACTCAGTTCGGACTTCAGGAAGAAGAACGAAAGATTCGGCTAGTAAAATAGCATGGGACCATCCCGGAATCTCTGAACAAAGCAAGGATCCTAAATATGCCGCAGATTCCGGATTTAACTGACCCGCGCTATTTAGACGAGATTGGCTGGTTTCTCTACCACGAAAAATATCGCCGCGGTCAATTTGGCGACTCCTACAACGCAGAACGGCTTTCGTACTCCCGTCTCTTACGCGACGAGATCGCCCGTTATCTAGACGCGGACGCAAGCTGGTTGGAGCACAAGACCGTCGTGAGCATTGGTTGCGGCTGTACAGGGGACCTGGCCGCTTTTCCTGCCGGTGTCAAGATCGCCATAGACCCGCTTCTTTACGTCTACCAGCAACTTGGGATGTTAGTCGACGACGAAGCCGGCAGTCGAACCGTCTACCTCCCTCTCGCGGCCGAGAGTCTCCCTTTGCTGGACAAGTGCGCGGACCTGGTTATCTGCCGCAACGCTCTCGATCACATGCCGGATCCGCAAGTCGCGTTGAAAGAAATGTCGCGGATTCTGGTTAATGACGCCGCCTTGTTCCTCAGCGTTGATATTGGTGGATCGCCAACTCCGGACGAGCCAACCGTTTTCTCCGTGGATAGTCTTCGTGCACTGCTGCAGCAGGATTTCGAAGTCGTTAGGCTCGACGACGATTTCCCACCGCATAGCGTCGGCCGGATCTGCAGCTTGAGAGTTCTGGCGCGAAGAAAGCCGCGAGCGCTTCAGCCGATTGATAAGGCGCAAATTCTCCGCGCCTACGAAGTGCGCTTAGCCGAGGACACGGACAAATCGCGAAAAAGCGCCTGACAATCAATGCACCTGGCCCATGGAAACCGCAGCTATCAATCACTCGAACAGCAAAATCCAACTGGGTGCGCGGCCGCGCCTGATCGTTCTCGGAATACTGGGCGAGATTCCGCTCGCGGGAGTGGTTTGGCAGGTACTTCATTATATCGAGGGCTTCCGCAGATTGGGTTTCGATGTTTACTACGTCGAAGATACCGGCAACTGGCCGTACGATCCCGACCACAACAGCGTTACGGGCGATTGCGTCTACGCCGTCAATTTCATCGGCCAGTTGATGTCGGCGTATGGATGGTCCGATCGCTGGGCGTATCGATTAGGAGCTCAAGATGGCCGCATCTTCGGACTTTCCGAGTCTCAACTGACACAGCTCTTCGAGCAAGCCGACATTCTCGTCAACGTGACGGGCTCGACCGTGTTGCGCCCCGAGCATCTCCAAGTGCCAATACGAGTCTATCTCGAAACGGATCCCGTTCTTCCTCAGATCGAGATCGCCAAAGGAAATCAGTTCTATATCGACTTGCTCAACGCGCACACACACCATTTCACTTACGGCGAGAACCTGGGCGCGCCGGATTGTCATGTTCCAGTGGGGAATATTACCTACCACGCGACACGCCAGCCAATCGTGCTGGACTGGTGGGCGTCCTCTACCCTGTCAACTGAGATCTCCTCAAGATCCGATCGCTGTTTCACGACAATTGCCAACTGGCGCCAATCCGGCAAAGATCTCGAGTGGAACGACGAGACTTATACGTGGAGCAAACACCACCAGTTTCTCAAATTTCTCGATATCCCGGGCCGCACCTCCCAGCCATTGGAATTAGCCCTGGCGGTCCAAGAAAGATGGGAAGAAGGAGAAAAAACCTGGGTGCCGCAGCATGAAAACGACGTGGAGGCGATCCGCCTGCTAACAACGAACGGTTGGCGGATCACGAACGGATTAAGATTATCAACCAATATCTTTTCCTACCGCGATTACATTGTGGGCTCGCACGGGGAGTTTACGGTTGCCAAGGACCAATACGCCCGTCTTCGAAGCGGCTGGTTTAGCGATCGCAGCGCCTGCTACCTTGCAGCGGGCCATCCCGTTGTCACCCAGGATACCGGGTTCGGCAACTTTATTCCTACCGGCGAAGGCTTGTTCGCATTCGAAACGGTCGATGACATTCTGGCCGGTTTCGAGACGATTAACTCAGATTACGAACGGCACAGCCGTGCGGCACGATCACTCGCCGAGCAATACCTCAGAGCCGAAACGGTTCTCGCCAGACTCCTAGACGACGTAGGCCTCTAGCGAGTAGCTCTCGCGAGTTAAGACCATGCGAGTTTTTCGCGCATATCGAACCCATCCTGTAAGATAATGAAACCACGCCGCATTGTCGTTGTCGGCGCGGTCGCAGGCAATCCCTACGCCGGCATGGCGTGGATGCACATGCAGATTACCGCTGGCCTTTGCCGCCTCGGCCATGACGCTTATTATTTTGAAGTCACATCCAACTGGCCTTACGATCCGATTCGCAAAACTAAAGTCGCAGATTCTGATTATGCCCTGCCGTATTTGGCACGAGTCACAGAAAGCTTCGGGCTAGGAAACCGCTGGGCGTACTGCAGGAGCTATGCCGACGGGGAATGGTTCGGTCTCAGCGGACAAAAGGCAAAGCAGCTACTCACGGATGCCGACGCGGTATTTAAT
>Ga0193716_1002316_pt1 | contig 10775 bp, 10 predicted proteins | sample U2c1metaG_FD_145901 | JGI IMG/M metagenome (GOLD analysis project Ga0193716, IMG submission 145901) | Soil microbial communities from a riparian zone of the East river system, Colorado, United States - U2c1 | ecosystem: Environmental > Terrestrial > Soil > Riparian zone | place: USA: East River...
GGCGTTCCGGCGGCACGAAGAAGATCATGAAGCCGCCGGCGCCGGCGCCCAGCAGCTTGCCGCCCAGCGCGCCGGCCTCCATCGCCTTGGTGTACATCGCGTCTACGCTGGAATTGGAGATCACGCTGTGCAGCGCGCGCTTTTCCTGCCAGGCCGCATCCAGCAATTCGCCGAATGCCGACAGCGGGGCGTTGCCGGTCAACAGCGCATAGGCGGTGTCCACCTGCGCGCGCATGCGGCGATAGCGATCGACATTGGCCGTGACGTTGCCCAGCTGCGCCTTGACGACGTCTTCGGCCCGGCGTTCCAGCCCGGTGTAGAACATCATCAGGCTGGATTCGAGTTCCAGCAGGCGGCCGCGCGATATCAGCACCGGATGCACCACGATGTCGTCCTCACGGCGGAACTCGATCATGTTGAAGCCGCCGACCGCGGCGAAGACCTGGTCCTGGCAGCCCACGCTTTCCTTCAGCGTCTGGCGCTCGAAGGCGATGGCTTCATAGGCCAGGTCGAGCCCCGACACGGTCTTGCCCGACAAGTGGCGCAAAGCCTGCAGCAGGGAGACCACGAAGCTGGATGACGAGCCCAGGCCCGTCTTGGCGGGAAGGTCGGCAATGTGATGGATCTCGACATCGCGCTCATAGCCGCAATGGCGCAGCGCCTCGCGGATGGGCACGTGGCGCAGCTCAGCCGCCTCGCGCACCAGTTCGATCTCGCGGTAGGTGACGCGCACGCTGTAATCCAGCAGGCCCTTGCTCTGGACCCGCGAGGCGGTGATGAAGCTGTACTGGTCGATGGCGCTGCCCAGCACGGCGCCGCCATGCTCCAGGAAATGGGCCGGATAGTCGGTGCCGCCGCCGAAGAAGCTCACCCGCAGGGGCGCGCGCGTCAAAATCATTCCTGCCCCCCGCCCTCGCGTTTCATGCCGATCCTTGCTAATTTTCTTAATAATCTCATGCGGATGGGCGTTAAGTCAAAGGCCTGCCGGCGCCATGGTCCGGCGCACGAAATCCTCTGCCTCAACTACGCTTTGCGGCGTGCCGATGTCCAGAAAAGGCGCGTTTTCGGCGATTTCGCAGGACAGATGGGCGCCGCCCGCGATCAGCGACGGCAACACCTCCTCCTCCATGCTTAACCTGTGCCCGCGGGGGAAAGGTTCCAACAGGGAACGTGCCAGCAGATAGACGCCCGCATTGATGACGCCCGCGCCTGGGCGCTTTTCCGCGAATTTCACCAGCCGGCCGCCGGCATCAAGGCTGAACGTGCCGTAGCGCGCGGCGTCTTCCATCCGCACGCCCAGCAGCGCGCCGTCGATCCCGGGCATGGCGGCCCGGCTCAACAAAGGCGACAGCGCGACCGGCGTCAGCGAATCCCCGTTCACCACCAGCACATGGCCGGCGCACAGATCCAGGCACTGGATCACGCCGCCGCCGGTGCCCAAGGGCTCAGCCTCGGTCACGCAGCGCAGCTGCGCGTCCCAGGTGCCGCGCGCGCTTTGCGCCCAGGCGGCGATCTGCTCGGCACGGTAACCAACAGAATAGATGACGTCGCTGATGCCCTGCTGAACCAGCCACTGCGTCACCCAATGGACGAAGGGCTGGCCGCAGACCGGCACCAGGGGCTTGGGGATATCGGGATACAGACCGGCGATGCGCGTTCCGCGGCCTCCCGCCAACACCACCGCCGTGATCTGCATCAAAAGCCTCAGACGTTCGCGAAGCGGCGCGTGTTGATCATCCGGTAGCCTTTGATCAGTTCGGCGATGCCGGCGTCCAGCGAATGCGCCGGCGCCCAGCCGGTACGCTCGATCTTGCTGTTGGAGACGATGTAGTCGCGCTTGTCGGGATCTTCGCCCACTGCGGCCTCGATGAAGGTGAACTCCGGCACATGCTTCTTGATGCGCTCGCACAGTTCCAGCTTGGACAGGTTGGCGTCCGAAAGGCCGACATTGAAGGGCTGGTTGTTCATGGCGGCGTAATTGTCGATGCCGTGGATAAAGGCGCGCGCCACGTCGCGCACATGAATGTAGTTGCGCTTGAAATGACCTTCGAAAATCACCACGGCGCGGTCGGTGACGGCCCGCAGGGTGAAATCATTGACCAGCAGGTCGATGCGCATGCGCGGCGCCATGCCGAACACGGTGGCCAGGCGAAAGGTCACGCCATTGCCACTGTCCAGGATGGCGCGCTCGGCTTCGACCTTGTGCACGCCATAGAGCGAGATGGGGCGCAGCGGCGTCTCCTCGGTGCATTCCTTGCCCTTCTCGCCCACGCCGTAACCGGAGTTGGTGGTGGGATAGAGAATCTTCTGGTCCTTGCTGACCATCTTGACCAGCGACAGCACCGCATCGCGGTTGACGGCGGTGGCGGTCAAGGGATCGCGCTTGCACAGCGGCGCGCCCACCAGCGCCGCCAGCGGAATGACGACATCGGCCTTGGCGACAAGCCCGGCGACGAGCTTTTCGTCCCGCACATTGCCGTTGACCGGGGTGAAGTTCGGATTGGCGCAGACCGCGGCCAGGTCTGTATCGCCGCGCGCGAAGGTATCCAGCACGGTGACCTGACGGCCGGTCTCCAGCAGCGCGGGCACCAGCATCGAGCCCAGGTATCCTGCACCACCCGTGACCAGTACGCGCTCCGCCATGTCTGCTCCTTGAACTGCTGATTCCATGCTTTGCGAAAGGTTCCCTGCCTGTCGCACGCGGCGTCCTTCTAGCCCAACCGGCGGCGGTACAAAAGGGGCCAGAATTGCGCCAAAAACGGCCCTTTTTCGGCTTCAAAGATCGCCTTGTGACGGGACCGCGACTATGCAAGGTTCCGGCCGCATTTCGCCACTTCCAACCAACCCACCCCTCCCCAAAGGGGTTGAGCCAAACCGTGTCACCGAAACGAATCCTTGTCCTCGGCACCAACTACCATCCCGAGCCCATCGGCATTCCCCGCTACACCACGGAGATGGCGGAGGACATGGCTGCCAGCGGCTACCAGGTCACCGTGATCGCGGCGGCCCCGCTCTATCCCACCTGGAAGCGCCAACCCGGCTATCGTTATCGCTGGTACTCGCGCGAAGAGCGCAACGGCGTGACGGTCTGGCGCGTGCCCACCTATGTGCCGCGCAACACCGGCTTCCTGCATCGTACGATCTACGAAATGGTGTTCTGGTTCTTCTCGCTGCCGCTGGTGATCACGGCGCGCAAGGATGCCATGGTGGTGACCACCCCGCCGCTCGCCATCTGCGCCGACCTGCTGCTGCCCATGGGCCGCACGCGCAAGGCGGTGATCGTCAAGGATCTGCAGATCGACATCGCCGAGAATATGGGAATCATCCGCAGCAAGTTGTTGCTGAACCTGCTCTATCGCATCGAACGTCTGGTGCTGGGCCGCGCCGACGTCATCACCGCGGTCAGCCGCGGCATGTTGCAGAAGATCGCCACCAAGAAGCTGGGGCGTCCCAGGCTCGCTTTCTTCCCCGACTGGGTGGACACGGTGCGGATGGCCCAGACCGATGCCGAGACCACGGCGCGCATGCGCGCAAAGCTGAACCTGCCGAGCGGCAAGATCGTGGTGGGCTATTCCGGCAACCTGGCCCGCAAGCAGGGCATCGAGCTTCTGGTGGAAATGGCGGAACGCTTCCGCGCCCGCGGCCGCGACGATGTGCAGTTCCTGATCTGCGGCGATGGCCCGGCAAAGGCCGCGCTGGTGGAAATGGTCGAAAGCCTGAAGCTGGCCAATGTGACCTTGGCCTCGCTGCAGCCCGAAGCCGATTTGCCCGCCCTTCTGTCTGCCATGGACGTGCATGTGGTGACACAGAAGGACGAGTTCAGCGATCTGGTGATGCCCGGCAAGATGTTCAACATCATGTCCTGCGGCGGCGCCCAGGTGGTTACCGCGCCCGACGGCAGCGCTATCGACGGGGTGATCGCCCAGTCGGACGCCGGCGTCCGGGTGCGACGCGACGACAAGGACGGGCTGGAAGCGGCCATCGCGAAGCTGTGCGATTCCCCCGACCTGCGCGCGACGATGGGCCGGCGCGGGCGCGACTATGTGCTGGCCACCATGACCAAGCGCGACATTCTTGATAAATTCTATGCCGACCTGTTCCCCGGAGCCGCATCATGACCGACCGCATCCTGCTGACTGGGGCCAATGGCTTTCTGGGCCGCCATACCAGGCCGGTACTGGAGGCGCGTTATGGGGCCGGGAATGTCGTCGCCGTCTCCTCGGCGGATTACGACCTGATGGACCGGCGCGCGGTGGACGCGATGTTCGCGGCGGTCAAGCCCGATGTGGTGGTGCATTACGCGGCCTATTCCGGCGGCATCGGCGCTAACAGCGCCTTTCCGGCGGATTTCTACTTCCGCAACACCATCCTCACCGCCAATGTTTTCGATGCGGCCGCCAAGGCCAAGATCAAAAAGCTGGTCTATCCGATGGGCGGCTGTTCCTATCCGGCTAAGGCGAAGAGCCCGATCGACGAAAGCCAGCTCTTCACGGGTTATCCGCAGCAGGAAAGCGCCGGCTATTCCACCGCCAAGATGATGGGGGTGGTTGCCGCCCTGTCCTATCGCAAGCAGTATGGGTTGAACGCCACCGTGATCATTCCGGGCAACATGTATGGCGAGTATGACAATTTCCATCCGCGCGACAGCCATGTGGTGCCGGCCATGATCCGCCGCTATTACGAGGCCAAGCTGAACAACGCGCCTTTTGTGGAAATGTGGGGCAGCGGCACGCCGGAGCGCGATTTCGTCTATGCCGGCGACGTGGCGAAAATCATCCCCTTCTTTATCGAATCCTTTGGCGAAAGCGGTCCGGTGAACATCTCGTCGGGCACCCGCACCCCGATCAAGGAACTGGCCACCACCATCGCCAAGGTTGCCGGCTATGAGGGCGAGATTCGCTGGGATACCTCCAAGCCCGACGGCCAGATGGTTAAGATCTTCGACACCGCAAAGATGTCGGGCCTGGGCCTGTCCTGCCCCACGCCGATGAGCGAAGGGCTGAAGCGTACCGCCGACTGGCTGGCGAAGAATTACGCCGATCACGGCGACGGGCTCAGGCTGTGATCACCATCATTGGCGGAAACGGCTTTGTCGGATCTGCCTATGTCCGCCTGCTGGCGGCGCGCGGCATCGCGCACCAAGTGGTGACCCGCGAGAACTACGACAGCCTGCGCGGCACGGCCTGCGACGTGCTGATCAACGCCAACGGCAATTCCAAAAAATTCCTGGCGTCGCGCGAGCCCCTGAACGAGTTCGACCAGTCGGTGCGCAGCGTGACCCAGTCCCTCCAGGATTTCCCCTGCAGCACATACGTTCTGCTCTCGACCGGCGACGTCTATCCCGACCAGTCTTCGCCGGAGGTCAGCCGCGAAGATCAGGTGATCGATCCCGCCCGTCAGAGCCGCTATGGCCTGCACAAGTCGTTGGCCGAGCAACTGGTGCGCGGCACGCAGAAGAACTGGCTGGTGATGCGCATGGGCGGCTTTGTCGGGCCCGGCCTGAAGAAGAACGCCATCCACGACATGCTGACGGGCGCGCCGGTCTGGCTGTCGCCAACTTCCGAACTGCAGTTCATTTCCACCGATCGCGCCGCGGAACTTGTTTGGGGAATGGTGCAAAAGGGCGTGCGCAACGAAATCGTCAATCTGGGCGCCACCGGCACGGTCAATCTGGGCGCCCTGCACCGCAAGATCGGTTCGGCCTCGGCCTTCATGACCGATGCGCCCGCCATCCGTTACGAGGTTTGCCTGGACAAGCTGGCGAAACTGTCCGCCGTGACCCTGCCGCGTTCGCAGGATGAGGTGGACGCCTTTGTCGCCGCCCACACGGGCGCGGCCTAGATGACCGCCCGGCGCGCATTGTTCCTGGACCGCGACGGGGTCATCAACATCGACCATAGCTATGTGCACCGGCCCGACCAGTGCGAATTCGTGGACGGCATTTTCGATATGACGCGCGCCTTTACCGAACGCGGCTATCTGCCCGTGATCGTCACCAACCAGGCCGGCATCGGCCGCGGCCTTTACAGCGAAGAGGATTTCCAGGCTTTCATGGCCTGGATGCTCGATGCGTTCCGCAAGCAGAACATCGAAATCGCCGCCGTTTATCACTGTCCGGACCATCCCACTGCCGGCATCGGCGCCTATCGCCGCGAAAATGACTGGCGCAAGCCGGGCCCCGGCATGATGCTGCAGGCCGCCAAAGACCTGGACCTCGATCTCGGTGGGAGCTGGTGCGTCGGCGACAAGATGTCGGATATCGAAGCAGCCCGAGCCGCCGGCGTGGGTACGCACATTCTATACGAACCCGGCAGCGCAGTAGCGGAAAATAAGGGTGACTACTGGCGCGTGCCGCGATTGGTGGATGTACTGATAATTCTGCATGGCCAGAACATCAGATGATTTCCGGGGCCGCGGCATAGAAAGCGCGTAGCGAAAGATGGCGGTGGATTTCAAATCCGTTTTTGTTGATGCCCGTCGGATCCGAATAACGGCCGACATAGATACGGTCACCATTGTGATCAAGATCACGACACCATAGGAAATCATGCTCCCAAAGCCGTTTTCCGCCCGTGCACAACCAGAAAGCAAAAAAGGCAAAGGCGTAATTCACGGCAAGGGAAAATTTCTCCGCCGAGTCCAGAAGCAGCTCGATGTCTTGCGGCGGCTTGGCACGCGCTTCTTCCATCACGGAAACCGGCAGAAGATGCCAGCCCGCCTCGAGCGGCTGGCGTGCGGCGAATTCCTCCTTCAGATACCAGTCCTGATTGTAAAATGATGGTTCAGAAACCGTGGGATCGACGCCGAAACAAGCTCGCAGAGAATTGAGAGTTATCGACGCGCCATCCACATGCTGCGGCGGTGCGTAGATCAGGACATGCGTCTTGCTGTGACGCGCGAGAAATTCATCCCGCCATGCCGGCCTCGCCACAGCCTGGAGCGCCGTGGCGCGAAACCGGGGCGCAAACGGCGCCCATGCTTCCGGACCGAGATAGAGCGCACCGAACAAGGCCTGTAATCCCGTCGTCATGCGGCGACACACTGTTTGCGCAGATAAGCGAGGCCATCGGCAAAAGACGCGACATCACCCTTGGCCTGATAAACCGCAATACGTTCGAATTCCCGATCAAAAAGGCTGGCGCGCACGCCCCAGGGATTTTGCTCGAACAGGGGCAGATCCCGGATAGACGCCGGATAGCCGATAATGGGATATCCGTAATGCCGTATCGCGGCCGCGAAAGACAGGACGATGCGAAACATGTGATACGGCGAACTGACCAGCAGCAGCCGCTTCCACCCACGGCGATGCGCGATTTCTATCGCGTGATCTATTTCGGCGCGGGTATGAAGCGCCGTTGCCTCGAACTCAATGGCGTCAGCCGGAACCCCGCCGGCGAGCAGCAGGTCATACAATTCGCGGCTGGGGTAGCTGCCATACTCACGGTTATCCGCACCCCCGACCAGGATTATGAAAGGCGCGGCACCTTGCTGGAAAAGACTGATGGTGTGGGGAACGCGTGTATGGCCGTCACCCTGGAACAATACCAGCGCGTCACCTGTCTTCTCTGGCAGGCTTCCAAGATACGCAATGAATCTTTCGCGATCGGTGAGCTGACTAGACAATGTCTTCCCAGCGAATAGGGCCGCCGGCGGGGATCGCGCGTCCCAGCCGCTTGCCGACGATCGCGTTCTTGTATTTTGGGTAGATGCCGAGCGCCGGACGCAGTTCGATGATGTCGCTTTTTTTAAGGACATCTCCTTTTTTGAGGTTTTTCGTCGTCGCCAATCCACGACGCTGAACGATAACGGTCTCAGACTCCTCGGCTACCACGTCCTTGCGCGATGAGCCCATGGCCTTTTCTAGTTCCCGGGTTCGCTCGATCATCTTCGCAAACTCATGCGGTTCCATAGAATGCGGATGATCCGGCCCCTTGTCTTTCTTGCTCAGGGTAAAATGTTTTTCGATTACCTTAGCGCCCATCGCCACCGCGCCCAGAACAACCGTGTCGCCTGGTGTGTGATCGGAATATCCAACCATGGCGCCGAACGCGTTTTGGTAGGTCTTCAGCACATTGATGTTGGCGCTCTCGATCTTGGAGGGATAGTTGGTGATGCACTGCAGGATGGCGAGATCCTTGTTGCCCGCCGCCTCGATAACTCGGACGGCCTCGTCCACTTCCGCCAACGTGGAAGCTCCCGTCGCCAGAATGACCGGTTTTCCCTTGCGGGCGATATACTCGACCATCTCCAGCCAAGTGATGTCGCCGGAGCCGATCTTGTAAAACTCCGTTCCTAGCTTATCCATCATGTCCACCGCCTCATAATCATAGGGCGACGAGGACGGCGTGATGCCAATAGACCAGCAATATTCAAAGAACGCCGCGTGCCATTTGCGGGGAAACTCCGCTTCCTTGAAGACGTCTTCGACCGGGCGCTTCCAGGAACCATGCACCCCCTTCAGCTTCATCGATGAGAATCCAACGCCGGAAACGATCTTCTTGGCCTTGAAGCTCTGGATTTTGGCGACGTCCGCCCCGGCCTGCTTGACCTCATAGGCGAGCTTCTTGGCCTTCTCTAGACTGCCGTCGAAATTCGCCCCGATATCGGCGATGAAATACGTCTTCTGGCCCTCACCGACCTTTCTTTTTCCAATGTTAAAGGTCTCGGAAAATGAGCGCATCACTGTCCCCGTATCATGATCTGGTAACGCCCTGGAATGTTACAAGGGCACTGCATTGTAGCTATTCGACCCCAGTCACACAATACGAATTTAATCATGGCGCCCGTTTGTGCAGCACGCACTCAAATCTTCCGGGCCACAAGATGGATTTCCGAGCAGAAGTGGCTCTCGTCCAAGATAGCCTGCAAGGCATCTATCCTGGGCGAAATTCCCTCGGCAAAATTGCGGACGAGATTTTCCGAAACCTTGTTTTGCTGCAGGCACGTGAGCATGCTCCGATACAAATCCATCACGTCCGTCCCAAATCTCCATTCGGCGACCGACTGAACGCCGATCATCCGGTTCATATTGACGATGGACGCCTCAGTAAAAAGATGTGTGTGGCCGCCGGAAAGCTGTCTTGGAAAGACATTCCCGAAAACATTCTCCAGTACAGCCGAAAAGGAAAACATGGGAACCGAATAATAAAGCCACTGTGCGGCGCTTTCCTGGAAGGCGCGGAAGAATTTCTGCGGCTCACGGAGATGCTCGATGACGCCAATCGCGGAAATGATGCTCGCTTTCGATTTCGTCACATAATTATAGAACTCCTCCTCCGCCGTATGCTTGAGCAATGTCTGCCCGGTGCGTTGCGATATCTGGTAATTTCCGAAGTCAATCATCGCCTTGCCAACATCGATCCCGGTCACGTCCAGATTTCTCTGATGGGCAGCAAACACAAAATATCCGCTGCCGCATCCGACATCGAGGATACTGGCCTCGCAATTGGGCACGCTGCTCAACAGAAAGTCGACTTTCGGAACATAGATGTCCGCGGTCCGCTTCTCATAGTTCTGGTCAATGTAATTTTTTGAATAATCGCTGTCCTCTGAAACGTAGAGTTTTTCTATAAATGCCTTGCTGTCGTCAAAGCATCCATTCAGATGGGAGCATCGCGTGCAGAATGAATAACCGACGCCATGCGATGTGAAGTCGGGCGTCAGCGGTAGAATATTCTGACAAAGCTTGCATTCCGTCCGCCGTGGCTGCGCCGCATAGAGGCGATTTTTTCTCTCGGCTTCCTCCAGCAACTTGCTGTTTTCCGCAAAGAAGTCTTTTTTCGTATCCAGGTAGAACCCGGAAGACTTTGAGTATTTTCTGGTTATTTTATCGGACATCGCTGAACCTTATCCTATCTTGCGTGAATCGCCAGCAGCTCTACGAAGGACCTCGGCGATACGAACCGCCCCCTCCTGCCCAAAACAAGCAAAGAGCTCCGGACGCAGGCGACTGCCTTGTTCTCGCAAGCGCGCGCGCATATCCGCGTCTTCCACCAACCTGACCATCGCCTGCTTTGCTGCATCCAGCGTCTCCGCTGCGACAGCCGCACCTTCGGAGGCAATTTGGGGAAAATCGGGGGAGAAGGCGGTGCCGAAGACGAACGGAATCGCGCCAGTGGCAATCGCCTCGAACAGTGTCGTGGAAGCACCTGCTACGACAACATCGCAAATGGAAAGAACCTCGCCCAGACCAAATTCCGGCGGCGACATGAACCGAAGATTGGCTGGCGTCCCCAGCAGAGCAAGCTCCGCGGCATCAAACCGGGGCTGGGTGGGGTGTTCTCGAACGACCATTTCGACCTCAGGGAACGTCCGGGCCGCCCAGCTGATGAACTTCAACATTGCTTCCCATTCCTGAACAGGAATGTTCTCTGCAGCCTTCTGGAGGAAAAACCCGATCCGGTGAACGGGATCGCGACCACGCAGCCGGGGCGTGCCAAACGTCGCAGGCGTACCCACGGCCGTGAATCTCTGACGCGGGTTATACTTCTCAAATGGCTCGATGAACTGCGAACCCCACACCAGCATGTTTTCAAACGTCCAGTTGCGGAACCCCGGATTGGTATAGGCGGGCGCGCCATGCTGCAGGCAGACGGTGGCGACGCCGTGTTGTAATCCCGCCCGATGAGCAACCTCGTAAACCGGCGCATTGCCTTCTGGTACCACGATGACTTTCGGTTCGATTTTGGTGAGCATCGCCGAAATCTGGTCGAAGGAGCGGCAGAGCGACGCGAAATGTGACAGCACGCCGCGCGGTATCCCATGGCGTGTGAATG
>Ga0193716_1002317_pt1 | contig 10774 bp, 10 predicted proteins | sample U2c1metaG_FD_145901 | JGI IMG/M metagenome (GOLD analysis project Ga0193716, IMG submission 145901) | Soil microbial communities from a riparian zone of the East river system, Colorado, United States - U2c1 | ecosystem: Environmental > Terrestrial > Soil > Riparian zone | place: USA: East River...
AGGCCGCCGCCCTTCGGGCTGCCGCTGTTCATGGTCACGGACTCGCGGATGGTGCAGCCGTCGCCGATCTGAAGTCGGCCGGTGTCGTGTAGATTGAGTATTTGCGGCGGTGCGCCGAGCGAGGCGAATGGATAGATCGTGCAGCCGGCCCCGATCCGGGTCTGCCCGGTGACATGGACATGCGCGATCAGCCTGCAGTTCGCGCCAATCACGACATTGGGGCCGATGATGCAATAGGGGCCGATGGTGGTCCCCTCGCCGATCACAGCGCCATCTTCGATCCGCGCGGTGGGGTCGATCGTGCTCATCAGTCCGGTGCCAGCCAGGTTAGCCAAAGTGTGATGTGTTGATCTGTCAGGTTTCGCGCTGGTTAGCGCGGCACAGGGGGGCTGTCCAGTGACGTCTGGTTACCCTCTGTTTCAATGATTCGAGGCTTGGAGATTCGAGATCTGGAGCGTGGCGATTTTTGATCCGCTCCGGATCATGCCTCAGCAGCCGCGACAGATGCTCTTGATCGTCTGATCGAGCTTGGCGTCTTCCGGATCGAGCTTCTCGGGCGAAGCCGCGTCGGCTTTCATCGACTGCCGGCGCGAGGGTAATGGCGCACTACCGGTAAGGCCCACGTCCGGCGTCAGCGACGGCGGGACGGACGGATTGGCCGGCGCCGACAGCGCGCGCTGTGAATGGCGATGCATGTGATGGCCGTGACCATGTCCATGTCCACCGCGCGCGAACGCCGGCGATGCAGCTACCATCGTCAGAACGGCTGTCGTGATCATCTGCTTGCGCATTGTCGCCCCTCTCAGTCGGTCAGCATCGCGCCGACATCGGCTTCGGCGACCGTGACGCCGTTGACCCTGGCGTCGCCGTGAAACCACCACATGGTCTTGCGGCGGCCGATGCTCTTCATGTGATACTCGATGGTGTCGCCCGGCATCACGGGCTTACGAAACTTGCACTTGTCGATGGTGAGGAAATAAACCGCGCGCGGCTTCTCGGTGCCTTCGACCGATTTGATGCCGATCACGCCGGCGGTCTGCGCCATGGCCTCGATCATCATCACGCCGGGATAGACCGGGCGGTCCGGAAAATGGCCGAGAAACGGCGGCTCGTTGAAGGTGACGTTCTTGACGCCGATCCCGCTGTAGTCGGTCCGGATCTTCATGACCCGGTCGATCAGCAGCATCGGATAGCGATGCGGCAGCGTCTTGAGAATCTCGTTGATATCCACGAGTTCAAACCTGACCGGTGCCTCCTCCATCACTCCTTGCCCTCGTCCTTTGAATTGGCCGCGCCGTCCCGCACCAGACGCTCGACCGCAATGATCTCCCTGAACCATTGCTTGGTTGGTTTTGCAAAATGCCCGCCCCAGCGACCGTTAGGCGGAATGTCATCCTTCACCGCACTCATCGCCGTGACTTGCGCGCCATCGCCGATGTGAAGGTGATTGTTGATTCCGACCTTGGCCCCCAGCGCGACATTGTCGCCAATCGTCAGGCTGCCCGCCAGTCCGATCTGGGCGGCCAGCAGGCAGTGCCTGCCGATGGTCACATTGTGGCCGATCTGGACCTGGTTGTCGATTTTGGTGCCCTCCCCGATCACGGTGTCACGCAGGCTGCCGCGATCGATGGTCGTTCCGGCGCCGACCTCGACATTGTTCTGGATCAGGACGCGGCCGGTCTGGGGCACCTTCAGGTGGCCGTCCGGCCCGAAGAAGATGAAGCCGTAACCATCCTGCCCGATGCTGCAGCCGGGGTGGATCAGGACATTGTTGCCGATCAGGGCGCACTGGATCGCGGTTCGCGCCCCGACATTGCAATCGCGGCCGATCCGGACACCATCTCCGATGATGGCGCCGGCGCCGATCACCGTCCCGGCGCCGATCTCGACATTGGGGCCGATCACCGCCAGCGGATCGACGATCACGCCGTCTTCCAGGTGCGCGGTCGGATCGATGATTGCGGATGGAGCGATGCCCGCGACACCGAACCAGGACTGCGGGCGCAGCGCGCTGCCGTAAAGCTCGCGCGCAATCTGCACGAAAGCGCGGAACGGATGGGGCGCGCGCAGCACCGCCACATGGGCCGGAACGGAGGCCTCGAAGCGCGGGCCGACCAGGCACGCGCCTGCTTTGGTCGACGCCAGCTGATCGGCATATTTCAGATTATCGAAGAACGCCAAATGCATCGGGCCGGCTTCGTCCAGCGAAGCCAGGCCCTTCACGGACTGGCCGCCGCGGGACGCGTCGACCAGATGCGCCTTCGCCAACGCGGCTAGTTCAGCCAGCGTCGACGAAGGGGGTTGCTCGAAAAATGTCGGCTGCGCCATTCCACCCGTCGCGGTCCGGCCCGCAGTCAAACTCAGAACGAAGTTCCGCCGCCGAACTTGAACTCCTGCACGATGTCGTACTTACCCTTGGTAATCGGGATAGCATAATCGAAGCGCAGCGGGCCGAACGGAGACGCCCAGATCAAGCCGACGCCGACCGATGAACGGATGACATTGGTATCGTCGAACACCATGGCGCACGCACAGGGATGGCCATTGACCATGCCGTTGACTTCGCCTGTGAGGGCATTGGAGGTCGGCCCCTGATAGTCCCACAACGAGCCGGCATCGGCATAAACAGCGCCCTTAAGACCAACTTCCTTCGGCAGGAACCAGAACGGCATCTGCAATTCGGCCGACGCCCCCCAATATTTGGTGCCGCCGAGCGCATCGCCCGTTCCTGTGAAGGGGAAGAAAGTAAGGTCGCGCGGTCCTATGCCGTTCGGCGCAAAGCCACGGACCAGATTGGGTCCCATCTGGAAGCCGTCGAGCATGCGAAGCGGGGTGTTGCCCAGCTGATTGAGCATGCCGCCCTGAAGGTGGACCAGCGCGACGATATCCGCCACCAGCGGCGCGTAATACTTCGCGTCCATGGCGGACTTCAGGTAGGCGACGTCACCGCCAACGCCGGCGAAGTCCTGCTTGAAGTCGATCAGCAGACCATCGGTCGGGTTCTTGTTGTTGTCGAGCGTGTTGTAGTCCAGCGAATAGCCAACCGACGAAGTCCATTCCGCACCCTGCGCCAGTTCCTTCCGAACCGGCAAAGACGATTCGCCGTCGCCCAGACAGCCCGGAGCCAGCCCGGCCGCGGTATTGCCGGTCGGATCGACGCCGCCCAAAACCTGATTGATATAGGCCGGCGTCGGGAAGAATGTCGGACTGCCCGGATTAAGGTTGTTACAATTGTCGAGCTGGAACGGCAGCGTGATCTGCTGCTGATAGAGCGAATATCGGACCTGCAACGACAAGTCCTCGCGCAAGCCAAATCCCAGTCGCGGCGAGAAGCCGACGGTCTTGGTGCCGTACGAAATGAAGTTGTTCGGGAGTTGCTCGCGATAGAACACGTCAAGGCCGCCTGCGACGCGATAGTCCAGCAGATAAGGCTCGACAAACGACAGCGATACACCGCGCGCATACTGGCCGTAGGTGACCGACGCTTTCGCGTACAGACCGCGGCCGAGGAAGTTACGTTCGGAAATACTGACCTCGGCCAGCGCACCGTCGGTCGTCGAATACCCGCCCGATACCGAGAAGTCGCCGGTGGATTTCTCCTCGAGATCGACGACGAGAACCACGCGATCGCTCGATGAGCCGGGTTCGGTCGTGATCTTCACGGTCTTGAAGAAGTCGAGGTTCTTCAGGCGCCGTTCGGCACGATCGACCAGCGCGCGGTTATACGCGTCGCCCTCGGAGATATCGAATTCGCGGCGGATGACATAGTCGCGGGTGCGGGTGTTACCCCGCACATTGATGCGCTCGATATAGACCCGCGGGCCTTCGTCGATCGAAAAGGTAATGGAAACGGTATGCGCGTCGAAGTTGCGATCGCCGCGCGGTTTCACGATCGCGAAGGCATAACCTCGGCGCGACGCCTCGATCTGCATTTCCTCGATGGATTTCTCAAGCGCTTCGGCATTGTAGAGCGAGCCGACATAAACCCGGGAGAAGCTCGCCAGCGAATTGCCGTCAAGCGTGGCGATGCTGGACTGGAAATTGACCGACGCGACCCGATATTGCTGACCCTCCTCGATCTTGAAGGTGATCAGGAAGCCTTTCTTCTCAGGATCGTATTCGGTCAGCGCAGCCACCACCTGAACGTCGGCAAAACCGTGCTTGAGGTAATAGCGGCGAATCAGGTCGCGATCGGATTCGATCCGGTCCGGATCGTAGACGTCGTTACCCCCGAGGAAGCTCAGCAGATTCGATTCGCGGGTCTTGATGACGTCCTTCAGGCGATACGCCGAATAGAAGCTGTTGCCGACGAATTCGATCGATTTGACACCGGTTTTCGCGCCCTCGGTGACCTCGAAAACGAGATCGACGCGGTTGTTCGGCTGCTCGATGATTTGCGGATTGACGCGAACGTCGTAGCGGCCGGAGTGACGATAGATTTCGGCGATACGCTCGGCATCGGACTGCACCATCGGGCGCGAAAATGTCCCGCGCGGCTTGGATTGCACTTCGGCCGTGAGCTGTTCGTCCTTGACCTTCTTGTTGCCTTCGAAGGCAACGCGGCCGATCACCGGGTTTTCGACCACGGTCACGACCAAACGGCCGCCGGCACTGTTGATTTTCACGTCCTGGAACAGGCCGGTTTCGATCAGCGCTTTCAGGCCGTCATCGATCGCCCCCTGATCGAGACGCCCGCCGGGCCCCGGCTTGAAATAGGAGCGGATGGTCTCGACCTCGACGCGGCGGTTGCCTTCGACCTGAATCGTAGCAACGGTCTGAGCGGCAACGGGCGACGACACAAGCAGGGCCGCCAGTGAGGCGGCAACCGGCGCAGCGACCAGAATCAGGGCGGCCAGCAGACCCCCCCGCACTCGCATTCCAACATTCATGCGCAACGCGCCCTTATCATTCCAGTGCCGGACCGCACCCCTACGAACCGGCAGATTCCCATTTGTTGCCTTGCTTGTAGACAATTTTACCGGGTCGGCAAACGTCCTATTGCAGTGCAATTTCATTTTCATTCCAAGACGTTGCCTATCGGCCACGCCGTCCAAAAAATAAGGCATCATGAGGCGGCCAGATGCAGGATGTCGTTGTAGGTGGCGAATACCATCAACATGAGCACCAAACCCAGTCCTATCCGGAACCCCATCTCCTGCGCCCGATCCGACAACGGACGCCCCCGGATGAACTCGACCGCATAGAACAAAAGATGACCTCCGTCGAGCAGCGGCACCGGAAACAGGTTCAACAGCCCGATCGAGATCGAGAGCACCGCGGCCAGATGAATCAGGGCCGCCAGACCGATGGTGGCGACCTGCCCTGAAATCTGGGCGATTCGCAGCGGGCCGCCGACCTGGTCAGCCGCCTCGCGTCCGGTAAAGACGCCGCCGATATAGGCCAGCGTCCGGTCGATCACGAACCAGGTTTCCTTGACGCCGAGCCACATCGCTGCGGCCGGGTTGACCCGCTCGGTGGTGACATCGCCCGGCTGTGACGCCCGGGTGATTCCGAGCACGCCAAGCCGATGGACGTTACCGAACGGATCTTTCTGTTCCTTGAGTTCGGGTGTCCCTTGCAGCTGGACAACGGAATCGCCGCGCTTGATCGTGAACGAAAGTTTCTCGCCGGCCCGGATGCTCACGATCCGCTGCATGTCGGAGAAATTCTCGATCGGCTGATTGTCGATTGCGGTCACGACGTCGCCGACCTGGAAACCGGCGCCCGCAGCGGCGCTGCCGACTTCGATCTTGTCGACGCGCGCCGACATGTTCGGCTTGCCGAAAAACGTGAACAGGCCGGTGAAGATCACAATCGCCAGAATGAAATTGGCGATCGGACCGGCGGCGACGATCGCGGCGCGCGGCCCAACTTTCTTGTGGTGGAAACTGCCGGCGCGCTCTTCTTCGGTCATGTTGGCGAGCGCTTCGGACGACGGCGTCGAGGCTTCGCTCTCGTCGCCCAAAAACTTGACATAGCCACCGAGCGGAACCGCCGAAATCTTCCAGCGGGTGCCGTGACGATCGTTGAAGCCGGCGAGTTCCGGACCGAAGCCGAGGGAGAACGTTAACACCTTCACGCCGGCCCAGCGGGCGACGAGGAAATGGCCAAGTTCGTGGAAGAAGACGACGATGGTCAGGACGAACAGGAAGGGTATGACGTAACCGATGAGCCCATGGCTCAACGTATTGAAACTATGTAGAAAAAACTCAGACATCAAATTCCCCTCGTCCAGAGCCGAAGCTCTGCCCCCAACCTTCTAGGATGCCTTTGCGGCAATTTGAGGCAAGAGGGTGGCAGCTTTATTTCGCGCGTTATGGTCAACGGCGATGGCATCATCTGCCGAGGTCAGCGGCGCCAGATTGCCGGAGCGCATCCAGGCCTCCATCGTTGCCTCGACCAGCCGCGCGATGGCGCCGAATCTGATCTGGCCGGCGATGAACGCCGCCACCGCAACCTCGTTGGCCGCGTTGTAAACCGTGGTCGCGCCGCGACCGGTGCGCAGCGCATCGTAAGCCAGCCGCAGTCCGGGAAAGCGGCCGAAGTCCGGCGCCTCGAAAGTGAGCTGGCCGATCTTGGCGAGGTCGAGCCTGGCGGATGGCCCGACGATGCGGTCCGGCCAACCGAGGCAATGCGCGATCGGGATACGCATATCCGGCGCGCCCAATTGCGCCACCACCGAACGATCCGAAAATTCGACCATGCCGTGCACGATCGACTGCGGATGCACCAGCACGTCGATCTCATCGGGCGTCAGCGCAAACAGATAGGACGCCTCGATGACCTCGAGCCCCTTGTTCATCATCGACGCCGAATCGATGGTGATCTTCTGGCCCATGCTCCAGTTCGGATGTTTCAAGGCCTGCGCCAAGGTCGCCTGTTCGATATCGGCGCTGGCCCAGGTCCGGAACGGCCCGCCGGATGCGGTGATGATGACGCGAACCAGTTCCTCGCGATTGCCGGAGCCGAGCGCCTGAAACAGCGCGTTATGTTCGGAATCGGCGGGCAAGATGCAGGCGCCGGCCTTGGCCGCGCGCTGCATGAAAAAATCACCGGCGCAAACGAGGCATTCCTTGTTCGCCAGTGCGACGGTGGCGCCGCGATCGACCGCGGCCAATGCCGGTTTCAGCCCGGCGGCGCCGCTGACGGCGGCCATGACCCAATCCGCCGGCCGGGCGGCCGCTTCGATGATCGCGCTCTCGCCGGCCCCGCACTCGGTTCCGGTCCCGGCCAGCGCGTCCTGCAGATCTTCCAGCAGATTGGGGTCCCCAATTGCCGCAAAACGGGCGTCGAATTCCTTCGCCAGCTTGGCCAATGCGGCGACATTGGCGTTGGCGGTCAGCGCCTCGACTTGATAGCGCCCGGGCGCCCCCCGCAGCAGGTCCATCGTGCTGTCGCCTATCGAGCCGGTGGCCCCGAGGACGGTCACGGCTCGCACGGCCGATACCACGGCTTTGTTGTTACGCAACGGAACTGCGCTCATATTTTCACCAAACCATAAGACCGCGGCCGACGCCATCCACGCCGCCGCGCAAAAGCCCGAAAACCGCCGCCAGCACGACGGCGGCAACGAATCCGTCGAGCCGATCCAATAACCCGCCATGGCCCGGGATGATATGGCTGGAATCCTTGACCCCGAACCGCCGTTTCACCGCCGACTCGAAGAGGTCGCCGAGCTGGGAGGCGATCGAGAGAGCCGACCCCAGCAGCAGCAACGCGCTGGTTTTGCCGAGGCCAAATGCCGAAAACCCCCAGGCCACGGCCAGACTCGCGGCAAAGCCGCCGATCGCGCCGGCCCAGGTCTTGTTGGGGCTGACCCGCGGCCAGAGTTTCGGTCCGCCGATGCCGCGCCCGACGAAATAACCGCCGATATCGGTGACCCAGACCACCAGAAGCACCAGCATCAGCGCCGTCCAGCCCTGCACCGGATCGAGCCGCAGCAGCACCGACGCCAGTTCCGCGGCCGCAGCATAGCCAAATCCTGTCACCGCCCAGACCCGCCGCTCCGGCGTCAGCCAGGCGACGGCCACGAGGCCAAGCATCAGCACGATGAGCGCGACTTCGACGAACCCGAGCGCGAGCAACAGTCCCGCCAGCGCAAGCCCGATAACACCCGAGGTGATGACCGGGGTGCGCTTCGCCTCGCCCACGATGGTCAGCCATTCGACAAAGAGGCCGATCGACGCCACCGTCACCAGCGTGATCCACAGCCATCCGCCGGCATAGGCTATCGCAATGGCGGCGGGTGCCAGCACCAACGCGACGGCGACACGGAGCAGAAGATTTCGCGCGCCTGGTGCCGCAACCGCCGCGGGCGCGGCTTCGCCCTCGGTCACGATCCGGTTTTCGCAGCCAGACCGCCGAAGCGGCGTTCCCGCCTGGCGTATTCGGCGATCGCCCCTTCCAGCGCGGCCTTGTCGAAATCCGGCCAGTGAATCGGCACGAACACCAGTTCGCTATAGGCCGCCTGCCACATCAGGAAATTCGACAGGCGCTGCTCGCCGCTAGTGCGAATGATCAGGTCGGGATCGGGAATATCGGGCGCATCGAGGTATTGGCCGAGCGCATCGGCGTCGATCGACGACGGATCGCGCTTGCCCTCCGCGACCTCTCGCGCCAGTCGCTGCGCGGCATTGGCGATTTCCTGGCGCGAGCCGTAGTTGAAGGCGACGACCAGCGTGAGCTTGGTATTGGCCTTGGTCAGTTCTTCGGCTTCGTTGAGAAGCGCGCAGATATCGGGCTCCAGCCCCTCGCGCGCGCCGATCACCCGAACCCGCACCCCGTCGCGGTGCAGCGTCGCGAGATCGTTGCGAATGAAGCGCCGGAGCAGACCGAACAGGTCGCCGATCTCGGTTGCCGGACGCGACCAGTTCTCGGAACTAAAGGAGAAAATCGTCAGATGGAGAATGCCGAGTTCTGACGACGCGCGAACCACGCGGCGCAACGCCTCGACGCCGCGGCGATGCCCCTCCGCACGCGGCAACCCCCGGGCGGCCGCCCAGCGACCATTCCCGTCCATGATGATGGCCACATGCGACGGACCGTCCGATCGATCCGGTCCTTCAGTGGCGGGAGCCGCGGCGTTAGACATCGTTCAATCCCAGGCCTTCTCGATCTTAAGCCCCGATCGCGAGGCGTTAAACGGTGAGGATTTCCTTTTCCTTGGCCGCGAGCAACTGATCGATCTCCGAAATGGTCCCGTCGGTCGCCTTTTGCACATCGGCAGCCAGGCGCTCCTGATCATCCTCGGAGATCTCGTGATTCTTCTCCAGCTTCTTGATGGTATCGAGGCCATCGCGGCGAACATGCCGCACCGCGACCTTGGCCGCCTCGGCGTATTTATGCGCCACTTTCACCAATTCCTTGCGGCGCTCTTCATTGAGTTCGGGAATCCGGAGCCGAAGCACCTGGCCTTCGGTGGCCGGGCTCAAACCGAGATTGGAATCGACGATCGCCTTTTCCACCGCCTTGACCATCGACTTGTCCCAGACCTGCACGGAGAGCAGGCGCGGTTCCGGCACGCTGATGGTGGCGACCTGGTTGAGCGGCATGTGGCTACCATAGGCCTCAACCTGCACCGGCTCCCGCATTGAAGCCGCCGGTCCGCAACCGCCGAGCTCATGCTTGAGAGATTGAGTCGCGCCCTGCATGCGGCGCTTCAATTCGTTGATGTCGAAACCAGGTGTGGGCATAACCCTCTCCCCTCCTAAAAGACCAACCGCGCCGCCCTTTGCCGGCGGTCCGATGCTTGAGCCAGCCTGTCAGCCGGCGACGATGGTACCGTGGCCGGTGCCGCGCAGGATCGCACTGATCGAACCCGGTTCAGCAATGGAGAACACGATGATAGGCAGCGACGTCTCGCGGGCAAGCGCGAATGCGGTCGCATCCATGACCTTGTAGCCGCCTTCGATCGCCTGCGAATGGGTCAGGCGATCAAATCGCTTGGCGGAGGGGTCTTTTTTGGGATCGGCGCTATAGACGCCATCGACATTGGTCGCCTTCAGCACGGCCTGGGCGCCGATTTCGGCGGCACGCAATACCGCCGTAGTGTCGGTGGTAAAGAACGGATTACCGGTTCCACCGCCGAGCAGCACGATTCGGCCCTCGGCGAGGTATTTGTGGGTGGCGCTGCGGGTGAACAGTTCGCAGATTTCCGGCATCACGAACGCCGACAACGTCCGGGCGGGCATTCCCTTGCGCTCGATGGCGGCTTCCAGCGCGAGGCAATTCATGACCGTGGCGAGCATGCCCATGGTGTCGCCGGTCGGGCGCGAAACGCCCCGCGACGAGACCTCGACGCCACGGACGATGTTGCCACCGCCAACCACGACGGCAATCTCGCCGCCGAGCTGGCGCGCAGCGATCAGATCGCCGGCGATACGGTCGATGGTGGGCTGGTCGATGCCGAAGGATTGCGCACCGGCGAGGTATTCCCCCGAGAGCTTGATCACCACGCGACGATAGACCGGCTCAGCCATGATGCGTCGCTCTCCTGCGCGTGGGAACCCCGATTGACGAGACGGTCTTTCGAGGCCGCCGGCGGTTACTTCTTGCCGCTGACCGCCGCGACCTCGGCCGCGAAATCGGATTCCTGCTTTTCGATTCCCTCGCCGAGAGCATAGCGCACAAATCCGGTGATCTTTACCGGTGCTCCGATCTTGCCCTCAGCTTCCTTCAGCGCCTGGGCGACCGATTTACCCTTTTCGTCATGGATAAACGCCTGTTCCAGAAGGCAAACTTCCTTGTAGTAAGTCTTCAGGCCGGAATCGACGAT
>Ga0193716_1002318_pt1 | contig 10771 bp, 18 predicted proteins | sample U2c1metaG_FD_145901 | JGI IMG/M metagenome (GOLD analysis project Ga0193716, IMG submission 145901) | Soil microbial communities from a riparian zone of the East river system, Colorado, United States - U2c1 | ecosystem: Environmental > Terrestrial > Soil > Riparian zone | place: USA: East River...
CGATCGCAGTGTTCGATGCCGTCGCCGGCGTGCAGCCGCAGTCGGAAACGGTCTGGCGTCAGGCCAACAAGTATCTCGTTCCTCGCATCGCCTTCATTAATAAGATGGATCGCGTCGGCGCCGACTTCAAAATGTCGATCGACTCGATGCGGAAGAAGCTTGGCGCAAATGCGTGGCCAATTCTTCTCCCTCTCGGAAAAGAAGATTATCTCAAAGGCCAGCTCGACGTCGTGAACCGCAAGGCGGTGTTTTACCTCGATGACGACTCGATGGGTTCGATTTACGAAGTCCGGGACATTCCGGAAGAGAACAAGGCCGAGGTCGACCAAGCGTATGCCGATTTAGTGGAGGCAATCTCCAACCTCGACGATGAAGTGGCCGAAGCGGTCCTCGAGGAAAAGCCGGTTACGCCGCAAATGCTGAAGGCCGGCATTCGCCGTCAAACCATCGCGAATAAATTTGTTCCGGTCGTCGGAGGTTCCGCCTTCAAAAACAAGGGCGTGCAGTATCTCGTCGATGCCGTCATCGATTATCTCCCCGGGCCGCTCGACATTCCGCCCGCGCTCGGGATGGAGCCGGACACGCACGAGAAGATGGAAGCGCCGACCGATGATAACGGAAAATTCTGCTCCCTCGCGTTCAAGCTTTGGAGCGATCCGTTCGTTGGGAAGCTCGTTTTCTTCCGCGTCTACTCGGGATCGTTGAGCAAAGGCGATACGGTTTACAATCCGCGCACCAACAAACGCGAGCGCATCAGCCGCTTGATTCAAATCCAGGCCGACAAACGCGAGGATATCGACACCTGTTTTTCGGGCGACATCGCGGCGATCGTAGGCATCAAGAACATCACGACGGGCGACACGCTTTGCGACGAAGATTTTCCGATCCTGCTCGAGCCGCCTTCGTTCCCCGATCCGGTTATATCAATGGCGATCGAGCCGAAGACGAAGCAAGACCAGGAAAAGATGGGCATCGCACTCCAGCGGCTCTCCGAGGAAGACCCAACTTTCAAGGTCTTCACCCACGAAGACACCGGCCAGACGATCATCGCGGGAATGGGCGAGCTTCATTTGGAAATTATCCGCGATCGCATGCTGCGGGAGTTCAAGGTGGACGCGAACGCCGGCAAACCACAAATCGCTTATCGCGAGACGATCACCGTCCCGGCTGATGGCGAGGGCAAACTGATCAAGCAATCAGGCGGCCGCGGTCAGTACGGCCATGTCATCGTCAAGGTGCAACCGAACGAGCGCGGCAAAGGAATTACGATCGAGAACAAAGTCGTCGGCGGCAATATTCCCAAGGAATACATCCCGGCGTGCAAGAAGGGGATCGAAGAAGCCATGCTCAACGGTGTCGTTGGTGGCTACCAGGTAATCGACGCTAACATCGATATCGTGGACGGCTCGTATCACGACGTCGATTCGAACGAAATGGCCTTTAAGCTGGCCGCGATTTTTGCGGTGAAAGACGCGTTCAAGAAAGCGAAGCCGATTCTGCTCGAGCCGATCATGAAGGTCGAGAACGCGACTCCGGAGGAATATCAGGGCGATATCATGGGCGATCTGAATCGCCGCCGCGGTAAAATTGAGAGCATCGAAGTGAAGGGAAACCTCACGATGGTCCAGGCCGAAGTACCACTCGCGGAAATGTTCGGTTACGCCACTGCGATCCGCTCACTTTCAAAAGGCCGTTCGAGTTATTCGATGGAGCCGTCACATTTCGAACAGGTGCCGCAGCAGCTCGTGGCCGCTGTTCTGGATCAGAAGGAAACTAAATGACGAACGGTCAACGCATCCGCATCCGCTTGAAGGCATTCGACCATCGCATGCTCGATCAATCCGCGATCGACATCGTCGAGACGGCGAAGCGCACCGGCGCGCGCGTGGCGGGCCCGATTCCGCTCCCGACATTGATCGAGAAATTTACCGTGAACCGTTCTCCCCACGTCGACAAAAAGTCGATGGACCAATTTGAGATTCGCACCCACAAACGCCTGCTCGACATCATCGAGCCGACCGCGAAGACGGTCGATGAGCTGAAGAAACTGAACCTGCCGGCGGGCGTGGACATCACCATCAAGATTTAGCGCGGTTTATTTTAACAAGTTTGCAAGCCCACGATCATGAGCATCGGTTTACTAGGACAAAAAATCGGCATGACCAGCGTTTACGACGCGAACGGTCGGATGCGTCCGGTAACCGTGATCGCGGCGGGCGATAACGTTCTTCTGCGCCGGGTCACGGAAGAGAACGACGGTTATTCCGCGATCAAGGTGGGCTTTGGCTCGCAGAAAGAATCGCGCGTTACGAAAGCGCTTCTGGGCGAATTCAAGGCGGCTGGTTCCGAGCCGAAGAGACTGATGAAGGAATTTCGTTTGAAGGCCGATGCGCCAGAAGGCGAGATCAACCTGAGCGTCACGCAATTTCAGCCGGGCGACTGGGTGGATGTCATCGGAAAGTCGAAGGGCAAGGGCTTCCAGGGCGTGATGAAGAAGCACAACTTCCAGGGACAAGGCGCGGCCCACGGTTCCAAGACGCATCGGCGCAACGGCGCTGTCGGCAATCGTTCCACACCGGGACGGATTTGGAAGAACATGGGCATGCCGGGTCACATGGGCGACGAGCGCGTGACCGTGCAGAACCTGCAAGTGATGCAGGTGCGCGAAAACGAGAAAGTCATTTTAATCAGCGGCGCGGTGCCGGGAGCGAATGGGAGTTATGTCGTTGTTCGCCCGGCCATCAAGCGACCAGCGGCAGAAGGCGCCAAGAAATAATGAGCGCGAAGGTTTTAACAGCAGAGGCAGCGAAGGAAGCCAAGATCGAGTTGATCGAGACGGGGCGCGGAACGCAGGCGCTCCACGATGTGGTCGTGGCGATGCGAGCAGCGCGCCGTTCGGGCACGGCGAGCACGAAAACCAAAGCTACCGTGAATCTTTCCGGCGCGAAACCTTGGAAGCAAAAAGGAACGGGTCGCGCGCGGGCCGGCTATAAATCATCGCCGATCTGGCGCGGCGGCGGCGTCGTGTTTGGACCGCACCCGCGCGATTACTCCAAGAAGACTTCCAAGACCTTGCGTCGACTCGCGTTTCAAAAGGCACTGAGCGAGCGGATCAAAGCGGGCGATGTCCTGACGGTCGATAAATTTGCGGTTTCGGAAGCGAAAACGAAGGCGTTTGTCTCGATGGTAAAAAAGCAGACTGACGCGCGGAAAGTCTTGGTGCTCTCCGATTCGTTCGACGAGAACACCTACCGATCAGCCCGGAACGTAAAGCCGGTTTTGCTCGCAACGGCCGCGAACGTGAACACCGAGCAACTGCTCGCGTTCGACAAAATTTTAATAACCCCGGCGGCGTTGGAACACCTGGCGGAGAGGATGAATCGCGAATGAACGAACCTTACGATCTCATCCAGACGGTCCAGCTGACGGAGAAGGCGTCGTTGCTGAGCGAGAAGCTGAACAAATACGTGTTCCGCGTCTCGCCGCGCGCGAACAAGATCCAGATCAAGCAGGCAATCGAGCGGCTCTTCGGCAAGAAGGTTGTGGCCGTCAACACCTGCAATTACGCCGGCAAAAAGAAACGCGAACGCCGCGCCGATTTCGGCCGCAAGCCGCATTGGAAAAAGGCGATCGTGACACTTAAGGAAGGCGACAAGATCGACCTCGTCTAACCGTTATGGCTCTCAAAAGTTTTCGTCCACTTACACCCGCGCTTCGCTTCAAGTCGCTCCCGGCTTTTACCGAGATCACGAGCGCAAACAAGCCGCACAAGAGTCTCACCGAGGTTAAAAAGCGGAGCGGCGGCCGGAATAACAACGGCCGGCTGACGGCGCGGCACATCGGCGGCGGGCATAAGCAGAAATACCGCAAGGTTGATTTTAAACGCCGGAAGCACGGCATCGCGGCTGAGGTGACGGCGATCGAGTACGATCCGAACCGTTCGGCCCGTATTGCTCTTATTAAGTACAGCGACGGCGAGATGAGCTACATCCTGGCGCCGGACGGACTGGGCGTCGGCGCGAAAGTGATGTCGGGGAACGACGCGCCGCCGGATCTCGGAAATTCTTTGCCGCTCAGCGTGATTCCGCTCGGCGCTAACATTCACAACATCGAGATCGCGCCAGGTCGTGGCGGGCAGATCGCGCGCAGCGCGGGTCAGCAGGCGACGTTGAGTAACCGCGAAGCTGGTTACGCGCTGGTGAAATTGCCTTCCGGCGAGATTCGCCGCATTCACGACAGTTGCTTCGCCACGATTGGCCAGGTCGGCAACGTCGATCACATGAACGTTTCGAGTGGCAAGGCCGGACGCACGCGCTGGCAAGGCCGGCGTTCGCATGTCCGCGGCATGGTCATGAACCCGATCGATCACCCGATGGGCGGCGGCCAGGGCAAATCCAAGGGCGGCGGCGGGCGGCATCACCCGGTCAGTCCGTGGGGCCAGCTCGCGAAGGGATTCAAGACCCGATCGAAACACAAGCCGAGCGATCGCTTCATCATGCAGGATCGCCGCAAGAAATAATTTTTAGTTATGGCCAGATCACTGAAAAAAGGACCGTTCGTTCCCGCGCATCTCCTCGAGAAGATCGACAAGATGAATGCCTCGGGCGTGAAGAAGCCGGTGAAGACCTGGGCGCGCCGCTCGATGGTGACGCCGGATTTCGTCGGCCACACTTTCATGGTCCACAACGGGAAGACTTTTATCTCCGTGTTCGTGACGGAGAACATGGTGGGCCACAAGCTCGGCGAGTTTTCGCCGACCCGGATATTTAAGAAGCACGGTTCGCACACCGCGAAGGTGACGAAGTAGTGAAGAAAGTTGAGGGTTGATAGTTGAGAGTTGAGAGAGGTGGAGCGGCGAAACTGCGGCTCTCAACTCTCAACTATTTACTCTCAACCACTCTGCTGCTGGCAGCAGAGGAAAGTAGTTCTTTGACAGAATCCAAGATTGAAAACGCGGACACGAAGGTGACCGCCGCGGAGTTGCTCTCGCAAAACGAGGCGCTGCGGAGGGAGCTTTCGCTCGCGCGCGAATCGGTCCGGACATTGACGGATAGCCTGGCGGAGTCGAACCTGCAGGCCGAAGTTTTTCGCCGGAAGTCTTCCGATCTCGAGTTGCGAATGGAAGCGCTCGGGCTGGAATCAGCTGACAACGATCGGGCGAAACTCGAGCAGCGGTTGCTGAGTGCGGTCTCCGATCTGCAATTGTTGCAGAAGGAACGCGAACAGTATCGCGACCAGAGTTTGCGGTTGAGCGAAGCGATCCTGCATCTGCTAAAGACCTCGACGGGAGGCGACGCGCAGGCGCGGATGGAAGTGGAAACGCAGTTGCGCAGCCTGAATGAGTTGATCGCAAAGGCGGACAACCCGCCGCCGGAAACGGCGACGTTGATGGACGGCAGCGTGATCAGCGTGAAGGACGAATGGTCGCTGGTGGTCGGCAATATCGGTGAGAAGCAGGGCGTGAAGATGGGGATGCCGATGCGGGTGCTGCGGGGCGACAAGCAGATCGCGACGCTTCGAGTGGTGGATGTGCGCCAGCGGATTTGCGGGGCGGTGATTCAAAAAATGGATTCTGAAAAAGAGAAAATAAAGGTGGGCGATCGCCTCCAGGCGGACGCTCGCAAGAATGTGAGTTTAAAATAAATGCAAGTTAGATCGACATATCGGTACGCGAAGATTTCGCCCTTCAAGGTGCGCGAAGTCACTCGAGCCATTCAGGGCCTGCCGGTTTCGGCTGCGCTCGACCTGGTCGCGTTCAGTCCGAAAAAGGCGGCGGGTTTGATTGCGAAAACGCTGAAGAGCGCGGTCGCGAATGCGGAGAATAACGCCAACCTGCGGGTGGACGGCCTGGTGGTGAAGGAAGCGACCGTGGGCGAAGGCCCGACGATGAAGCGGCTGATGACGCGAGCGCGCGGAAGCGGCAGCCAGATCCTGAAACGAAGCGCCCACATCCGGATCATTTTGACGGACGAGATCGAGATCAAGACGCGCGACAAGAAAAAGGGCGGCGCCAAGAAATCGGGCGGAAAGAAGAAGGCTCACACGAAGTCCACAAAGGGCACGAAGGAAACGAAGGCGCCTGCGGCTGAGAAGTCAGAGGCGAAAGAATAATTTATGGGACAGAAAGTTAATCCGATTGGTTTTCGTCTCGGGGTGAACCGCGACTGGCGTTCGAAGTGGTACGCCTCGCCCCAGGAAATGCCGGCATTCCTTCACAGCGATATCGAGATTCGCAGTTATGTGAAGAAGAAGCTCCAGTTTGCCGCGGTCTCGAAGATCGTGATCGAGCGCGCCTGGAACAGTATTCGCGTGACGATTTACACCGCACGGCCCGGCATCGTGATCGGCCGCAAGGGTGCCGAGATCGAGAAGATGACCGAGGAAATCTCGAAGATGGCGCAGGGAAAACAGATCAAGATCGACATCCAGGAAATCAAAACGCCGGAGCTGGATGCCCAGTTGGTGGCGGAGAACGTGGCGCTCCAGATCGAGCGTCGAATTGCCTACCGTCGCGCGATGAAGAAGGCGGTCCAGGTAGCGATGGATTTTGGTGCGCAGGGAATTCGGTTGCGCAGCTCGGGCCGGTTGAACGGCGCTGAGATATCGCGTTCGGAATGGTATCGCGAGGGCAAAGTGCCGCTGCACACCTTGCGGACGCCGATCGATTACGGCTTTGCGGAAGCGAACACAGTTTACGGGAAGATCGGCGTGAAATGCTGGCTCTGTAAGAAGGAAGAAGCGCCGGCACCGGAAGCTCCGGCAGCGATGCCGCCGCCACCTGAACCGGTTGAAGCGTAGAAATTTTACCAAGGGAATATTGCCATGGCCTTAATGCCAAAACGCGTGAAGTACCGGAAGACCCAGCGGGGAAGCCGCAAGGGAACGGCTTCGCGCAATCTGCGGATCGACTTCGGTGAGTTCGGGCTCCAGACGCTCGAGCGCGCCTGGATTACGAATACGCAAATCGAAGCGGCGCGTGTCGCGCTTACCCGCAGCATGAAACGCAAAGGCAAGCTGTGGATCCGGATTTTCCCAGACAAATCGGTGACGGCGCGTCCGCCGGAAACCCGGATGGGTAAGGGCAAAGGCCAGCCGGAAAAATGGGTGGCGACGGTGAAGCCGGGAAACATTTTGTTTGAATTGGACGGCGTGCCGGAATCGGTCGCGCGGGAATCGCTGCGGCTGGCGGCGGATAAGTTGCCGGTGCGGACGAAGTTTTTGACACGGCACCATGTGGCTGCGGCCTAACGGAATATGAAATTCAAGGAGTTAGCTGAAATGAGCAGCGAAGAGCTGCAGACGAAAAAGCGCGATATGCGCCAGGAAAGTCTGCATCTACGGCTCCAGCAGCAGAGCGGACAACTGGAGCAACCGAGCCGATTGCGATTGCTGCGGCGGGATGTGGCAAAGATCGAGACCGTGCTTTCGCAACGCGTTGCGAAGACCGAAGCCGTGAAGGCGGAGAAGAAATAATTTTTATGGCCGAAGAAACTCAGGAAGCGAAACCCAGCGAGACCGCAACGGTGCGCGGAGCGCGCAAGACCCGCACGGGCGAGGTGATGTCGAGCGGGATGAACAAGACGATCGTGGTGCGGACGGTGACACGGGTGCCGCATGCGAAGTTCGGCAAGATCGTGAAGCAGATGAAGAAATTTTACGCGCACGACGAGGAGAACAAGGCGAAGGCGGGCGACACGGTGCGGATCATGGAGACGCGGCCGATGAGCAAGCTCAAGCGCTGGCGGCTGGTGGAGATCGTCCAGAAGTAGAGGAAATTTTTATGGTTTACTTGCGATCCAGACTCGATGTGGCGGACAACAGCGGCGCGCGCATGGCCACGATGATTGGCGTTATCGGCAAGGGCAATGCGATGTCGGCCGGCATTGGTGATGTGATCGTGGCGAACGTGAAGGAAGCCAGCGCGACCGGCACGGTGAAGAAGGGTGAAGTGATTCGCGCGGTCGTGGTGCGGACGCGTCAGCCGATCAAGCGCAGCGACGGCTCGGTCCTCCGCTTCGACAACAATGCGATCGTCGTGATCGACAAGGATTTGAATCCGCGCGGCACCCGAATTTTCGGCCCGGTCGCGCGCGAATTGCGCGAGCGGAACTTCATGAAGATCGTCTCGCTCGCTCCGGAAGTTTTATGAACCGAATCAAACTGCACGTCCGAAAGGGCGACAACGTCGAGGTCATCTCGGGGAACCATCGCGGTTCTTCCGGGAAGGTGCTCGAAGTGATCGCGCGCAAACAGCGCGTGCTCATCGAAGGCGTGCGGATGATCAAAAAGCATTTGAAGAAGTCGCAGGACAATCCGCAAGGCAAGATCGCGGAGCGCGAGGGGCCGATCCACATTTCGAACGTCCGAGTGCTTGAGCGTGGCGAACGTGCGGCCGCCAAAGGCAAGGGTTCCAAGAAGAAAGCGACGAAAGAAAAAGCGCCGAAGAGCAAGGCCAAGGAAGCGAAAGAGGAATAGGCAGTGAAGAACGAATTTTTTGACGATTACAAAGAGCGGGTAGTACCGGCGTTGCAAAAGGCGCACGGCTACAAGAACCCGCACCAGGTGCCGAAGGTGGAGAAGGTCGTTATCAACACCTCCGTCGGCTCCCAGTCGGACGTGAAACAGGCGCTCGAAGCTGCGAAGGCAGAGCTGGCGCTGATCAGCGGCCAGAAGCCGTCGGAGACGCGGGCGAAGAAGAGCATCGCGAATTTCAAACTCCGCAAGGAGCAGGCGATTGGCGCTAAGGTCACGCTGCGCGGGGAACACATGTATGAGTTTCTCGAACGCCTGATCAAGGCGTCCCTGCCCCGCATTCGCGATTTCCGCGGCGTTTCGCCGAAGGGTTTCGACGGGCACGGCAACTACACCCTTGGTGTTTCCGACCAGTCGATCTTTCCTGAAGTCGAGCTCGATAAAATCAAGCGCAACATCGGATTTGATGTTACCATCGTCACCACTGCGCAGACGAACGAGGAAGCCAAATCGCTCCTGAGCGAAATGGGAATGCCGTTCAGCGACCGGGCTAAGAAGGTCGCCACGGCGACTTCGTCCAGCAGCGAACCAGTCGCAGCCGCGCCAGCCGAAGCCACCGCATCTACATGAGCACAGTTACCGATCCTATTGCCGACCTTCTCGCCCGCGTGCGCAACGCCGCGGCGGCGCAGAAGCCGGAGATGTTTGTTCCTTATTCCAAGATCAAGGCGGAGGTCATCCGGATTTTGAAGGAAGAAGGTTACATCATTGATTACTTGGTGGACACCGAGGCGGCGCATCCGCGCATCAAAATTACGAACAAGATCGCGAACCGGACGAGCACGATCACCGGCCTGAAGCGGGTGAGCCGGCCCGGGCTTCGTCGTTACGTGGGTGCGAAGGAAATTCCACGCGTCCTGGGCGGGATGGGCATCTCGATTCTCTCCACGCCGCGCGGCATTCTCTCGGGCCGGGAAGCGAAGAAACAAAACGTAGGAGGCGAGCTGCTGGCTTACGTCTGGTAAGGCGCTCCGTTTTTTATGTCACGAATTGGAAACAAAGCAGTCGAGATTCCCGACAAGGTGAAGGTGAACATCGGCAACGATGGCGCCGTCGCCGTGGAAGGGCCGAAGGGGAAACTGCAATGGACGTTGCCGCGCGAGATCAAGGCGAGCGTGAAGGACAACCGCGTGTCGCTTGTGCGTGATGCGGAGACGCGGAGTGTGAAGGCACTGCACGGCCTGTCCCGCAGTCTGGTCCACAACATGGTCCAGGGCGTGAGCGAAGGATTTTCGAAGAGCCTCGAAATTGAAGGCGTTGGTTTCAAGGCCGCGGTCCAGGGATCGAATCTGAATCTCGCTTTAGGCAAGTCGCACCCCATCCTGTTCCCGATTCCAAAAGATATCAAAATCGTCGTAACCGATAACACAAAGCTCACGGTCACCGGGATCGACAAGAAAGTCGTCGGCCAGGTCGCTGCGGACATTCGCCGGTATTACCCGCCCGAGCCTTACAAGGGCAAAGGTGTGCGTTACGCGGGTGAAGTGGTGCGGCGCAAGGAAGGCAAAACCGTTCAATAGTTATGGCACTGGGCAATCGTAAAATAATCCGGGACCGCATTCACGCGCGGATCAGGAAACGGGTGAGCGGCACGGCCGAACGTCCGCGCCTGGCGGTGCATTTCTCGGGTCAGCACGTTTACGCGCAGGTCATCGATGACGACGCGGGCAAGACCCTCGTCTCAGCATCGACGAACGAAGAAAAGATCGGTGGCAAAAAAGCCGGCGCCAACCGCGCTTCGGCGGAGAAGGTCGGCAAGGCCATCGCAGAGCGGTTACTTTCGAAGAAAGTCGAGAACGTGGTCTTCGATCGGGGCGGCTTTCTTTATCACGGAAAAGTGAAAGCCCTGGCGGACGCCGCCCGTGAAGGCGGACTTAAATTTTAGAACATCATGGCACAGCAACACAGCGGCGGCGGACGACGGCAGGAACGCCAGACAGACAAGAGCTCAGCGGCACGGGGAGATACGACGGAGAAGGTCGTGTTCATCAACCGTTGCGCGAAAGTCGTGAAGGGCGGCCGGCGGTTCAGCTTCAGTGCGCTCATCGTTGCGGGCGATCACGACGGCCAGGTGGGCGTTGGGTTCGGCAAAGCGAACGAAGTGGCCGAGGCGATCCGGAAAGCTTCCGAGGCGGCGCGCAAATCGATGGAAAAAATGTCGTTGCACGGAAATACGATTCCGCACGAGACGATCGGGGAATTTGGCGGCGGCCGGGTTCTGTTGCGGCCAGCTTCGCCG
>Ga0193716_1002319_pt1 | contig 10769 bp, 8 predicted proteins | sample U2c1metaG_FD_145901 | JGI IMG/M metagenome (GOLD analysis project Ga0193716, IMG submission 145901) | Soil microbial communities from a riparian zone of the East river system, Colorado, United States - U2c1 | ecosystem: Environmental > Terrestrial > Soil > Riparian zone | place: USA: East River...
AGAATCGCCGGAAGAGCTTCTCGAGCGCCTCGATCCCACCGAGCCACTCGAACAGGGTCGGAATATTGCTCGGTGTCATCGGTATGAGCTCCCTGTAGTTCGGAGTGTTCGCGGGCACCGTGTCGCTTTCTTATCCAGTCGCTTTGTCATTGTCTACCAACCTTAATTGAGTTATTGAATGTAATGGGGATCACGGCGGTGCCAAACAGCGCCAGCATGAACCCCGGAGTGATGACCGTGACGTTGATGCTCTGCATCGCCGCGATACCCTGATCGGGGCGGATGCGGCCCAGTGCCGGCATCACGAACGAGGAGAACGCGAAGAACACGCCGGCGACCAGGCCACTGCTCAGTGCGGCGGCGAAGGTCAGGGTGAATACACTACGCGCGAACATGTGAGGCTCCCCAGACGCCGGTGGCGGCTGTCTGCTGCACGTAGTCCGAAAACAGGCGGGCGGGGCGGCCGAGCGCTTGCCTGACACCATCGGTCACAGGCGTATTTCGCCCGTCGAGAACGGTTCCGAACAAATACATGACGAGATCGATGTACTCGGTGGGAACTTGCTGGTGGACCAGTTCCGCTCGATAGTCGTCCATCGACACAGGCGTATAGGCAATGGCGCGTCCAGAAGCCCAGGCGATCTGATCGATCGCTTCGGCGAACGTGATCGCCTTGGTACCGGTGAGTTCGTAGAGGCGGCGCGAGTGCGCGCTGCCGGTCAAGGCCGCAGCGGCAATCTCGGCGATGTCGTCCACATCGACAAAGGGCTCAGCGGCTAAAGTCGCTGGCAGCGCAACTTCACCGGCGAGCAGGGGCTCGAGGAAAAAGTTCTCGCTGAAGTTCTGGTTGAACCAGCTCGCGCGCAGGATCGTCCAGTCGGCACCCGTGCCTTGCAACGCCGTTTCTGCAGCCTGCGCCTCGGGCTCACCGCGTCCCGAGAGCAACACAAGCTTTTCGACGCCGGCGCCGATCGCCTGCGTAAAAAACTCCCGAACTGTCTGCAATGCGCCGGGCACCGCGAGGTCGGGCTGGAAGGCGACGTAGGCGGCACCGATACCGCGCAACACCGGTCCCCAGGTGGCGGGCCGCTCCCAATCGAACGGGATAGGTGTCGAGCGAGAGCCGACGCGAACGCTCTTGCCCGCCCGGACGAGCCGCTCGGCGACCCGTCGACCCGTCTTGCCGGTGCCGCCCAGCACCAAAGTCGTTGTCTCTGTCATGGCATGTTTCCTTATCGTTCATGGCTGGTTCGTCCAGCGGTACCTATACTCTTGCCCAGTGCGGTTGGATTAACAATGTATTATCGTACAATTTTATTGTCTTTTCGTCCAAATATGTGGACGACACGCCAAAACCGTAGATACTGACGGTCATGACCACACTCCCAAAACCGGTCGACCCCCTGGGTGAAGCGCTGCATTTTCTGCGCATGAGCGGCGTGTTTTATTGCCGCTCGGAATTCACGGCGCCTTGGGCGCTCGCGCTTCCGCCGTTCGAGAACTGCGTGATGTTTCATGTGGTCACCGTCGGCGAATGTTGGGTCGAAGTCGCGGGCGCGGAGCCATATTTGCTTCGCCCCGGCGAACTCCTGCTGGTCCCGCACGGCGCGGGCCATTGCCTGACGAGCGGGCAGGGGATCCCCGCTGACAATCTCTTCGATCTCGACCGTGAACAAGTGAGCGATCGCTACGAACTGCTCGCGTTGGGCGGCGGCGGCGCGCCCACGACCGCGATTTGCGGCGTCGTGAAGTTTGATGATGCCGCGGCCCAGCAACTCATCCGCCTGCTGCCGCGACTCATCGCGGTCAATGCATGGGGGAGTGCGCCCGAGACAGAGTGGATACAGAGTACCTTGCGGCTGATGGCTGACGAGGCGCGGGTTCCGCGAGCGGGCGGTGAAACCGTGATCACGCGATTGGCCGATATTCTGGTCATTCAGGCGATTCGAGCCTGGATCGCTCGCGACCCGGCCGCACAGACGGGATGGCTCGGCGCACTGCAAGACAAACAGATCGGCCGCGCCATCGCGATGATTCATCGCCAGCCGGCGAGGAACTGGACTCTGGCCACGCTGGCGGCTGAGGTTGGAATGTCGCGTTCCGGATTTGCGGATCGATTCACAACATTGGTCGGCGAGCCCGCAATGCGATACGTCGCACGACGGCAGATGCAAACCGCCGTGGCCTGGCTCAAGGACGATGCACTGACCGTGGGATCGATCGCTGCCCGCCTGGGCTACGAGTCGGAAGCCGCCTTCAATCGCGCCTTCAAGCGGGTTATCGGTAAGCCCCCGGGCGCGGTTAGGCGCGAGTTCCGAGATGCGGCTCGTTCGGACGGCCGCGTACAAAGTTAAGGCACTTGTGCGCATGGACATCGACAAGGGCTATTGCCGAGACGTTGTGCGCTGAAAATCCATTATTCAATTCGTGTCCCACGTCTTTCCGTCGGACGCGTTAGCGAAGTCTTGAGCTTAAATTAGCTGACTTCGCTTTTTCAATGAGGCCTCAGTGGTCGAGAGCCGTCACTTCCTCCGCCGTGATCGCATCCTTGAAGTGATTGCCGAACTGCGTGCGCACATAGTTGATCACGGCGGCAATCTGCGGGCTGGTCAATGACGCCGGTGCGCCACCGAAGCCGATGGCATGCTTGGCGCCGAAAGCCGGCATGTTGCGCCGGCCGTTCAGCAAGGTAAGTGCTATGAACTGACGAGACGCCAAAGCGGGATCGCCCGCAAGAGCTGGATACTTGCCGGCGCCGACGGCTCCCTTGGCATCGGGCATATGACATCCCTGGCAGATATGTTCATAAATCTGCTTTCCATCGGTGAGAGCTGGGAGAGGCGTGTTGTCGGAATTACTCGACGAGTTGGCGCGCGCCGGCGTTTGGAGCAAAATGGCCGCGGCCAATCCGCCGCCTATCACAGCGGCCGCGACGCAAAACTTAACTGGCATCGATTTCAGCCCCCTCACGCGGATGTTCCTTTGGCCAGCGCCCGTTCTTGCAATCGACCCACTGCGTCCAAGGCCGAGGTCACGGCACCCTCCTGCCAAGCCGGCAGATAAGAGGCGTGTTCACCGGCCAATACGATACGGCCGTCGAAGGCGCACAGGTTGTCGTAGTGTTCCTCGCGAGCCGCGTCGGTCCACAGGCCGAAGCAACCCATGGCGGAGGGCACACGATGCCAGGCCACGCCCACGCCATTGTCGAATTCCTCACGGTATTGCGAATGAATCTGGCTGCCGTACTCAACGGCCTTGGCAACGCGCTGTGCGGGAGTCATCGAGGAGAAGTGCATGGAGGCACCCATGTCCCAAATATAGGCGCCGAGCAACACGCCTTTGCCTTCTGAGAAAAATCGGCTGCTCGGATAACTGATTTGGCCAATGGGCAAATCGGTATAGGTGATTCCGCCATAGATCTGCTCGTCCTCTTCCCAGAAGCGCCGTTTGAATTGCAGGCCGACCTTAAGTCCCGTGCTGTACGGCACCGCCGAAATGGCCTTGGCCATAGGACCGTCCACATTCATGGGAATCTGACCGAGGATGGACAAGGGAATGGTGCATACGCACCAATCCGCTTTCGCGGTCTGACGGCTGGAGCCGGCGTTTAAGTCTTCGAAAGTCACGCTGACGCCGTGATCGTCCTGCCGAATGTCGATGACCTTGGCGTTGTAGCGAATCAGGGACCCAAGTTCGCGGCCAAAGGCCTGGCCGACCATGCCCATGCCGCCTACCGGCTGGAACATCGTGGTTTGCATGTCGTACAGTTCGCCGATCTGCAACGCGCCCCACAGAGTCGACTGCAACAAGTCGCTCAATCCCACCGGCTCGGAGTAGACGGGCTTCGCGCTCAAGCCGCCACCTGGATCCTTGTCGTAACCACGGCGATCGCTGCTCTCGGGACCTTTGACGAAACGGTAATTCTTGTCCAGCGAACCGTTGGCCCGCAGTGACGCGAGCAGCATCGCTCGGTCTTCAGCAGTCACGTCGGCATCGAGCGCGTGATTTTGCGTGGCTTTCGCGAGCAGCTCAGCGACGTGACCGTTGTAGTCGGCCTTGATCGCGCGCAAGCGTTGCGGTTTGCCGCCGAAGGCTTTGCTGTTGTGCAGGTAGGCGTTGTAATTGATCTGCACGAACGGCTCGAGCGCCACGCCGAGCCGTTTGCAGTAGCTCAACATTCCATGGTGGTGATAGGGCAGGCGCCACGGGCCGGGATTGATGTACAGGCCGGGATCGAAGCGGCAGTCCTGCGTCTCGCCGCCAAGCTCGGTATAGCGATCGCCGCCGCGCAAACTCCAATTGCGTCCGCCGGCGCGTGCGTTGTACTCGAGCACCTGCACTTTGTAGCCCGCATTGCGCAATTCGTAGGCCGCCACCATGCCAGCCATTCCCGCGCCCAGCACCAATACGGAAGCACCTTTGGGCGCTGCGGCCAGCTTGCTCGGGCCCTTGAAACTCGACTCGGCCGCGAAGCCCAAACTGTGCATTGCCTGGTACATGGCGGTACCGCCGGCCGTCATTCCAATCATGCTGAGAAGCCGTCGCCGAGAAACCGAGGTATCCGTTTCGTCCGTCATACTGTTTGCCTTCGTGGAGAGACCTTGGCAGCATAGCGTGTAAAATCTGCAACCGCAGCACGCCCGTAGAATTATCAATGAGGGCAGCGGCGCTCACTTACCCACTGACGCATCGGCACCGCGGGCAGCACCTCATCGACCAGCAGCGCGGCACTCTCCACCATGCGCCGGGCGCCGCAGCTGGGGCACTACGCGCGCTCAGGGTTCTGACGCAGGGCCTGCGCCGCGGCCCACGCGGCGCCGATGAGCCCCGCGCGATCGCCAAGCCGGCTGGGTGCGATGGTAATGGGTCGTGAGAAGAGGGCGGGCAGGACCAGTCGGACCCGCTCATACAGTTCGGGACGCACGCCGATGCTGCCCCCGAACACGATGAGCTCCAGATCGAGGAGCGATTGCAGTGTCACCACAGCGAGGGCCACCCAGCGCGCCGTCGTGTCGAGGACCGACGCCGCCACTTCGTCTCCTTGCTCGAGGAGTCTGAAAATATCACGTACCGTGACGGCCCCGCTTCCACCCTGGCGGCGGTATCGGTCCACGATGGCGAGTGAGCCCACCTCGAGCTCGAATGTAGATTGGTTCTGCGAAGTTGGATCGCGCGCGAATGGCAGGTCCGCGATTTCCCCCGCCGCGCCGCTCGCGCCCCGAAACAACTTGTCGTTGATGAGCAGGCCGAGCCCTGCGCCCGTGCCTAGCGCCAGGAACGCTGCGTTGTGGCATCCGCTGGCGCACCCGAATGCCTGTTCACCGAGCATCGCGAGATTCACATCGTTCTCGATTGAAACATCTGGCCCGAAGCGGCCACGCAGATAGCCGAGGACATCGAACTCCTCGAATCCCGCGATGTTTGGAATCTGAGAAACACGACCTGTGCGAGGATCGATCGCTCCGGGGACTCCCACCATGACATGACGTGGCCGCGTCACCTCGATCCCGGCGGCTCGCGCCAGCTTGTCAGCGCAGGCAGCGATCTGTTCCGCAACGTACGCTCCGCCGCGCGGGTCGGTGGGCTCGGTCAACTCCGCCACGATCCGACCATGTGCATCGGCCATGGCTGCGGCGAGCTTCGTGCCGCCCAGGTCCGCCGCAAAACAACAGGCAGTGTCTCGTGTCATTGACGTAGTTAGGCTGCGCGGGGCGGAGGAAGAGGCAGAGTCGCCGCGAGTTCCGCGACCCCGAAGAATTCATCATGGAGACGGCGCAAGGCGACGGACAATGCGCCGACCACGCCGGCCCGCGTGCCGAGCGCGCTGGTGCGAATCTCAACCTGCCGTGGCGCGAGCTGCAACAGGGCGCGCGCGACCTTATCCGCAAAATCCGGACGCGCTCCGACCGAGCCACCCAGAACGAGCAGTTGCGGATCGACTGTTGCGATGACCGTCGCAGCTGCAAGACCAATCAGTCGCGCCGTCTCATCGACCACGTTCATGGCAGACGAATCGCCCGTCTGCGCTCGCTCGAAGACCTGTCTGGCCGAATCGACGTCGGAACCGCCGGCCTCCCGGTATCGCCGCACGACGCCGGCAGCGCCAACCTGGTACTCGAGGCAGCCCTGCAAACGGGACTCGGCTTGCAACGGATCGCCACCGATCGGCAGATAGCCGATTTCACCGGCGGCGCCATTCTCGCCGCGAACAAGTTGGCCGTTGACATAGAGCCCCAGTCCGACGCCGCTACCGAGCGCGAGGAAGGCCACGTTGGCGACGTTTTGCGCGCAGCCGTGCCATATTTCCCCGAGCAGCGCGAGATTGATGTCGTTTTCGAAGACGACCGGACTGCCGAGCTTTTCACCGAGCAGGCCGACGACATTGAGATGACCCAGGCCGGTGATGTTGGGAGCCATCTCGATGGCGCCGCTCTTGGGGTTCACCACCCCAGGGGTGGCCAACACGATGGAGCGAATTCGGCTGGGGTGTGTGTGGTTCTCACGCGCGAGGCGGTCCGAGAGCCGGGCGATCTGGTCGAGCACCCAGGCTCCGCCGCGGCTGTCGGTGGGTTCGTCGGCCTCGGCGAGCACTCTGCCTGCGATATCGGCGAGGGCGACTGTCAATCGCCTAGCTCCCAGATCGATGCCGAGCACGTGACCGCCTTCAGCGCTCAATTCGTACAACACGGCGGTCCGTCCGACATTGCCGCTCGTTCTCCCGACCCGATGCACCAGCCCCTGCTGCTCGAACGCGTCGATGACTTCCGACATGGTCTGTTTCGACAGACCGGTCACCTTGGCGAGGTCCGCCCGGGAAATGGGACTGCGGTGCAAAAGGGCCTCAAAAACGCTTCGTCGCGACAACTGGCGGGTCACACTGGCCATCTGCGGGGAAGGCATGGGGTTTCTCATTTGATTCGTCATTGCTCCGAACTATCATAGCTGCGTTAGCGATTAAAGCCAGTATGCTTGACGAAAAGGGGTCTTCAATGCAACATTGATTCGTCAATCGCCCGAATCAATAGAGGCATTGAGCAGGGATGAACGCAGCAATCGATCGCAGCAATCGGTCATCGGGTGATCAAGTGGGACTCTCTACGACGTCATTTCTGGCAGTCGATGTGAATGGCACGCCTGCGTGCGTCGCGTCGCTGCGCAGACGATCGCGGACGATGCTGCACGCATTGGTAACCGCCGTTGTGTGGCAAACGACAGCGGGGGCGGCAATTGCGGCGCCGGCAGCATCCACCTGGTCATTGTTACCCCAGCCTGCCGACGTGCGCCTGGCCCCATCCGGCATCGTGAAGATTGCGGATGGTGCTCTGGTCGCGGTGCGTGGCGTCGACCGCCTACAAGTTCAGCCGATAGCGGATCGGTTCATGCAGTTGGTGGCCAATACGCGCGGGCTGCAATTGAACCTTGCGACGACGGCTGAGGCGCACCCCGCAATCACGTTCGACATCGATCCTCGTGCAAGTGTCGTGGGGGACAGCGGTTACCGCATCGTGGTAGGTGCTGAGGAAATCCGCGTCATCGCGCGCTCACCGAGCGGCGCGTTCTATGGGGGAGTTACCCTATGGCAGTTGCTGACGCCGCCGGGTTGGATTCGTGGTACCGCGGCTGAGATTGCCGAGGGTGTCATCAACGATCACCCGCGTTTCGCGTGGCGCGCGCTGCTACTCGATTCAGGACGGCATTTTCAGAGCGTGGCTGACATCGAGAAATTGATCGACTGGATGTCGCTCGACAAACTCAACGTGTTGCTCTGGCACCTGACCGAAGACCAAGGCTGGCGCCTCGAGATCCCCAAGTATCCCGCACTCACAAAAACCGGCGCTTGCCGCAAGGCAGTCGGTCTCGACATCGAATTAACCGGCGCTGCTGACAAACCCTACTGCGGCTTTTATACCGAAGCCGAGGTGAGAGACATCGTTAGCTATGCCGCCTCCCGCTTTGTCACCATCGTGCCGGAAATCGATCTTCCCGGACATTCGCAGGCTGCGGTGGCGGCGTATCCGTGGCTGGGCGTCACCGGCGAGCGCCCATCCGTGTGGACGGACTGGGGGATCAGTCCCTGGTTGCTCAAACCCGACGAGAAGACCTTGCAGTTTGTCGATGACGTGCTCGACGAAGTGATGCAACTGTTCCCTTCACGATACATCTCGATCGGCGGCGATGAAGCTGAGAAGCAGCAGTGGAACGCGTCGCCTGAAGTGCGTGCGCGGATGCAACGGCTCGGGCTGGCGAACATGGATCAGCTACAGGGCTGGTTCACCAGTCAGATCGCCAACCATCTCGTCGAGCACCGGCGCACGCCGGTTGGCTGGGACGACGAGTTGGTTTCGGGTGTGAAGCTGCCGGCATCGGAAGTGGTGATGTCTTGGCACGGAAGCGATGGGGAGCAAGTTGCACTCGAAGCGGCCGCTCAAGGCCACGATGTGGTGCTGACGCCCCAGGAGTCGCTGTACTTCGATTACTATCAATCGGACCTGCCCGAGGAATGGCCTGGTCAGCCTCCGATGACCACGCTGCGGCAGGCCTACGACACCGCCGTCATCCCGAACGGTGCAACCGCCGCTGAAGCGAAGCACATCATCGGCGTGCAGGGCAGTCTATGGACGGAGTTCATGCCGAGCTTCGCGCGCGACCAGCATGCGCTTTACCCGCGCACTGCGGCGTTGTCGGAACTCGGGTGGTCGTCGGCGAGCGCACATGACTGGAATGGCTTCCTGCCGCGCCTGTCCGCCGAGCTCGCGCGTTACCGCGCACTCGGCATCGGCTATGCCGACACGGCGTTTGCATCCGCGTTCGATGTCACTGCAGATGGCAAAGGAATGCTGCGTGTCTCGCTCTCCAACCAGGCGAACTTCGGCGAGATTCGCTACACCACAGACGGCTCCGTGCCGACTTCGATGTCCATTGCGTATGTCCGGCCGCTGGAGTTTTCCGCACAAGGCAAGGTGACGCTGCGTGCGGCGACATTCGGGCCCGGCGGGTTCGACCTCGCCGTGCCGCGCACTCAAGTGCTGGATGCTTCGACTCTGCTCAGCCGCGACGGCAGCGAGCTTGCATCCTGCTCAAACCAGCCGGCAACGCGCCTGGACGGCAATCAGCCGGCACAGGGCCTAAGGCCGGTTTACAAGGTCAGTGTCGGCGACATGTGTTGGTTGTGGCGCCGCGTGGCGCTGGAAAACATCGAACAAGTCAACTTGAGCGTCGATCGCGTGGCATGGCGCTTCAGCGACGACGCCAAGGGAGCTGTCGTACGCCCCAAGGCCAGCGCGGCCGGCGAGTTCGAGATCCACGCCGATTCCTGCACGGGGCCGTTGCTCGCCAGATTGCCGCTGGCTCCTGTGGTGCGGGGGCAAAGCGAACTCAACGCAAGAGTTTCCACGTCGGAGCTGAATGTTGCTCGTGACCTGTGCATTTTCACCACTGGTGATCCACGCGATGGCCAGTGGGTGTTGGCGCGAGTGGCATTTTCGAAATAGGCAGTACGGCGAACGCGCCGTACCGCATCAGGGATCAGGGATTCAGGATTGAGGACTAGGGACTAGGGACTAGGGACTAGGGACTAGGGATAACTATCTAGAGGTAAAGCCGTGTCAAACTTATATCGAAAGCACCCTCTGTCAATTGCCGTATCCATGGCATTGCTTGCCGCCGCGGCGACAGCAGCCATGGCATCAGAGCAGACGGCTGCCCCGGCGGAGAACGCGGGGGCGCAGGACCCTGCGCAACAGGGACCCACGGCACCCTCGCCCGACGCCGCTAAGCCTAAGTCCGGGACCGGCAGCGCCGGGTCGGATATGGGGGCCAAGGTGGCGGACGACCTGGGGGAGATCACCGTCGTCGGGGTACGGCAGTCGCAGATACGCGCGATCGAACTGAAGCGCCTGGCTCCAAGTATCCAGGACAGCATTTCGGCGGAGAATATCGGTCAATTGCCCGACGTGACCATCACGGACTCTCTGCAGCGCATCACCGGCGTGCAAATCAATCGCGACGCGGGCGTCGGAACTTCGGTCGATGTCCGCGGCCTGCCTCAAGTCGGCACCATGCTGAACGGTGAAGTATTCATTACGCCGGATCAGATCGACTCGCAACAACCCGACTTCACCACGCTGCCCGCCACGCTGTTCAATCGGGTGGACGTCATCAAGGCGCCCACCGCGGGCCAGACCGCGAGCGGCATCAGCGGTGCGCTCGATCTACACACCAATCGGCCTTGGGATTTGCCGCATGGATTCACCTATAGCTATTCCGCCGACGGAGAACGTGGAAGCACCTCTCGCAAAAATGGACCGGAGGCAAGCGGTCTCGTCTCATACAATGGCGATGGTAGCTGGGGTCTGCTTGTTTCCGGCGATTTCTCCGACACTACGCGCATGAACGCCACCGAGGGACTCGATCAGTACGGTGTCATCCTGCACGGCGAGAACGCGGCCAGCGCGGGCGCCTACAACGGGTTCCTGGGGGCGTGGAACGGTGCGCCGATTCCTTCCCGGATCGCGCAGAATCCTGACGGGAGTGTCGACGTGAACGGTGACGGGAAGTCCAACGGCGTATTCATCGGCAGCCAGGACATCAGTCTGTACAACATCACCACTCAGCGGAAGCGCGAGGCCGCCAACGCGTCGTTCCAGATGGACCTTGACCACGGGCTCAAGTTGACCAGCGATTACTTTTACGCGCAACAGAAACAGTGGGATCGCAACGTCGGCATCCAGTTCAATTCCACCAATTGGCAAGGCGCGACCTACGTGCCG
>Ga0193716_1002321_pt1 | contig 10765 bp, 17 predicted proteins | sample U2c1metaG_FD_145901 | JGI IMG/M metagenome (GOLD analysis project Ga0193716, IMG submission 145901) | Soil microbial communities from a riparian zone of the East river system, Colorado, United States - U2c1 | ecosystem: Environmental > Terrestrial > Soil > Riparian zone | place: USA: East River...
GTAAACACTGCATGGCCTCAGTCTGTGCGACCAGCCTCTAGCCAATGTGGCCCAATTCGTCACCGTGCCTACCCATGCACAGAAATGCGGTCGGGAATTGATTTCTTATGGAGTGGAATAACCTATATGACCAACGCCTAGCTATTTGTATCGGTGCTACATCGTTTCGCGGTCTCACATGGTCACAGCCTATGCTGGTATTTTCTTCGCAGAATCATCTCTCCTTTTGTCTGGACATGACTTTCCTCATACTTTCCGGGATTAAAGAAACAAGTGATCGTCAGCCCGAGTTCGGGGGCTTCACTTCTCGATTCTTTCGCTCTGTGCAAAATATTGAAGTCTGTCTATCTCTCCAGGTGGTAATTAACCTGAGCTGCGGACCTTTGCTTTGGCGGTACGACCTTGGGCACTTCTTTACCCATTCATCGGGTGGCCGCGGTTCACCTGGTGCTGGATGGGGCCCGTCACAAACACTTAGGCTACGCGCCAAGAGGGACCAAATGAAGCTGAGGACATATCCTCAACCACTGTTCGATACTTCCGATCACCGAGGCTTGCGGACTTGAGTTCCTAGTGACGAGATTGGGAAAACATTACCTTTGCATTTGCGCACATTGTAGAACTTGACAATATCGTAGAAAAAGTGGATAATTCAGTACTAGTGTGCGGATCGAGCGGGCGAAATTGTAGAAAATTAATTGTAGACTACACAGTGGCAAGCAGAGAACCTAACAATGTCTGGGATATCCAGTATGGTATCCATCGGCAGTTGTTATTTCGTTGAGTCGAGCATCGATGGCAGTAGAGAGGGCCTGCATGGGGGTCTCAGTCGTGGCCATGAGTGTCTTCATCTGCGGCAGTTTTTCTTTTTTCATCCGGTTTTTGACGAGAGAATCCAACTTCGTAGCATGTTGGACCCCTTGAGGTATATCATTCAGCTGCTGCTATTAATATAGATACCGGTCAGTAAAACAAACTTACTGACGAGTGATGTGTATATTGTCAAAGAAATCTTCTCCAGAGCTTCTGTCATATGCATATGCAGAGCTAAACATATATCCTCGAACGAGCTGGTTGCATGATCGCTGACAGTTGCAAACAAAATCTCACGATTTTCTAGGATATACTTGGAATTTTCCTCCTGCAGGTTTAAATTGGTATGGAGCAGAAGTAGCTTGGGAGGTTTGGGCTGACCTTCATACGTAAGAACATGCCTTTACCTCGCTCTGCTCCCAACCTGTCATAGTGCGGCCCCATCGTGGTCTGCAAGATGTTCCTGAAACGATTTCCATCTCTGCAATCCCGTTTGAATGTTAGTATCCTCGTAAGATGGAAGGTAGTAATCACCTCTGTGCTGCAGCGACAGATTGGCGGCACACAACATGAGCTCTTTTTATTGTTTCCTCATAGCCAATGGACAGGCTGGCCTTTGAGATTTGGTCAGTAATTGTTTTGCAGGACTTTGAACGCTGGCCTGCAAAATTGTCAATGCATGAGGGAAGCTTTTTTGTGGCAGCTTACAAATGTCCTGGATTGTCCGCTGAACACGTTTACAAACACTCTAGAGGTGACAGTTATGAATAATCCACAGATATGACAAGGAGGTGTGAATATTCTGACCATTTTAAAGTTTGCCAGAATTCCTGGAATTCTTTCATTCATGACGACATTCCAGCTGTGATATCGGAAAATTTTGAGCCCAATACTGTGAACTGAGCATTCAGATTTTACCTTGGGGAAACGGCCACAAAGATATCCTCTGTAAGGTCTTCATTCAGATCTCTTTCCTTCCATTCACCATGTCGCCGCATAAGTGCTGAATAGGTGTTCCATCGAAGTTCAACCAGTGCCTGGAAAATACCTTCACTCTTATCATCAGCCTAGACAGAAATATGAGCAAATGACACAGATAGCAGGTCAAAGATACCACCTTTTGTACTGCTGCCTCCAGCTCAGACTCGAGCCGAGAAAGCTCCTGACTAATTGCTTCTTCGGCTACATCAAGCATTTCCCCGGTGTCCTTTAGGAAGCTAAGGTTAGCAAATGGGAGATGACCATTGACCGAAAATAGTGCACCTTTTTGAGGGCACGCTGAAAAGATATTGTGTCAGCCTCATACTTCTTGAGCCGATCATCTTTCTTGGCACAAGCACTGAAGTGTGTATGAACTAGCCCAAGTAGGTTGTGAGCTTCGGAAAGAACTAAAGCTGCATCGGTCAAACTGTGATGCTCGCCAATATCTCTAATGTATCGTGCCAGCTGTGGAATGCCCGTCTATGTGAAGTGGTCAGTCCAATTCTGCTGTGATTTGAAGATGGATGAATCACCTGTTTTTCATCCCTGAACACTGTAGGTCGACGACTCTCCAAGTGCATCAAAGCAAGGGAATCTCGGGACCCTACACAGAAAATAGGCAAATGGGGAGGCTCAATTTTCTTATTCTGGTGTATGTGTTATCAGATTGTTTGCAAACTGAATTCCACGAAAGTGATACGTACATCCGCTAGGCTATGGTACGTCTCTCGGTATAAAAGTTGCAGATGTTCTGACACATTCGCTGATCTCGCACGCTTGATATAATGGATGAGAACCAGGTAATCATATCGTAAGTTGGACTTACAGCCACAGCGATATCCTTGGATGAAATAATGATGTCTAATTCTCGTTTTCGAGTATTCATCTGTGAATGATGGTATGGACAGCTTGTCATCATGCACAGCAGTATAAGGAGTTGAAGTTCTCACCTCGAGAGTGATGTTCTCAATTGCCTTTTTGATATTAAGACTATCATTATCATTCTCAAGGAGAGCGCAGGCCTGTGAGTATGCATCCTCCCAGACTTTCAGTTCTTCTTCGAGACGATGTGTGATCTGCAGGTGGATCAGAAGATGGTTTGTCAAAAGGTGACGTACTGACTTTGGTATATTCATCTACGGCGACTTTGTCATCTCCGCGTAGAGTCACCTCATGATCACCACTAGCAAGCTGATAGACGCAGGATGAGTCAAACAATAAGAGAACGTAATATCAGAAGGTCGTACATCCGCTCCAGTAAGAACCAGTGTTAATGACCCATCATCTACGGCTCGACCATCTATTAGAAGCTGTTGCAGGCTAAAATTGGCTCGTTCAGCCAGCATACTATGAAGAATGGAATGAAATTGTGTGCGTGACTAACATCTGCGTGAAATATTGTGTATATCCTGATTGCAAAGACATTAATGTAAACAGGGTATCCGACAGCTAATTAAATATCTACCTTGTCATCTCTTGCGCGTCTGAGATCGGCAACTAGGTGGACAATAAGATAAGTAACCAAATCACAGCTGCAACGAAACATACCGAGGATAATGCAATCGGCTGTTTTGACATACTCTTCGGCAAGATTGTTCCTGCTAACATGCATGAGCGTCGTTCAAACTCATGCAATGGTTGGTCATCAAACCGAGCACTATTTGCATCACCGTAACCAGGAAGGTCGACGATGGTGATTCCAGTAGACAAAGCACCGATATCTCCAAAGAGTTGAACCCTATGTGGCTGTGAGGAAGGTCAACTCAAGACTTGGTAAGAAATGTTTACGTGTGAACGAGATGCCAAAGCTAAGATAGAACATGGGTTTTTGTCATACAAAGAGATAAATATAGTACGGACCGCAGGTTCATTTGGATGATCAGAGTTTGAGGTCAGAAATGGACGTAACTAAAGAGAATAAACTGGTCAGGTGTAGCAGTTAATCTCCCAGAAGCACATACTTTGTCTCGTAATTGGGCTGCATCCTGGGCGACAATTTTGTGGGGATGATCATTGCCAAGGAATGTAGCAACAACAGAATCATTCAAGAGTTTCTCTATGTTCAAGTCCGAGAGTGACGAGTCCCGGAGACTGACCAGCTTGTAAGAGAACACCGAGGAAAATAATAAAACACCATACTGCGGGTAAATCTGTTGCGACGAACTGTCAGTATATATCAAACTGCACATGTGAAAAATGACCTCACTTTGAAAAGTGTTGCTTTGCCGTGGTCGGCGGGAGATTTGTCAGTCTGAGCACACCCGGTATCATCTGCAGCATTAGATGGTAGCCTGGACCAAGGTGTTCAAAGACAACATAACATCGCAAAATGAACACTGACATATCTTCCAAAAGTAATTTCAATTTCTGCTAACGAGTTAAGCTCAATACTGCATGGTAGAATCGAATTAATGAAGCTCACTGATCGAAATGTGTCCCGCGAGATAAAATGCACATGGGCTATGAAGTCCAAAGACTCAGAATACTCAACTTTGGTTATTACAGATGTGCAAGCTCTAAACACATTTTCAACGTGGTGGACAATGCACGAGCACACACGTTACTCACCCCTTATTTAGACACATCAGCTCGAGGAAGATGTGAGCACAAAGATAACGTACTTCGCTCGATGAAGCCAGAAGGAGGTTTCCAAAAACAGCATTCATAGCCGTGCTCTTGCCAGCTCCAGTCCTGCCTACTATAGCGATGGTGCGCGAAGAAGGGCTCAAGTTAAGAAGACGCTTCGCTTCCTTCGGCCACACTTGGCTGCCGTGGCCAAGGCTGGCTCCGTGGAGTAACTTCGCCAGCTGGCTCATTGACGTGTTGACAGCTTCATACGCCTGTTTTGAGTGACTCTGAGTTGCGGCTTTCTTGATGGGTGTTCTCTCTGTCTTTGTCTGCAACGAGACAATTTGAGACGGCTGTGTTTGATATACAGCAATATTAGCGAAAGCAGCTAGTCGAGTGGACTGAACAAACCAGGAGTCTTTTGAGAATAGCTTCAGCCATGATGCAACTTGATGCAGACCGTCCGAAACTTGGCGTCAAACTTCAAGCCAATTCGAATCAGGTGACCGTGATGTCACAAGAAATTGATCCGGCAGCATTCTGTCAATAGACACGAAATATGTAGTTGCCTACGGGAGACTAGGATCTAGCCAACTTGATGATCTGGCTGTACTATCGCCCCCGATTTGCCTGGATGCGTACAAATCGACTCTGATCTGGACACTCCGGGATCGTTGTCAAAGCTCCCCTATGTATGGGAGAAGCTAGGTCAGTTGGAGTTCAAAACACCTTCAATATATCTTTCTCAAAATACTCTTGATTCTAGTCGCAACAGTATTCGTAGTGTAAGTAATTATAGACTATAGTATCACATTTTAGGTGACTGGAGTCTGTTCGCCTGTCGAAATTTTCATTATTGTCGTTGTCAACTTGCTGCCATCTGTGATTCAGCCTTGGACAAAGCAGCTCGTCAGCTACTCATCAGCTGTATCTCAGAAGGCCTATAATGACTTGCCTGCCACCGCAAAAGAAATTTGGGACCAGATTAATGTTCATCTATAATAGCGGGATATTGGTCAATTGAACAGGCACGTTTCTAGGTCTGCCAAGATGTCTCCATAATTATCTCGGGTCAGCGCTCAGCATCCCGGCGGGACGAGCAGAGAAGCGAATGGTGTATTGATTTCGTGAACGGGAAAGAAAGCGACTCTGAGATCCTCGCGTGCGATTCCTCAAGGTATGCATAAATCAGCCTCGGTTTCTTCCGACAATAACAGCTCCAAAAATACATCCAATCACGCGAGCGGGATCCCATAAAATTTTTCAGACATTGTTGAATTTCCCTATATGAAGCGTCCACAAATTAGTTAGCCGGGAGCTACTCGTTGCCCCTTAGTTTCTTGTCCTCCTCGAAGCTGTCCTGAACCTATATTGACCCGTGATCAGTTCACCATCCTATTTGACCGCCCAGGCTCCAACGGACCTTCTTCAGAAACTCTTCGTCGGTAAGAATCCTAACGCCCAGTCCGGCAAGGGCTTTGGTTACTTGCAAGCATGCCTTATGCGCCTCTAAGGTCCGTGCAGACTGCGTAAATGCCGGAGTATGATTGCTCCCGTTTTCAACCGTTGGAATTGCTAGCATAAATCATTCAGACATGAGACATCGGATGGTTTGTCGAAGAAACATACCAAACCCGGGATGTAGGGACGGAAGTGCTTCTCGAAGTCAGAAAGGTCGAAAAGCAAACATTTAGAAATGAATTACCATAGGTTACTTGTCCCTGGAGTTGCAATCGCTTGAGCTACAGAAATATAACCAAGAAAATACTCGGTGACCCACAAAGTCTGTCGAAGCACTGGCGATTCCATATTCATAGTCGATATAACCATATCTGCTCTTGACGATTTCGGCTAACGCGTCGCCTATGTTAAATCAAATCAATTTGGTATGTTTCAAGATGGCAGTTCGAGGAAGCAATGCGCAACCTGAGGCGTACCGAGTGCTTTGTTTTGACGGAGTTCGTAACAAGGTGGTTTAATTTCATTGATTTTTACCTCACAGCCACTAGCTAGGGCAGCCGCCCTGCGTACAGTGTTCCATGTGAGTGGCGTTCTGGAATGCTGGCTAAAGGAACCTACTCAAAGCAAGCAACGACACGTTTCGCAGTCTCTCTCGCCTCGGCCATCGACGGTGCTCTCACGAGCCAACTAACGGTGATTGAGTGAGGGGGTTTCGAAAGAGTAGATTAGACACGTACTGCATATGGGCATTATCAGGAACGACTAAAGTGATTATTTATTTAATTAGCGCGGGAGTCTGGACACGACGCACGAGACGTACTGTTTGGCGCCCAGTCATTGCCCTGAAAAATTCCATGAATGCGATGTGTCGGCCTGACCTGCTGGCGGAGGACAGAAATACTATTATACGCAAGGACGGCTGCATCCAAGGCATTCTTGCCCTCCCAAGGGCTCAGGGCTGCATGTGCACTTTCAAGTAAAAATGTAAGCTTTCTGGGAGCGGTGAGAATTCGGAGTGAGCATATACGTACGAGTGTCCCGAGTAGTCGACTTCATACTGAATAAGAGCAAGGCTGCCACTCAGGCTCACAGATGAGCGAGGTCCTGGGGCCGGATGGCACCTTTAGTAATTACATTCGATGAGTGCATGCATATCAGCCGGTAGACGATGTCACGAACATAAGACACGCATCCATTTGCTTGTAAGCACCTCCATCGAGTAGTGTCACTTTTCCGTACCCTCCTTCTTCAGCTGCGACCATCGTGCAGTGTAAATAAAGCAGGGGAGTAAACACGTATTGAAGGGACACATGCCTGGCGTTCCCAGTACTAAGATTGTACCTGAAATTTCGAACCTTTCCATAGCGGCTTTGATTGCACAAGCAACACCAACTCCAGAAATTGCTATAAGATTGTGGCCGCATGCATGCCCAATACCTGGCAATGCATCCATCTCCGAGTTGATACCAATTGTCCTTCCACCGTTCCCCTGTGTATAGGTGGCTTGCCAAGCTGTTGGCAAGATGAAGTGCTTTTGGACTTTGAAGCCATGCTTTGACATGAATGATGTCAGTACATCGTGGGCGTGTCTAGTTAGCATAGTTAATGTAGTATTTCCGCAGACATAGCAGAATATGACCCACTTCTCTTCGAATTTAATCTCTGGGTGATCTGTTACGGAAAACCAGACGGTTTGGCAAAAATTACATCTGTAGTACGTATGCTGAACACATACCGTGGATGTTCAAACTGAGCTCGCGTAATTCGTCGCTCATAGAGTTGATCGTAGCCTCGATCGCATCAAGAATCTCCGGTTTACATGCGCCTTCGCCTTGCAGTCCTTTAACTTGAAGCGACTTCGCTAGTGCGTCCAGGTCATGGTTGTCTTCTGGTCGCCAGATGTCAGATTCCAGTGCAGTAGCCATGGTGTGCGTGTTGTGTGATAGTTCAACTAGGTGCAAAAGGCACAATCATTTGATTGGAATGTATTTTAGACGGGAAACCAACGCCACTCAATCAGAGTTACCAGTAGTTGTAATAGTTGGTGGACATAAGTTAGCTCGCCGTCACAACTTTAGGTTCCGGATGCATGACATCATGATCATGTGCCGCAAAGCCAATGCAAGTTCAAGTTCATTGCGACTATGGCATTGCGGTATGTCATTTGGGCAGTTTGATCTGATTATTATTGTTTTTAGGCTGATGACATGTCTGCTTATCAACTGTCAGATCTTCAGATATACCCGCTAGATCTTCGTCATCAGTGACGGACTCGTCTTCGGACAAGGCACGACCACCTTCTCAGCAAGCTGGACGGGCACTGAAGCAGCATTTTTCTACTTCTATAGTGCATGGGCGGATTTAACCTCAGTTGGTCTTTTTGTCTCACCGCTGGATCCCGACAGTCATCAACGGCGCCAGGACAAGTAATCGCCATGTCAATTCGCGTAGAATAATCTTACAATATAGGAGTCATGTGCTACCTTGCACTTTCCACCGACGCGTTTGTTCGCACATACTCGACCACATACATAAACCTAGTCCAAACGGGCACATCCGAAAATAATAGCTCTATGCACGCAATATCTCTCCGCTTTCATCCATCAGGAACTGGCTCCTCGCGCTTGCACGTTCGATATTGCCTTGTGTGATTGTCACGGGGTCGGTGATGAACCATTTTGTGGTGATATTTGTGTTTTTACCTTATACCAGCTAAGGGTCCTTCCTTCGCGCCCATACCCCGAAGGTATCCAGAGGAATATTAGTGGGTCACTCAGCAGTCCCACACCACACCACACCCGAAAAGAATACACACATTCCTCATCTGGTATCCAGACCTGTTCATAATTCGGAATGGTCTCGATCGACATTCCTTCAGCCCGATGCAATACACAACCTAGGAAATCAGTTCGTTGCACTTTGCGTGACAGCCATGGCTCGCTTTTTCGGAAATTTTCTGCACCATTTTCCGTGGCCTACTTGCCACCCAAGAATCATCAACCTCCCAGGAAGATCCACCGTCAATCTCCCTCTCTCCTCCCGCGACTGTAACAACACAGACCGACACTTTCATTTCTTTCAACACAAACGCCACGTTTACCGTGAGTTGTGAGGAATTAAGGAAGATACAGAACATTCAGGCTGTTGTACGAGAAAGACTGAGATCGTTGGGTGTTGGGGATGCGATACGTGAGGCAGTATTATGCAGGTACTTGGAGGGTTGCAGGATTTTGAGAGTGCAATGGAAGATGAATCTCCAGTACACCTCTTACTCACCGATATGTATGTTGTGAGTAAATTATCTTCTCTTTCACAGTGGCTGCCTTAATGCATTCTCTACATAGCATACCAGAATCTCAGAGAAAACATCCTGTTTCTGTAAACCTACCATCTAGCACCCCAATCACTTCGGACATCGCAGGTGCCAGTATTGAGGCGTCTGAAGATCCAAACACAGCATGCACAACCGAGCACAACCCTATTATCCCTTCCACTGAAGAGGTGGCAAAACAAGAGTGGACACTCATCGAGGTGTCAGCTTCTGCAGATCAACTCTCCACGATGATGTGTACGTTCCTTTACTTGAATGGGTCAATTTTAGATGCTCAAATTTAGGCTTTCAGTTGCAGCACAAATAAGTCGAAGCTGGATATGGTCCATCATAGCATGGGTATTTGTCCAATTCTTGCTTGTCCTACTCGTGGCCGCCGTTACTGGTGATGCTTGGACCACTGCCTACTATCACCCATCAAAATATGTTTACCTGGCAGCAAGTATCATGTATTTATTTTGTGTTTATGGTATTAGTTGGCAGGCTCTCAGGAAGACGGGTCTGTGGGCTAATAAGCTCAGGGGATGGGTGGATATGGGGTGGCAGGTGATTTTGGTAGTGAAGTCTATGCCATGGGTTGGGACACACACATCTCTCATGGGTCTGGTTAGCCCAGCAATACAGGCATTGACTGGCTTCTTCCCTAGTTTTCATCAACCGCCAGAGTAAGTTCTTCTCGACTTCTTCCAGTATTGTGGCGCACTATATATCTCAGACATTTATGTTCGCCGATAAGTAATTTCATTTAATATCATGTCAGTCTCCGCCAACTTCCACCGCGAATAATATTAAACTAGTTCGGGTACATGAGCTCTTGATCATAAACTCAGAGTGATTCCGAGTGGACTCACCTCCTTAACAATGAAATGTGAAGAGACAGTTCTTGCAAGTGTCCGCATCAGAATATGAGAATATGTTTCCTCACAAATGCCTATTTCGAGACATAGTAACATCTAGCATTTCGCCTAAACCCTGTTGCCAAAAGTAAAGTATAATGAATGACTACCAGCAGCAGATAAATTATACCTCTACCTTGAAAACATATATGTAAGACTTTCTATGCAAGCGTAGAACCTACAACCCATCTACTCCATTCATCTCATCATCCAGCTCAGATTGGTTCCTAGAACACCGACATCTCTCCAAATCCACCAAGAAAACGACACCGTCTGCCCTCCTACAAAAGTTACGACGTGCGATATCCCCGTGGACAAACCCAGCGAGGTGAATGCATTGGAGAGCCGTCTTCATCTTCGTACGAAGTGTCTGGTCAATTTGTTCGTCTTCAGGAATGGCATCACCAACAGGCTGCAGAGCAATGAGGCGCAGAATCCCCCAAACTTCGTAGAAGCCATACAGTTTGGGGATCACATTGCCTTGGAGGTGTTCCAGAGCCGCGTAGGCGCGAACTTCACGAGCTAGTAAATCTGCTGCATCGGGATAGCGCAAGACATCGACAACTTTGCAAACAACCTGGAGGTTACGTTTCCCAACGGATGGTGCTAGAAATCGCGCGTCTACCACACAGCCCCTCGATCCATGGCGAGCGGAGCTGAGGTTAAAGCGACACATGCGAAATTCAAGAGTGAGACACTCATATGTACCATTGTT
>Ga0193716_1002322_pt1 | contig 10765 bp, 7 predicted proteins | sample U2c1metaG_FD_145901 | JGI IMG/M metagenome (GOLD analysis project Ga0193716, IMG submission 145901) | Soil microbial communities from a riparian zone of the East river system, Colorado, United States - U2c1 | ecosystem: Environmental > Terrestrial > Soil > Riparian zone | place: USA: East River...
CCTCTACTTGATAATAGATGTGGCCGCCGTTGATGTCCGCGTACTGTCCCTGCGCGCGCACCTCGCGCGCGAACGTGGCACAGGCGAGGAGCGCGGCACCAACCGCGAGACGTGACGCGCTCGCGATTCGCATTACGGCTGCTGCGCGCTCACGACCGGCTTCACCGCGCCCTCGGGTCCGGTGTCCCAGTGCTGCGCGGTCGACACGTTGGGCATTCCCCAATCATGTCCGTTCCACGAGTCGAAGCCATCGAGATAGAAGGCCCAGAATCCGGTGGTCATGTCGCTGATGACGATGAGGCCGTCGGCATCGCGCACCTGCACCCCGAAAGCACCATTCGCAACTCCATGGTCGCGCGGATCCGTGCTCGGATCGGCGATGTATTCCTTGGAGCAGCAGCCGGCCATGTGCGGGCCGTCGTACGTGTGGTAGTACGCGACTGTGTGCGGATCGGTCGGGTCCATCATGTTGAACACCTGCAGGCCGTCTTCGTACGCCGACACGAACACGAGCGGCCAACGAATCTCGTGGTTGTGCGGAAGGCCGCGCCAATCCGCTGTCCACGCACCAATCGGCTGCGACACTGTCGCGACCTTGCCATCGAGCCCCGGCTTCAGATCGAAGAGGCGAAGTGGCGCGTACTGATACTCCGTCTCAGTTACAGCGTATCGGCCGTCCGGAGTCGGCGTGATGGTGTGCCCGGAAAGCACACCCATCGTTCCCGTCACCGATGTGATGAGCTTCGGCTCCTCGGGGCGCGATACGTCGAAGATGAAGTACCCTCCCCTGCCCGCGCCGTAGAACTTGTCCTGATGCGTGACGGGATCGTATCCCACCCAGTAGTCGTGGAACGAGCCGACGATGCTGCGGTCGTTTTGTGCGCGCTGATCGGGGTTCGTGATGCGTCCCACGAGCCCCTGATTCGGTGCGCCAGCGATCAGCTTGTCCAGGTCGAAGATCTGCGCGTATGACTTCGCCGACGTCGACGTGAAGAGCAGCACACGTCCATCCGAATGCTTGTACGTGTAGAGGTTGTGAAATCCGCCCGGTGCATCGGGAGCATGGATGCGTGCCACTTCCTTGACCTTGGTCGAGTCGGGAAGTCCCGTGACGTCGAAGACGATTGCTCCTAGATCGGCATCCGGAGACCCCTGACTGAACTGGAAGCACTGCACGAAGTAGTAGCGCCCATGCGACTTGAAGTAGCGACCGCGCAGCGCGCCCAGTCCTTTGTGCAGTTCCGGATTCTCGATGTTCCAGGTGTAGATGACCTTTGCCTTCTCCTTGCCAATGTCCTTCACGCTGATGATGCTGAAGCCCGTTGGCTGATAGATCGCGCGCGAGACGTACGCGTACGGCCGGCTGAGCTCCTGCTCGATGTCGATGTCGGCGACGCGCAAGTATCCGCCGAGCGGGATGTGCGCGACCATGTGAACGTTTGCGGTTCCCGGCTGTCCCGGCGTCGGACGCCGGGCCTGCGCGAGAGCACTCCCTGGAACGGAGATCGCGAGCGCGCCCGCGCACGCCCATGATACCGCACTAAACCACTGCCGCTTCGACATATCGTTCTCCGCTCCGAGTGCCTGTGATCTTTCGTGTTCGCTTCGACTAGCTCGCATCGACCTTGATCGCCGCCATCATCCCCGACTCGATGTGCTCCCCGATGTGGCAGTGCAGCATCCACGTACCGGGGTTCGAGAGATCGAGGAGCAGATCCACCGTCGAGCCGACCGGGATGATCGCCGTGTCCTTCCAGACGAGATACGGATTCGGCTTGCCATCGCGCGCGACGACGAGAAAACGCTCGCCGTGCAGATGCATCGGGTGATTCATCGGATGCATCGAGCTCGGGTCGTTGAAGATCCGAACCTTGATCACGCTCCCCTGCTTGAATCGCCAGGCGATGTTCATGTTCTCGGCGCCGCTCTTCTTGTCGCGGAGGATCCAGCGCACCTCTTTCCCCGTCGCGACCCAGTTCATGTCGGACATGCCATCTGACCACTCGAGCGGCGGGCGATACATCGTGTCCACGCTCATGAATTGCATGACGGGGATTGGGAGATCGCGGATGGCGGTCGTGAGCACGAGCTCCGCATCGGGCGCCTTCGCGAAGTACTGTCGGAACCGGGCGATGTCGCGGATGGTGGCGCTGTCGTCGTGCAGAGTGGCGAACGACGCACTCGCTGTTGCGGACGTTCTACCGGAGACGGCGACGTAGCCCATCGTGTCGACATCGGCCGAGAAGACGCCGAAGAAGTGATCGATGCTCTGTACCGAATTCACCATCGCGATGGTGCCTGGCTTGTCGAAGCGGACGTCCACGGTATAGCGCTCGCCCGGCGCGATCATGATGCTCGGCACCATGACCTCGCGGCTGAACGCCCCGAGATCCGACGCGATCAGCTTCATCTGCGCATTGCCGAAGCTGATGTTGAAGGTGCGAGCACTTGCGACGTTCGTGAGCATGAGGCGCACGACGTCGCCTGCGGCAGCCGTGAGACGCCAACGCGGCTCGCCATTCACGAGGAGCAGGTTTCCGAAGCGGCCCATCAGCGCGAAGTTCGGTGCGTCCTTCCCGTAGGCGATGACGGAGTCGGTATCGAGCAGGAGGTCGCTGAGTATCAGGAACTCGCTGCGCGCGGGCGCTGGATTCGCCGACGGCGTGGTGGGCTCCACATAAATGTTTCCGTATAGTCCCATCGGAAGCACGATGTCTTCCCGCATGTGATCGTGGTACCAGAACACACCGGCGTCGGGACAGTGCACCGCGTACACGAATGCGCCGCCCGGAGTCACCGCAGACTGCGTGACGCCCGGAGATCCGTCGAAGGCGTTCTTTACCCGCACGCCGTGCCAGTGGATCGTCGCCGGCTGATCGATGCCGTTCTTGAAACGCACGTAGAACGTCGCGCCCTGCTTCACACGGAACCGCGGACCCGGTGCTTCGCCGTTGAACGCGTACATCGCGAGCGTGCGTCCGCCGATCTGAGCCCCGGCATCATCGGGCTCTTCATCATTGGCACGATGGTGCGCCCGCTCGCCGCTTCGAGTGAGTCCCGTTTGGATTCCATCCCCGACATGTCATCCATGCCGCTCATTCCACCCATCCCCGTGGAGTCTTTGCGTGCACTGTCGACACCCTGACCCTCCGCGGTGTGGGAAATCATCACGAGCAGGATTCCGAAAACCCGGAAACACGTTTTCCATTTCATCGACGCGATACGACTCAAAACGGAGGAGCGCCGCTGTTATAGAAGGGGTGGTCGGCGAACGACTGCATGAGCGAGCTCGGTGAGCGACCCACCATCACGACGGCGCCGCTCCACTTCTGTCCCACCTTCGCCGGCTCTGCGGTCACGATCACGGTGAACTTGTTCCAGTCCGCGCTGCCGCGAAGCGTGGAGTCGTTGTGAACGGTGCCGAGTCGGCGCACGATGTCGAGATTCGGCGTCGCGAGCCATGCTTCGTATCCCGCGTAGTCACCGACGTACGACACCGGAGGCAAACCGCGCACGGTAATCTCGAGGTCGTAGACGATCCGTCCGTCTTGCAAGACCGAGATGGAGAACGGCGAGACGGCCGGCACGAGCTGCACCCACCCGCGCGCCAGCGGCGCCTTGTCCGTAGAGGCAAGTCGGAATCGCGGTGGCTCCGATGTCGAGACGCCGAGCATCACGAAGGCGATTGCAAGCAGCTGACGCACGCTCAGTGCGCCTGCTTCGCTGCGACGGATTTCGGTTTCGCTGGAGCGGTCGCCTGCTTTGGAGCGCCTTCAGGGCCGTTCTCCCAATCCTGGGCGGTCGAGATGTTCGGCATTCCCCAATCGTGGCCGTTCCATCCGTCAAAGCCATCCATGTGCAGCGCCCAGAACCCCGTCGTGATGTCGCTGATCACGATCAACCCGTCGGCATTGCGCACGGCGATTCCCCACGCGCCGTTGAGCACACTCCCCGTTCCCGAGCGCAAGCTCACTTCCGCAGTGTCGGGACGCGCGATCTGCGTCACGCCGGCCATCGTCGGACCATCGTACGTCCGATAGAAGCCGACAGTCACCGGATTGGTGGGATCGAGCATGTTGAATACCTGCATGCCGTCCTCGTACGCGGAGACGAAGACGTACGGCCAACGCACTTCATGGTTGTGTGGAAGGTGCTTCCAGTTCGCCGTCCAGGCACCGATCGGTTCCGTGATCGTCTGCACCTTGCCCTCGAGGCCCGGTCGCAGGTCGAAGATGCGGAGCGGCGAGTACTGATACTCCGTTTCCGTGACGACGTATTTTCCATCGGGCGTCGGCGTGATCGTGTGCCCTCGACCGAACGACGAAAACACAGCGCCGGGGGAAGTGGTGATCGACGTCAACAACTTCGGCGTCTCGGGCTTCGTGACATCGAAGACGAAGTAGCCGCCCGGCTGCGCGCCGCCGTAGAACTTGTCCTGATGCGTGATTGGATCGTACTGGACGACGAAGTCGTGATAACGCCCCGTCGCGCCCGGCACGGGAACGCGCCCGATGTAGCCTTTGTCGGGCGCGCCCGCGAGGAACTTGCCCATGTCGTAGATGCTCGCGTACGTGCCCGTGAGCGTCGTGGCGAACATGATCGTGCGCCCGTCGGAAAGGCGATATGGGAAGACGTTGTGAAAGCCTCCCGGAAGCGAACACCCCGCCGTCATTCCGCACTGCGGATTGCTCCCCTTACTCACCGCCGAATTCTCAGCGATGATCCGGCCGACTTCCTTGATCGTGCTCACATCAGGCAAGCCGGTGACGTCGAAGACGATCGCGCCCAGGTCAGCGTCCGGCGAGCCGGCGTTGAACTGGAAGCCCTGTACATAGTAGTAGCGGCCATGGTACTTGAACGTCTTTCCTTCCATTCCCCCGAAGCCCTGGTGCAGCGCCGGGTTCTCGATGCTGTATCGGTAGATCACCTTGGCATGCGACGGATCCCTCACGCTGATGAGCGAGAAGCCCGCGGGGCTGCTGGCATCCTGCATGCGCGACACGTAGACGTACGGTCGCTTCATGTCCTGATCCATCGCGATCCCCGAGACCGTTTCCGATCGACCGAGCGGGATGTGCGAGAGGAGCTTGATATTCGGTGTATTGGGAACGAAGAGCGCGCTCCCGGTCAGCGCGGTATCAGCCCCCGCCTGCGCACCGGCGCCCCGCGCTGCGGTTAGCAGCGCGAGACCCGTGAGTACTAATGCGTTTCGTACGTTCATCATTGACCAAATACGGGCGTGCACCCCGCCGGCGTTGGATTGCGCGGCAGACATTCCGCCTGCGGAAGAGGGAAGCGTGAGATGATCTTGTGCGTCGGAAGATCCTTGGGCAGCTCGCCCAGCTTGTTGTACAGCCGCATGTCTATCCATCGGAATCCACCTTCCCAGAACAGCGTATATCGCTTCTCGTAGAGCAGCGCGTCGAGGAGATCGCCACCGAACGAGGAGCTGAGAGGAGCGAGCCCTCCATCCTGCGTGCGAACCACGTTAATGTCCGCGATCGCCTCGGGGTTGTGCCCGAGCCCGATATTGGCCTCCGCGCGCAGCAGGATCAACTCCGCATTCCGAATGATCGGTATGGGCGCCGTTGGGCTGTTGTAAACCGTGATCAACAGATCCGACGTCACGCCGAGCAGCGTCTTCGGAGCGATGACCTTGACCTTTCGCGTGACGCGGTCATCCACGGCACCACCCGGCTTCGTTTGCGCATCGGTCACGAACGACGGGTGAGCGTAGTACGACGTCCCCGACGGATCAAAGAGACCGTTCAGCGCGTCTCCCGGATTCGTAGTAAACACGTTGTACGCGCCGAGCGTCAGTGGCGCGTCGGTATCGATGAACGATCCGGCGAGCGCGGTGAGCGCGGTGTTGTAGTCCTTCTGATAGATCGCGACACGGGCGCGCAGCCCGCGATTCACCTCGGCGAACGACGCCGGAGTGTTGAAGCCCGTGAAGCCGGTCGACAGTGCGAAGGGAAATGCATCCCCGCCAGCCTGGAGCTTGGTGTACGCGTCATCCAGCAATTGGGCGATGCTGTCCAGCGCTTCGGGCTGCGTCTTGATCACGCCAGGTGGCGCCGAGGGATCCGCCGATACGTCCATCGGTATCCCGCTCGAGTCGCGAGCGTCGAGCAAGAAGATGAAGTCCCGAGCCTGAATCGTTTCCGCGAATCCTCGTGCGGCACTCTTTTGCTCGTCCGTCAGATCGACCTTATCGAGCGCGGCGAGCAGCAGGTTCGCCCCACGGATGTTCTTGTAAGGATTGCGCCAGAGAAAGATGTCGGCGCCGATGCTGCCGCCATCGATCGGGCCGATGAGCAGCTCGCTGATGAAGCGCGGCTCATTGTTGCACAGGCAATAGCCTTCACGACCGAGCGTTCCCATCATGAAGATGTAGTTGGGCATCTCGGTGCGCGTTCCGAACATCAGCCCCTGTGCGAGCGCCTTGATGTCCGCAATGTTCGGCGCGCCGGTGACCGTGCCGGTCGACGTCGCATTGTCGAATGGTTCGTCGAGATTGGAGCAGCCGAGTCCGAGTGCGAGCACGGCGGCCCAGGCGAGCATTCCGAGTCCGCGGCGTCGTTCCATCTGCAGGTGATTGCGCATGGGTTCTAAAACTCCGCGTTGACGCCGAACCAGAAGGTCCGGCTTGCAGGGAATGCGAATAGCTCGAAGTTGCGCGCAATGGGCTGGTTCCCGAAGTGACTGACCTCCGGATCCGTTCCGTCATAGTGCGTGAACGTGAGCAGATTGCGGCCACTCAGCGTCAGTGCCAGCGATTGGATGCCGCCCAACTTCCGATGCACCCACTGGACCGGTACGTCGTAGGTGAGATTCACTTCGCGCAGCTTCAGATACGAGCCGTCCTCGACGTACACCCCGGTGTGTCCCGGGAACTGCGAGAGCCGATACGCACCCTTCGTCGTCTCCACGCCGTCCACGGTGATCGGGTCCGCGAAATCCGGCGACGTCCCTGCTTGATCGTAGGTCAGCTTCGTGACGTTGATGTTGTCCCCGCCCACCTTCCAGCTCCAGAGGAAGCCGAGGTGCACTCTCTGGTAGCGAAGAGTGTTCTGGAGCGACATGATCACCTTCGGATTGAAGTCGCCGACCTGTCCGACGACAATCGACCCATCCGGATTGGTGAGATTCCCGACGATTTGCGTCGCCGACTTCCCTTGCTCGATCTCGTTGGTGCCGAGATTCGTTCCGAAGCCGAGTCCGACGAACGCCGGCACCGGCAGATCGGTGATGACGCCGGAGTCGTGATACGCCGACGCCGTGAACGTCCAGTCGAGCGATTTGCTCGAGTAGGGCGCGACCGTGAGGGCTGCCTCCACGCCACGATCGCGCAGCGTGCCGCCGTTGAAGAACTGGCTGAGATATCCCGTCGACGGCGACAACGTGCGCTGCAGCAGAAGATCGGTGATCGTCTTCTGATACCAGGTGAACTCGAGCGTCGCCTTGTTCTTCCACAACCGCGCATCGATTCCCGTCTCGAACTCGCGCTGCCGCTCGGGACGCAGATCCGTCGCCGAGGTGCTGAGTCCCGGAGCGAGTCCCGGGAGCCCTTCGATGTTGAGCGCCGTCAACGTGGTGAACTTCTGTCCGTAGAGCGGCCGGTTTCCTGATTCTCCGTACGCCGCACGGAGCTTGACCTCATTGAGGAATCCCGATCCCACCGGGTAGCGATACGACGCCGCCGCCTTCGGATACCAGTACAGCTTCTTCGAATCCGAGTTCGCGCTGCTCTGATCTCCGCGCACTCCAACTGTGAGGAGAAGCCGCTCGTCGAGTGTCAGGACCTCTTCCTGTCCGAACACGCCGACGTCCTTGATGTTCTCGATGTCTTCGGCCACCTGCACCGCCGTTCCCGTACCGACGTTCGGCAATCCACCGATCAGATTCTGCGCGAGCGTACGGCCGGTGTTCAGCGCGAACGATTCGTATTGCGAGCCGAGCGTCGTCGTCGCGGTGAACGACTTGCTCTCCGGATTGAAGCTGTGCACCGCGTAGACACCGACGTTTCCGTTGAGGTTGTCGGTCTTCGACAGCGCCGTGAGTCCCGGCAGGCCGCTCGCTGCTTCGAATTGCAGCTCGGGCGGCGCGAACACCGTGTTCTTCTGGTGAAACGCGTCCACGCCGCCAGTACCGACGATCTTCAACGACTGCATTCCCGTATCGAAGAGGTTCAAGGTCGCCGTCACAGACGCGACGTCGCGCCACACCTCTTCATCGTTGTTCATCAGCGCCGCCGTCTGCAGCGGATTGCTTGGCGCAAACGGATTGATCGGATACACGCCGTTCACCGGACTCAGATTGAAAAAGTTCGGCGTGAACGGCAGCACCGCGTAGAACACGGCGCCGGCATTGTCGTTGTTGCTCAATCCGCGCCCCGACTCCGAGTGCACGAGTTGATTGCCCAGCTGGACCTTCAACCTCGAACCGACGTTGTGGTCGATGTTGAGGCGAAAACCCTCTTTGTTGTAGAACGTGTTGTCGATGATGCCGGGCTCGCGATTGACGTACGCGGACGCATAGTACTGCGTCCCCTCGCTCCCCCCGCTCCCGCTGACGCTGGTTTGGCTCGACAGCGGGTGGTGGCCGACGAGCGCGTCTTCGTTGTTGTAGGTCTTTCCCGCGACGAAAAAGTTTGCGGCGTTCGGACCGAATGTCGCGACGGCATCCTCGACGTTGTCGAATGTGCGTGTTCCGAGCTCGCGCGTCACACCGGTGATACCGACGTTCTGACTCACGCTGTAACGGGATTTCCCCGCCTTGCCTCGCTTCGTCGTGATGACGACCACGCCGTTGGAGGCCTTGGATCCGTACACGGCAGCGGCAGAAGCACCCTTCAGCACTTCGACAGTTTCGATGTCCGCCGGATCGAGATCGGAGATGCGATTGGTCGGATTGTCCTGATTGCCGGAGATGCCCTGTCGCGGCGATGCCAGAGTGAGAAGATTCGTCGCCGGTGCGATCGAGGCGTCGCTGACGATCACGCCGTCCACGACGTACAGCGGAGTGGCGGATCCGATCACCGACGTGATGCCGCGAAGCCGGATCTGCATTCCACCGCCAGGCGCGCCGGTGTTCGATGAAATTTCCGCTCCCACCACTTTGCCTTGCAGCGCCGCGTCGATTCCTCGCGCGGGCGCTTGCACGAGATCAGCCGCATTCACGGTCGCGACCGCGTTCGCTGCATTGCGCCGCGCGACGCTCGTCGCCTGGCTGGTGACGACGACCTCTTCGAGGTGCAGTACGTCGCGCGTCAACGAGACATCGAGCGTGCTTTGGTCCACCGGCACGCGAGTCTCCTTCACGAGAAACCCGATCAGTCGCACGCGAACCGTGACGGCCGAATCAGGAATCTGCAGCTTGAACGTCCCATCGTCCTTCGTGTGCGTGCCGGTGATCGTCCCCGGAATCGTCACCTCGGCAGAAACGATCGGCTGGCCCGTGGCCTGATCGATTACGCGTCCGGAGAGTGACCGACCCTGCGCCGCTGCGCTGGCGGAAAGGATCACGAGAAGCACGAGGGCTCGGGCCACCATCCATAGCGCCCCCAAACTCAAGCGGTGTGTCACACTTAACCCCCACAGTGACAGAGTGCTGAACGAGCAACGACGGGAATTGGCACGGCACTGCGGACCTACTCGACTATGCGTGGCGATCTCGGCGCGATGCGACCGGCGATTGGGCGGGAGTGAACACACCGTGCGTCGTGGCCGAAGGGAGCGAGCGTTTTTTCGCGGGGTGACGGACGGGCGGCGCACGGTCCTGCTCGTCGCCGCTGATTCCCCGCTGTGCTCGCACGACGGCTCATTCGCATCATCCCGGAAAAGGGCGACTCGATGACGACGGTTTACAACTCAATATTTCGCGCTTACTTTATATCTACATATCTCATTTGTCAAGCGTTTCGTTTGACGCGCCAAACTCTACCGGAACTGCCCCCATGAGCCTCGCAGGCTGCACCTCCGTCGGACGCCCGTCGCGGCCGACGATTCAGCGGGCCCGACTTTCGTTTGCCAAGCGCTGGACCCGCCTCTACGTTCGGGCCCTCATGTCGAATTCTTTGCGCGGGGCGCTGAAAGCGGTCGTCACGCTCGTCGCCTGTGCGACGGCTGCCGCGACGACTTCGCTGGCAGCGCAGACGCTCTCGAGTGATGTGCGCGAATTCGTTCGCGTCGACACCGCGGTCTTCGCGCTCACTCACGTACGCCTCATCGACGGAACCGGCGCAGCAGCGCGAGACGATGCGACCATCGTCGTTTCGCACGGCAAGATCGTGACGGTCGGCGGCACGAACACCGCGATTCCTGCCGGCGCACAGGTCCTCGATCTGCACGGCCACAGCGTCATCCCCGGACTCGTCGGAATGCACGACCACCTCTTCTACACGTCGACGCTCGACCGCGACAGCGAGGGCAAGCTCGCACCGCCGGGACAGCTGCTCGTGGAGATGGCGTACTCCTTTCCGCGGCTCTACCTCGCCGCCGGCGTCACCGCGATCCGCACCACCGGAAGCATCGAGACGTACACCGATCTGAATCTCAAAAATCAGATCGACAGTGGACGCATCCCCGGTCCCAAGGTCTACGTCACCGGACCGTATCTCGAGGGAAAAGGCGCGCAGGGTCCACAGATGCACGAGCTCACGAGCCCTGAAGATGCTCGCGCACTCGTTTCCTTCTGGGCCGATCAGGGCGCGACGTCATTCAAGGCATACAAGAACATCACGCGTGCAGAGCTCGCGGCCGCG
>Ga0193716_1002323_pt1 | contig 10763 bp, 9 predicted proteins | sample U2c1metaG_FD_145901 | JGI IMG/M metagenome (GOLD analysis project Ga0193716, IMG submission 145901) | Soil microbial communities from a riparian zone of the East river system, Colorado, United States - U2c1 | ecosystem: Environmental > Terrestrial > Soil > Riparian zone | place: USA: East River...
ACTCTTCATGACCTCTACTCTACCAAGGACGAAGTCATACCTGACGAATCGGAGACGACGTTTACTTTGTCTCTACTCTTGAAATAGGTCTGGCTTTAGAAGGTGCGAAAGAAGGTGCCGAAGAAGGTGCCGAAAAGTAGTGCCTCGGTTATCCAGGGAGCCCCAACCCGCCCGTCATTCCAACCTTCCGTCATTCCACCCTCCGTCATTCCAACCCTCCGTCATTCTGAGCGAAGCGAAGAACCCCCGCATTTACGAGGGGGAGCGCAGCGACCCGAGTGCCCTTGCTTCTGTCCTCACCCAACCAACAAAACGTCATCTCGACCGAAGCCGAAGGATCATGTTTTTGCGGCTTTACGGCCTCTGAAGAGGTACGTCTTCTTTCACCATTCCAACTGGCTCGTCTATCCTGTAACTCCTGCGCGATTCGACAGCAACGCACGCGCAGGTTTATCTGTCTTCCAACGGAGTAACGAACCCATGCTGTTGCAAGAGCTGCGAACCGCTGTCCTTGAAGCCAACCTCGAACTCGTCAAACGCGGCCTGGTCCTCTACACCTTCGGCAACGCCAGCGGCGTCGACCGCGAGCAGGGGCTCATCGTCATCAAGCCATCGGGCGTCGACTACGACGACCTACGACCGGAGCACATGGTCGTGACCGACCTGAACGGCAAGATCGTCGACGGCAAGCTGAAGCCCTCCTCCGACCTCGATACCCACACCTTGCTCTACCGCGAATTCCCCGGGATCGGCGCTGTAGTCCACACCCACTCCGAGTACGCGACCAGCTTCGCGCAGGCTGGCCTGCCCATTCCGCCGCTGGGCACGACACACGCCGATTACTTCTACGGTCCCATCCCCGTAACGCCCTGCCTCACCGACGAAGCCGTCGGAGGCCGCTACGTCCACGAGACCGGCCTCGCCATCGTCAATCACTTCAAGCAGCAGGGAATTGACCCCCTCGCGGTCCCCGCCGTCCTCGTAGCCGGACACGCCCCTTTCTGCTGGGGCAAGGACCCCCACGATGCCGCCCACAACGCCGTAGTCCTCGAAGCCGTAGCCCGCATGGCCTACAGAACCCTCACCCTGGTCCCCGGCCACCCAGGCCTCTCACAGGCTCTCCTCGACTGTCACTACTTCCGCAAGCACGGAACCAATGCCACCTACGGACAGTCCAACTAAAGTGGTCAGACCAAAACGAGGTCAAGGAGTGTTTTTTTTTTCGCAGAAAAGGGCAGTTTTCTGTCCGGCATTGCCACACATTCCACCACGCTGTTACCACAAAAACACCACGTCTACCGCACGTTTTTGTCGAAAATAAAGGGAAAAACGCGAAAAACCACCCTCCCGCTTTTTTGGGAAAATCCAGGCAGTCTTTCGCGCTTCGGTTAGAACTTCACAGGCAGCGTGCAACCCTCAGCACTGCTCTCCCGAGCCATCTCCAGCAGCCGAATCACCCGATACCCGTCCTCCGGAGTAACAGCCAGTTTAGCGACGCCGTTGATAGCATCACGCACATTCGCGTAATAGCCGCGATAGTCACCAAACTCAGTCTTTACAGGGGTTTTGACCAGAGTTCCCGGCTCAGCCGGAACCGGAGCGACCGTCAAAGTTCCCCACGCACTCTCATCCTCAGCCAGCCAATCTCCCTCGCCCAGGCGAGGAACCTTGGCTCCTCCCACAAGCGCAGGCTCCTGCGGATCAAGCCCATACTTCTTGAAGCTACCCTTGGTCCCATGCAACAGGAATCTAGGCGCCGCGTCACAGGCCAACATACTGGCCCTGCAGTGCGCCCGCAGCCTGGGATACTCAAGCGTGATGTCAAAAGCATCCTCAATCGCCGTCTGATCCCGATCCTTGCGGACGCTGGCGGTGATTCCCTGTGGAGTCCCAAACAGAGCAAGCGCCTGATCGACAAGGTGAGGCCCCAGGTCGAATAACATTCCATTGGCCAAGTCACCTGCCTCTTTCCATGTGTTCTCGCGAGGCATAGGACGGAAGCGGTCGAAGTGCGACTCGAACGTTACAAGGCGGCCGAGGGCCTCCCCTTCAACGAGCTTTCGCACGGTAAGAAAGTCGCCATCCCACCGGCGGTTATGAAAGGGAGCCAGCACCAGGCCACGCTCGGCGGCAAGATCCCCAAGCTCCTTCGCCTCTGCGCTGGTTGCGGCAAATGGTTTGTCGATGACGACGTGCTTTCCGGCCAGCAGTGCCTGTCGGGCCAGGGAAAAGTGGGTCTCATTCGGCGTCCCGACCACGACCAGTTGTATAGCCGCGTCTTTCAGCACCTCATCGAAGGAACGCAGTATCCGAGCCTCAGGATAGGCCTTTGCCGCTTCATCGCTGCGGCGCTGGACAATCGCGTCGAGACGAAGACCGGGTACGGCGCTAACAAAGGGAGCATGAAACACGCGTCCCGCAAGGCCGAAGCCGATTACCGCTGTGTTGATCTCTGCCATCTTATCTCCGTGTTGATCTATCTCATCTTCTTGGACATAACTATTTTGACATGGCACTGGACGATGGGTCACACCGCGAATGGCGACACCGAAAGTGGACTCCAAGACGAAAGGCGATGACGGCAAGGAATCTGCCACTGCGGCCAGAACGACAGGAGATCGTAGTCCGGAATACAGTGGCCCTTCAATTCCGTATGCCTGTTATCGGTGTGGATCAGGGTGTTTTCGTTATCGACTTCATTTTTTCCTGGGCCAGATCTCTTCGAGGAGACGCTCGGTCCCAGGCATTGGCGGATCGCTTGCTCGTCACCCCTGATAACCCGGCACCGGCAGGCCGGCGGCGGAATATGTCGCGCGGTGATACGGAACCTCCGGAGCGGCAGACTCGTGCGAGTTCGGATGAGACGTTCCGTCGAGGGCGACATTTCTAGCCGTATGCCCCCGAGATCTGCCTTAGCGCGGGATAAAGTCTTCGGTATTGTGTATAGGCACTGTTCATGATGGTGGTATTTTGCGGGACAATGGTCTGGCCTACGCGGATGGTAGCCGCACAAGCAGCCTCTACACTCGGCCACGCGCCTATGCCCGTTCCAGCCAAGAGGGCGGCTCCAAAGGCCCCGCCCTCTTCAGCCTCAAGCAATTCCACCGATTGCCCATAAACATCGGCCTGAATCTGTCTCCAGAGGGGTCCACGAGCCCCACCTCCGCCGAGCCGGATCGCCTTCACCGGAACTCCCAGCTCACCAAACAAAGTCAAAGTATCCCGCAGGCTGAAAGCCACACCCTCAAGCACCGCCCGTACAAAATGCGCCCGCGTGTGAGAGGCCGTTATGCCCACAAACGCCGCGCGCGCCTTCGGATCAAGATGTGGCGTCCGCTCTCCAAACAGGTAAGGAGCCCACATCAATCCATCGCTTCCAGCAGGCGCCTCTGCCGCCAGAGCCATGAGCTCCTCATAGCTGCCCTCCGGCGCAAAATTATCGCGAAAGTAGCGAAGGCTTAGCCCTGCCCCATTGGTTACGCCCATCACATGCCAGCGTCCGGGAGCCGCATGACAAAACGTATGCAGCCGTCCGAGCCGGTCCTTGGTCGGCGAATCCGTAGCCGCAAACACCACACCGCTCGTCCCAATCGTTGCCGATACCGACCCCGGCGAAAGGATACCCATTCCAACCGCACCGGCCCCTTGATCGCCTGCCCCAGCAGCTACCGGAGTTCCCCCTGCCAGGCCCGTAGCCTCAGCCCCGGCAGCACTGATCCGCGCGCATATTTCAGGTCCCTCAAACAGGCGCGGCAGCCACTCCATGGGAATACCGGCCTCTTCCGCAACCTCCACCGACCAACGCCGATTCTCCACATCCAGCAGTAAAGTCCCGCTCGCCTCCTGCATATCCATCGCGAACTCGCCCGTGAGCCGATACCGCACATAGTCCTTGGGGCAGAGCACATGCGCAATGCGCGCAAAGATCTCGGGTTCATGATCCCGCACCCACAGCAGCTTGGTCAGGGTGAAGTTCGGCAGAGCCGGATTACAGGTCAGCTCAATCAACCGTTCGAAACCAATCTTCTCCGTGAGCCAATCGCACTGCGGCTGCGTGCGCTGGTCGCACCAGATCAGCGCGGGACGCAGAACCTGGCCGTCGGCGTCGAGCATGACGCAACCATGCATCTGGCCGGTCAGCCCTACGGCCTCGATCTGTGTGCCAGTTATACCTGCTGCGGTCATGGCTTCGGCGATGGCCTGCCTGGCTGCTCGCCACCAGTCCTCGGGTTGCTGCTCGGCCCAGCCGATGTGCTCGGAGTGAATGCCGGCGTGTTCGCTGGCCGAGGAAGCGATCACTTTGCCGTCGCGGTCGATCAGCACAGCCCGCGTTCCACCGGTACCGACATCGATCCCAAGAAACATTCCGATCCTCAATCTATTGGAAATAGGTTTTGAAGCAGTGTATCCGGTGTAAGGAAGTGACGCTGAATCGATGCCTCGAGGCGATGCGGAATCGACGGGATGAGCGAACTGAATCGAAAATAAATCCAGCTGTCAGCAGCCAGGCGCATTTTTTGAAGATTCTGGGTGACTTAGCGCATCTCACTATACAAGTGATTCCCGCAGATGCGTTCCACAAAGGTCCCTACCGTTGACAGCCGCTTGAAATTAAAAAGGTGCAGGTTACGATTATTCGTATGAGTGAGAGCAAAATAGTGCGCTATGCCCGGAGTATTCTGATCCCTCTCGGCTTATGTGTGCTGAGTCTTCCCAACTATGCCCAGGGTCCGGGCGCGCAGACCACCCAGATTCCAGCCAGCGGACCAAAAACGCCGACCGACAGCTCGCCGATAGCGGGCGCCCAGCAAAATCTTTACGGTGCTTCAGGCCAGAACGGCGCACAGGCCACACAGGACTCGTTCAAGGGCAGCATCGTCGAGGGCAAGGCTACCGGCACGGTAGTCGATCTCTCGCTGGACGACGCGATCCAGCGCGGCCTGCGACAGAATCTTGGCATTATCCTGCAGTCCTCGGCGCAGAGAAATGCAAATGGTCAGCGGCTGGAACAGCTCCAGGCACTGTTGCCGACGATCAACGGAACGGCAAGCCTGCAGGTGCAGCAGATAAACCTTGCGGCCTATGGCCTGAAGTTTCCCGGTCTCAATCCCATTATCGGTCCGTTCCAGGTTGTCGACTTTCGCGCATACCTTACGCAGAATCTGGTGAATGTCTCGGCGCTGCAGAACTATATCGCCTCGAAGCATAACTTCGAGAGCGCCAAGCTGACCGCGGCGGACGCGCGCGATCTTGTTGTCCTGACAGTAGGGAACGCCTATCTGCTATGCATCGCCGACAGCTCCCGCATCGACGCCGTGAATGCAGAGCTCGCCACCTCGAAGGTGTCACTGGACCAGGCGGTAGCGGCCCACGACGCGGGCACGAGCCCCAAGCTCGACGTACTCCGCGCACAGGTGGACTACCAGAACGAGCAACAGAGCCTGATCTCGGCAAAGAATCAGTTTGAGAAGGACAAGCTGGCCCTGGCGCGTGCAATCGGTCTGCCGTTGGATCAGATGTTCCGCCTGACGGACACAGCGCCCTATGCCGCGTTCGACCAGCTCGATCCGCAGGTAGCGTTCGAGCAGGCACTGAGGATGCGCAAGGACCTGCAGGCCTCGGCCGAGCAGGTAAAGGCGGCCAGCGCGGAGAAGACCTCGGCCTGGGCGTACCAGTTGCCGGTTGTGAGCTTCAGCGGCGACTTCGGCGACCTGGGGACTACGCCCGGCCACTCGCATAGCAGCTACACGGCGACTGGACAGATCAGCGCCCCTATTCTGCAGATAGCCAAGACCAAGGGCCAGGAGGAGGTCGCGAGCGCGCAGTATGAACAGGCTCGCGCGAAGCTCTCCGACCAGGTGCAACAGGTGAATGCGGATGTGCGCGACAGCCTGCTCGACATCCAGGCGGCCGCCAAGCTGGTGGAGGCGACGCACTCGAATGTAGAGCTGGCCAATGAGGCACTTAACGAGGCGCAGCAGCGTTTCCGAGCCGGAGTCTCCGACACCCTGCCGGTCTCGCAGGCCCAGTCGCAGACCGAAGAGGCGAACAATCAATACATCAGCGCTCTCTATCAGCACAATATTGCCAAGCTGTCCCTGGCCCGTGCCTTGGGCGTGACGCAGACAAACTACAAAGATTATCTCGGAGGAAAGTAACTTGTCAGACGAAACGCAGAATAATGACGCCACAACTGAAGAATCACCGGAGAAAAAGTCGCGCCGCAAGATTATTCTCTTTGCGGTCCTCGCTCTTCTTGTGATCGGCGCTGGTCTCTTCTACTGGCATTCCACGTTTACGGAAGATACCGATGACGCCCAGGTCGATGGCGATCTGTATCAGGTCAGCTCTCGAGTCACGGGCCAGGTGATCAAGGTCTACGTCGAAGATAACCAATCGGTTCGGGCAGGCGATCTGCTGGCCGAGATCGACCCCAAGGACTACCAGGTAGCACTCGAACAGGCCCTGGCCTCCTTGGCCAGTGCACAGGCTGAAGCTATTCAGGCTAATGTAAATGTGCCAATCACCAGCATCAGCGCGAGTACAAGCGTAAGCACTACTGGTTCTGACGTCCAGGCTGCCCAGGCGGCCATTGCCCAGGCCCAGAAGCAAGCCCAGGCGGCTGAGGCGCGGGTCACGCAGGCCAAGGCGAACGCCCTCAAATCCCAGCTTGACGTGGATCGCTACACGCCGCTCGTGGAGAAGGACGTCATCTCGAAGCAGCAGTTTGATGGCGCCGTAGCCCAGGCCGCTGCCAATAAAGCGGCCGTGCTTGAGGCTGAGGCCACGGTAATCGCGCAGCAGTCTGGTGTGAGCCAGGCGATGCAGAAGCTCGCGCAAGCTCGCTCGCAGGCCAACGAGTCGGTGAAGAACGGTCCTGCGCAGGTAAGGGCACAGCAGGCCAAGGCCAACTCAGCCCTGGCGGACGTGAAGCAGGCTCAGGCCAAGGTGGACCAGGCTCAGCTTAACCTCTCTTATACCAAGATCACAGCTCCCGCCACGGGCGTGGTGAACAAGAAGAATGTTCAGGTGGGTGCGAACCTCAGCATCGGCCAGGACCTCCTGACGATCATCCCGCTGACGAATCTTTGGGTTACGGCGAACTTCAAGGAGACGCAACTGGAAAAGATGCAGCCGGGCCTGAAGGTGACGATCAAGGTGGATGCCCTTGGCGGACGCAAGTTCCATGGCGTGGTGAAGCAGATCGGCGGGGCTACGGGATCGCGGCTCTCACTGTTTCCGCCGGAGAACGCTACCGGCAACTATGTGAAGGTGGTTCAGCGTATTCCGGTGCGTATCGACTTCACAAATCTTCAGGATGAGAACAAGGATTTCGCTCTGAGGCCAGGGTTCTCAGTTACCCCAGCGGTGGCGGTCAAGTAGTCGATGGATTCTTTGGTTTTCTCTCTCCGTGTCGTCCGCCGAATTTGCTGTGGGCGGCGCGGAGATTTGTTTTGTGTTCGTCTCTTTTGACTGTGATGAGCCCATTTGGGAAACCGAGTCTTGCTCCACCGCATCAGATGTAGGAAAGCAAGAATCTTCGAGGTGAATGATGGCAGTCGCAATGAAAAAGGCACAAACCGCAGATGCTTCTGTAGCACCCCACTGGCATGCTCACGCAAAAGAGATTCAGAAGTACGGGACCGTTGTGCAGGATATTCCTCATCCGCTCGACGCCGACGTAAGGGCGGATATGGCTGCCAAGTTGAATCAGTTGCTGGCAGATTCCATTGCGCTCCGCGACATGTACAAGAAGCATCATTGGCAGGTGTCCGGGCCAACCTTCTACCAGCTGCACCTACTGTTCGATAAGCACTTCAACGAGCAGGTGGAGGTGGTCGATGCGATCGCCGAACGCATTCAACTGCTGGGTGGAGTGACCCTCGCTATGGGTGCAGACGTGGCCGAAACGACCAAGATTCCACGCCCTCCCCGGGGACGGGAGGAGGTGCCGGTGCAACTCTCGCGTTTGCTTGAGGCCCACAGGATCATCATCAAGAGCTGCCTCGACGTCTCCGAAGCGGCGGATAAGGCAGGCGACCAGGGTACGAACGACCTCGTGGTCAGCGACGTCCTGCGCCCGAACGAGCTGCAATCATGGTTTCTGGGGCAGCACCTTGTGGAGATGCCGCTGGTGGTTGAAAAATAAAGTCTCGGTAACGAGACATCGGAGCTGATAGACAGCCCGGCTCCATTTCGCGGTCGGGCTGTGTATCTTTAATGCCGAGGCAGGTCGCATCAAAAGCCTATAGTTGCTCATCTAGTTAATAGAAATAAAATCCTATGCCGATCGCGATCGCATTCTTCGTCCATTACGCCTATTTGATCCTCTTCCTGTGGGTCCTGATAGAGCAGCTCGGCATACCCATTCCCAGCATTCCCGTGCTGTTGACGGCCGGGACCCTCAGCGCAACTCACCGAATTCATCATTCGTACTCGCTCTTTGCCGTGCTTCTGGCCTGCATTTTGGCGGACAGCCTGTGGTACTGGCTCGGTCGCCGGTACGGCAACAATGTGTTGCGTCTCCTCTGCCGTCTCTCCTTCGAGGCGTCGACCTGCGTCAGCAAGACGGAAGAGTATTTCACCCGCCGTGGTCCGGTTACTCTTCTGTTTTCGAAGTTTGTACCTGGCCTCAGCACTGTAGCCGCACCTATCGCCGGCCAGACTGGTATGCCTTATAGCCGGTTCCTCATATGGGATCTCGCGGGCTCCATTCTCTGGGCCGAGACCTTTTTGCTCGCTGGCCGATTCTTCGGAGATATCGCACAAAAGAGTGCTCCCTTCTTCCACTGGCTTGGCCGATTCGCCTTTGTCATCTTCGTTCTCATGGTATTGGGCTTCCTGGCTCATCGCATCCTGAAGCAGCGCAGGTTCCTCCTGAAGGTCCGTGAGCTTCGTCTGGAGGCCTCCGAGCTGAAATCCATGATGGACAATGCCGAGGCGCATGGGAACATTCGGCCATTCATCGTCGATCTGCGCCATCCGCTCGACTATCTGCCGGATCCAAGGGTATTGCCGGGCGCCCTGCGCATCGGCCCGAATGAGTTAAAGCAGCACAGCGAAATCATTCCGCGCGATCGCGACGTGATTCTTTACTGCACCTGCCCCAACGAGGAGACCAGCGCCAAGCTAGCGCTCCAACTCCACAAGATGGGCGTCTACCGGGTCCGTCCGCTACGTGGCGGATTCGACGGCTGGAAGGAGGCCGGCTATCCGCTGGTGGACTACGTGTCCGATGTTCCGTCGTCTCCGGCTGGTCAATCGATTCTTCCGTCGTCTTCATCTCCGGCTCTGCCTCTGCTTTAATTCGAGCTTGCGGAGCGCCGCAGCCTATCCTCCCATCCTGAAGTTTACGGTGATCGTTGTTTCAACCGCCGTAGCTTCACCGTTGAGCCGGTATGGCTGGTAGCGTGCCGCACGGATTGCCTCGACCGCCGCGTTCTGCAGCATGGGCGGACCACTGAGGACGCGCAGGCTCTCGATGCTTCCACTACGGGAGATGACAGCCTCGACCACCACGGTGCCCTGCACACCAGCAGCCCTGGCGATGACGGGATAGACGGGGCGGATGGGCGCTATCAACATCCCTGCTGAGACGCCACCCGAGATTCGCAGAGGCCCAATGTCCGGCCGCGCCGGAGTCACGGCTATCCTCGAAGCATGTCCTTCGCTGCCTATGCTCAGGGCTGCCGGGATGCCGTTCGGCATTGCCATTCCAATGGAAGAGATTACCGGAGCCTCGTCGGTGCCCGGATTACGGCTTGGCAGCTGGGACAGAAGAACGATCGGTCGCAGAACGGTTGGAATCGCTACGCTTGTACTTGATGCTGCGGAGGTGGCGTGCGCCCGTTCGACGTGGACGGGTGGCTTTGTGGGTAGGGGAGCCAGGACTGGCAAGGATGTTACGCGAAGCGCCAGGCGCTCTGGATGTAGCAGCGGCAACAGGATCAGCAATCCTCCCACGGCGCACTGCAGTGCCAGCGACCACAACATTGCCCATCGCGTCGTAGAAGAAGCATGGCTGACCTGCGATATAACCAGACTGTCCTCGAACATACAGCACCCCTTTTCCTCCCGATGAGTTCATCGGAATCGGGTGCGCATCTGCGAGGAATGCGGCCATATCTCGTTAGACACCTGTAACACCCGAGAATGTTCCCGTAACAAAACCTCCACAAAAACTCTTCTTTGAGCGATGATGAATCACCATGCCAGACAGGCCCACAACGATAACGACCGCGCCCTCTACCCGTGTTCTTTCGATCGATGTTCTCCGAGGCATCACGATAGCCTTTATGATCCTGGTAAACGACCCGGGCGACTGGGCTCACGCCTACGCTCAGCTGGATCACGCGAAGTGGAACGGATGGACCCTGACGGATCTGGTCTTCCCAAGCTTTCTCTTCATTGTCGGAGCCTCCATCATCCTCTCGCTCCACTCCCGTATTCAGCGCGGGGACAGTCGCCGCGATCTCGCTGTGCATATGGTGCGCCGCTCAGTCACGATCTTTGTGGTGGCGATGATCCTGAACCTAATTCCGTACTTTCGGTTCACCCATCTGCGCCTTTACGGGGTTCTGCCTCGAATCGCGGTCTGCTATCTGTGTGCGGGGCTGATCTGCCTGGTCACGCAGCGCGCACGCAACCTGCTTGCGATCGTTGTGGTGCTTCTGATCAGCTATTGGGTGTTGATGCGGTTTATGCCTGTTCCTGGCTTTGGCTTGCCCGTCCGCGACATTCCAAAGCCAGGAACAGGCATAAAC